>Ga0180433_10001107_pt1 | contig 45724 bp, 65 predicted proteins | sample SS_ome_8_FD_132980 | JGI IMG/M metagenome (GOLD analysis project Ga0180433, IMG submission 132980) | Hypersaline lake sediment archaeal communities from the Salton Sea, California, USA - SS_1_D_1 metaG | ecosystem: Environmental > Aquatic > Non-marine Saline and Alkaline > Hypersaline >...
CCTTGACCTCAGTCTATCACGCTTTTACCCCTTTTTGTGTCGGTGCCCAAGTGGGTGCCTCTCGTGTGTGGCGTGGTAGGCTGAATTCAGGGTAGGGCATAACGAGAAATAACACAATGAGCAATTATTACGAAATCACCGGGAAGATTAACGGTGAAACTGAGGTGCTTTTTGGGTCGTTCGATAAGAGCGATTGCACCTATGAACTTGATATTGAACGCGACAGCTTGAGGGGCGACGGTTACAAGTGCCTGAAGATCACGTGTCGCAAGCTCGATGATGACCTGTCCCCCCGCGACCGTCTACTGTATGAGATGGCAAAGCGGCTTGACGCTGTGAGTGAGGCATTGAAAGCCGAGCTAGGCGGCGAGTTCACTGGTAATTGGGACGCTTACCGCAAAAGCGTTGCCAATGACCTGCGCGAATTGGTCGATCACTTGAGCACTGACAAGGCTTTGCCTATGTACGACTACGACCGTAAGGGTTGGTTGCAGAAAGCCTCCCTTTCCCGCTAACACACAAACGAGAGGTAAGACACATGAACACAAACGAACTCAAGACCGCCATACGTGCGGCGGTCGCAATGAAACGACCCCTTATGATTTGGGGTCAACCCGGCATCGGTAAGAGCATGGTTGTGCAGGAGGTTGCCCAAGAGCATGGCCGTTGCATCGATTTCAGAGCCCCTATGCACGATACGGTTGATATGATGGGACTGCCTAGCACTGAGAACGGTCGTACCGTCTGGAATCGTCCCGACTTCATCCCTACCGATGGTGAGGGCATCCTGTTCATCGACGAACTACCGCAAGCCTCGCCGGCTATGCAGGCTGCACTGTCGCAGTTGATCCTTGACCGCCGCTGTGGATCGCACAAGCTTGGTGACGGTTGGAGTATTGTAGCTGCAGGCAATCGTCAAACCGACAAATGCGGGACTCACCGTATGCTTGAGCATATCAAGTCGAGGATGATTCACGTCGCGCTTGACGTTGATGTCAACGCATGGTGCCAATGGGCTATCGCAAACAACATCAAACCCGAGGTGATCGGGTTTATCCGTTTCAAGTCCGATGCCCTTGCAAGCTTTGATCCGAGCAAGAACGAACGAGCCTACCCCTGTCCCAGGGCATGGCAAGCCGTTTCAGAGCTTCTAAGCGTCAAAACGAACGGGGGTGAGTCTACACCCGAAAATATGCCGAACGTCGCTCAGAAGCGCTTAAAAGGCCTTATTTCGGGTAATATCGAACATGAGTTGATCGCGGGCACCGTAGGAGATGGTACTGCGGCCGATTTCATGGCGTATCTGCAGCTTGCACGTGAGTTGCCGAATCCAGACGCGGTATTGCTTGACCCGATGAATGCTCAGCTTCCCGAGTCCCCCGGGGCAAAGTGGGCTATCGCTACTACGCTTGCAATGCGTGCGACGGTTGACAACTTCCAAGCCGTTTTGCAGTATGTCACGCGGTTAGGAGATGAGTTCAGCGTATTGACCGTGTGCAGTATGTCAGCCCGTAAGGAATGGCCGGAGCTTTGCACGACTCAAGCGTTCACCCTCTGGTCTATCGAGAATAAAGACGTGTTAACCTAACAAGAAGGAGGTAGAAATGGACCTCAAGCTTAAAAGCTGGAAGATGGGCGAGAACGAAGGAGTTCCCACGATTCAAGGCGAGTATGCCGTAATGCTAAACGATAAGGAGGTAGCAACGCAACGGTTCAATGAGGGGTATAGCACAACCCCTATCACGTTTCCCCGTGAGCTAACCGACAAGGTGCGGGCTCTAACGGATGAAATCAACAAGTCAATCAAGGATTCATTCTAACCATGAACGACAACATGACAACCGAAGCCGCCAAGGAACAAGCCGCCGCCGATCTCCAGCAAGAACGCTATGACGAGTTCGTTGCGAAAGTGAAGCGTCGAATGAGTTCTATCGCCGCTATCTCCGAGGAATTGGAACGCGAAAAGAAGTTGCTCAAGGAGATGGAGTTTACCGGATAACCTTTCCCCGCCAGAAAAACCCCGAGCCGTTGCAGGTGGAACACCCTGTAGCGGTTCTCAATTTCACCCGATTAGCAACCCATAACACGAGAGGTAACATCATGACCGAAAACACAACAGACAAGGTGCACAAGCGCCTCGACATCACATCGCGGGCTATGCTCGTGAATCTGTCGTTCGGATCCTGGCGGGCATCTAAGCTCGACAAGAAAGAGACCGAAGCCGTGCGCAGTAAGACGCGTTCAGACGCGTTTCGCACCTATAAGACGCTGGTTGATAAGTCAGCCCTTGAGGCGATCACCAAGAATCAGAATGCAGCTCGTGCTTGGCACAATGACCGCACCGTCCCCTTTGACGATAAGGGTCGGCGTGTGCTGAGCTCCGCTATCTTCCTTGAGTATTCGTCTGAGCTTAACAAGTTCAAGGCGACGCACGACAAGCTTGTTGCCGACTTTATCGCGGCCTATCCCGATATCGTGAACGAAGCCAAGGTAATGCTGAACGGCGGTTTCAACCCCGACGACTACCCCTCACCTGAAGAGGTCGAAAGCAAGTTCAGGTTTGAAACTGAAATCGAACCGATCCCGACTGCCGGGCACTTCATGGTCGAGCTGAATCATGACGCGGTTGATACCGTGGCGAAGTCCATCGAGGACAGTGTGCAGCGCAAGCTTGAAAGCGGTATGAATACCGTCTGGAAACGGCTTTACGACTGTATCGAGGCCATGGCGGTAAAGCTCCCCGCATTCAACCCCGACGAAAAGGGGGCAAAACGTGGGACGTTCCGCGATTCACTCGTGACGAACCTCACCGAACTCTGCGACATCCTCCCGGCCTTGAACCTGTCGGGTGACGCGGGGCTTGAACAACTCAGGCAGGAAGCCGTTGAACAGCTCACACGCTACACAGCCGAAGGGCTTAGGAGTAGTGAGACCGCACGTAATGAGACGGCCAAGGCTGCTCAGGAACTGATTGAACGGATGAGCGCCTACGCGTAGATCCCCCGAACCTTGTGCCCTTGCTGTATAGTAGGGGCACACATTCGCAGGATTAACGCAACAACTCAAAACGAAGGAGGTTGCACGTGCAGCAGTATAAACCGCCCGTAGGCGTCACCATCAAATTTGGCAAGGACGGGTTCAGCGTCGGCAAGTTCGAAAAGGGCTTATGGGCCAGGTGGTTCAAGCTCGACATTTTCCTGTCGCGATGGATGCGGCCATGCGGTAGTCCGTTCCCGAGCAAGACACCGATCCGTGATGCAAACTGGGATAAAGAGTTCGACTCGGAGCTCATTCGACGTCTTAACAGCAAGAACCCCGCAGGGTTGCCGCGTGCCGAGGTCTACGACTATAAGTACGCCAAGAACAACCCTTGGAAGGGCAAGTTCTGGTTCGTGTTCGATACGCGCATCAGAATACCATCAGTGTTCATCAGCCTTTTCGGCAGGTTCTATTGCGGAATCAAAACGTACAGCGTTGAAACGACGCTCCCCGAGAACTACGACGCCAGGCACAACCCTGCAGGTGATCGTACATGGGTGAAGGACGAAGTTCCCGAAGGTCGCTACGGTTGCCCCTCTGCAACGCTATGGAGGAGCAAACGAGGCGACGGTTAACATAAACCCAAGACATGAGGTAATCATGGGAAACAAGCCAGAAGATCACCGTCTCTACCAGGAGGCAGAGAAGCTTATCTTCACGGAAAAAGAACGGATCATTATTGAGGCCGTGAAATGGAACCTTGAGCGCATCGAGGAATCCGAGGCGAAGATCAAGAAATGCCATGAGGAGATCGCCAAGCTCCTAACCACGTAGTCAACCGAACCCCGTGCCATCTCAAGGGGGTGGCACGTATTCGCTTGATTCACACACACAAACGAGAGAGGTAGTATCATGACTGATCACTCAGCACGTCAAAAGATCGGCAAGGCAAGAGCTCAACTGCTGATCAATCAACCGTTTTTCGGCGGCCTTGCGCTTCGCCTGCAGCTTGAAGAGGCTGCGGGACTCGGCACTATGGGTGTCGATGGTAGGAAGATCTATTACGACCCCGAATTCGTGCACAAGTTGCGCGGTGATGAGCTTCAATTTGTTGTCGCTCACGAGGTCATGCACTGCGCATTGCAGCACGTGACAAGGACGAACGGCCGGGATCACGGCAAGTTCAATCGTGCCGGTGACTACGCCATCAACCCGATTCTGAAGGATGCAGGGTTGACCATGCCCAAGGATGGGTTGATCGACCCTCAGTACGCAGGTAAGTCGGCCGATGAGATCTACACGCTACTCCCCGACGAGCAGCAAGGCGGCGGGAATAACTTCGGCGGTTGCGGTGAGTTCGTCAAGGCCAAGGGCGAGGACGGGCAAAGCACTGCTTCCCCTGCCGAGGCTAAGCAACTGGAGAACAACTGGAAAGCTGCAACGGCTCAAGCTGCTCAGCAAGCACGCAAAGCCGGGAAGCTTCCTGGTAGTTTGGATCACCTTGTCGAGGGACTGTTGTCCCCCAAGATCGACTGGAAAGCGGCATTGCGCATGTTCATCCAGATCACGACCGACAATAACGACTCTACATGGTGCCCGCCTAATCGGCGGTTCGCCCATCGCGGGTTATACCTACCGAGTCATCGCAGCACGAAGCTACCACACCTTGTGGTCGCTTTCGATACGTCTGGAAGTGTCAGCGACAAGGAACTGCAAGCGTTCGTCTCAGAGCTGAACAGCATCCTTGACGAATCACCTACAAGGTTGACGCAGATCATGTGCGACTCTGAGATTCAATCGGTCAAGGAATACACCCCCTACGACCTGCCCCTCGACGGGGTGGAATGCAAGGGCAGGGGCGGAACATGGTTCAAGCCTGTCACGGACTATGTTCAGGATATGGACGAAGCTCCCGCGGCCTTGATCTACGCGACGGACGGGTTCCCGTGCGACACCCCTGAGGATCCTGGTGTACCGACCATATTCGTCACAACTCAGAACGAGGACTTCGCATCCTTCGGGGATGTGATCAAGATCGAAGTATAACGCCGAAACGCCTCCCCGCGAGGCGTCCGCTCAGGACTGATCGCCTGGCGCTGATGAGGCAGATCCCCAACACACAACGAGAGGTAGAGAAAATGAAGAAACCCGAACGCAAGTCAACCGAGGCCCGGCACGAAGTGCAGGCTTCAATGAAGGAGAGCGGTGTTGTCGGCGAGATGATCGTCGGTATGGAGCTTTACGAAGCCCTTATGAAGGTCATGAACTGCATCTCCGCGATGCCCCCTGACACCCGCATCAAGCTACTTACAAAGGCACTGAAGCCTGACATGGTGATTTGCACAGGCCTTGACGAACAGCAAGAGAAAGTCATCATCGATCACCTGATGAAAGCCTGCCTCGAAATCGGGGCATAACGAACCTAACTATGGGAGTGAATGAACATGAACGAGATCATCATCAAGGACACCCCTGAGCAACGCGTCAGAAAAGAGCTCATGCCGATCGCTACGCTGGTCGACTTCATCAAGACGGGGGAGGATATCCCAGAGGCGAATCTGCAAAGCCTCATCGCCTTGAGCGAACAAGCTATCGTGCGCCTTATTGCATCCAGCACGGAATGGAAGTAAGGTAAGTAATTCCCACATCCCCATCCATCCCACAGGGCCGGCAGTCATTTAGTCTGTCGGCTTTTCCTTTCACTTTCGAGGTAGCTTCATGAACGACCCCATAACATTCGAAGCGCATCATGGCTGCGTTCATATTCGCATCACCATGACGCCAGAAGCCTATGCGAAGGCTATGAGCATGAAGATCGGCAGTGGTGACGTGTTGGCGAGGTGTGTCCATGGCACGCTATGGCTCCTCCCAAACGGCAACCCCATCATTCAGTACGGCTGCAGGATTGAGTTCGAGTTTACTATCCGCAAAACATACAAATATCACATCTACCGCAACGGAGATTGGATCGAATGCATAACCAAACTTCTACAGCCCCTGGGAGCGACGCACTTTGCAGCCAGTGTGAAACAGATCCCGTCACAGTCTCAGCATCCTATCAAGGAGTATCCGTCTCAGTCGAGATAGAGCCGGAGGAGTACGCCAAGTTGATTGCCGCGGGGATAGAGGGCAAGAGGATGTATCTAACGTATTCTGGTCGGCGATGGAATGAGTTTGTTGTACTGGATGGATTCATTGCGTCAGATCAGCCTGTCTCTCGGATGACAGGATGTAGGACAGCGTTTAGATTGCCGCCAGGGACACACTCATACGACTTCCGCCACACCGAATCGTATCGAGAGTATGAGGACAACGTCCGCACTGCGCTAGAATCAATCGCGACCAAACTTCACATCAGATCAGTGAGCCCAAACCTATGGACAAACCTCAGCAACAAGACTGCGTCAAGATCGAAGTTCCCCGAGTAGGGACGCTTGAATTCACTCCTGAGGGTTATGCCGGGATGATCGCGATCATCATCAAGAGACCTGATGATCTTGGCATACATGCAACCGGATGGGTGAAGGATGAACGCGAGTGCAATAACCCTTGCCGCAACAAGACGATCTACATTTACGACATGGCTGACATGGGTGCAAAAGATTTTGCCATTATGAATATAACCACTCCATATCAATCATTCGAAATCGAACAATGGGTAGCATCATGTCTACTGCCGTCAAGATCCCCGTCCCCGAGATCCTGATCAAGGGCGAGCCCCTGATCCTTGAGTTTACCCCGGAGGAATGGGCGAAGCTGCAAGCTGAGAGGATTGCGGGGGTGAAGCCGTGTTATACCACGGTACTTCCGTCACGCTCTGCACTGCGAACCCACATCAATATCTACTGCTCACACAACAGACTTATCATTACGAGAGCTCTACCTCATGCGGAAGAGATCAAGGTTGACGGTCACGTGAAGCAGTCGTTTTATAGCGGGGCATCAATGGCCGTTAATAGAGCACTCGGTATAGGGCCTGAGAGATTCTACATCTAACACAAACCAGAACACGGAGGAGTACATGAACACGAACCCGACACCGCAACAGGTTGCAGCGCTCTGCAACGACACGACACTGCACGAGGCCTTGTCATGGTTGAACAACTTCAACGCCATGATGGGGATCGATATTAACCCGATCGAATTCACCCTGGCCATGAGGGATCGAGGGTTCGACTTCGACACGCGTCACGAATTCAAGGGCATAGCCGATGTCACCCTTGATATCAACGGGCTAGTCGACGGGAAGGTCGACTGCGAAGTCAGCGTATCAATGCTCTGCAAGCTGCCGACAGGGTTCGACCCTGACAAGCTCTGCGACGACCTGCACAACGGCTTTGTGATGCTCGTCAACGACACGGCAAAGGGTAACGCTGCCCCGGGCACGTCGGGCACCACACGCCGGCGATGGACAGATGAAGAGGATGAGATGATCATTCACTTCGGCATCCACGAAGTAGCGAGGCAGACAGGCAGGACATTGGCCGCGATCTACTCACGCAAAGTGAAACTCAGGAAGGAAGGGCGACTGAAATAATTCCTGGTTGCACTTGAAAAAGTCGAATCTGTTCTGTATTCATAGTCACATGATGACCCCGACGCACAACAGAATAGATTTCAAAGGATTCGAGTCCCATTCGGGGTCATCAGCTCGAATCCTTTTTCTTGCCCCTCACCCGAAGGTTTGGGGCATTTCTCTTTCTCCCCACAACAAGGTTTGCACACCCCTCGTTAAAACGTGTGCCGCGCTTACGAGCCGCCTGATATAGGTACTGGCTGTGTCGCGGCCCGTGACGTGCACACCGCGATGGACGAAGCAAGCAAACAGTTACGGACTTCTCACCGGTTCGCCGTAACTCTCAGAGTGCGCTCTCGCAAGAGAGGGACCGCATATCACGTACGCATAGGTTTTTTCCCGCACGTTTGCACCGAGTGATATGTTTTGCGTGTTGTCTCAGCCTGCCGACGGAAGGTAGTCTACAAGATGCATCGGTATTCCTTTGGAACCGGTGTGTCTAGCCGCCTCTGATAGGTAGTCTTTCAAATACCCCTTATCACTAACTCAACACAGGACACTTGTACCCATGAACAAATCATCTAGCGGTACCGCAACGAGCATCATCACATTCACTCTCTTGATCCTCATGTTTGTCAGCATCACTTGGTTCAGATGGACGATATTCAAACGCGCTCATCCTCATGCTGGGCTGATCGAATACATTTTTCACGACTAACCTAACCGGAGCCCTTCATCATGAGCAACGACAGATTCAAATTCAGAGCATGGTTTCGTGACCGTTGGCTGCATTCCTACGAAAAGCTTGGAGGCTGCAGTATCTCCGGGGAAACGATGACAATCGGCGGCTGGCTTAGCGAGGTCAAAGTAGAAGATCTAAACGACGTCATAATCGAGCAATGCACCGGACTCAAGGACAGCAACGGCAAGCTGATCTATGAGGGCGATATTGTTCGCATGTCCCATATGTACCATGAATGCTACTGTAGCGGTATGTGTTGCGAATGTCAGCCAATCAAAGGCGATACGGTTGGAGTAGTGGCACTGCTGCCATCAGAGGGATATGTCCTGAAAAACAATCATTTCATTGACGACGAAGGCGAATTTGTAGCCAAGCGCAAAAAGTATTGCAAGCTCTACAGCACCCACGAGACTTACTTGCTCGGCAACATCCACGAAAACCCGGAACTGCTCACATGATCTACCTAATCGCCTTCATAGCCGCGTTCAACTTCATAGCGATCATGGTGATCGTATGGATTATCAAGCTGAACGTTGCCGCCAACGCCGACAACATGCGCCACTTTGATGATCGCCTCAGAGAGCTTGAGCGCAAACGATAACAGGAGCCCCTATCATGCCCGACCTACTACCATGCCCATTCTGTGGGAATGCAGCCTTCAGCCTCTACGTGTTTGGCCGATCTGGAGTTTCATGCACAACGTGTTTCTGCATGATGCGAGGTGAAACCGACAGCACTCCCGAGGAAGTGGCGAAAGCCTGGAACATACGCACAACGCCATGCAAATGCTGTGGAGGCAGGCCGCATGCGTATCAGCAAACATGCCTTCACTGCCAAGGTACTGGCATTGAGTAACCCCCTTCCCCGGCACCACGAGGCACGTTGCCTCACCCGTTAAACGGTTCAGTTCGAAATGTCAGGTGCCGGGGATTTCTATTTCAACATGAGGTACTGACATGCACGACTTCACCGTTCCTGATTGGGAGATGGATACATTCATCCGAGGCGTCCTTGCCGCGTCAAGCACCACGATAGACGGCATACTGTCTGACGCATGCCCGCTGCTTACTGAAGGCAATCGCGATGAGCTTGCCGGTGAATATGGCACTGCTCTGACCGAGGAGATCGAAGAACTCTTCAGCAAGGTCCGCAAGGAGGTTGAGGAGTTAGCGCAGCAGGCAACATACTGCCGCGACGAACTTCGTGATGAGATAGCCGAGCTTAAACAGGAACTGTCAAGATACGAGGAGTGACACATGATCTGCCCCCTATATCAGTTCGGTGAGATCGTTATCGACCTGAGCAAGCTCGTGTCTGTGTCGTGCGAATTCAGCATTGTCTTCTGCAGGTTTGGAGGAAGCGACTATCAGCGCGACTTCAGTATGGAGGTGATAGACGATTCGGCCAAGGCTCAAACAAAAGCCGAGCAGGCATGCGCCGACCTCCTCACGCATTGGTACGCAATCAAAATACAGGAGCACGAACGATGCAATTCAAGTTCGAGCAAGTCATCGGCCACGGCGGAGTGACCATGGAGTACATCGCGGAGATCGAAGATGTAGCTTTCGCACGACTGCAGGCCGAGAAGATCTCATGCAACGGTGACGGTAGGTACGCAAGCATTCAAGGCAACACCTTGTGGTGTGGGATGCTGAGCAGTCAAACCGCTCACGACATCGACATCTACCACATCAACAAGCAAGGGCACCGAGTCACATTCCCCGGGATGCAGACGTACGTCATTCACAAGCTTGGTGAGAAACTCGGGATCCCCGTCAACCTCGACAGGAGTCGTTACTGATGTCAAGAATATCAAAGCCAGGCCAAGTCCGCCTGAACACTGAATGCGGCGACCTCGCCGTCTACGTCACGATCGACCCTGAGCACTATGGACAGGCTGTTGCACTCAAGATCAAGCATGACAGGCTGATCCTCCTGGCCGGGTTTGAAAGCCTTGTTCTCCTCCCCGACGACATCGACAAGTACCTCAAGTCAAATGGTGCCGTCATGCAATGCGAGATCGTGAGACGACCTGCAAGCACCGGCGACTTTGCAGCCCTACGCTACAGATCCCCTCACGAAATGCTTGAACAATGCATGCACGACATCGCCAAGAAGTTCAACGCACGCTTCGACGTCACAACAATGCGCAACGTCGAGAACATGCTTCGCGGCACGCTAGGAGTGTTTAATCAAACGCAGAGCTTCGCAAACTTGGATTCCGTGTATGACCCTAGGGTTAGGCCGTAAAGTCGCTCAGCGTCGCTTAAAACGCGAAATAGAGGCATCTATGAATCTCTCCTTCATTATCAACGACACGCATCTCGGGGAAGTGGCGGTGCACTGCAACCTCCCTGATCATGTCTACGCCATGACTCAAGCAGGCAGGATAGCAGGGGATACGGTTGTCCTCAAGGATACGTCGACAACCCTGAATCAGTGCAAGCTGATCATCAACGGTCGATGTAAGCACATCATCTACTTTCACGCTGCAGGCATCCATCTGTTCGGCCTGACAAATCAATGCACCAAGAAACTCGCTGAGATACTGAAGGTCAGCGCACAAGTACAGGAGATACCTGATGAATACGGAAACGGAGGTAACTACAGCACACGAACCCGTTCGTATAGCTATTCCTGACACCGACATCGTCCTTGAGTTTACGCCCGAGGAGTATGCGAAGGTTGTCGGGGCAATGATTACGAGGGATCTGCATTGTGGGTGGGTTGGATCGCCTTTCGCGTTTGCCTTCACGGACACGTCGCAAGGGTATCGCGTCCTTGCACGGCCATGCGGTTTCGAATACAGGCTCCATAGGATGAGAGAAATCGAGAAAATCCGCCGACACTTCAATCACTAAAAAACCCCGACCACCGCGAGCCGGGATGATCAGGGTTCACACAAACCTAACGGGAGAGGTAATTCCCCGCAAGATTTTCTATTATAACCCCAACCCATAAGGAGAACAAGCATGTCAAATGAAAACGTAGTCGGTATCGGGTGCAAGATCACGCCGGAGCAGTCCGAGCGGATCAAGCACGGGCACCGGTCACAGGGGCATGGTGCCAAGACCGCAATCCTCTTGTACCCTGCACTGAGGGAGCTTGCCGTTAAGCAGTTCAAGAAGTTCTTCACGGAAGCACAGCTGATTGAGCTTAACAACCTGCCGATCATGTCGGGTAGTCGTAAGCGCCTGATCAGTGCGGCTGCTGAGGAGGTGAGCGAAGAGCTCGCAAAGCGCATCGAACTGCTGCATGACATGGAGGTATTGATCCTCAGCGATATGATCGCACAGCAGATGCTCGAAGATCTGATCGAGCGTGAAGAACTCGACCCGAACGATCCAGAGCTTGCAATCTGAAGTAGCGTAGCTATCGTCAGTAAACAATCTTCGCGGTGCACACACAGGGTTATCGGGAGTAACCGCATCGCGCAAGGAGGTCGAGTTGCTACTCGTGTGTCACGGGTAGTGACTCATTCACAACAACACAAACCCGAAGGAACAAACCCATGGACGAACAAACCATCAAGGATGCGATTGACCTCGCATGCAAAGAGCTGAACGATCAGCTGACGAAGGAGACCGAAGGGCTGCTCATCGCCCTGCAGAACACTCTCGGTGAGAACGACGGCGACTCAGGCACGGTGTCGGTAGGGACGAAGATCAACCTGCAGGCAGAGCAAGGCAAGCAAACCATTGACGTCGATGTCAAAGGCAGCTTCGTCGAAGCCCGTTGCAAGTTCGCATCCGAAACCAAGACCGTCGGCGACCCGGATCCTAACCAGCAAAAGCTACCCTTCGAAGAGGATACAGAAGAGGAGCAGCCTGGTGACTAAGACTTGCCGCTTGACTCAACCCCCTGCATCTCCTTGCACCCCGTTTCTCCATAATGCCTACGGGGTTGCCTCCAACAACGCAGGATGAGTCGAGATCCCTCCCCGGCTGCCGTCTGCCGGTGCAAGAAAAAGGCGGCACCTATTTCACACACACAAACCACAACGAGGAGGATAGGGGAATGAATCTCGAACAACTCTTCATGCTGTTCATCGTCACACCGGTAGGAGTGGTACTGCTCGTCGCTATCGTGGTCTACTGCATCGCTCGTGTCGTCTCCATGATCTGCACCAAGTTCATCCCCGACAGAATCTGTAGCGTGTGCGAGATGATGCCGGCGGAAGTGTCAGTAGGCGATGAGTACTATTGCTACACCTGCCATTTCATGACGCACGTTTTCGACAATGACGTTGAAGCGAAGCACCTTGACGACTGATGATTGAGCAGCATCAAGACCCGCGATATCAGGCCATACCTGACGACTTCGATATCAACCACAACGACAACCCCGAGGAGATACAAATGCGCGTTTACTTCGACTTGGAGACTTCAGGCCTAAACGAATGGAAGCACTCCATCACTCAGGCTGCATTCTTCTGTCCGCACACACAAGAACAACTTGAGCTGAAGATTCAGTTCGATGAGAACGAGGCTGACCCGAAGGCCCTTGAGATCAATCACTACAACCGTGACGTATGGCAACGCGAAGCAGTCATGGTACACGCAGCGGTTGAGAGGATCAGCGACTACCTGCGCCGTCATGCCTGCGTTGAGAAGATCAGCAAGAAGACGGGCAAGCCTTATCAGGTCGCTCAGCTCTGCGCCTACAACGGCAAGAAGTTTGACGGGCCATTCCTTCAGGCATGGTTCAGGAAGCAGAACGCTTTCCTTGCCGCTGATTACAAGATCCTCGACACTCTCGCCCTGGCAGAGTTCATGTTGCCACACCTCGAATCACATAAGCTTGAGGTTGTAGCAAAAGAACTCGGCTGCTTCCGTGACGGTGCACACGATGCCATGATCGACGTGTTCATGCTCTGCGACGTCACTCAGACACTCGAAACACGAATCAACTACAAGGAGTCTGCACCATGTTCATAGCTGGATCCGTATTTGGTATGATGCTATTCTTCACCCTCGTCACCATTCTCAAACACAAACAAGACCCCGCACCGATCAAGCCCTACGCCCCGCCTATCATCGCCAACATCTGGAAGGATAAGGCCGGGGAGTATCGCTGGAAGGTAGGCTTCGAAGTCCAAGGAACTTTGGACGAAGTCGACTGGAAGTGCGACAGCACGGAAGGATTCGACACCGAGGCAGATGCCTTCTGCAACATGGAGGTGTTCGTCTGTCGCTCGTATGAACCAACGCTAATCAAACTGGGAGAACAAGAGAATGCTGAATAGATCAGAGTTCCTGCAACGAAGGAAGGAAGGGATTGGCGGGTCAGATGTAGCAAGCATCGCCGGCATCTCACCATGGGGTACGCCCTACGACGTCTACAGGAGCAAGGTAGAGGACGTCAGCGACGACGAGGAAGAGAAGGAGCATCTGCACTGGGGTAACGTCTTGGAGGACGTCATCGCCAAGGAGTTCGCACATCGATCAGGGTTGAAGGTTCAACGTCGCAACACCATGTTCCGACACCCGGAGCACCCGGAGCTGATCGCGAACATCGACCGCTACATCACGGGTGAACGTGCGGTGCTTGAGTGCAAGACAAGCTCCGAGTTCATGAAGGATGAATGGGGACCGGACGGCAGCGACCACGTCCCCCTTCAGTACCTTGCACAGGTGCAGCACTACCTTCACGTCACCGGGTATCGTCTGGCGTACCTCGCAGTCTTGATCGGCGGGAATAAGTTCCACTGGTACAGGATCGAGTACAACGAACGCTTGGCACTGGCGCTGCAGGAAAAATCCCTTGCGTTCTGGAATGAGAACGTGCTCAAGCGGATCCCCCCGCCGCCCGTGTCCGAGGAGGATCTGAAGATCATGTATTCGAAGGGCGACCTCGATGCGATCACGGCAGTGCCAGACATCATCACCCTGCACAGTCAGCTTATCGCTGCACAGAAAGGCGTCAAGGATGCCATGGACAACGTCAAGGAGATCAAGACAGAGATCAAGGCGTTCATGGGTGATCACAGCGCCCTGCTGCATCCTGACGGGCAGATCTTGGCGACATGGAAAAACGTCAAGAGCAACCGCCTCGACGGGACGGCACTCAAGAAACTCAACCCCGCACTTCACTCGGAATTCTGCAAGACTTCTGAATCACGGACCTTCTTGGTCAAAACCCCAAAGGAAAAGTAGAGCATGGCAGAGAAACAAACATCAACCGAACTCGCAGTCGTGGAGGATGCACCGCTGACCGAAGCAGTGTCGACCGACATCGACAGCATGATGCTGACAGACACGGGATTCAATCAGGTCATGCGTATGGCCGACGTTATGGCCAAGGGTGTCAGCACTATCCCGAAGCACCTGCAGGGCAACCCCTCTGACTGCGCCGCCATCATCATTCAGGCACGGTTATGGGATATGAGCCCGTATGCGGTAGCTCAGAAAACGCACCTTGTGAACGGCACACTTGGCTATGAGGCTCAGTTGATTCACGCTGTGATCCTCAAGAGCGGAGTGTTTCAGGGTCGTCCGCACTTCGTCGATGTCGGCAACTGGGAGTCGATCGAGGGCAAGCAGACCAAGTACGGTGATGCTGCTGAGAAAGGGCTCGGCATCAAGGTTATCGCAACACTCAGCGACGGCACGACCTGCGAGCACACTTGCTTTCTGTCTACATGCAAGGTTCGCAACTCGCCGAACTGGACGACGAAGCCCAAGGTACAGTGCTCCTATCAGGCCATCAAGGAGTTCGCCAGGTTGCATACTCCTGACGTTATCCTTGGCGTCTACAGCAACGACGAACTCGACCCGCAGGCATCCGGCCGGATTCAGATCACTGAGATCAACGAGGCATCGTCTCGCACCGATGCGCTTGAGTCTCTGATCTGCGACAAGCCCGAAGTCACGGTAGAGCCGGAATCGATCCCGCCGGCCCCTGAACCGACGGAAGATCCGAAGCCCAAGAAGCCGACCAAGTCTGCGGTCATCGCAGCCGTGGGCAAGGCAGGGTTGAGCGATCAGATCCTGAACGACTACCTCCTCGACAAGGGCAAGATCAAGGAAGGCCAAGGCTACATCGACGCCTCCCCCGATCTCCTGCGTCGTATCGTTGACAATCCGAAGGGCGTTGCCGATGCTGTCAAGGCATGGGCTGAAGAAGCGTAAACAACAAACAACAAAAGGAGTACTGAATGAAACAGTACATCGGCACCAAGGTAATCTTGGCACTCCCTATGAACCGGGAGGACTACAATGTCTATCGTGGTTGGGAACTTCCGAGCGACGAAGATGGTACGGATGAGGGATACTTAGTTGAGTATCCCGATTCCCCCAATGCCAATCACGCCAAACATGCTGGCTACATCTCGTGGAGTCCAAAAGAACAGTTCGACGCCGCTTACCGCGAAACTAGCGGTATGAACTTCGGCCTTGCCCTTGAAGCTATGAAGAAAGGTAAGAAGGTGGCCAGGAGCGGTTGGAACGGGAAGGGACTGTTTGTCTTCAAGCAGGTTCCATCGCCCATCGGACCAGACATTGTGCCGAAGATGACTTCGCTTCCGCAGTCAGTCAAGGATGAGTTCATCAATCGTGGGCAAGGTCCGAACTATTGCAACCAGATGGCAATCGTCAAGCAGGACGGATCTGTCGATTCGTGGGTTGCTTCCTCATCTGACACATTCGCTGACGATTGGATGATCGTCGAATAACATCCTACCACACGCCCCGGCTCAGCTCTGTTACGCCCTATCCTGCTGAGTCGGGGCACTTCTCTCAACTCTCAAAGCAAAAGGTCGAATAATGTCTGGATACAAATGCCATATTTGCAACTACAACGGTGATGAGCCCGGTGACAAGATCTGCGAAACATGCTTGGGCGACTTCCCCGATCAAGGTGATCACGGTGCCCCGGCCATGTGCGACTGCGGCAGTGAGAAGTTCGACGTTGCCTGCCCTAGGTGCGGTGAGCTCATGACAGAGTCGGACTTCTACGACATCGCTCAACTCCCTGATGACGAGGCTCTGTTCGATGCGGAAGGTTAAGTTCTTCGTCGGAGGGATGGAGCCGCGCCCAAAGGGATCCTACAACGCATACGTCGTGAACTGGCCAAGGACAAAAGACAAGGTGATGTCCCTCTGCAGGTCCATACTCGGCGGCAGGAAGTTCTTCCCCATGACGCAGGTAGTACCGGCTAGCAAAGGGATGAAGAAATGGGAAAAGGCAGTCAACGACAAAGCCCGCACCGCCATGCTTGCCGACCCTGGACCTATCGAGAACCCCGTCATTGTGAAGATGCAGTTCTTCCTTAAGCGTCCTCAGAACCACACCGGCTCCGGCCGCAACGAGGGAGTACTCAAGGAGTGGGCTGAACGCCTGCTCCCGACAAAGACCCCTGACCTTGACAAGCTCATCCGCTCAACGAACGACGCCATGACAGGGGTCGTGTACACGGATGACTGTCAGATCGTGGCGATCATCCCTACGAAACGCTACGGCAAGAACCCCGGTGTCATGATCGAAGTCGCCGAGATGACCCTTGAGATGCTTGACGTTTTCGACAAGATCTCGATCGAATCACTTGTGCGCCCACCGGAGATGATACAGCAACAACTTAACTTGTGAGGACGATATGGTCCGCTTCGAATATGAAGACACGGCTATCGAGCTGACCGATGAACAGTACGCCAAGGTGATAGCGTATCGCATAGAGCACGGTCAGGTCTTCACGGATTGCCGTAGCGACCATGTCTACATCACCTCTGAGCCATATGATGATGAATTCGGTTCATTACCTGACGAGCCCATTATTACGGTAGACTGGGCGGAGTTCACGGACGGTAGAAGGAACATGATGCATCTCGATGAGGTGTACACAAAACTACTTAACGGACAAGGAGGAGAGGGAACATGCACACATGTAACTGCCCACACTGCGGACAAGCCCTAGAACTGCGCCCTGCCGTCATTCAGGACGTTGACCTGTTCGGAGTCCCTACGTCAACACAAAAGCCCTCAGCGTCCACTACAAGGCTTCCTGATCGCTTTGAAGAGTGGTGGAGCCATTACCCAAGGAAGATCGCTAAGGTTGCATGCCGCAAGAAGTGGAAAGCAAAGAAGCTTGATGCCCGTGCAGAGATGCTGATCGGCGCACTCCTCGAACAGATTGAGCACGACGAGAAATGGAAGGAAGGGTTCATCCCTCACCCGTCTACATATATCAATCAAGAACGTTGGGACGACGAGGTGCAGTACGCAGTCGAACCCGTCGAGGTCAATCACGACCTTGAGATGATCCGTAAAGCCCGTGAGGCGGCGGAGCGGGACAACCTTCAATATTGAGGTGCGATATGGTTGAGGTTCCGATAAAGCTGAAGCCCGTGTTTCATACTGCCCTACTCACCATTGATGTAGCCCCTGAGGACACGATCATCGACGCGGTCATCAACATAGAGGATGAGGCGTTTGCTGCTGTTCAGGCATTGCGCGTAGAGGGAGAGCTTGAGATATTGTGGCAAGACTGGTGCGGCGACATGACGTTCTCGGCCCACAAGGGCGGCGTGTACATCGATCGCATTGTAGAGATACGCTATCGTCCACAAAGGGGGTACGAGCCGTGCTATATGTTCGGACAACGCATAATGCAAGGACCGCCCTTCTAATGGTAACAGACTCAGGACAAACAAAGCTGATGGCGTGGTGCCGGTCGAACTGGAAGATGTTCCTCCAGAATTCAGGCGACAAGTTCCAAGGATATCTTCAATGGTTCGGAGAGCACAACACGGATGAGAGTGCAGTGTTCGAATCCCTCCGGCGTATCGAGAAGGATCGCATGGAGAAAAAGAAGTTCAGCAACCTCGATCAACCGTCGCTGCTTGAATGGAAGTATCACTATCGCAAGGTCATGAAGGAGCGTGAACAGGAAGAGGAGGAGGAAGCCCTTACAACAGAGTGTGAGTTCTGTCAGAGCAGAGGCCGGCGGTACCTTGTCATTCACGCTGACGGCGGGAAGATGAACGAGAGCCTGATCACAGCACTCCCCCCGATGGAGGAGATCAAAGCTTACGTCTACCTCGGCACGATACCTTGCACATGTTCAGGCGGCAGGATCTTGATGAGACATGGTGCGAGTGTGCAGAAGAAAAAGCAGATGGACCCGCATCGCTGGCATCACGTCGTATCGACACAGTCTCACACGTTCACCGACGCTCAGAAGCTCATGGACGAATACATCAAACATCGCAACGTCAAATATCACAACATGACAATGGAGGAACAACAACCCGACATCGAGTTACGCAATCAGTTCATGAGACTCATGCAGGCTGCGGCCGCCGGGGTGATCCCCCTTGGCCCACCGAAGTATGAACGCCGCCAGGAAGAGGATATCGTGGCGGAGACTCATGTAGTAGAAACAGACGACTTGCCTTTCTAAGGAGACCACATCAATGATCGAACTGCAATACGGATACATCCCCTACAACCCGGCCGGCGGACACGGTAAGCCCCCGCAGAAGCCCAACGACCGAGGCGGGTACACCGGACACCTCAACCCGGAACTCGTGATCAACTTCGCAGTCGACGGAAGAACACTCAAGGCCGAGACGGTAGGCGGCCGCACGATCAGCATCTACCAGGTCAAGAGTGAAGCCGACCTGGAAGATGGCGATCCGACGCTGTACGAAGTGAAGGATGACCTACTCAAGAAGCTCAGCGCCTTCGGGACTATCGAGCCCGTCAGTACAGCTGTAAGCTCTTCTGAGAGCGAAACGCATGTCGAGGCGGTATCGGCTGCACCTGAAGCCGAAGAACCCGCAGAGGAGCAGGAAACGCCACCTGTCAAAAAGAAGCGTGCTCCGCGTAGGCGTACGACTCGGACACCCCGCAAGAAGAAGTAACATTTCTCTACCCCGCCCCGTGCTCAGGTGAGCCGGGGCATCTCTTTAGGAGGACAGAATGTCAGGCAAGGGTGACACTTATCGACCTGTCGATGAGGAGCGATACCGAAAGGAATACAACAGGATATTCAGGAGGAACAAGACGAATGAGAAGAGCACTACTCGCACTGATGATAATGACGGCAACGATAGGTTGCGCAGCAGAACAACTACCCGAACTCGACAAGACTAAGCCGCTATATCAGAAGCGATGGGGCTTAGGCTTCCCTGCGATCTTCCCTATAGGCGGTGTGAAGAAAGTTCGCATGCCCGACCCTAAGACAATCGCAGAGCTCAAAGAAGAGCTTGAGATGCAAGACCTTCGGCACAAGCAGGCGATCAAGGAAAAGGAGCGTGAACACAAGGAGCGAGAGCACAACTTCGGATCATGGTGCAAGCGTATCGGATGGTTGCTTCTAGCACTAGGGTTTGCCGGGCACTTCTGTTCAAGCTTCGGACCGGTCAAGTCTGCATCGTCATCGGTCATGACGTTAGGGGTGGTTGCTATCGTCGCAGGTTTAGGCATTCAGAAGACCGTAGAGCACGAAACGATACTCACCCTGGTCATCATAGTACCCCTTGGCGGGTTCGCTCTCTATAAGGCTAGGAACTGGTCTGTCAGTCATTTACTCAAACGCAAGAAAGAAGAGGAGCAAGAAGAATCATGAGATGGATCCTGTCACTACTCACACTCGCACTCAGCATCGGCATCGTCGTAACACTCAACTGCGACATCAAGGGGGTCGATTATATGATCGGCCTTATAGCAGGACTGCTGATCTCCGCTATTCACGTCGTGCTCAAGATCGGGAGTTCTATTGTCGAGATGCATCGAACCATGCAGGAATGGAAAGATCTGATGCATGAATCACTTCGAACCATCTACCTGACAGCGCCAGGACACTCGATCGTGCCACGGTTGAGAGAGGCGCTTGAGATCAACCCTGAGGAGCCAAGGAATGACGAGTAACTACGACGCAGTACACGGGCCGTCAACACCACGAGCAAGACGAGTGATCGCCTCATGGTGGGACGTTCAATTTCGCAATGACCCATTCGTCTATCGCGTTGAGGCGTATGACAAGAAAGACGCGTTTAGCAAGGCAGCGCAGAAGCGTAACACTGCCGGAATTGTGGCTGCAAAAGAGGAGATCCACCAACAACCATGCCAACACCTGAACAAAGAACTCGTGAACATGTCCGACGTAATGTGTACGGACTGCAAGGAGATGGTGAATCATGAACTGGAATAAACTGGTAACAGAGACGCGAGGCGAAGTCGAAGAGCCCCGGCCAGAGATGGTGCGGGGCTTTTTTTGTGCTCGGTTACTGAGCTTGACGTCTACTCTGAATAGCGGTAGACCTGATGAGCTGCCGGCGTCTGCGGATCTCGTCGACACCTACACCTTCGCCCGGGAGCACGCTGATCTGCTTCTCGATAGTCCTCAGCCATTGCTCGGACGGGATGCGGGGCATGTACTTGCCCATGATCAGCATGCGGGTGTCAGGCTTCGATACACCTTGCGCACGAAGAATGCGGATGATAGACTTGCGGTCAACCCCGAGATCCTTGGCAGACTGCACGCTCCTTGCCATTTCGGTATATGCCTGCATCCGTGACCGTTCGGAAACTTCATATGCCTCCGTCAACTCCTGATCGGTTACGGTGCCGCGATTCGTCGCAACCCGTGACAGCATTGATGCAGCTTCACTGAACTCACGTTTGAACTGTCTGATCTTGAAGGTCAATGCCTGCTGAGGATCACGGGTCTCAATGCGCTGACCTGCGGCCATGGCCACGAACTCTTTATTCCCCTCAAGGGTCTGACCGTAGCGGTTTACCTTGCCGGCGTAGCCCTGTGCAATCCTGCGAAGGCTTCGGGCAGTGCCAGGCTCTAACGATTCACCGAGATGCAGCGCTGCCTTCGTCAGCTTGTCATCAACAGTGTCGGCCTTGTTCCAGACAGGGGCACCGGTCGCCTTAGTGTTCCTTGCTAGATCGATCAGCTTGCCGAGGAATAGTTCCTCACCGATGAACGGATCAGCAAACTCTTTACCTGCCTTCGTGAACTCGCCCTGCATCAGGAGCTTGAGCGGGGTGCGGATATAATCGTCAGCGTCGACGTAGGACAGGTCAACGTAACTGAACGTTCCGTCATCATTCTTGCCGAGGTGCATGATCGTTCCGTTCTTGCTCCATTCAGGCATGACCAGTTGCCGGAGGTCTTCATCCTCCTTCTTGCTGATCCCGAAGAGGAACCTAGAACCGAGTGCAAGCCCAGTCCAAAACGTTGAGGCCATGAGCATACCGGCCATACGCTGTGCACCGATGTTTCGAGTACGAGGATCCTGAAGTTCACGTGCTGCAAGTGCAGCGGTATTGTAACCTGTGCGAAGCACCTCAGCAGGGAAGCTAATGAACGGGGCGATGAATGGGATCTTGCGGGTTTCTTTGACGGCACGCGGTACAAGTGAGTAGGTAGGGAAGAGGTTGCGGACAAGCCCTGCGGTGTGTCGCTCTACCTGATCTTCACTCCATTCAGGGTGAGCCTTCCGATAGCGGTCCTTCTCAACTTCCCATGACAGCAACTTCCAGACATCATCCTCAATCTGATATGCTGTTGCGAATGCGCCAAGAGTCTTCTTGAACAGGCTTTTCTTTTCAGTTCGATCGATCTCCTGCGAGAAGGATGTCATGCCACGACCTTTCACATCCTTGATCGTATCGCGCAGTTCCCCGGACTTCACGGATTCAAGTGTAACTCCAAGCTCGATAGCACGCCGGGTGTAATCTTCCCACTGGCGCTTGTTGTTGATGTCAACGCCAATGTCGGCAAGCGCTGCCTTGAGTGCCGTGTTCGCGCCCTTGGCCATGCTGCCGATACTGCTAGGAAGCAGGTACCCGTTGCGCATGGCGAACTCGGTATTCGACAGGAGGTTCCTGACGTGCGTCTGAACGCTGCCTACGGTCTTGCTCAGCTTTGCAATACCGTTGAGGTACAAGAGAGACCGGATTGTAGCGTTATTCACAGCTTCGCTTGAATACGCCTCATTAAGCGCCTGTGCGACTTCGGGGTATGTGTGCAACCCTGACAGCGGTTCCATGGACGGATTGCCCTCAGCGGCCACGGGAACGGTATGAGGAGGGATGTTCTCGGCATCAGGCGTAAAGAAGATCGTGCCCATGCCTGCTTCACGTACGTCGGTCAGGAACTTGTGGTTCTCGATGACGTTCGCCATCTTCTGCACTGACTTCGCATAGTTGATGTCGGGTTCGATGTACTCACCCATGAGATCGCGCAGAGCCTTGGGAATGTCCTTGCGCTTCTTGAAGATCGAGAGATCCTTGGCACCAAGCTTCGCCGCAAGACCGAGCATGTTCTCGTTCTTCTGGCCGGCCCAGATATACTGGTTCATCTTGTTCTCAACCTGAGCGTCGTTCAGTTCGGGGAACTCCTGCCGGATCCATGACTTGCCTTGATTGCGAATGTTCTCAGGGATCTGACGTGCCCATGCAACGGGGTCGTCGAACGTGCGGTAAGACCGGTGTAGGTAGACACCCTTGTTCTCTTCGATCGTATTGGCCAAGTCGCCCTCGATCATGCCAAGCTCAAGTAGCTGGTCGCTCATGCGGTCAACCTCATCACGCATCTCGACAATGACGTCCTGGAGATCTTGTGGCAATTGATTCATAGCCTGATTGTCACCGCGCATCGCACGATCCTGAAGGATGACAACCTCTGACGGTACGCCCTTCTTGTAGTTCAACTTGATCGCCCTGTCGTAGCGACGCAGGGTCTGCTGGATCTGCTTGCCCGTTGCGTTGATCTTACCGTCACGCTGGATCATGCGCTGAAACACCGGTTCGGGGATGTTGCCTCGGGATGTGAACCACTTCTGAATCCCTTCCTTCAACGGGGTGAGCGGGGCACCGAAGAACATCTGCGCTGACTCATCCGGCTTCATCGGGATCTCAGGGGACTGCTTCGGTTGCTCTTCGTTCAGTTCCTGCAGCTCGACGGGCTCCTGTGCTTTCGCTTCTGCTGCCTCCTCTGCCACCTGTTCGGCCGCACCTGAGTCAGTGACTTCAGCCGCTGTTTGCGCAATCGTCTCAACAGTGCCGGCCGGGGATTCAGGTTGCGTCATCAACGCTTCCTTGACCTGAGCTCGTTCTGCTGCACTGAACTTCTGCCCGGGGAACGCCGCCTCGAATGTCTTGCGGGTAGGAGGTTGTGTCTTGATGATCTCTGCTGCTGCGGGGTTCTCCTCCTGCCACGCAGCTACCCGTTTAGGGTTGGTCCACTTCGAGTGGATGCTTTGAATCGCACCTGCTCCGATCCGTGCGCCGGGGAACAACGAGAATGCCACAAGCTCAGCCGCCTGATCAGTCGCTCCGGGGAACGCTCCTTTGATTCTTTCGATAAGATCTTCCTCTGAACCGTCAAGGTTGAGTCCAGCTCTGAGGACGTCACCGACACGTTCCTCTCCCCATTCTTCAATCGGTCCACTGAACGCCCCTTTCTTTTCGAGTGACTTCAATGCCTTGGCTGCAGGAGTATCAAGGAACTCAGCAACAGCCTTGACCGGCCGCGCTCTACCTGCTGCCCGGCCGACTGCAGTAGCTGCGATCTTTCTACCTGCGGCACCGGTAACTTTGCCGAACAGTTCACCGACGAACTTCTCTGTTGCAACCTCGATTGCTGCACCGGCCTCAGCCTTCATCAGTGTCTTGAGAGGATCCTCCTCTTTCCCGGTAAGCTTGTTCTGCAGAAGTCGCTCAGTCATATTCTCGGCTGCCATGCTCTGCGTCAATGCGCCAAGACCACCAATGCTACCACCTGCAAGGGCGAACTCGCCTACTGTCTTAGGAAGCCCACCGGCAATGCTGCCTACCTTGGCGGCGAACGTCTCACCCCTACGTGCTTCCTCCTGCTGTGGGGCGACGAAGTCCTCAATCGCCTGCATGTCTGCTTGCTGCTGTGCGATATCCTCTGCGCTCTCAAAGCCCTCCTTGGCGAAACGCTCAAGACGGTTAAGCCTCTCAAGGTGCCTGGCGTTCTCGGCAATCGTGACGGCTGTCCCGAGTACGGGGGCTTTGCTTTCGATGTCAACGAGACCTCTCTCGATATTCTCCAAGAACCCGATCGGTTCATCGGTGCCCCTGTCATCAGGGCGAAGCAGCCTGCGGTTGCGTTCCCGTTGCTCCATGAGCAAATCCCTGCTGCTGCCAGGAAGGGAGAATGGTGTGAGACTAACATCTAGTTCAGCATCAGACGTCAATCTTGCGTCGATACCTGCAAGTCTGATGCGGAATAGATCGTCTTCTCCTTCCTGCGGTGGGGCGATGCGTGCTTCGATAGGACCATAGCGTTCGGCGATTCTGTCGAGGATATCTTCGGGCATGCTGACTACCTCTGCGTGAAGCGTGCGGGGTTGTTGATGAAGTCGACCAGGACAGCGGCAAGCCTCTGTGCTCGTGTGCGATTCTCAAGGCTCTTCTTGGTCTCCGGTACGATACGAGAGGTTTCGCGATCAGGTACGGTATAGTCGGCATCCTTGAGCACTGACATGAGTTCCTGCGCTACATCACGCATATCCTTACGAACAGCCGGCGGCATCTCGGGACTGTTCATGATGCTCATCGCCCTTGAGATGACGAGTGCGTTCTGATCTCGGAATGCGACCTTCCGTTCCTTCTCGGCTGCCGAGTTGAACTTGCCGATCCATGTTCCGCCTTCAACCGGCTTGAACCCTGACGTAATCTTCTTGCCGGTCTGCAATGCACGTTCGATCAGGCTTTCGTTCTTCTTGAGTTGCTTCTGTTCAGGCTCACTCAGATCGATCTCCTGCACGAGGCGTTCGAACATCTGCTGACGTGCTGCCTGCTGTTCCTCAGGCGTTGCCTCGGCTTCGAATTCTGGTTGATCTTCGCGCAATGCCGACTCAATTCGAGTTCGAACTTCCTGCGGCATCTCCTGACGCACACCGCTAGGCCCGGACTCTGTGCCCGTCTGAACCATCTTAGGGCGTGATGACAGTGGGTCTTCAATCTCAGCCCTGGCCGCCTCCCTGCGACGTGATGCCGCAAACGGATCATCCTCACGGATCATCTGCATCGCTTGCTCACCCGTGATGTCCTGACCTGTGATCGTGCGCCCTTCCTGAGCGCCTTCTGCGGCACGCTGAGGGGCATCGAACTGTAGCCCCATGTTCTGCCTATGGAGCTGCATGATCTCGTTCACACGCGCCGTTACTTGTGCATGTGTCGGAGTGAATCCCTTCTCGCCCGTTAAGGAGTCAGGCTTGATCGTCATGTTCTTCATGATCGTATCGTAGAGCTTCGTGATGTCCGGGGGTTTGACAAGCATCTTTGCGTTGCCGTTGCGATCCCTGGTCATAACTCCACCCGATTTATCAACCCAATTCTCGCCAACGTTCTGCCCTGGAGGATACGGTGACTGAGCCTTCGGGATCGGCATCTTCTTGATACCGTAACGAAGTGCGTTGAGCTGACTGCGTGCTACAGTCTTCTGCTCTTCAGTAAGCGTCTCGTCCTGATCAAGCGCCTCGATGTCCTCGTTGATCTGCTTGATGCGCAGACGCTGCTGCGATGTGTAACGATGCTCGAAGTCTTCATGCCTGATGCGCTGCTGTTCGCGTTGCATGTCGAGCTGAAACTTCTGATAGTCCTGATCGCGCTGTGCTTGGAACTGACGGGCAGCGACGGCTTCACGCGCCCGAAAGTTCAGGTTTGCCTCTTGAAGATCAAGTTGCCTGTTCTGAATGTTACGAGCTGCCAGCGCCTGAGCGAACTGCCCGGTGCCGGCGGTGAATGCGACGTTACCAATAGCCGCGGCGGTAGGATTGTGGTATACGTCGAAACCCATTTTAACCGATGCCTCCTGCGCCTTGGAGTCTGAGAAGTTCTGCGAAGCGACCGATGTCCGGGGGGATGTCGTTGCGTGCTGCGAGAAGCTGATTGCGTTCCCGTGCAAGGTCGGTCTCAAGCCTACGTCTTGCAGCGGTTCGCTCACGCTCTACCCCGCGTTGCATCGAGGGGAGTACGGTCGTCCCGGCCAGACCGGAGGATACAAGAGACTGATTGACAGCAGCCCTGCTTGCATCGAACCGAGTCCCGATATCAGCACGCTCCTGAACACCGACGTTCTCAAGGTTGCCCATGGCCTGCTGAAAGCGTTCTTCGGTCTGACGCTTCGCTTCGTCCATTGCTTCCTGTTGCTGCTCGATCAACTGTTGCCTGGCATAAGCTGCTGGATTCGAGTACTGCAATGGTGATCGCTGAACCATGTTCGGAAGCTCTGTGAACCGTCGGCTCTGGCCTGGTGCCCGTTGATCCCATGCTCCGAAGCGACCGCCTTGAAAGCCGAATGTCCGGCCGATACGCGTCTGGCCTGCGAGTGACGTTCCTGGGCGAAACATCCAACGCTGTCCAGTATTCGGCACAAACGTCGGGCTGCCGGTGCTGCCTGCACGACCGCTAAAGATTGGTGATGGCATATGTCTTACTCCTTTGGTTATGAGACTACTAAAACGCCGGCGAACTGGAAATCAACTCCAGCACTACCGTTGTCGACGCCTGCTCCGCTATTGATGACGAGCCATGAGCGCAGGACGAACACCTCTCCTGTACCAGACAGAAGGTCATCGGTAATGTCAATATAGATGTAGTACGAGTCCGACTCATACGTACCCTTAATGTTGATTGACGAGCTTGTAGCGGCAAGATCGACAATATCTTGCCCTGTTGATGTTGAAGGCGCTGCTGCATAGCGCGTACCGCCGACACGAGCAGAGATGCTGACTTCACCCATCGGCGACCGAGCGGTGTACAGCCCTGACTGCAGACGAACCTTCAAGTATGCTTTCGTTACCGTCCCAAGCAGTGCTGCCGGGATCGTGAAGGCCTGCCAATACGTCCAAGCGTTCGCAACCCATGGATCCGTCAAGGCAGTGTTTGAGTACCATGCCGCCTTCGGGTCGAACGGTGACGTGCTTGCTGTCGTGGTCAGCGTATTGGCGTTGCAAGCCAAGAGCGCTGCCGACAGGGTAGCTTCATTGCCACCACCGACAACATCGTCAGAGAACCCGGCAAGTGACAGGCCGGTTTCGACACCGCCAACAACCAAGGTGATGGTTCCGGCGACTCCGTCGGCTGCCTGCTGTGCAGTGAAGATAGTAGAATCGGCACCGGTCCCGCCGTTGATCGTGACAGAGACTGTCTTCTCACCGTCAACCCATCCTGTATTGTCGGTTGACGTCGGGCTGATCACGTCGCTCGGATCGCCTGTGATGATGAGGTCGGTATCACCGGACGGAACGTATGTCGTGTCAGGCTCGTTGTTCGTCGTCAACGCCTGCAATGTAACGTTGAATGCAACCCCACGGACAGGAGCAAACTCAGCCGGGGTGATCGTGAAGACCCTTGCGACATCCGCCAGGACGGTCCAGCCTCTACCTTCAAGGCTTGACTTCGCAGTCAGTCCCTGCGCTCCGAGCACAGAGTTGCTTGATACGTCGACATAGCCGTTGTCAGTGTTGAACGTGTCAAGATCCTTGAGGATGTCGTCACACTCCGATTGACTCAGCCCACAACCTGAAGCGTCGAAGCTCAGGATCTTCGTGCTGCCGCTGAAGTCGTAGACGTTGATACTCGTGCACCCGCTGAAGTTCAGGGTACTGAGAGTAGAACTGTTACTCACGATAAGGTCGGTCAGTGCGGTATTGTTCGACATCGTGACGGTCGTCAACGAGTCGCAGTCGTCGAGTGTGACGTCGATAAAGTTGTCGTTCGGATAGCTGAATGTCGTGATTGCCGAGTTCGACAGATCGACGGTCGTAACACCGCTACCTGTAAGCGTCACAGTAGCGAGCTCAGGGTTGTTGTCGAGGATCAGCTCAGTCAGTTGTGTGCAGTTCGTGAGGTCGATGCTGGTCAGCTCGTAAGCGCCCGTAGCCGACACCTCCTGCAAACTTGGATTGTCGGACAGGTCAAGCGTCTCGATGTCGGTACTATCGATCACCCCGAACACAAGCGGAGTGTTCTGCGAGAAGTCGACCGTAGTCAGGCCGGCGATGTCATCAAGGCTACCGAAGCTCTCAAGGTACGACCCGGAGATTGTCAGGGACTGAGTAGCGATCGGGTTGTTGTTCAGTGCATACAGCCAGATACCGGACCAACCACCGTTGATGCTCAGACTGTGCGAAGTGCTCGGCTCAGAGATTTGCGAGTCGTTCGCATCGGTGCCGACGATCACGCCTACTGCAGTTGACGTGCTCACATTGATCGTATAAGAGCTTGTGCGGTACGTCCGGCCGACATAGACGGACGTGTACACCGGTGGTGCATCAGGTGGGTCAGGAGGGATTACAGGGGGCGGAGGCACAGGCGTTGGCGGGGGATATGCCGGGGGCACTGTGATCGGTGCGTCCTCGATTGCGGTATATGCGAATGCCATGTGCCTCGCTCCTTACTTCTGCTTGATGACGTTCGGGGGTGAAGGGCTCTTGTCCTTGTTGTCGCGCTTGATCACTCCGCATGCTGCGAGTGCGGCAACGACTACTACCAAGATGGCCCACATTATCAGCATGTCGCGTTTCATGTTATGCTCCTTTTTTATACGCCAGGGTGAATGTAATAATCGAACTCAACGTTGACGTTATTGTTTGAGGTGGTTTGATTGGTGATTCGCAGGAGATAGACGGTATTGTTCTTCAATACAAACTCACGAGTTCTGCGGGCTGAACCTGCATCTGTCCTCCCACTCCCAACTCTCCATGGCCCCCACTTATTGGTTCCAGTTGCACTGACTGATCCTCCCTGTGTGATGCCTAGGAAGTCAGTGAAAGAGCTATTGAAATTTCGGTTCACGGATGTGATGGCGGTTCCGGCCGTGCTCACCGTCGGACCTTCCCAGAATTGCACCTGAAGTTCGCTCTCAGCCTCGACAATGCCGACCAAGTGCGCAAGCTTTATTCCTTGGTCTTCACCGGGGTTCGTGCTTGACACTGTGCCCCAATTCGGAACCGTAATCAGGAAATCCAATGACGCGCCATTTGCGAGCGTGACGTTGTGCGTAGCTTCGTACGAATCGCCGCAGTGGATTTCGTGGTGCTCTGAGGATATGACGACCGGAGAGCCAAGAAAGATATTGTCTGACAACATCCGCCCTATGTTCCCGTATTCGTCAATCAAAAAAGACGCTGTCCGCAGGGATGTGTTACTGTCTTCGCTTACCTGCGATTCGAGTTCTTCCAAGCTTACCTTTGCGTTGCCGCTGTTGGTCAGAGAAACGTTATCGTAGTCGCCATTTGCTTTCTTGCCGGTGATCACGGCTTTTGTCAGTGTGGCATCGTCCTGATCGGTAATCGGCGTTTCGATATTGTGGCTCGACCACTTGAACGGGACTTTGCGCAGGACCGTTGTCAATTCAAAATCGGTCTGTGCAACTGCACCGTTAGTGTAGACGACACGTAGATATACCCCAAAGGCAGGCGGTGAAAAGAACTTCTCAGCCCCGGCGAGGATCGTGTAACTCTCAGCAGTCCGCCAATCCGTCAACCCATCCCGAGAATACTGAATCTCAAGCCCATCCGTTGCGCTGTCCTGATCTGCTGTAGCGAACACTGAGATGGCGTTGTATGCAAGGATGTTGACTGCTGTTCCGGTGAACGTAGCACCACTGCCAAGCGGCGTGGTTGTTGAGCAGCTTTCACATAAGTGCCCCTCTGCAACAATGTGCAGTTGACCGTCGTCATTAACTCGTGCCGGGTCGCCCGTTACAGGGTCTCTGATTACTCCGAATAAACTCATTCGCTACGCTCCTACGTACTGCGTGCCGTCATACTGCACGGTAAGATTCTCACCCTTAAACAGGACTTGGTTTGACGTGTCGTCGTAAAAACTCTTGCCGTTCCAATCGATGTCAGCGGTGAACGTCGAGTCTAGGCATGCGATATTCCATACCTGGTCGGTCGGCGGTGCGGCCGGCATCGTGACGGTTACTGTGTTACTGCTCGCGTCGATGATGATCGTGTAGTCGTCAGCGGCCACAACCGAATAGTCGTTCGTCACTGTTGTCACGGGTGCCGATACTGTCTCGGGGAGGATGAACCAAGCTTCGTCTTTGCGGACATAACGATTCCCGTCGGCCGGGGCCTCTTCAGTTACAGGAACCCATGCCGCATCCTGCCGACCATAAACAACACCGTCCTCAGGGGCCTCTTCGACCTTGCCCTCGATCTCGGTGTTGTTGTTCGTGATCAGCTGATAGATCGCACGCAGAGCGATTCCGATCTCCGCCAGGCTGAGGGTTTTTGGGAAGTATGCATATCGTTGGCTCATCCAAGCATCCTGCGGTTCGTGAGGGCTTCGACCCTCAGCGTTACGTACTCCATGCCCCAAGGATCAAGCCCGCTGTTCTCAAGACGAAGGATTGCGGCCATACCGCGCAGATTAAGCCGATCTGAGAGCTGAACACCTTCAGGGTTATCCCAAGTGCCGGAATCAAGCGTTGTGCCTCTGTAGGCCTCCTCTGCACTCTTACCGGTGCGAATACTCCAATCCACACTGCCGGACAGACTGCCGAGGACTCCGGTCATGTCACGCAGGAAACCTTCCATATCAAAACCGTTGCCGATACGGAATGGACCAAGCTCTATGTGAGATTCGATCTCTTCACCGTCGTCGGTGTTGAATGCGTCGTCGAAGAAACGGATATACCCGTCTTTGCACCCGGTCATAACGTGCGTTGAATCTTGCACCGGCTTGCTATGCGAGATGGTGCAGAATGGTGTCTGTGTGGTGGGGAGGGAGACGGGGAAGAATCCGCGTGGTTGATCGGACTTCCATTCCATCCACCAATGGCCTTGGGTAACGCCTTCCTGGTAGACGAAGATGTGAAGCCCTCTCTCTCTGCGATCGTATTCAAGCGAGACCTGATAGCGGTCGTCGGTAAGGTTCTTCAATTCCTTCGGAAGTTGTGTCGACATCATGACCGGGAACCCTTCAGCGCCTGGCGGGATGACGTGCACACCGGAGTCGGCAAGGATGATGATCTCACTGCGATCCGTTGAAGTCCATGCGTCACCGCCTACTACACCTGCATTCTGCGTGACAGGTCCGAGGGTAGCCCCCGGGAACGCCGCGTCACCGCGCAGGATCCAGATTGAGGACTGACATCCGAACATGATATAGTCGTCGTTGTGCGGCATGAGAGCTTTGATATCCTCACCTACATCACCGGCCGCTGCATTAATCCCGGCCACTGCCCGACCATAGTCGATGTCAGATGCGCCGAAGTCCCAATCGAGAGGGTCGTACTGCCTCGACATGCTCCAGAGGTTCTGACGTGACAGCACAAGCCGTCCACGGTAGCGGGCGATATTGTCGCTTCCCGTAGGTACTTGGCCAAGGTCAGTTGTCGCAACCCATAGCTCAAGCGTGTTCAGGACGGGGTCGTAGATCTTCGGGCCGCGTTCGATGCGGTAGACTGCGGTTCCGTCACCAGGATTAACACCGAGAGTGATTCCTCCGGCCGCAATCGATGCGATCTCATACGTGCCGGCAACCGTCGCCCCTGCAACCTCAGGGAACACCACGACGTAGTTGTAGGTATCAAGACCGATCGCCGACCAGTCAGCGATACTTGCTGCTGAAAGAACACCGCCGCTCAGTACGCCGTCATCTCCTGATGCACGGGTATCGCCGCGGTCGGCAATGTAAAGCTTGCTCTGATAGGATTGCCCACGGATGCGCAGATCGGAGTTGATCGACAGATTCGATACGACAAGCTCCATGTTCCCATCACGCGTTTCGCGGTAGAGATTGCCGTTGCTTCCTGCGACTACGATATCCCTGCGTGACTCTTCGAGGGTATCCGCCTGATACTGCACCTGAAACAGGTCGACACGTGCCGTGCCGGGGACTGTAGCTTCGATGCCGAACCCTACTCTGCGATGAGTCGTGGGGGACGTGAGAGTCAGCGTCTGTGATGTCAGCAGGGCATTACCCCAATAGACCTTGACGCTCGAACCGTTGATCAGGAACCAGAATTTCTGCCGCTTCGCATTGCCACTGCCACCGCCTGCGGTGAACGTGAAAGACGCGTCGAGCACCCCGCCTTTATAGTGGTACAGGGTGCCCGCATACGCGTCGGTAGCGTCAGTCATGACGAGCTCTGCGACAAGACCCTCGTTGAACGGGTCAGGGGTCGTATCGTTTGCGGCTGCCCACAATTGATACTTGCCGGCAAAGCTCCCTTCAAAAGGTGCAACCTCCATCTCAACCGTGTAGATCTGCGTCGAGTCAAGCTCCGGGTCGAGGGCATCGCGAATAGCACCGCCCTTCAAGACGTCGTACGAGATCGTTGCGGCCGAATCATTGTAGATGGCCGGGAGATTCGAGGAGTAGGACGGGACCGCACTCCAGCCATTGTCATCAAGCGCAGTGACATTGAAGTTCTCTGCGAAGACGCGGAAGCCGGAGTCGTCGGTGACAGTCACTTCCTCAAGGAGGTTGACTTTACTTCCGCCGCCAAGCTCCTCTACGAAAGCCTTGCCCGAACCAGGGCGAGACCCACCGCGTTCACGATCCTGATAGATCTCCTGAATGCGGACATTCTCAAGGCTCGGCGAAGAGAACGGGGCCTGGTTTTCATAACCAACCTTCCGTTCAAGTCCGAGCGCAGGGAACCGTAGATTGAGCTTTCGTTGCGGCATTAGTCAGAGGCCACCGTAACGAGGTTGAAGTTGGCGGATGCTGCTGTGCCGATGTTGGCATAGAGCAGGTCCGACTCATCGGTTGCTGCGGTGTTGATGAAAAGACACCCCTTGGCGTAGCCCTTGTCGCCGTCGGTCGGGACAGTTGCGCCACGGGTGAGGATCTTGCCGTTCTCAACGGCACCATCAGTCCCGGTCTCAGGGATGACGGCAATGTCCATGAATCTGCCAGCTGCTGCTTCGTTCATGATGTTGTTCCTTCTGTTCTGTTGTCGTTTGGGAGATTAAAGAGCGTACTTCGTCTGCAATGCACTGACCGCAGATGTGATGTCGCCTGAAGATTGGACAGCGTCATAGAGCAATGTCTCGACAATGTCAGCCTGCGTGGTTGCGCTTGCAATCAACTGGTCAACCAAACCGGCTGCTCCGATATCGCCTGCAACCTCTTGCACGTCGTTGATCCTGATCTCACTGCTTGCGCCATTGGCCACAAACGTCCACACATTCCATGTGTTGCGACGGTCTACAGTACCGGTGATTGTTGACCCTGCGAATGCCGTAGCATAACCAGTTGTTGCCGCAACGCCAACACCGTTTGCACCGCTGGACATCAGCAAGCCGTTGCTTGCGGGTTTGGTGACGATGTGGAACGTGTACCCCTGATTCACATTCAGGCCGGTCTTGCCCATGAAGTCAGACGCATCAAACCTCAGACCTGCATAACCGTTCAGCATGCTCGGAATGTATGTCGGCTGATCCGCAATCGTCGCCTGTGTTACGTCGTTGCCGTTGACCGTAGCGTCTGACCATGTTTCCGTCGGGATGTGAACCTGATTGCCTGTGCCGTCATTGTTGGCATTGTCGTTGACCTCGATGTTATCGAAGTACGCCTTTGCCCCAGTATTGTAGCACCTAAGGATGCAGTCGGTCAGGGCCACACCAGTGCTGTTCGTGAACGCCTGAAGCGCATCATCAACGTAGTATTCGATTGTGCTCGAACCGGCTTCCCTACGCATCTCCCACGTACCGGATGACTGGAACGTGATGTCGCGAAGAAGGCTTCCGTCGAAATACCACTGCTTGTCGACATACCCTGAACTCGGTTCCTCTGCGATCTGCCACCATGCATTGACGCTCAGAAGGAGAAACTGTATGATCTGCGTTCCAGCTCCACCAGGGAATGGGGTGATCTGCTCAAAGTCGCACTTAATGCTGAATCCGTCGAGTGACGGCAGGAGCATTTTCGCTGTGCTGTAGTTGACGCTGATCCCTTCAATGCGAAGCTTTTCATTCTCGACAACCGGCGTAGTCCCGGTAACTGTAGGCCACCGTTCGTTCGGCAGTGCGCCGATCCCGCCTACACCACTGTCTTCACCTGAACTGCTAAAACCGTCATTCGCTACAAGCGGGACATCGATGCTGTCAGGAGTCAACCACTGCACCAGGTTCGCCTGAGGAGGTTCAGGAACGCCATTCCCGTTGCCGAACTTAAACCGGAACTGCTTGTATAGGTTAGGACCGCTCATAGCGCCCCCTCTTAGCTGAAGTGATAGTAGACGGTAGCGGTCTCACCAGACGCGCAAACAGCGCTCCAGCGGCCCTGTCTCCATGCGTCAGGGATCTCTTTGCTGCTGACCGACTCATTCTCGATCAGGTTGAACCCTTCGTCTGCGACAGCGTCGCGACCGTTGAATTGGAAAAACACGGTATTGGATCCGCGGTTCTGGATGATGAACGACTTGACCTTCGTGCCGTCCGTCCCGGTCGGGCCGAATGACTGAGCGCTGTCGGTTACACTGAGTTTACCAGGAAGCTGTGGCATTAGATGGGTACTCCATTTCGAGTGATGCTTGCACCAAGAGTGCGGTCGAAGTAGAACTCCGTCCCGCCGTACGTTGTTGAGCGATCAAGATTCTCGCCGAGGTTATCGGGCATGTGATCACGGCGATCACGCTGAACGCTTGCTTGTAGGAGATTGAGGTATTTCTGTTCGTACCCTGTCGACATGCCCTTGTCCATCTCGACCTCTGCCAGGCATGCAGCCCGCAGTGTTTGAGCATGGACCTCGATTCCGCGGGGATACGGAAGCGATGAGGTGACTGCATCGGGCAGGATCGAGTAACGATACGTCAGGGTGATAGTCGCGTCAGGGGTCGGGTATAGCATGACGTCCTGACGTTGCCCCTCTGCACCTGTCATCGAACGAGGGATGACTGCGAAGTGAGTCGGGGTACTTGAATAGACTTGGTTCGCCCTGAGGTTCTGGATCTGGCCGATACCGATCCGCCTGACACGGATGTAGACGTTCTGTTGATCGATGATATGGAAGTCGCCGGTGATACCGCCGTAATCGTCAGGAAGCGCGTAGTCGCCCGTAGCGGTGATCGAGAAGCTGTCAGGCTGCGTACCGCCGCCGGGAATGAACACCTCTTCTCCTGAGGCATCGCCGACAACCTTGACCTGCGTTCCGCTGACGTAGCTGTCGATGACGTAGGAGTTGCCTGACGTGTCGAAGGTCAGTGTGCGGTCTGTCATGGACGGGTAGAAAGTGGTAGAGCTGACGGTGATCGTAGAAAGCGCACTGCCGTCGTACACCGGAAGGGACGGTGGCCTGACTTCAGTCACATCGCCCCAGACCACAAGCTCGGCCTGCGGTTCGAGGAAGCTCCATTTGTGCGGCACGGTATCACCTGGAAGAACCTCGGGGAACAGGAACCGCGAATAGCCCTGCTTCAACATCCGTGTGATGTGCGCATTGCGTTCGGCGTTCCATTTGCTCTCCGTCCGGGTATACCCCAACTCGTAGGCGATGTCGCCTCGGAGGTCATTGTAGACGTTGATCAGATTCGGTTCGGACATAGTGATACCTTATGTTAAGCGCTAGCCCCCGGTACCGCACCAGGGACTAACGCAACCCGAAGGTTTAGGCGAGGGTCGCACCGCTGTACGACTGAAGCTGCCATGCAGCGCCGTTCCACTGAAGGATGGCCTGTTCATCGGCTGCATTCATGGTGATCGTGGCGAGTGCCGTAGCACCGTCAATCTGAACACCGTTCGTTACAGTGATGACGAGATCCTGCGAAGCGCCGATAGCCGTGCCGACAATGAACCCTTTGGTCTGGCCGATGATCGTACCGTCAGCCAGAGTGTAGGTCAGTCCGCCGGTTGCGGCCGTACCATCGAGGATGGTCATGCCGACTGCGGTCGGCGCCGGAGACAGGGCACCGGATGCCGGAGTCGCCAGGTTCTGAACGACAGCGTCGAGATTGCCATCATCAAGCCATACTTCGCCGAGCTCGTCCGCGGAGACAGTTTCGAGAAGCAGGCCGCTACCACGGCCGACGTCGATACCGCCGGTGTAGAACTTGCCGTCAGCCTGATCAGCCCATACGCGAGCCGGAGCGGTTGCAACAGCTTCACCGATGAGGCACTTGGCAACAGTACCGGACTTACCTGGTTCCTGAATGGTGGTCATCTGTGCACGGGTCAGGTCGTCGGTGAAGACGCCTGCGAACGATTCGGAGTTCGGAGCTGCACCGATCACATTCTTATGACGAAGTGCGATGGTGGTGTTGGTGAGGTCGTAGAACGCAGCCTTACCCTTCGTTGCCGAAGAGTCACTGCTGTAGACACGCCGCGGATTGCGACGGAATTGGTCTTTTCTGTTGGCTTCCATTCCTGCCATGATGAATTGTCCTTCTGTTTGGTTTGGTTGCGGGGCCACGAATGTGACCCCTCACGAAATCACGCGGACCTAGGGTACGCGGTTGATCCATGCCTGACGCCGACGATCAGTCATCATCAGGTTCCAAGTGAGGTCAGTGTAGACCGCACGTACGTTGTGCTTACCGCTGACCATCTCGGGACCAGTCTGGCGGAAGTTGTTCTTGGTGTGGATGTTCACCTTGAAGTGCTTCGTGTCGAGCATGAAGATGTCGTTCGTTGCAGTGGTGAACTCAACGTCGAGCTGAGGCACGTACTGGAACGGCAGACGCTTGAACACGACAGTACCGTCGAAGGCGGCGATGTCACGACCGATGTTGTCGTTCTGGGCGCGAGCCATGGCGATCAGGCCTTCGATGACCTCTTCGCCGCAGAACAGCTTGTACCGGAAACCCTGTGCGCCGTCGTTGCTGACGGTCTTAACCGGGCTCTGGAAGGAACATGCACGGAATGCACGACGGAGTTCGGAAGCGAGGTCTTCGTCCGTGAACGAGTCGTAGACGGCATTGTAGTGCTTCCACTTCTCGTAGGTGTTCGAGGACAGGCCGCCGGGGCCGGAGCTGAATCCAGTGATGTCGCCACCGTTGAAACCACGGCCGGAGGTGGCCGGCTTCATCCAGTACTTGACGCCCCAAGGGGTGATGTCATCGGTACTGTCATCCGGTGCCTGCCAGAAGGATTGCTCCAGCTTCTCGGCCAGACCGAGCATCATGTCGATGCGGCGGGTGGCGATGAGGTCGACGAGCTGCTGAGGGCCACGGTTCATGGCCTCTTCAGTCACGTCATAGATGAAGTTGTTCGTGGTGTTGCGCCACGGCACAGCGATCCGCTGCAGGTTGTCCTGCACGGACAGAGCGTCATCGGCATAGAGGCCGACGTGCTCAGCAGTCCGAGACTGATCAACCATGAGGTTGTGCTTCATCTGCTCGGTGCCGTTGAACTTTACAGCGTCACGGCGGAGCATCTGATTCATTACGATGTACTGAACCAGGTCCTGGGCGATCATCCCGAAATTCGGATCCGGGAAGTCTTCGAGTGTTGATTTGACGAGATCGTCGATGGTTTCTGCTGCGATAGCCATTTGATGTGTCCTTTATTGTTTCGCTTACTTGCCGCCGAAGACAGCGCTCCACGCCTCTGCAACTCTCGCCTTCGCCCGCTTCTTGCCCTTCGGCATATCATCGATATTGCGAGGTTTCTGATTCGATGGCTTGGCAATAGCTCGGTTCTGGCGATGATTCGTCGCCTTCGTCTTGGCCTGAGTAACTGCGCGGTTTGCACGTTTATCGGGGAACGTAATGCTCATGGCGGCGTCGAAAATTTTCTGGTTGCTCCAATCAGGATGCGCACGATCCTGGGCGTCCATCTCAACGACGAGCGCCTGCAGGTTCTTCTGATCTTTGAAGAGACCGTCATATTCGAGATTCGCTTTCTCGACAGTCTCGTTCAACCACTTTTGAGTTTCCTGCTGCTTCGTCTGCTGCATCTGCTCCTGGTAGCTTTCGGTACCACTGCGCAGTTCAGCGAGCTCCTTCTTGAGGGCTGCAGTCTCCTCATGCTTCGCTTTGCCGATGGTGTTCATGTGTTCGTTCATCTGCTTGAGGAGTTTCGCGGACTCGTCGTCCATGTCCTCAGGCAGTTCGAGTTCGAACGGCTTGAACTCCTCGGCCTTTTCCGCCTCTTCAGCTTGCCCGGATTGACTGTTTGCTGCAGTGCCCCCGGTCAAGGCGTTACGTTCCATCAGGACAACCGCAGCTTCCAGCGCGGCCGGCGATGTGAAAGACTTCACGTCGTCTGCTGTTAATCCTGCACTCGCAGCACGGAAGATCATGTCGTTCGACAGTTGATCGATCGGGCTGCCTGTATCTGCGTTGCCGGGATTGTCATCGGCATCGCTGTCCTCACTGCCGGCGGAAGAGTCGTCGCCGGTATTTGAAGTTGTTTCACCATCCTCTTCAGTGTCGAGAGTAAGATCATCGTCCGTGTCCTCGCTGTAGTCGAACAGGTTGGCGTTCGGGTGATCTTCAGTGTTGATCTGTTCAGTGTCGACGGCGGTATTGCCTTCGGCCTGACTCACAGAGCTGTTGCTGTCGTCAGTCTGAACTTCAGGGATTTCGTCGGTCTCGACGCTGTAGTCGTAGTCGCTTGCGTTTGCCATGATCTTCGGGCTCCTTAGCAGTAGGCGTCACGGTCGACAAGACCATGAGCCTTCAGGTATTTTCGTTGATGTCCGGGGGAAGTGAATATCGCGTCGCCTCGGCTGTTGTACTCGGTAGGTACGCCGAGCTCGCGATCCGCTTTCATTGCCTCCTGCACTTGATTCGGTGCAACACCGGCTGCCTGAGACGGTTTCGGCCACACTGCGCTGCTCTGCCCCCCTGCCGGGAAGAAGACGCGTCTGGCGATAGCCCCGTCGTCAAGTTTGATGTACGTCTTGTTGTCCGTCGGATCGACGAACTGACGCTTCTCAAGATCAGCTACGGACATGCAGAGTGTTACCTCTTCGCCCGATTCGGTTTTGCGGTAAGTGTAGGCTGGCACGGTTATTAGTTCCTTTTGTGACAGTGGTCAACCATTCGGGTGATTGCCTCTGTGTTACTCTTGAGACTTTCCGTAAGGACTGAGCGAACCCAATCCTCAAGGCTGAACAGCCTCTTTGCTACATAGAAGATCAGAATGATTGCGACAACCCCTAGCGGGTCGCCTACAAGCTGTACGATCTTCTCGATTGCTTTATCCATCATGCTACCCCAAAGCGAGCTGCGGCCGCCCGCTCTTTAGGCTGAGTGTTCTGACCGAGAAGAGCTTGGCTCATCTGCTGGTCGCGGAACGCCTGAGTCCCCCCGGTAGGGACGTTACGACGAATGTACTCACGTGTTGAGGTATTCGACGTAGGCGGTGGGTCTACGGGTTCTTGCTGCAAGTCTGCTTCGGGATCTTGGAACTGCACAAGCTTCTCGATCTCCGGCATGTCGGAGTAACGTGAGAGGATGTCGAGGAGTTCCGGCATATGGAGTTGTCCGCCCTGCTGCTGCAGGAACGGTAGGGATGGGAAGATGACCTGGCTCAACATGGTCATGAGCATATTCATCCGTTCAGGCGGCGACATATGCGTGGTTGAGTACGGGTCAATGGCGATATTGTAATCGAGGAAGTCACCCTCCTTGGCGTCCTCGTTGAAACGAACAGGGATCTCGATGCCGATGTTCTTCGTCCTCTTGACGAGCGGCAAGTCGATCAGGGGGTCATACCAAAGTTCATTGGCGATGGCCTTGCCTACGCCCTCTGCAAACGTCCAGAACCGTTGACGCATGATCTCAAGGCGCTTCGATGCGCTCTGACCGAGCAGTTGGTCCTGGCCGAGCGTCTGCGACTGTGCGGCCAACCCGCCGATCAGGTCGATGTTCCCGGCCTGATAGCTGTTCCAGTCACGCAGCTGCAGTAATGCGGCCTGTGTTGCAGGATCCGCCCCGCCCATGCGCATCTCGGCAACCTTGCTCGGATCCGTCACTCCAATCATATCACCGTCGTTCGCGTTCTTGATGCGCTTCGCGTCCTCACTTGCACCTACACCGTAGGCAGTGACGTTCTTTTGCCGGCGCGACTGATTCGCTACCTTGATCATCAGGTCGTTTGCGAGTTCGCTGATATCCCTCCAGCTCTGTGCAGGGGCTACAGGCATAATGTTGTCGGGAAGAGGAGCGAAGGACAGGAGATGGTAGGGGCCTTGCTCGACTCCTTCCCATTCGACAACGCGTAGGGGCACCGGGGATTCCTTGGCAGGGATGGTGACTACAAGATTGTCCTCTGGCAACCAGACGTCGATCAGCTCTACCGAGCGGCGATAGGTCTCGGAGTATTGCCGGTACCCGCTCAGGTTCTTGAGAGCATATTCATCGTCGTCATACTCCTCGTACGCCTTCACCTTGTCGGTGTTCTTGTAGAGCCCGGACTCATGGAAGATATCCCAGCTCATGCGGTACTGATTCCCGGCGAACCGAGCCTCTTCGTAGTTTCGTGCTGAGAAGTCGACAACCCAATCGTCAAGGCTGACGTTGACTGCGAACGGCTGAGTAGCGTCGATGATCGTGCCTTTGTCGACCGCGGCCGTGCCGACCTTCATGATTCCCTGCGAGAACATGGCGTTCATGACGACATTTTGAAACTCTTTCTGCAGGTTGATCTCGTCGGCCACATGATTCAGTGCCATATCGAGAAGCGACGACTGACGCTTGAGCCCTGCGACCTTGCTGCGTGCCAGGAACCTCGGGATGACCGGGGCGATGCTCTGAACGTAGATATCGACGGTGAGCTGCAGGAGGTTGAGAGGGGTCTGCTTGCGTCGATGCGAGTTCGCATACGTAGTATCCCCGCCGTAGTATCGACCGGCGTACATCTGCATTGCGTCGTAGGAGTGCCGGCGGAACGGCCGCAGTTCGCGATACGACTGATCGATAGCGGTCTTCAGATTCTGAAGGCTCTTCTCTGCTAGCGGGTTAAAGGGCATCAGTTAGCTCCACATCTGAAATTCTTCGCGATCTCTGCGCTCTTGCTCTTCATGCTTGAGCAGACGCGCCTTCATGCTGTTTGGGGGTATGTAGCGGGCTTTGAGCGATTCCTCATCGTCTTCGCCTTTGATCACCGTCTGAGAGTCCTTCACGGCCTTCCATGCAAGGGCATCAGCAATGACCCTGTCACCATGCGACTTGCCGGCACCTGTCGGGTCGATAGCCCCCTTGGTGGCCGAGTGCTCGACCTTGTCACCAGGGAGGTTCACGTATTCGCGGCATTCGTTCATCGCATCATAACTCGGATTCGAGAACTTGCCCTGGTTCAGGGCATCGCGGTATTCACTCAGTAGCGAGTGCTTCTTCTCCGGGGAACTCGCCCAACCGGGGATGTCAGTCACTTTGTAGGTGATGCTCACATCGTCCTTGCGGCGATAGATGTACATGTACTGCGCATCGAGAACCTTCTGACCAAAGTTCCGGCCAGGCCCATTGTTCTCCCAGATAAGGAAAGCTTCATTGAAGATCTTCGCGATCTTGACTGCATACCTGCCGAAGTCCTCGGGGGAGATCCGAGGGTTCGCGTATTCCGCAACCTTCTCACCGGTGATCTTGTCGCAGACAGTCAGGCATGAGTTCGATGCGCCTGTACCGGCCGAGATATCAGCGGCGATGACGAACTTGCTGTATTCGAGCGGGGTCATCTTCTTGTCGGCCGGGAGATACCAAAGCTTCCAGAGCCCGTCCTCGTTCTTCTCGAACTCGATATGATTGTCGTCGTTGTCGAACACGAACTCACCGACGAAGTCAGGATCCCTTACCTGCGACTCCATGACCTTCTGAATCGCTGCCTCGTCAAAGAACCGGAATGAGGAGTTGTGATAGTCGATATCCAGTTCCTGTGCCACGAGCATCGGGTGTGCTCTGCGCCGGCACTCTCTGTCATACCAGGGCGAGCGGATCTTACCGTCGAGGATGAAGGAATAGTCAGAGTCGAACTTCATCTCGTCAACTTCTCTGCCTGTCGGCGAGAACTTCAGGAACACGACGTCCTGATCGCCATACTGATCGTGATCGGCCGCACCCGGGTAGAGCTGCTTGTAGCCCTTACCGTTCGTGTAAAGCCCCTTGTTCTTCCGCTCGTCATCACTCCAGTGAAACCGCAGGATCTTCCCGTCCGAGTTGTGCCCTGACTTGATGTTCTCTCTCACATCGAAGAACGCATTGCCCGTGCCCTTCGGCGTGCTGTTGAAGATACGGCAGTTCGTCACGTCGGCAGTAGCCGCAAGCACCTTGTACCCGTCGTCACGGGAGAACGTAGCGAATTCGTCAAGGAACATGGCCCGGCTTCTACCACCACGGAACGCGTCACCAGTAGCAGCCTCGCCAAGAATCGCGCTCTCCGTGATGTCGTTCATCAGCATGCACTCATTGTGAGTGTACTTCGGCTTCAAGTACCATGGCAGATACTTGAACATGAACTCGACCTTCCAGAACAAGCAGTCCTTGCTCCCGGTCTTATCAACCAAATCTCTCTTGCTGCTCACCACACCGAACTGCTGATTGTGCTCGAACATGAACTGATGAGCCATCGTCATCAGGCAACACCATGAAGCCCCGGCGTCCCTGCTCTTCTCGATGAGCATGTCCCTCTTCCCTAGGGATTCGAAGATCTCATGGATCATCTCGTCCTGAAGATCGAAAGTGATGAACGGGATCACGGGGTTCCCGCCCTTGTCCTCCTCACGAGGGTCGTACGTCCAGCAAAACGTGTTGATGAAGAACAGCGGATCCCTGCGGCAAGCTTCCTTGATCTGATCGAGGCTACCTCTGCCCCCTCCTGTGGTCAGCATCTGATGCAGTCGCTGACGATACTTGATGTTCTCTGCCCGATCCTTCGGGACGTCGTTGTAGAACATGCAGTCTGAACGATTGAAGCTCACTCAGAACCCTCCTTCATGACCTGCCTCAACGCGTCAGCAAACAACTTGTCAAGCGTACCATCACCCTCGATAGCAGCCTGCTTCTGTAAATCTCTCTTGTTCGGGACGAAGATATCCCGTACCATATCGTGATGCCGCTCCTCACCGTGCTTCGTACGAATACTACGCTGATAATGCCCCCATGCAGTCACACTCGGAGCATCGTCTCTCGTAATACCTCTCAGCAAAAGAACGCTCTCAACCCATTCAACGTCCTGAACCAACGTCGTCTTAGGATTCCCTCTCTCCTCCCAGTACTTCGGATCCTCAAACGGTACGCCCGAAGGAAGCTTGTCAACACCGACAATGAACTCGTCCTCGCTGATATCGACACCAAAGCTACCAGGACCAAACCGCGGATAAAGCAACCTGCAACGATCCTCCTCATTCGTACCCAAAGCCTTCAACCTGTTCGACTCAGCCTTGAACAAATCCCAGCGGCCCTCATCCTTCAAACGCTTAGCACGCTCTCCGGCATTCTCCTCTTCAGACCAACGCTTGCTCCATTTACCCATGACTCAAACAAATCTCCTGTCGTGTTTACTTTTCATACACACTGTTCAGCAACTTTGCAAGTGCCCCTAAAAACCGTTTTAAGCCATTCTGAGACACTTTGACGCAAGAGGTAGGGTGATCAGCGTAGCTGACGATAAAATCGCTGTACGGGTATTTATTTTTGAAAATATTATATAATTTTTTTGTTTCGAGGGGGAGGGGCTACCTATATGGGATGGGACCCACCTGGGTAGGGGGGTCTGGTAAAGATTCTAATGATACCCAAGGAATCCCTTTTTAGCCTCAGGATGGCATTCATAGCGTCGCATAATAACGATTATGTGCGATAGTTCAGCCTCAAACCACATACCAGGGAGGAGATCGGGACTATTGGGCCACCGATTCACCCCTCTTTTGATATGGCGATATCCGCGCGGGCCGATGGGTCTTAGATGTTAAGCAACTCCACCCCTTCCCAATCCCTCAATACCTCTTGTTACTCGTTCCACTCGTAACCGCTCTCCCCACACCCCTCTCTATAGTCTCTCCCCTCTCCCCTCACGAATCAGGGTATCCTCAGCCCCTTGTCAGCATGCTGTCACCGTTGCCCTCTGATGCCGATTTGATACCCTTGAACTCCTCGCATAACGTATGTGCACGCGTTGCCTATCTTACTGCGTATTGAGACAAAAGTTTGAAAAAAGTTGTACAAGGGTCTTGAAAGGCGTCTAGACGGTGAGTATAATACCTCTACACACAAACCGCGGTGCATGCATCGCAAACAGAGAGGTACACTATGACAGCAGATGAAGCACGCGAAGAGACCTTTACCCGTCGCGAGGCATTGGCGATTGTCCGTAATCACAACCTTGATTGGGACGACTTCTTGAGCGAGGTCGGTAATCATCAGACTTACAAGGGTAGCGATATCCTTGACTGGTTGGGGTACTAATCATGGGCAACACCTCAACCCGCGCAATCCGTCAACATCGCCTTGTAAGCGCTCCTAAGCCCATGCAGTCCTGGCGGGTGTACCTGGACGGCAAACACCTTGAAACGGTGTCCTACGTGTCGTCTATGCGTCATGACGAAGTGAAAGACAGCCTTGTCATGCACGACGGGTTTCATCCTGCAATCAACGTCAAGAAAGGGTAATAATCATGTACAAGCTTTATTGGAAAGGCGAACTCATCGACGAATTCGAAACCCGTAGTGAAGCGCTCGAAATGATGCGCGAATACAACCTGGCCTATGGCGGTGGCGTCGTCATGGTCAACCCCTAGCCAAGTAGACTTTGTGGCGGGTGCAATTCCCGCCATGGCTACCAACGATCTTTGACAATTGAGCGTCCCCTTTGCACCCCTTCACCGGGAATGCAGTCGTGACTTGCTGAGCTGCCTGTAACCGACATCAGGAGCAAAACCGCAAGTATCGACGCAGGATAGATAGCCGCTGGCAGTCAATGACCCCGAGGCGGGACGCATTACCTTTTTGTGTTTTGATTGCGCCGTTTGAGCGCAACACACGAGAGCATTATGAGAGACATTCGAACGCAGATAATTTTGGGGTGTGCAATCACCCTTGTAATCATCAAATCGGTAGGTTTGGGCTACTGCCTGAGCCGTATCGAGTCGCTTGATATCCGCTTAGCTGATGCCGAGCGCTCTATCGTCAAATCCAACGTCAACACCGCGAAGCAAATCGGACGTATGCGGACTGAGTTGAAACCTCAGGCACCGTGCGACCTTATGAGCTTTGTTTTTGAACCTTTGAGGTAGTTATATGGCGTCTGAATTCGACCTGATAACCTCAGTGATAAACGACCCTGGAGTCGATGAGAAGTTCAAAACAGAGGAACGCAAGCGCCTTGCTATCTGCACCAAGTGCCCAACAACGGGCGACAAGTGCTGGTCTTGCGGTTGCCATGAGTGGTGGATTGCCAAGGGCAAATCACCGGCACCATTCCAACGCTAACTCCAACCCCTTGCTCAAGCGTCGCAATCACAACACAAACCGCCTTGCCTTGACCTCAGTCTATCACGCTTTTACCCCTTTTTGTGTCGGTGCCCAAGTGGGTGCCTCTCGTGTGTGGCGTGGTAGGCTGAATTCAGGGTAGGGCATAACGAGAAATAACACAATGAGCA
>Ga0180433_10001108_pt1 | contig 45717 bp, 32 predicted proteins | sample SS_ome_8_FD_132980 | JGI IMG/M metagenome (GOLD analysis project Ga0180433, IMG submission 132980) | Hypersaline lake sediment archaeal communities from the Salton Sea, California, USA - SS_1_D_1 metaG | ecosystem: Environmental > Aquatic > Non-marine Saline and Alkaline > Hypersaline >...
AGTTGATGGTAAAACAGGTGCCACTGGTGCAACTGGTTTAAGTATTGTTGGACCCACTGGCGAAAGAGGTCCAACTGGATTAAAGGGCGAAACTGGTCCCAAAGGCGATACTGGACCTAAAGGCGATACTGGCCCGATGGGTTTTATGGGAGCAACAGGTGTTACCGGCCCCACTGGAGATAAAGGTCCTATTGGTGATTCTGGTCCAGTTGGATTTACTGGTCCTATGGGTGACACTGGTCCTAAAGGTCCAACTGGTCCTGATGGCACGGGTCCTAAAGGCCCAACTGGCGCAACTGGTAATGATGGTGTAGATGGAGTTGATGGTAAAACAGGTGCTACTGGTGCAACTGGTAAAGATGGTGCTACTGGCGCTACTGGCAATGATGGTGCAGATGGTAAAACCGGAGCTACTGGCAACGATGGTAAAGATGGTACTGATGGTGAAACTGGAGCCACTGGCGCAACTGGCAATGATGGTGTAGATGGCAAGACTGGAGCTACCGGTGCTACGGGTAATGATGGCGTAGATGGTAAAACTGGAGCTACCGGTGCTACGGGTGCTATGGGTAATGATGGCGTAGATGGCAAGACTGGAGCCACCGGCGCAACTGGTAATGATGGTGCAGATGGACAGACTGGTGCCACTGGCCCAACCGGTATTGTATTAGGTATCACTGGACCAGATGGAAAAACTGGACCAGATGGTAAAACTGGTCCAATGGGTTTAACAGGCCCAATGGGCCCTACTGGGTCTTCCTTTGTATGTTACGGGGAATTAATAGCTGGAACTGGAGCAAATATCCCAATAATTAATGCTGGTGATGGTTTTGTTGGAGTAACAGGCACAGCCGGTGGTTTACTGCTAGATATTAATTTTGTCCCAGGTCCAACCGGTGATTCGTTAGTTGTTAACACCGATGGTGTATATCAGTTAAATACTTCTATTTCTGTTCAAGTTGACACAAACAATATTGATATTATTATTGGTGTTTTTATTGATAATGTAGAATTAACATCTTTAAGGCAAACAAGACATTTTCAGTCAGCAAGTCATGCAGGTTCAATTACAGTAAGCGGTTTACTGGATCTTAATGCTGGGCAAAAAGTAGAACTCCGTTTTGCTACAGATTCAACACCCACTGAGATTATGGTAGAAATAGAAAGTATTGTAATGGATCTAACATGTGTAGGTGGAGCAAAAGGAACAACAGGTCCTACTGGTTTTGGCACAACTGGTCCCACTGGTCCTACATGTGATTATATATGGAGAATTGAAACAGCAACAGGCCCTACTAGCTCTGCTACTTCTGGACCATTTACTGTAAATAATAATGACCTTGTCAGGTTATGGAGTGATACTGGAACCATAACCGCACAAACTGGTTCAGTATTAGTTGAATTTAATTTCCCAGGTGGTGGAGGAGCAGGATGTTATTCTGTTGTAGATGGGGTTGGGGGTCAAACAAATGTTTATGCCAGTATTGCTGCTGCTATTGCAGATAGTAAGTATAATTTATGTGTAACAAAATCTTATACTGAACCTTCTGGAACTTCTATTGCTGCCGGTTCATCTGACTTATGTGTAGACATACTTGCTAACGTAACAATTACAGCAACCAGTCTACCACTCGTGGCCACAGGAAGTAATAATGTTACATTTAAAGGTTGTGGTTCCGTAGGTGGCACCAGCTCTGCTAGTAGTACAATCGCATTACCAGGTGGAGGTTCTTTTGTAACTTCAACTGGAAATTTACAAATGCGCGGAATTGATTTAAATAGTCCTTCTGGAACTGTGACATTTGCACCGAGTAGATTATATGTTGATAACTGTGGATTTATTGGTGGAGCCGATTGGAATACAGTTGGTACAACAGAGTTTGTCCAACTGACAAATAATAAGTTTGAAGAAGGAGTTTTAACAATGTCTGCAGCAGTTGTGGCGGATAAAAAACATCTTGTGCAAGGTAACAAATTTGCAGGTGATTTAATCTTAACAGATGCAAGTGGTATTATTGTGAATTCAAACATATTTACTGGAGGTGCTACTGGCACAACAATTGATGCTAATAGAACAGAAAATATAGTAATTAGTAATAATGTTATTGATAATGGGGATTTAAATATTTCAAATACATCAACTCCAGCACGAGAAAACATTGTTGTCTCTGGAAATGTTCTGAAAAATGGAGATATGATATTGGGAGGAGACTTAATTGGATGTCGCAATCTTCAAATTACAGGAAACTCTGTTCTTGGCGACCTTCGAACAACAACAGCTTTGTCTTTTACAACAATAACTAATAATAAGTTTGCGAACGTCACCGTGCCAGCCGGAGGAGGTAACTGGCAGAAATGTACTTTCAGTGCAAATGTTGCAACAGAAGGTTTTACAATGAATGGAATAGTACAACAAAGTACAATCACAAATAACGTATTTGAAGCTAGTTCTGGTCCATGTTTTAGTGTTACAGCTGGTGGTGGACGTTATTTTCTTGATACGAACATTAATGGAAATAAATTCAATAAAGAAGTATCTGTTTTAAGCACGGCTTCTGCTTTTGGAGGTAATACATGGTCTGGAAATACATTCAAAGGAGATGTTACAATAGCAAAGCTAGAACATTCTACCTTTACATCAAATCATCAAGATAATACTGCTTCCAGTTTTACTATTACCAATATGCTTAATTCTACGTTTTCCAACAATGGTTTTAGGAATGATGTGACATTTGATGATATAACAAAAAGCACATTTGTGGGTAACTATTTTCAGGTTTTATTGACAGTCACAGATGCCATAAATCAATGTACTATTAGTAATAACGTTTGTGATAGTACCTGTATATTCAATGGAGATATTAAAAACACTGTTATTAATAACAATGAGTTTGACTCCAATACTATTAGTGGTATTGTTTATAACGGAAATAGGATTAGAGACACAGTTTTTTCAAATAATAATGTTGGTTCTTTTGGAACATCATTCGCATCTGCCACAGGCGCATTTACCAACAATACAATTGAAGGAAATCAATTTAGAGGTGAATTAACGTTACCTTCTGGTTCTATGTTAAAAATTAACAACAATCAATTCCTTGGTTCAACAGGTATTACTATTCTAGGTGCTATTTCACAGTCATCTGTTAGTGACAACAATGTTAGTTCTGGTAATATTAGTTTTGGGGGTGCTGGACCCACTGGAGTTGCAACTACAACGATTATTGGAAACAATGTAAATGGTATGATTACGTGTGTAACAGGCGCATCTGATAATACAAACATCGTAACTAATAATTATGCAGGCGGAGGTTGGACTGGTTCTAACTGGACAGATAAAGATTTATTTGTTGGTGGTGCTTTTGCGTCTCCACCCGGGTTTAATAGACCTGAAAATTGTGTTCCTATTAGCGGCGGTGGTGGAACCGGACCGACTGGACCAACTGGTCCTACATGTGATTATGTCTGGAGGATTGAAACAGCAACTGGTCCTACTAGTACTGCTACTTCTGGACCATTTACCGTAAATAATAATGACCTTGTCAGATTATGGAGTTCTTCTGGAACCATAACCGCACAAACTGGTTCTGTATTAGTTGAATTCGATTTTCCAGGTGGTGGTGGAACAGGATGCTATGCTATAGTTGACGGTGTTGGCACTGCTGCAAATACGTATGCAACTATGGCAGCAGCTATTGCCGATAACAGATATAATTTATGTGTGACACAGTCTTATACAGAACCTGCCGGAACTTCTATTGCCGCTGGGTCATTAGACTTATGTGTTAACATTCTTGCCAATGCAATAATTACTGCAACCAGTTTACCATTAGTGGCAGCTGGAAGTAATAATGTAACATTTAAGGGTTGTGGTGCTATTGGTGGTACTGGTTCTGCCAGTAGCACTATCTTATTACCAGGAGGTGGTACGTTTGTGACTACAACTGGAAATTTATATGTGAGAGATATGGATTTAAGTTCCCCATCTGGAACAGTTCTTTTAAACCCGAATTATTTATACATTAATAATTGTGGACTTCTTGGAGATGCTAAGTGGCGAATAGATTCTAGTTTAGATATTAAACTATCTGGATGCTTTTTTGAAGGAAACTTAGAATTCGCTGCAGGCACTACAAATGCAACTATTACTGAAAATAATTTTAATACAGGAATTACCGGTGGAATAACCGTTAACTTTTTAGGAAATACTACAAATACAATCGTAAGCAATAATATTATTGAAAATGGAAGTCTTATGTTTTCTTTACTTGGGTTTGGTGATAAAAATATAATAATCAGTAAAAATATCTTAAAAAATGGTAATATCGGGATGACTGGGGACGGGTCTATTACTAGAAAAATACTAATTGAACATAATATTGTAAGTGGAAACATTGTAACAGTAGATGCTTTCGAAGAAGTAACACTAAGCCACAACTGCTTCGCATCAATGGTAATTGGATCTATTTTTAGAGATACAAAAGTTATCGGTAACACCTTTAGAGAGGATGTTTCACCCGATCCTCTAAACAATGTAATTTTTGCGGATAATTTATTTTTAGGTACTAGTGTTCTTGATATTAATGGTAATGTAAAGGGTAACATATTTACCAGTGGACATACCGGGTCATATAATGGAATCGTTAGTGGAAATACTTTTAGCGGTGACACTTTTTTTTCAGATATAGTTGGTTCTATAACTGATAATAAATTTATTTCAAACTTTACCATAGGTAGTGCCATCGAAGCAGTAATTGATGGAAATCTTTTTACAGTATCGCCTATAAAAAGTCCATTAAATATTACTGACAGAATGGTTAATGTTGTTGTTAGTAATAATGTAGCTCATGATTCACTTGGTTTTAATTTTACTCTATCCGATGGGGTAACAGGAAACAATATCGTAGTCAGTGGAAATCAAGTTCCAGGAATATATTTTAATGATGGTACATCTCCATTGGATTTAGAATTTGTTTCTATTACAAATAATGTAATTCAAGGTGCATTTGGTGGTACAGAAAATGGGAATATTGAACTAAATGTTAATTCTATAAAAAATGTAAAAATAGAAGGAAATATACTAACTTCAAGACTCAATATAACAACTCCTCTAAGCCGTGAAGCAACAATTGTTACAAATTCTGTAACTAATATAGATGATTTATCTATACTAAATAACACAGCACATCAGGATAATGCTATAACTACTCCAGTCACAATATCCGCTAATTCTATTACAAACTCAAATGTAAGTAATAATGATACCTTTGGCATATTAGTTGTAACACCACAAGTTACTAATTCTACCTTTACAGCAAATACATTAGAAGATGATTTGGTTTTCACAGGTGGATTAAACTGCTGTACTATTAACGGTAACAAAGCACAAAAACTTAATATTGGTGCGGATTCAGGTCCAACTGGTGCCACTGGTGCCACTGGTCCTTATACTGTCATTGACACTTCCATTGCAGGAAATTCTTTATTTGATTCATTAACAACATCAACTATTACAACTGTCATTGGTTCTGCATTTAATGGAAATAAAGTTGGCGGTTCTGGTTTCGTAATAGGTGCCACATCAATGGATTCTACCTATTCTGGTAATCAAATATCAGCAGGAATTGGATTTATTTTTGGCTCACCAGCACCTTTATCAGTTATGAGAAATACAGTAAGTGGAAACAATTCGGGTTCTATAATTGGTGCACTTGGCGCAGGTGGTACTGCATCAGATGGCTCAAATATTGTGACCGGTAATTTTGCGGTACCACCTGGACCCAGTCCAACTGGTGCATATCCTGGTTGGAAAGACTCCTCTTCAGGCTTTCCGAATGACTTGATGGATTTTGGCCCACCATTGTTATCAGGTATTGGATTTAATCGTTTACCATAAATATTTTTATATTTTTAATATTTTTAAACTATATTTCGTAATAAATAAATAATTAGGAAATACAAATAAAAATAAATAATATTTAACGAGTAAAATTAACCCATTCTTTAACAGATTTTCCAGAAGTTACATATGTCATTTCTGGAGGGCATACTGGATATTTTTCATTAAATTGTTTTTTGTTATTTTCTGTTAAGCATAATGTGCCATTAAACTTTGTTTTATCTAATATAAATGTAGGACCGCCAAGAAGTCCGGTGGGACCAGTGGGACCATTGGCATTACCAATAATAATCCAAGTAGTTGGATTAATCTTTGTGTAAATATCACCAGTTGATGTATCAATATACGTATCTCCAATATCACCGGTTGATGGTAATGGTGGACCATTTCCAGATAACAAAGAAGAGCCAGTTTGCCCAGTAGCACCTGTTTGCCCAGTAGCACCTGTTGAACCAGTAGCACCAGTAAATCCAGTGGCTCCTGTTGAACCAGTAGCACCAGTAAATCCAGTGGCTCCTGTTGAACCAGTTGCACCAGTTTGTCCAGTAGCACCTGTTTGCCCAGTAGCACCTGTTTGCCCAGTAGCACCTGTTTGCCCAGTATCACCAGTAAATCCAGTGGCTCCAGTTTGCCCAGTTAATCCGGTTTGTCCGGTGACACCTTGGGGTCCTGGAAGACCAGTCCCGGTTGGACCAGTTGGACCAGTTGGACCTGTTGTACCAGTACAACATGGACCTGTTGCACCAGTTGAACCAGTCGGTCCTTTAGGGCCGGTGCCATCTGGCCCAGTTTGTCCCATTGGTCCTACAGGACCATCATTATTTACATCATTAAAAGCAAATGGAAAGGCACCAATTAAGCCGCCAGACACAGAAAAAGACATTGTTCAATGTATATATAGATATTATAAAATAAGTTATTGTGTATTTAACTTATATAATTATAAAATTTTTATCATTTTAAAATTATATTACCATTACATATTAAAATAAGTTTACTGACACTTGCATAAATTAAATGGTCTCATACATCGCAAACATCTTTCTGGAATCGGCGCTGGCTAAGCATATGGACATGGTTTTCCAGGAACTGATGTCCATTTCGGATAATCATTTTTATTAAAATTTCCAGATGAACATCCTTGGCAAAATCCTTCTTTAACGGGCATAGATACTTGTTCTCTGTTTCTGGTTTGATATAGACCAGGACAAAACGAAGCAGATGGTGTTTTAGGGTATGTAACTGGTTTATAACATATCATTTGGCAAGTTGGTAAGTTAACTAATTCTGATTTACAATCTATGGGACCAGATGGTAAACCACTTGTGCATGGTTGTTTGCACCTTGGCATAAACTTATGACTGGGGCATAAGGAACTTGGCCTCGTTTGGCCACGTAAATCACTTTCCAGGTCTACCATATTTCCTTTGTATAAACTAACCTCGTTTCCCCCAATAATACCAAAATCAATTCTACAATTGTTTTTATTATCATATTTACCAGCATACATTTGATAACAACCTACACTCATACTTTCATTTAAGTCCTTTTTGTAGGCACATGTATCATATTGGAGACGATTAAAACTCATATTTCTATAACTATATAACAATACATTATTTTTTTTTAGTGCAATCAAAGACATAAAGAAAAATCCGTACTCATTATAGAAAAATTGATATTTGCTAAAGTTATAATATCAAGAAATAAGTAAATATGGAAAACCAAAATCCGGAACCGCAACCACCATTATATACCTGCACCCCAAGGTGCTTTACATGTGGCAAAGTTATATCACATATCTGGCGATTATACCGTCAAGATATTAAAAAATTAACAGGAGACGAACCAACAAATCTCCCAATTAGGACAATTAATGCTCAAAAATTAATGTCTAATGATGCAAAAACCGAAGAGGGAAAAATATTAGACCGATATGGGGTTATTCGATATTGTTGTCGTAGGATGATTTTATCTGAACCCAATAATAGCACACCGATGTTATAAATTTATTCTGTTTATTCCGTGTATTCTTCTTCTGTTTGTACAGGAGTTCTAAGAGTATTTTGAGCATTTTGTGAAATTGGCCCATTATCTATAGTTACTGGAACTCGTTGTATTTTTCTCTTTAAAACCGTCTTTTCCGCATAAACTCTCTTATCAAAAATGCTATCCACAAGCTCTATTGCCCTATCTTCATCTTCAAAATAATTAGTTAAACAAATTTCCATTCTTTTTCGAGGATCATATAGTATTTTTATGATTTCTTTAGCCTCGGCTTCATCACCAAGGTCTTCAATCAATGAATTTAAAATAAATTTTTTAGTCAACGGTGTAATCTTTTTAGTTGTTTTATACTGTAATCTACAATTACTTATTTTAATCTCCTTTTTCTGTAATCCATTTTGATCCATAAAATTAAGTATTCCAGAACCAATTTCTTGTTGCTTTTCTTTTACCCTCTTAATTGCATTATTTGCTTTTACAATCTTATTATCATATGCGACCCAATCTCTTACTTTTATGCGAAAATCATCTGTCACGCGCCTTGCCATTTTTATTATTTTATATACGACCATTTTCTTTATATCCAATTTTATTACCCACGCCACTATTGAAAGTTTTTTTATAGATAGTATAAGTATTAAGACAATGTCAAATAAAGATATTAGTATTGAGCCTGTATCAATTTGTTTTTCAAAGAATAAAATTTTAAATGGGTTAAAAGCGTTAGATGATATCAGAAAAATAATGATTTTAAATAATAAAGTTGCAAGAATAGTTTTAGAGGAAACAATCTCTGTTAAATGGAACGAAATAAAAAAATCAATTAAACAATTAAAACAAATGCTGCCATCATTTAAAAATACACTAGTGTGGAATATTCCTCATATGAAAAACCTGATAGTATATGCAGAAGATAGTTTAAATCAACAACATATTAGTCCATGTATGTTTTCTGATTTTCTTGAAAAAATGTTACAGAGAAAGGATATGGCAAAAAATATCCGTTTCTTGACATATGTGTTAAATGATAATATACGGTGCCAAAGAGTTTTTGGAGAAATTAAATAAAATAAAAAATATTAAAGTATAAGGAAATAATGAAACAAGTATTAGTTCATTCCAACGATTCTCATTTGTTTCCATTACCACAGACATATTTATCTCTGGTTAAGGAAATAAGTAATAAAACTAACCTATGTGAAAATAATATAAGTATTTACCATAAAGGGCATTATATAACAAAAAATAACTTTCAAGATATAAATGAAAACTTAAACATATTAGACGTTTTGCCAAAACTTAATGGAGGTGGTGGTTTTCCAAATTTTACAGCAATGATTATAATTGCAGTTGCACAAACTATTTTTACATCTTTATATGGTTCGTTTATTCTCATTTTATCAGCGGTTGTTACAAAATATTGCATAGAACCAGCTAGTACAAGAGATTTACTAGATACATTTGGAACAATTCAACTTGTTCAACCATTTGAAAATGTTAATTGGTTACGTGAAATATTATACGCAGGTATTGTTTTTTATATATTTTCTTTTGCACCAGCAATTACTATTTTAGCATTAAAAAATAACAAATGTCCAACATATAAACCACCTTGGACACAAATTGGAATTGCATCTGTTGCTCCATTTCCATTACTGCTTTTGATATGTGGAATCCAAAAACTTTCAAGTGGACCATCTCTAAATCCTTCACTTATATATCTCATTGTTGGAGTAACATTTGCAATTAGCGGATATTTTATTATGGCTTCTGCAAATAATTCACTACAAAACTGGGAACATGAAGATTCAAAAACAGATTTATACGTAATTCCCTTTTATGCAACAGGTTGGTATTTAGCACTAAGAATATTATTACTTCGAGGAAATAGTGAATATTCTATTGGCGGAGGAATGGTAATGACATTTATTACTTTTTTGTTTGTTGCTATTTCTACTGTTCCAGATTTTGTTGATGCATATTTAAGATACATATCAAGTCCATACTCACAATGCCCCCAATAATCTTAATTAGTGAAAAAAGTTTGAATATGGTTTATAACATTATTTCTTTCTTCTTCTTTTAAGTCAGAATAAACTGGAATACTTAAAACCCTTTTTGCTAAATCTTCTGATACTGGGAAACTTCCTTTTTCATAATCAGATGTAATAGCATCAACCAAATGTAAACACACTGGGTAAAATCTACCACATCCAATTTTTCTTTCCTTCAGATAAGATAATAAAGCCGAACAGGTTTTTTCATCTTTTAATTGAAGAGTGTACTGGGCATAAACATGTCTACCACAACACTCGGCTTTTTCAGGAGTATGCACTGGTAAATCTGAAAAAGCTAACGAATATACCTCAGCATTTACTATTCTATCATGTAATGATTTTTCAAAATCAGGATACTTTGCAAGTAATACAGCTGCCTGTAATGTATCTAACCTACCATTAATACCCACACACCTGTAATCATATCGTTTAAAACAACCATGACTTTTAATCATTTTCATCTTTAAAGCTAAATCATCATCATTTGTAAAACACATTCCACCATCACCAAAACACCCCAATGGTTTAGATGGAAAAAAACTTGTACACCCAATATCTCCAACAGAACAACTTTTTCTTCCTTTGTTATCTGTAGAACCAAAACTTTGAGCAGCATCTTCTATAATATAAATCTTTGTTCCATACTTTTTTTCAGCTTCACGTACAACTGTTTCAATACCTTTAACATCATACATCTGACCAAATATACTTACAGGCATAACAACTTTTGTTTTTTCAGTTATTACTGTTTTTAAAGATTGAGGGTCTATATTAAAACTATTTTTATCAATATCACAAAAAATAGGTTTGGCTCCTAACAATTTAATAACTTCCGCTGTACTAATCCAAGTAAAAGGAACAGTGACAACTTCATCTATATTAGTTATTCCAACTGCCATCAATGCCACAAGCAATGCATCAGTTCCAGAAGATACTCCAATCGCGTGTTTGGTGTTAACATATTTTGCTAATTTTTCTTCCAATTCTTTAATTTCAGGACCATTGATAAAATAACCATGTTCAAAAACACTATTTAAATGTTCCATATAAACAGGTTTATTTTCATTAAAATGCCTAGTTGGACTAAACATGGGAACGGGATCTAGTTTTGTTTCACTCATAGTTGGTATAAAGAAACTTAGGTTTCTTCTTTATATCATATTATGTGTGGAATATTTGCATACCTTTTAAAAGGAGATGATGGTGGCAATGATGTGTGGATTAAAGAGTGTCATAAACGGGTAAAGACGTTGAAACCACGTGGTCCAGAAAGATATAAATTTAAAATTCCAAGCACTAAAGCATTTATGGGATTTCAAAGATTAAGCATTGTTGATTTAACATCAAATGGCGACCAACCATTTACAGATAAAAATAAAAACGCTACTTTGATATGCAATGGTGAAATTTATAACTCAAAACAGTTAACAACAAAATATAATCTTCCAGTACAAAGTGAATCTGACTGTGAAGTTATTTTACATTTGTATTTAAAATTTGGAATCAGAAGAACAGTTGAAGAATTAGATGGAGTATTTGCTTTTGTCATTTTTGACCATAACAGAAAAGAATTTGTATGCGCACGTGATTCATATGGAGTTAGACCATTATTTGTTTCAATTACAAAAGATTATATTGTTGTTTCTTCTGAACTAAAAGCATTATATGGATTAAAAAATGTAAAAGTATTTCCAAATGGTTGTTATTGGTTTTCACGTACAGGGTGTGACTTTACGATTTATAATTATTATAATCAAGAAAACAATGTTATGTATTTAACAGATGGTAGTTCTTTCACTTCATTTGCTCACAAATATAATTCATTATCCCTGGAAAAACTTAAAGAACAAATTAGAAATAAATTAGAAGTTTCTGTTAAAAAAAGATTACAAAGTGACAGAAAGATTGGTTGTTTATTGTCGGGTGGTTTAGATAGTAGTCTTGTCACATCTTTAGTTAGCAAACTAACAAAAGGTTCTGTTGTCACATACTCTGTTGGATTAGAAGGGTCTGTCGATTTGGCAGCAGCAAGAAAAGTTGCATCACATTTAGGAACAGAACATCATGAAATTATCTTTTCTGAAGACCTTGGTTTAAGGTCTATTAACCAAGTTATTTATGCCATCGAAACCTGGGATACAACTACTATTCGTGCATCAGTCCCCATGTGGATAATGTGCAAGTATATCACAGAGAATACACCAGAAGTTAAAGTAATTATGTCAGGTGAAGGTGCAGATGAAGTTTGCCAGGGATATTTATATTTTCATAATCAACCAAACCCAACCGAAGGCCATAAAGAATCAGCAAGATTAATACAAGATTTATTATATTTTGATGTGTTACGTTCAGACAGGTCTGTATCTTCACATGGATTAGAAGTAAGAGTTCCCTTTTTAGATAAAGATTTTGTAAACTTCTATATGTCAATACCGCCAGAATTAAGATGTCCTGATAAGAAAAAAGGAGAAAAGTGGTTATTGCGAGAAAGTTTTAATGAAACAAAATTATTACCAAATGAAATTTTATGGAGAAGAAAAGATGGGTTATCAGATGGATGTTCAAGTTTAAAAAGACCTTGGTACCAAATTATTCAAGAAAGGGCCGAACAATTAATAAATAATAATGAGTTAAAAACAGCTTGTGAAAAATATCCACATTGTACACCAAAAACAAAAGAGGCATTGATGTTTCGGAATATCTTTCATAAATATTTTCCAGATAAAGGACGTGATGAATTAACACCCTATCAATGGATGCCAAAATGGTGTGGTGAAATGTTGGACCCAAGTGGTAGATTAATGGATGCTTTTGATGAATAATAAACTTTGGTTATTTATGGTATAATATACGTATAAGACCCTTCTAAATAAAATGAACCACCAAAACCCGTAACAGGTATTCCTCTTCCAAAAAGAGATATTGAGACAGCTGTTCCACCAGCATTTAATGTGCCAGAATCAACATTATGATGAGGACCTGCTATATTTCCAGACAAATCTGAATCCCAAAGTGTGAAACCACCTGCAACTCTACTGTTCCCAACTCCTGGAAGAATAGGGGGAAGAGTCACAACAGCAACTTCTGATATAGCAGGAGCTATTTTTAGTGCTAAAAATGAATTAAAAAAATTCACAGATACAACATTTCCAATTTGCTGAAATCTTCCAAGGCTTGTTGGTTGTGGCGTTGTACCAGCACCAAATCCAGCTGTGAACGTAACAGTTGGTGTAAATGTCCCAGAGGAAACAACTGGTGACACTGTTTTTGCTATCCAAGTAATTTCACCGGTACTATTATCATAACATAATTGATTTGGTTTTGTTATATTTCTGATTGGTTTAACAAAAAACGAATCTGTAACTGTTGTATTTGACTGTGGAAACCCAGTTGCATTGATATAAATAGAACGAGCTGATTGATTAGCACCATTATGTGTAAAAGCACCTATCGAAATTGCGCTATCGCCTTGATTTTGGTCAGCAGCATTACGTCCAATAGCAATTGCGTCAATTCCTTGACGAGTAAAACCAGCTTGATAGCCAAGTGCGACCGCGCCAGTTGCCTGTGTGTTTCTACCAGAACTATCTCCAACAGCTACGGCGTGAATTCCTTGGGTATCATCGCCAGAGAACCGCCCTATTGCAACTGAGCGTGTTCCCTGGTTTAATCTTCCAGCTGAAATACCAACAGCAATGGCAGACTCTTCCTGATTAGAATTTCCTGCATTTTGACCGATGGCAACGCCTCCACTCCCTTGGTCATTATTACCAGCACTATTTCCAATAGCAACAGCGTTTGTACTTTGACTTAATTGACCTGCATCAAAACCAATCGCAACAGCATTGTCACTTTGATTCGTCTGACCCGCATCAAAACCAATCGCAACAGCATTATTTCCTTGTAATTGCCCTGGTCCAACACCAATTGCAATTGAACCAGTTCCCTGTTCTCCACCAGCACTATCACCAATCGCAATTGAACCCTCGCCTTGTCCTGCTGAACCAGCTAATTGCCCAATTGCAATTGCCTTATCAGCTTGTTGCCCAGTACCACCAACTGACGCTGCCCCAGCTCCAACACCAATAGCAACAGCAGCAACTCCCTGGTTTAGATTTCCAGAATTTTGTCCAATTGCAATTCCACCCACTCCTTGTCCTGTTTGACCAGCGTTACAACCAATATGTACCCTTTCAAGCCCATCCTTATTCCCAGCTTCCCATTTTTCAGTACCTGTATTCCAAAATAAATAATCGGATTGACAGGTTCCAGGATCAACACCAGTTTTTGCAACCTGAATTACTTCTTTATTAATTGGGTCATAACACAAATCAGTTAATCCAGTTGGACCAGTTAAACCTAAATCTCTTATTGGGTCAACATAAAAAGCTCCTGTATTTCCAATTGGTGGAATTGGAGCACCAGATGCGTTAATAACAATAGTGTTATCAATTGTTGCCTGTGCAGAATTCCCAATGGCAACTGAACTATTGTTATCAGCAAATGAACCAAAACCAACTGCAACTGAACCAAAACCAACTGCGTTTGATTGGCAACCAAGTGCTGAAGCTCCAGTGTTACCCGCTGTTGCACCACCACCAACTGCCAATGAACATTCATTGAGTGCATTTGTGTCAACACCAATTGCAGTTGACACAATCCCAGCGGCACGACTATTCTGACCAACTGCAGTTGAACGTAATTCACTTGATACACTATCTCCTCCAATTGCAATCGCGCCAACACCTGACGCATTTGAATTTTGTCCAACAGCAACACTTGCAATGTTTCCGGCATTTGCTAAACATCCAACTGCTGTACTTTTAAGTCCCAATGCTAAAGCAGTTGCTCCAACAGCAATACTATTTCCAGAAGAATCAGAATTGCAACCAATATGGACATTTATCCCACCGGCTTCCCATCTTTCAGTACCTGTATTCCAAAATAAATAATCTGATTGACAAGTTCCAGGATCAACACTAGTTTTTGCAACTTGAATGACTTCTTTATTAATTGGGTCATAGCACAAATCAGTTAATCCAGTTGGACCAGTTAATCCAATATCTCTTATAGGGTCAACATAAAACGCTCCAGTATTTCCAATTGGCGGAATTGAAGCACCAGATGCATTTAACACTATCGTATTATCCATGTTCGCCAAAGAAGATGTTCCAATAGCAATACTATTTCCAGAAGAATCAGAATTGCAACCAATATGGACATTTATCCCACCGGCTTCCCATCTTTCAGTACCTGTATTCCAAAATAAATAATCTGATTGACAGGTTCCAGGATCAACACTAGTTTTTGCAACTTGAATGACTTCTTTATTAATTGGGTCATAGCACAAATCAGTTAATCCAGTTGGACCAGTTAATCCAATATCTCTAATAGGATTTACATAAAAAGCTCCTGTATCTCCAGTATTTAAAGCAGCACCTGTAGCATTTATAACAATTGTATGTGGATGTTGGTTTGTTTCACCGGCTTTTGGTCCGATTGCAACTGAAAAATCTCCTTGGTCAAAATTTCCAGCAAAATTTCCAACTGCAACACCATCAGTTCCTTGTGTTACTACACCGGCATTACATCCAATATGAACTTGAGACCCACCGGCTGCCCATCTATCAAGAGCAACATCCCAATATAAATAATCAGATGGACACATTCCAAAGTCAACGGGAGCTTTAGCAACTTGAACAACTTCACATGTTATTGGATCATAACACAAACCACTAAGTCCGGTTGGTCCATTCAAACCTAAATCTCTAATTGGTTTAACATACATTGCTCCGGTTTCACCGGCTATTAACGGAACACCAGATGCATTTAAAACAATAGTGTTATCCATTGTAGCTTTAGCACTTTGACCTATCGCTACAGAACTATCTCCAGAAGAATCTGCATTACTACCTAACGCAGTTGAATTTGATCCATCTGCAGAACTTGCAGCACCAACGGCAATACTATCAATTCCGTCTGCACTTGACTCTTCTCCAATAGAAAAACTATGAAGTCCCTTTGCAACAGCTTCTTTACCAATAGCAATACTATCTACATGTGTAGCTAAAGCATCTTTACCAATAGCAATTCCACCTGTTTTAAGGGCTTCTGCCATATGTCCAATAACAACATTACACGTTTCTGGAGCACTGGCCATAAATCCTGCTACAACATTCTTGGAATTACCACCCGACATTGCAAAGTTACCAACAACAACACTTTCACTGCTGCCAATAGCATCGCACCCAAGAACAACAGATGTGTCTGGGCCATCTGCACCTTTTCCAATAATTACTGGACAAATTTCAGACAATAAGCTATTTATTTTTGCTTCATTATTATCTATTTCGGACTCTAATCTGTTTAATTTTGCCGTATGACAATTAATAATAGTGCAAGCATTTGTGTCACAAGACATATTTAATATATATTAATAATAAATATTAAATATGGTTGTTTAATTTTACTTTATTTTAATTGAGTTATTTATTGATATTGTTTGTAAAACTTATTAAGCAGCTGGGTATATCGCAGACCATCCAAACTTACAAACATATCCGATAGGAATTGGACTTGCTGTCCAAAATCTTATAACAATTCTTAATTGTCCCGGTGCTACAGCACTTTGCAATCTAATTCCTAATACAGAAATTGGTGCAGCATCATCAATAAGAAGATTAGCGGATCCTGCTATTCGCGAAGAACCATTTATATTTCGGGTATTTGGAAAAGTGCCAGCTGGAGCAATCCATTGTATAACATATTCCCCATTACTTCCAGCAGGAACACCATTAACAGTGGCAAAGAAATTACCCCCAATTGTCACATGATCTCCAATTTTTTGAGCAACTACTTCATTTGTGTTGGATAGGGCAGCGACAGTAAATGGAACTGCTAAACCTGCACCAATGTTATCAAAAGTTATATCAGCTTGAAGAGGTTTTCCTATAAATGATTGTTTATCAGTATATGTAATTTCCTTTGTTACCGTATTATAACATAACATATTACCAGTTGGCCCATCAACATCAGGGTCTTGTCTAATGGGATTCACATATAATGCATCCGAAAGAAGACTGTCAAGATCACTTGTTGCAGCATTTATAATAATACTTCCGTCATGTTGATTATTTAAACCAGCATGATGACCAATGGCGATTGCATAATCTCCTTGATTATTGCTACCGGCACCAAGTCCTAATGCAACTGCACCTGTTCCTTGTGTAAAATTACCAGCAGCATTTCCAACAGCAACAGCACTATAATTTTGCCCAGCGGAACCTGCACCACTACCAATGGCAACTGCGTGCAAACCTTGATTTGTTTCACCGGCTTCACAACCTATTTTAATCTCTCTTCCACCAGTTTTCCATTCTTTAGCCGTATCATCCCAGTATAAGTAATCAGTTTCACATGTTCCAACTACTTCAGTTATGCTTGATTTGGCAACCTGAACAATTTCTTTATTGGCTGGGTCATAACACAAATTAGTCAATCCTAATGGGCCGGTTAATCCTAAATCTCGAACAGGTCCAGCAAAAAATGCACCGGTAACACCTAATGAATTTAAAGCAGTTCCAGATGCATTTAATATAATTGTATTATCATCTTGATTAGTATCACCAGCTAAGTTACCAATAGCAATAGAATTAGCACTTTGATTAAGTCTACCAGCAGAATTACCAATTGCAATAGCATTCTCTCCTTGCATATCACCAGCTAAAAATCCAATTGCGACAGCACCGGTTCCTTGTTGATTTAATGCAGTCGAAAGACCAATTGCAATAGCGTTTTCATTTTGCAAGGAAGTTCCTGCATTTCCAATGGCAATAGACCCACGACCTTGTCTATCAAGACCAGCACTATTTCCAATGGCGACAGCATTTGTACTCTGACTTAATTGACCAGCATCAAAACCAATAGCAACAGCATTATCGCTTTGATTTGTCTGACCTGCATCAAAACCAATCGCAACAGAATTATTTCCTTGAAATTGACCTGGTCCAACACCAATAGCAATTGATCCAGTACCTTGTTCACTTCCTGCACTATCACCAATCGCAATTGAACCCTCACCTTGTCCTGCTGAACCAGCTAATTGCCCAATTGCAATTGCCTTATCGGCTTGTTGCCCAGTACCACCAATTGACGCTGCCCCAGCACCACCACCTATAGCAATAGCACTAGTACCTTGATTTAAGTTACCTGCATTCAAACCAATCGCAATTCCACCCACTCCTTGCCCTGTTTGACCAGCGTTACAACCAATATGCACTCTTTCAAGCCCATCCTTATTCCCAGCTTCCCATTTTTTAGTATCCGTATCCCAATACAAATAATCTGATTGGCAAGTTCCATCCAAAGTATTTTTAGCATTGCTGAGATCAACTAAAGCTGAACCTTCAACTACATTAATTTCAAAAGAATCACTCCATAATCGCACAGTTTCATTATTATCTATTCTAAATGGACCATCTAATATATTATCACTACCTGTTGGTCCAGTGGCTGTTTCCAAAAACCAACCTGCGCCTTCACCCGCAGTAGCATAAGTAATTTCACATGTTGAAGCATCATAAAAAAGACCTTGAGGGCCAGTTTCTCCTCTGATAGGTTTTACATAAAACGCCATTGAATTAGTCCCAGTAAACCCAATACCCGATGCATTAATAACAGTTGTCATTGGAGCATCAACAGTTGTGTTTTGACCAATAGAAATACTATTTGTTTGTGTTGGTAAAACAGTACTATTCTCACCAATAGCAATTGACCTATCAGCATTTGCACTTGAATCAACACCAATCGCAATTCCAGCAAAACCATCACCACTTGTATCTTTTCCAAGAGATACAGCATTTGCACCCATTGTTGTAGCGTTTGTACCAACTGCGATTGAATCATTACCAACAGCATTTGTATTATCACCAACACCAACAGAAGCTAGTCCAGAAGCTTTTGAAAAATTACCAACTGCTATTGCTTTTTCATTTGAAGCATCACTTGTGTTACCAATGGCAATAGTATTATTACCCGTTGCGCCACTACTGGCACCAATAGAAACAGAGCCTGAACCTTGATTGTTTTGTGCTGCTGCGGATCCAATGGCAACTGAATTATTACCTTGATTTACCCTTCCTGCAAGTGGCCCTACCGCAACAGAAGATAATCCTTGATTATCAAAACCAGATTGAGCACCAACTGCAACAGCGTCATCACCTTGCCCAGTATTACCAGCACTATCACCAATAGCAACCGCGTCTTCACCTTGGTCAAACTCACCTGCTTTACAACCAATATGTACCTTATCTCCACCAGATGTCCATCTTTCTTGAGCCAAATCCCAATATAAGTAATCTGACTGGCAGGTTCCAGGATCTACACCAGACTTAGAAACTTGAACAACTTCACAACTCACTGGGTCATAACATAAACCACTAAGTCCAGTTGGACCAGTTAGCCCTAAATCTCTAATATGTTTTACATAAAATGTACCAGTAAATTCAGTATTTAATGGATTTCCGGAAGCATTTAACACAATTGAATTGTCATGCTGTCCTGTTTCACCTGCCATCTTACCAATTGCAATAGAATTCATTCCTTGTACGCTATTACCAGCTCTTTCGCCAATGGCAATTGCATTTTGACTTTGATTATCTTCACCTGCGTTCATGCCAATTGCAATGCCTCTAAATAATTGTCCATTTTTACCAGCTTCTCTACCAATAGCAATAGCATTTGACATTTGTCCAGCATTACCAGCTTCTCTACCAATAGCAATTGCACTAAAGTTTTGCCCGGTTTGTCCTGCCTGGTCACCAATTGCGATGGCAAATGATTTCTGTTCATTTTTACCAGCTTGCATACCAATAGCAACTGCTTGACCACCCTGTCCGGTTTGTCCTGCTTCATCACCAATTGCAATGGAAGCAAAACCTTGAGTTAAGAGACCGGCATTCATTCCAATGGCAACTGCTTGTGCTTTTTGGTCTGTTTGCCCAGCTTGATATCCAATAGCAACTGAAAAATTTCCTTGGTTATTATTTCCAGAAGTTGCTCCAATTGCGACACTGCTTGTTCCTTGATTAGTGACACCTGCTTCACATCCGATATGAACTTCATTTCCACCAGCAGCCCATCTTTCAGTTCCAGTATCCCAAAATAAGTAATCAGACTGGCATGTTCCAAAGTCTACGGGAGCTTTAGCAACTTGGACAACTTCACAAATTAATGGGTCATAACACAAATCAGTTAATCCTGTTGGACCAGTTAAACCTAAATCTCTAATTGGTTTAATATACAAACCAGTTGAGCCACTTGATTGGAATAAATCTCCAGATGCATTAATAACAATTGTGCTGTCATGAATTGCTCCAGCAGTTGCACCAATTGCAACGGATGATGATCCAACCACTTGTGCTTTAAAGCCTAATGCGGTACTATTCTCACCAGAAACATTACTTAATTGTCCAATTGATATTGAACCAACACCTGTAGCACCTGCTCTATTCCCGACCGCAATACTCCCAACATCCGTAGCAGTTGTATCACTTCCAATCGCCAAACTATCTTTTTCTGGAGCATTACTATTAGTACCAATAGCAATTGAATTAGAATTAGAACTTGATGCTGCGTTACCAATAGCAATTGATCTATCACCGGAAGCATCACTTGAAAGGCCAACCGCAGTACTAACAGGGCCACTTGCTGTGGCACCACACCCAATTGCTATTGCACATGCATCTGACGCATTACTAAATACTCCTAAAGCAATAGAATTTGCACCGAGGGCTTCACTTGATGTTCCAACGGCAACAGAATTTATATCACCAGATACAGCATCACATCCAATATGAACTCCATCTGGTCCACCATTCTCCCATCTTAATGTTGTTGCATTCCAATACAAATAATCAGACTGGCAAACTCCAGAATCAAGATGAGTATTAGGAACTCTTACTACTTCACATGTAAGAGGATTATAACATATCCCATCCAAACCAGTATTTCCTGGTGGTAAAACTTCTCTTAATGGTTTAATATATGTTGCCCCTGTTTCACCAGCAGTTAATGGTACACCTGAAGCATTTAATACAATTGAATTATCTAAAGTTGCTTTAGCAGCCTGGCCCAATGCAAGAGATGATGCACCAGAAGCAGTTGAATCACTACCTAACGCAGTTGAATTTGATCCAGGAGCTGTACTTGCTGCACCAAGTGCAACACTATCGGTACCATTGGCACTTGAACCTTTACCCATTGAAAAACTATTAATACCTTTTGCTTCTGCTTCTTTTCCAATTGCAATACCATCTTCTTTGGTAACTAAAGCATCCTTACCAATGGCAATACCACCTGTTTTAAGGGCTTCTGCCATGTGTCCAATAACAACATTACATGTTTCAGGAGCACTGGCCATATACCCAGCCACAACATTTTTAGAATTACCACCAGATATTGCAAAATTACCAACAACAACACTTTCATTACTTCCTATAGCGTCACATCCAAGAACAACAGAAGTATCTGGACCAGAAGCGTTTTCTCCGATAATTACTGGACATAAATCACTTAATAAAGTAGCAATTTTGATTGCATTATCATTAACTTCATTTTGCAACCTGTTTAACCTGAGAGTTTGGCAATTAATAATTTGACAAACACTTGCTTCACAAGAATTTATATTATTACCATCATTCGACATATTGTCTTGTTATAATATAAATTATTAAAAAAACTTATTGTTTATTCGTCCCCATTTACCACATCATCACCGTTATCCCCCTCGTCAACCTCATCACCCTCACCGTCGCTTTCACTAAGGTCTTCACTGTCGTCGTTTCTTCGTACACTTTGAGATGCAAGAGATAATTGAATAAGCTGGTGTACAGACATTGCTAAAAGATGGACGTCTTTTTGAAGCCTCGATAAAATTTCTGCAATGTTTCTTCCCTTGTCTGTTTCAAAAACAGCTGAGAGAACTTGGTAGTCGTGATCGTCACATAGGTCAATGACATCTTCATCGTCGCTGACATCTTCTACAAAATTATCACGCTGAGGTTCTGGAGCATCCTTTCTCTTGGATTCTCCCCTTCGGCCCCTTCCACTGTTTCTTCCGCTTGAACTGCTTTCTTTTTTAGTCGACATCTTATTCATACCTTTTGCCCAGAATTCTTTGTTGGAAAAAGAACGCATTAAACATTAACTATACAAAGATAATACAATGTGATACACTATTACAGCACTTAATCCTGTCATGAAAAACATCATAAAACATTGGTCTTGTCTGGAAGAAGTTTGCGTCTCAAATATTTTTGGGTTCGAAGACATTAAGAATAAAAATCCTAAAATAAAAATCAAAGAAGAAGTTGTCAAAACTGAAGGTTTCATTTCTTTGTATAACAATAGATTTTATTTTGTTTAGTTTTTTTAATAAATTATTTCATAGGGAATATGTCATCAATCAAAATTCCAGATCTATCTTTCTTAAATAAAACTATTAACTCGAGCAATGGCAAAAATAATAACTATAACTATGTTTCTGTCCTTGGTATGCTTACCGCATTTTTTACCATATTGTTAGTTTTTTTATTATTAGCAATAAACAATATCTGGGCGTTTATAGGATTTTTTATATTAGCAGCATTAATCGTAATGTGGAATGCTATAACAAATAAAAAAAGCTTTAGACCTGTTATTATAATTATAATTGTTGGTGCATTAATAACCATATGGCAATATCGTGATAAACTTACATTTATCAAAAAAGATAAAGAAAACTTTTATACACTATTCCAACCATATCAACCTTACAGGGGAACTAAACCATATCCAATTAATACAGTTGCATTATCAAATACAACAACTGACTTATTAAAATATAGGGTTAAGCCATTATTATTTGGATATCAAAATAGTGATACGACAACAGCTACATTTCTTGGAAGATTATTTCTAAGCAAAGCAAAAATATCAAATATACAACTAAAACTAAATGATTCTTATGAAAATATATGTCAAAAACTTAGTAGTAATAATCTTAATATAGCATTAGTCCCAGCTCCAATTGTCTATAAAGAATTTAATAAAAATATGAAAAACTTACAATTTATCGCTAATGTACAGCACCAATATTTATTCTGTATATCATCTATCAAGTCCGGTGTCCAAAATATACACCAACTACAAAATAGGCGACTTGGTATACCACCAAGACTTAAAAGTATTTGGTTAGATATTCAAGATTCTATATTCCCAGAAGGACATAATATTAAATTTACGTATGGTAATGAATATAAATTGATTCAAGACTTAAAAGATTTTAAAGTAGATGCTGTTTTTTATGTTGGCCAATATCCAAATAGTTTTATTAATGAAGTTATTTCTTCTGAAATAGCTACTTCATATCAACTTGTGCCAATTATGCTTGGAAATGAAACAACTTTCTTATCCAAAAATCATCATTATAGAAAATATATTCTTAAATTAAGTTATGATTATATGCCAAGTCTTTATTTACCAACTGGTCTTGGAAGAGTATGGCAGAGTAATTATACACCCGATTACTGGACTTTAGGTTTTGACCTAGCACTAATATGCAATAATAATTTAGATGATTTTACAGGAAATGAATTAGTAAAAACAATTTATCATGGAAGAAAATTAATAATAAGAAAAACAAATATAAGTCATCTTACATATATCGGAGACCCATTTACACCTGCTGATATAGCAAATCCATCATTACCAAATCTACACGTGCAAAAGGGCGCGAAAGAATTTTATATTAGTAAAGGTTTAATAAGCTATTGTAAAGATCCAATATGTATGACAACGATTGGTAATAAAAGATGTACTGCGTGTGACAAAAAAGAATATGATTATGAAACTGATATGCAATGGAAAAATCGTGTAATTACAGAAAAGATTATGAAATTATTTTAATAACGATTTCCACAATTTTTACAGTATCTACATTTTCCCCCTTTAAGGTGTCTTTTAATTATTTTTAAAATTCTTCCAACTTTACCAGAAGTTAATCTAACTTTATGGCCCCTGGAGTGGTATTTTTTCTTAGTTAAAACTCTTTCTACAATTCCCGTAGCTGTTTTTCCAGTATATGGTTTTATTGCAATTTTAACTTTATCTCCAACGTTAGGCTTTGGTTTTTTTATTTTTTTAGTTTTTTTAGTTTTTCTTTTCCTTTTAGTTTTCCTTTTAATTCTTATTTTTCTTTTTGGTTTAATTCTTTTTAGTTTAGTTCTTTTTCTTGGTTTCATTATTTATAATTAATATTTATAATATATTAATTATAATAAAGGATGGATATTGTATATTCCTTGGTTGTTTCAAGTGATAATAAATGGAAACAAAAATTTAAAAAATATATAACCAATTTTAATCCAGATCGTTATAATTTTTCAGGAGAAATATATGCTTCTTTAATATTATTACAAAAAAATGTTCCATGGGTAAGAAATATTTTTATCATAACCGATGACCAAAAAATAAATGTTTCTTTTTTAACAAAAAACTTTCAAAATAAAATAAAATTTGTTGACCACACGGAGATTATACCAGAAGAATTTTTACCAACATTTAATTCTGTTATTATTGAAACGTTTCTATGGAAAATTAAAGGTCTTAGCGAAGATTTTTTATATTTAAATGATGATTTTTTTATATTAAATCCAGTATGTCCAGATAATTTTAAATATATAACGTATGCTAGAGAAATACATCCGAAATATTATTCTCGAATAAAAAAAGAAACATGGAAATATATTGATTTGAATGCTCATACCATTTTTAATAAATATTTTCCGGAAAATAAATTTTATGTTTCAGGGTTCCACACACCTTTTATTTTAAACAAATATATATGCGAATATACATATAAAAAAACATATCCTGATTTAAAAAAATCTTTTGTTTTTAAAAAAAGAAATAACTCAAAAGACGGTTCTGTTCATTTTATATTAATTTGTATTTCAGTGGCAGTAGCAATGAATTATGTTAGACCAGTTGAACCTCCAAAACATAAAATATATCAAACTTTTAGTAAAGAAAATGCAAAAGATGTTATAAAAAATAATCCTACTTATTTGAATATAAATAGCATTACTGTTTCTGACTTACAAAACTTAAAAAACGTGGTAACTTATTATGTAGCCCCAGTTCGGGATAATGAAAAATATGAAAAAATAAAAAATGAATTAAAGTTAAAGTAGTTCTAGTTTTACATCAGTAACTTTCATATCTGAAACATCATGTTTTAATTTTTCAAAAACTGTCGATATAGGTATCTTAAGTAATATGTTAGTATAATCGCCATATCCCATACTTACGATGATATCATTATTTTTCTTTACTACAGCTATTGGAAAAATTAAAGTAAAATAGTAATCTTTACTGTATGTTTTTGGTAAAAACAAATCCGATATATAAAATTTATCAGAATAACTATCGTATAAAAAGAAAAAACCGTAATATTGTGCTGTTTTATGGGGTTTATATTTTTTACCAAATGTATCTCTATACATTTTGTGTACAGACAAGAATAAATCATAATAATGTTTCTCATCTTCTGTGAAATTTTCAATATCTTCTTTGTCTTGTTGAAATTTTATTTTAATGTGACCAACTCCTAAATACCCTTTTTTGTTATTGTCACTTATAAATATAGTTGTTGAACCGAATGAATATCTAAATACACTTGTTTTTGGAAATGTATTTGGTTTATAAGGAATTAATATTTTATTCTTACATTTTTCAGTTATTGCATTATAGTTAACACCTTCTATTCCATTTTCAGAAAAATCATGTAAAAAATAAAATTTTTCTTCTTTTCTTTCTTTGTTATTATCTACTTTATATAAAGACCAATTTTTTTCATATATTTTATAATAAGAGTCTTTATTATACCTATTTGTTTTATTTGAATTATAAAAAACAATATTACATATATTATCAAATTTGGTATAGGTATATATTTTATTGTTTTTGACATAAATCTGTCTTATTTGATTAATTGCACTATCAATTAGATATATTTTTCCTCGAAAATTATAAAGACGAAAATCTTCTACAGCTGTTCTGAATGGGATATACATTGTATCTTCATCATCCCCTCTCTTGTATTGTAAATTATATGTAGGCCCTGATATAATATATGGTTTTACTGAGGTATCTGGTTTTATTTCTAATTTTTCATTTATGGTGCCAACAAATAAATATGTTGCCTCAAAATAATTTCTCCATGTCCAAATATAATATTCTGAAATATCATCATCTGTAATATAATCTTCTCGAAATCCTTTAAAAGAGGGTCTTACTCCTGGAATAAGTTTTTTTTCTTCTACAATATTTTTTATGGGAAAAACACATCTAACTGAAAATATGTATTTATTTTTCATATTTACAAAACCCATATTAAACCCATAATTCTTAAATGGATACAAATATCTTTCATTTTTATAATGCTCATACAGAAAATCAACATAATCATTTCCAACAACCCTTGAAAGCATCTTGCTATCTTAAGTAATATAACATATAACAGCTTAAAATCTATTAAGAAAATATTTTATAAAAAAATATAAATAACAAAATAACAAAAATTTTAATTTGTCTAATACTTTTATCAAGTCTACTAATATGAAAATTAAAGTTTACCAAATGTTTACCATATAAGTGTTGGGCAATAATACTATGTGATAATACAGGCGCTATCACACAACCAATAAAAGAACCACCCCGTATATAAGTAATATTTTTATCTGAATAATAAAATGGGAAGTTATCAAGTGACACAGAACGAAATCCTTTTGTAATTAGAATAATTTTGTGACATTTATAGGTATTCCACAAAGATAATTTTTGGACAATATTTGATATTTGCATATCTGTTTTATTACCATCAATAAATCCTCCTCTTACTACTAATAGATTATTTTCAGTGTTAATTAAAAATCCATTTTCTCTTGATAAACATTTTGGTTTAAGTTTTGATTCAATATATATTTTATAACCGCCTATATTTTTGTTATATATTGATTCGGGTGCATGTGATCCAGTACAAACATAAACACTTTTATATTGTTGTGATAATATAAGTAATTCTGTATCGCTAATTGTCTTATTAATATACTTAAAATTTCTATTTAATTTAAGATACATAATAAGTTTTGGAATAACCGTTTTCATACTTAATTCATATGCATTTGTACATTTAATATCAAATAAATTGTACTTACGTAATATATCTAAACTTTGGTTGTATAAATAATATTTATTTGTTACATAATTATTATTTATTACATTAAGGAGGGTATATAATATAATCCACCAACTTGGTTTAATTTCAATAACAGGTATTATACTTCTTTTGGACATTCCAATTCCATAATTATAACTTATTGTATCTAATGAAGTTGCATATAAATCTACTTTTTGATTATTCTCTATAAGTTCCCTACATATATTCAAACCAATGGCACCACCTCCAATTACGAGATATTTAGACATTGTTATAATATTAATTTTTTAAAAAACATTTAGTTTGTTCTGGAGTTTTATCAGGAAACATAGATGCAATACTTCCGTACCCAGTTTTCTGAGAAGAAACTTGTTCTTTGCCATGCCTTGACTTAAACCAATATGGTAACTCATTTTTATATTGTAAATTCTGCGTATAATGATTTGTAGCATACAAATGTTGCCAATATAAATCATTTGCTTCATCAAATGGCATCATTTCCGAGTCTTTTGCTTTTAATGGGTGTAATGGTCTTCCTGTGTCTTTATATATATTCGGGTCTTTTCCTTTTGGTAATAACATTGAATCTGTTGTTCCAGAACCAATAAATATTGTTTTTCCTAATTTAAGTTTGTTTTCATTTGGATCATAATAGGCAATTGCTTCAAATACATATACCTTTGCTTCTGTATTTCTAATTAATGCCACGTTCATAATATATTTTATATAATGAGTTTGTGTTGAACGCAATATTTCTACTATTTTGTTCTTTGCAAGATGAAACGTAAATGTTTTTATTCTTAATGAAATCATTGCTCGATTCATTGCTTTTAAATATTCTATTGCAACATGGTGAGCAACTTGATACAAAACTGGTAATTTTTTTAGATTTGGATGAACAGGAATATCAAGATTATTCCAATGATGATATCCTCTCCAACCTTGATTCCAGTTTTCTTCATTATAAGCTGTTTCTGAAATAATATTTAGATTTTTTTGATTAAATGGACCATATAATCGCTCACCATCTAAAATAGCTTGGTGTTTATTATAATATTGTTTTATTGCAGCAATGTCTTGGCTTGTTAAAACCCTGTCGCCAAAAATTGAAAATGTTAAATAACGTGAAAACCCAGGATTGTCGTCAGCAAAAGGATTGTTATGACTCACAACAGTATTTCCATATTTTCTATCATGTTCAAGATAATTATCACAACAATTTGGAGTATTTATTCCAAATGGAGATGAACCCCTATGATAATATCTATTATATTGGGTTTCGTGTGATCCAGTATACTGTTTTGGAAACAGGGTTTTCATACCATGCTTCCAAATCAAATGATTTTTCCATTTTTCATCACTATTTAATGACTTAGACATTGTCTATTATACTTATCTAATTTTATTTAAATTTATTTGAATTTATGCCTGGACATCAATTTCATGTACAGGTTCCCAAATTTCATTCATTGAATAATCATTAAACCCATCTCCTTCATTCTCAATACCCTGTGCTTGTTCTCCATAATCATAACCAACGTCCATAATATCTTCTCCTTCCTTTTTAATATGATTATTATAAACTTCTTCATTTACTTCTTCTTCTATTAATTCGTTTTCAAGTGCTTCTTGCACATAATCTTCAACAGACTGTTCATTTGCTTCTTCTCCTAGTTCTGCTTCTGCTTGTTCCTTTAAAAATTCTTCATTTTCAACCCTTTCAGCATCTGCTTGTTCTTGTTCTGCTTCATCTTTAGTAACTAATTTTGGATTAAAAATTGGGTCGCTGTATATATCATCTGTAAATTTTCGGAAGGGACTATTAAATAACGACCCTTCTTCTTTAATAGCATCAAAATATTTAACTCTTATAATATTATTGTCTTCGTGCATAGTATCTGTCCATTTTGTTATTTCTTTTTCTGGTAAATTAATAACTAATTTATCTTTTTTGATTTCATCAAACAATTTAAGATAAAAATCTGCAAGAATTGGTTCTCCTGGCCCAGCTAAGTCTAAAAATAATAACATTTCTTTAATGAAATAATGTTTTAAAAGACGAAGTGCATCATTTAAATCAAAATTACTTGACATTATAAATGATTTGTATGAAGAATCATATCTTGGATTTACACCAATAATACTATTAATATTTTCAATCGAAAAACTAAATCTGAACTTTTTAAACAGTTTTTCATTTGTTTTTGTTAAAAACGGTTCCAGCCAAGCATTTTTATCAATTAATATTTTTTGCCACTTTTCTTCATCTTTTTTAGGTATCCAAGATGTATCAATATTACTTTTAATTTTATATCCCCATTTAATTCGTGCTACATTTTTCCTAAAATATTCATTAATATATTCTTTCATTTTTTGAATCGCAAATTTGTTTCTTCGAATAATTGTTTGAATTTTATTTTTATCAGTTGCTTCTACACCCTCTGGATCTGGAATAAAGTTTTTAAAGTTATCCATATTTCGTAAAAAGTTTTCAACTTCGTTTATAATTTCTTTTTCACTCGTGCGTCCACTAAAGCTCTTTCTTGCCATTCGTTTTGATAATTTTTCAATGTCGGCCCTTATTTTATCAGCAGGAGAACTTCTTTTTAATGATACAAGATTAAGTCTACTTCTTTTTGTTTTAATAATCTTAAAATCACGCAAACTTTTTAAATCAACATCTGCCAATAAATTTACATATTCCTCTCTACTAAAATCATTCTCCTGTATTTTTTTAAGAAACCACCCACATTTTACACACCTTTCAATGTCAGGAAAATCTTCATTATCAAAAGAATGGTGTTCACCACGGGATACACCATCATGACAATATACTTCATATGCACTTTTAATAAAACTATCTGGTGTATCAAGTGTATTGATAGGAACATAATTCATATTATTAACAGGAATTTGATATGTCGATACCATATAGTGTGTTGTCATTAAGAAATTATTCAACATTGTAAATTGTATTTGTAATTTTGGTAAATCATCTGCCATTTTTACAATATTGTTATCAATTGGTTCGAAATAATCAATATAAATACTTTCATCATTTAGTCTTTCTTGGATAAGTTCTTCGCAACAAGTAACTTGTATTTGTTCAAAATCTGCTTTTGGAGCATTATTTGCAAAATTATTTAAGAAATCTCTAATTTTAAATACTCGTTTTCTTATTTCAAAAATTACATTATTATAAATTTCATTGTATACTTTTATATCACTTCCTTTTAAAACATCTCTAAACTTTTTTATAAGTTCTTCAGCTCCTTCAAGTTCTTTAACATCGTCTTCTCCCCAGTTAAATGGATTGTCAACTCTATCAAATCTATTACTACCAACTCTAACATTAAATAACTCGTTATCTTTTTCATATGCTTTTCTTTTTAAAAGAGCATAGCTATAATTTGATTCTAAGCTTTGTGTCCAATATCTTAAGTTTTTAACAATTTTGTGTTTTGGTATACTTTCATTTATAGTTACACCGTCAATTGTAACTTTTACTCTTAAAACTTTCATTTGAACAATAATACACATAAAATAATCAAACCCATTATCTTCATCAAAACCGAAAAAAGAACATGATGTTGTAGCATTATTTCCAGGAATATATTGAGGAACCGATGTTCTCAAATACCATAATAAGTGTGCTAAAATTAAAGTTCCGTATCGTACCATGAAATATCCATAGTATGATTTTAAGACTTTATTTATAAATTTTGAGCTTTCTGATAATCTCAAAGCTTTATTTTCAGATAACTTCTTTTTTATTCTTAGTTCTTTTATTTTTTCATTAAGATATGCCTCAAATCCTGCTATTTTCTTACTTTCCCTAACACAAACAATAACAAGTTCAATAAAATGTCTTGATGCAATATTTATATCCATTTTAGAGCTCATACCATCAATTAATTCACATGCTAATTTTGCTTTTTTAATTTCTTCTTTATCAACTATTTTTCTTCTTTTAAGAGCATCTTTAAACTCGTTTCCATTACAATTCTTTACACCAACTGCTATTGTATCATATGTATTTAACGGAAGAGAATGTAAATATGTTGTTCTCCTTCTTTCTTCTTCATATGCTTCTCTAATTTTTAAAGGATTTCCCCATTGGTCTATAAACATTGATTCAACAAGACTTGTTCTGTCTAAAAATGAACCACATATAATACAATTTTCCTCACCACGACTTGCATCACCACTATCTCCATATATAGACAAAAACTCAGTTACCCACTTTTGTCTTTCTGTTTCTGTATCAGAATTATCTATTAACATCAAATAATACCAATGTCCACATATTAGTGGTTTTCCATAAAAGATAGAATATACATATTTATCAACAATAATACCATCTAATTGAATAATTGTGTACAATAACTGTTTTTTATCAGCATATGATGTTATCTGATTGATTTGATTTATTACAGATTGTAATGCTGGGGGTGTTTCTTCAAGAAGTGCAAATGATTGTTTTTTATTATTTATTTCGCTTTCTTTGTTATGTAAAATTTTTCCGAGTAATGCATCTGATATTCTTGCTTTGTCAAGTTTTTCAATAACTTTTGCCATATAATGTAAAATAAGTAATCCAGCTTCATCTTTTAGTAATTTTCTAAAATCTTTTATTCTATTACTATAGTTTTTCATGGTTTTGTCTATTTGTTCAACAAGTTTTTCATTTTGTTTTGATTTTATGATTGCATTGTAGTTTTTTGAAGATATCTTATTTAATTTATTGAACTCTTCTTTTAATTTTAAAACATTTATATTTGTGTTTTCTAGTTCTTTGTTAATATCATAAGTTATTGTTTTTTCAGTTTTACTAGGTCCAATTTCCTTAAGCAAGACTTTTTTTATTTTTTCGAGTCTTTTAATATTTTCCGCAATCTTATTTCGCATGTGAAAAAATGAATGTGTGTAATAAAATGCACCATTATCATCGGTATTAAACAATATATTTGTTCTTTGTAATGCACAATTTTTTCCTCTAAAATATTTAGAAACGTCTGCAGTATAGTTCAGATCAGGATTGTATATTAGTCTCATTAGTTTTGAATGAAATTGACTATCTCTTAATAGTTCCTCTTCACTAACTTCACAAACTTTTCCAATATCTTCAATTTTGATACCTGTTATAGTTTTTGGTTTTTCTTTCTTTACGTTTTCGACAATAACATCTTTTGCTTTTTTCCAGGAATCATATGTTATTGTTCCTAACTTATAGCCCCATTTTTTTAATTTTTGATTAAAGTTATAAATATTTAAGTCATCATTTGTTTTTATTATAAAATCAATAACTTCATCCGGTGACGGAATAATTTTTTGTAACATTTCAATATATTTTTCTGGAGTTACATTGCGATTATTTTGGTCTAGTGCATTTTCAAATAACAATAAAGATGGTTTATCTAGTTCAAGAGAAGGTACATTTCCAGTCGATAAAATTATTTTCCTCTTAAATGCCTCTTTAATAAGAGGCCACTTATTATAAATTTCCTCATCTGTGTTATTATTTGTGGACGTGCTTATGTTTTCTGGAATAAAAAGAAATCCTACAATATTAATTGTTTCACCACTATCAACGGTTATTGATTTTCTTTCAATATTTACATCATCAATAAATGATTCTACCTTTTCTTTTTTTTCAGGGACAGATAGGGGTATAACAGTTGGTCCTTTACCAACTCTGTTTTTTATTTTTCTTTTATTATTTAAGTTTATGTACCTGTATAATTCTGCATATTCACTCATTCTAATTTGTTTTGCTTTGGGCACATCACCAGTGTTCCAAAACGTATCAGGTGGTGGTTTATATGGTTCTGTTTGTTCTCTCATATTTGTGAAAAATGACACTATATTTATTTCTCCCTTACCAAGTTTTTTATACAAGGATTGTATTTCTTTCATTTGACTAAACTGATCTTCCATTTTGTCACCATATGGAACTTCTCCTGATGTATTTTCTTCATCATTATCATCATTTAAATTACTTTCGTCAAGTTTTTTCTTTTTGTCACACCTTAATGCATATATGACATGTTGGTCAAATACTACTGGGTACACCCATTTAACTTTATCAAATTTTCCTTCTTTTAGGTATTCTACAAATTGTATATGTTTATATCCATCTTCTTTTTCTTTTGTTAAAATTTTGTCTCCTTCTTCTTTGAGAACATAAATTCTTTCTGCTTTTTTTCTAATTTCTTCTTGAACAATTTTATTACTTTGTAATGCAACTGGTACATCACGAAGCATGTCATTTTCCATAATTCTCAAAAACATCTCATGTCCTAATTTGGTTTCATATTTTGGAATAACTTCCAATTTAGACACAGTTAATGTTTCTCCAAAATTATTATTTTCATTATTTGCTTTAGTGTCTAAAATAATTTCTTTAATTTGATTTTCAGGTTTTTCTTCAATATCTTCAGCAACAGGGGTATTAATAATATCTTCAATTGCATCAGCCGGAGCATTTATTGGAGTATTAGTTGGAACATCCATTTGAGTATTAGTTGAAACATTAAGAGGTTCAACTTCTTCTGTTTCAGCTTCAATATCTGAAGGATCTACAAATTCAACCTCGGGAAGGTCTGCGTTTACGTCGTTATTTTCTTCAAAAACTTCTTCTTGTATTTGTGAATTATTATTTTCACTCATTTTAATTTAATGATAAAGTATGATATATATAAATAAAACTATTATTACAATAAATTACATCGCAAATAATTTTTTTGTCTGTTAATAGTTAATATTAATTAACACAATATTTGGATTTTTCATAGTATTAGTTAATAATATATTTTTATGATACTGTGAACACAGTAAAGTACTTAAAGAGAATAAGTATATATAGTATACCCGCTTACTTAATTATTAAAGATGTCTACTATCGCAACTCTTTTAGGAATTAACAATTCTTCGTCAACTGAAGAAAATACGCCAACTGTTTCATCACATTCTCCAACTCATTCTGATAATGGCGCGGAAGCACCTGTTAACTCTGTTCCAGAACCTGAAACCCAGGTTAATGCTGGTGCAGAAGCACCTGTTGACTCTGTTCCAGAACCTGAAACCCGGGTTAATGCTGGTGCAGAAGCACCTGTTGACTCTGTTCCAGAACCTGAAACCCGGGTTGATGCTGATGTAGAAGCAAACACACCAAGTGAGGAAACTCCAGTGGAACAAAAAGTTGAAGCTACTGAAACTTTGCCTAACACTGAAGATGGAAACGAGGAGGATGAGGTCCCTGATATCGGAGACCACGAAAGTGTTCCTGATATTGAACTAAAGTCTGTCCCAGAACTTCAATCAGTTCTTGGTGATATGAAATATGAGGATATTCGCAAGGGTCTTTATAAGAAATATGGACTTGTTACCAAAGATGAGGCCAGTGTCCCAGGATTATATATGATTACATACAATAAGCCAGACCGCAATTCTTCCAAGAATAAGGTTACGCTAACAAAGGAACAACAGCGTGTTGTTTCTCAGTATCGAGGAGTAATTGTTGAAAAGGATACTAATCGTCCTGTTTGTTACACATTTAACAAGATGAGCCGCCATTTCCCAGATGAATGGAAACTTGAAGATTGTAATATTACTGTTTCATGTGATGGTTCACAGATTAAGGTTTTCTTTCATCAGCAAAAGAATCATTGGGTAGTTTCCACAACTCGGCGAATTGATGCTGCTCGTTCTTATTTCTTTAGCAACAAGTCTTTTATGGAAATGTGGCAAGATGCTTCTAATTCTCTTAATTGGAATAAGTTAGATAAGAATTGCTGCTATTCGTTTGTACTGGCACACCCTGATAATCGTGTTGTTGCTCGTCATAATAAGCCTTTCCTAACACATGTTTTCACCAGGAATATGACAACCTTTGAAGCTGTGTCTGATGATATCGGAATTCCCAGGCCACAGCCGATTAACTTTAAGACAAAGAATGACATCTGGAAGTCAATTAAGAGGCTTCCTTATTACAAGGAGGGTTATGTGGTTCAAAAGGGAGATGCATTTATTAAGCTTGTAAACTCAAAATACCAAGAAGTTAAAGAACTTCGTGGAAGCTCAAGTTCTCTTCTTTTCCATTATTTCCATCTTAAGAAGCAAAACAAGGTGCGACAGTTTCTTTCTTACTACCCAGAATCCTCTGAGACATTCAAGTATTTCAATGATTGTTTTGAAAATCTATGTGTACTTGCTTATAACGAGTATGTGCTTCTTCGTGTTCGAAAGGTTATTCAGCCACCACAGGTTCTTCGGTTCCTAAAGCCTGTTCTTTACAGGGTTCATGGAATTCATCTTAAGAACAAGGCTCGTATCCGCCTTTCCAATGTGCGAAGTCATCTAGAAGAGTATCCTCCATTTATGTTGCGAAAGCTTGTAGATATGGCAAACGGACTTCCATATTCCTTTAACTGAACTCCCTTAGGTTTAATAAAACTTTTTGTGAAGCTTGTCAATTAAAAAGTTTCATCACAGCATAACACTTAAGATAAGCAAAAAAGACAGATAAAATGAAAAAATGTAAATATTGTAATCAGAGAAATTTCTCTGATAGTAAAGAAATATGTTTTATACATTCCACAAAAAACATACTAATGAACAATGATTTACAGTTTATAAAAAAATGGGTTGATAGTTTGTATTTGTCCCATGGTTCAAGAAGATATAGTTTAAATAGAACTTTGTTTATAGGAAAGTCATTCCCAGGTTTGTTAAATGGGGTGTATCCTTATCTTTTGAAAAAAAAACAAATATACACAAAGGGAGATAAGTTCTTAATTGACTTTACAGATTATTTATTAAAAAGAGCTGAAGATAATGATGTTAAAATTTATCCAGAAACAATGAAAGTACTTTTAAAAAGTGTAAAAGTAGATATAAAATATTGCAAAAATATTTTAAATGAAACTCAATTTTCTGCATGTATAAAAAAACAGGGATATTCACTTGACAAGTCATTAGAATATTGTTTTTCAAAAAAAAGAGGAAATGAAATGAAAGAAGTGATTAATTTTTACAGAAAAAGAGATTATATAATATATTCTTCTTTACACGACATACCAGTCGATATGATTACAATGATAGTAGATATTTTAGATTAATTTTTTAAAAAAACTTATAAAGTTTTATTTGTTTAAGTGTATGACTTAAACAAATAATGATATAAGGTCAATATAATATTTATATTTAAAACTCGCCCTGATGATATTACAACACTCGTTTCTTCTATTGTAAGAAGCCCAATAACACAAAACCTTTTAAATGCACATGATTTAAAAGCCCATTCTGTTACATGGGGTAGTCAAAGCATGGTAAGTTTTATGTAAGTTTTATGTAAGTTTTATATAAGTTTTATGTAAGTTTTTAAGGAAGTTATAAAGAATATAAATCATTTGTTTATTTAAAAGAATAAACAAATAATATGTCTTGTAAAAAGTGTTCAAGTTTAAATTCAGAAGAAAACAAATATAATTTGGAAGTCAAAAAATGCTTCTTCCATTTAACAAAAGATATAATATTAAATAATAATAAAGAGTTTATAAAAGAGTGGGTTACTAATTTATACGATAAATATAGATACTCATCACGAATATTTATATTTAACTCATCTGGAGAAGAAAAAATATCATTCTATGCATTACTTGCTACAACATACCCTAAGCTTTTGAGACAAAAATCAATACATAAAAAAGGTAAAAGTTTTGTTACTGAAATTACAAACCATATTTTACAGTTTGCAAAAGAAGGACATATTAGAATAGAAAGTGAAACAATAAATACATATATCAGATATGCAAAAATAAATATGGATAATGTTGACAAAACATTGCTAAAAGAAGTGCATTTGCATAATTGTATATTAAGACAAGGATTATCCTTAAATGAGTCATTAAAATATTGTTATTCAATACGAAAAGGAAAAGATTTAAAAGAAATAGTTGATTTTCATGTTAAACGAGACCGGGTTCTATGGAAAGGTTTATATCACTTACCAGATGCTATCATATTTATCATACTTGATAAATTGAACTAAAAGTATTTAAGGAAGTATTATATATACGTAATAAGATGGGTTCTTATTTATCTAAAAAAGAAGATAAGCCAGTTCCGCCTCCCCCAAGTAATTTATCAAGTAATCTATCAAATAAACTATTTTCATATGAAAATATGATGTGGCTAAGAAAACAAATATGGGCATGGATACTACTTGGAATATTTATCATGTCTGTATTTTTTTATATAGCAAAAGGATTAATTGTTTTCATTGGAGGTTCAGCATTAGGCGTCTATTTGTATAGCATATATGGTAAAGACGACGGAAACAATGGAAGTAATGGAAACAATAAAAATGTTAAAGGAAACGATACTATATTTGATAATACAATGAGTTATATGAAAACTGGTGTAAATACTATTAATAATGTAATAAACTCACAAAGACAACAACCACAACGAGTAGAGGGTTTCCAGAATAATAGAATATTTAGTAATATATGGTGGAGTAATAGTCGTTAACACATTAACGTGCTAATCTTTCCATTCTTTTTTTATGAATACTTTCCATATACTCCTTTGTTGGAACATTAGTAACTTTTGTTTTATTCCAATCGGTTTTTAATTCCAAAAAATATTGTTCAATTCTAAGTAAATTTTCAGTAAAAATTCTAACAGTAGAATCTCTCTGTTCCTTTTCTTTTTTCTCATCTAATGATGCTACAGACTTTTCAATAAGATTTTCAAGTTTATCATCATCTCCAGCATTATTTTGTGTAAAAATAATGGGTGAGAATTTATTTAAACCATAATCAATCGTGATAGCTTTTCGGTCTCTTGTCTGACGATAGCCAGTTACAGAACGAACATCATGACGATTATTCCACTTTTCAATCAAACTACCCATAGTATGATCTTCGCCAATAAACACAAAATCATATCGATGATATCTGTTTAATTGAATATAAAATAAATTTGCATCTTTTGTTTTAATTGCTTCTTGAAGCTTTCGTAATCTTCCGATTAAATTATCAAAAGAAAGACCAATAAGTTCTTTTGCACCAATACCTGTTTGGATATTTACGTTAAATAGAATTGAATCTGGATCTTTATCTTTATTTTTTTCATCTTCAACATAATCAATGCCAGCCGTTCCAGCTTGGTGTTTAGAATCTGAATCTCGCTTGGTATTGTACTCTAATTGACATGATAATGTCACTTGTTGCCTTGGCCCAAGCAAAAAAAGAGGAAGATTGTCATAAATAAAAATCTGATCAACTGGAATAACTTTGTTTGTTTCTTTGTTTTTCAAAGTAAACTCGTTTGATAATACAAAGCGGTATGCCTTTTCTTCATTTTTCACATCTAATACCAATTCTAACATATTTAAGTCAGCTTTCTTTAAGAAATATGGCTTCATAGGAATGAAAGAAATCTGGTGTGTTATCATTTCTGGATCCCACGGGGATGTGTTTTTCGCATAACTAATCGTTTCTGGAGAAACCGTGAACGTTGGGATATCTAATCCAATAACACGTCTAAGGCAATTTGCAATAGTTATCGCTACCGTTACGTCTTTCATAGTAAACGAAAATTCATCAGATGGTCCCAATTTGGGATCTCTGACCATTAATCGTATATTGGAGAAGTATTTTGGACTACCTGTGTTTGACATTTTGTATATAACGTAGTATCCTTTATATTATTAATCTATCAATTTTTTAACTTAAGCCATATTTTTTCGTCACGTTAATTCTTATTTTTTTAATCTGCGTCTCTTATCATAAGAAAGAAATCATATCATAATTATTTATAATGAACAACGGAAGAAATTATTATCCACGACCCAATAACGGCCAACGAAATATGTATCCAAATCAAAGAGATTCACAAATGCCCGGACGCGGTCCCCATCAAATGAGACAACAATCCATGCAACAAATGAGACAACCAATGACACATGGAAGAATGAGACAACAAATGCAGCAACGGTCTGCACAAGTTACACCTATGTCACATGACCTTCCATCACCAATTGGGGCAGAAGGACAATATATTTTATATTATAGTAATTACTGTATTAACTGTAAGGAATTTATGAATATTTTATGTAAAACACCAATATATTCTAATTTTACAAAAATAAATGTAAGTAGTGGAGAAACAAGTTTCCCTCGATTTGTTAAAAGTGTTCCCACGATTGTTGTCCCTAAAATAACAAGACCTTTGGTTGGAGAAGAAGTTTTTAAATGGCTAGAAGACCAATCTGCAGAAAGAGTTAAAAATGAAAAAGAAGGAATAATACCATATTCTCCTGGAGAAATGGGATGTGGTTTAGGTGATAACTATTCTTATTTAGATGCAAAAGATACAGAACAGCCAATGGAACATACATTTGCTTTTATTAAACGAGCAGATCAAAAAATAAACACACCAGCTGAAGATTCTTTTGTAAGTACCAAACCTAAACCAGTACAAGATATTAATAGAACAAATCGACCACCATTTCCACAAGCACCACAGCGGCAAATGCCACAAGGAGCTAGGCCTTCGCAGGGAGCAGGCGGAAGACCACCTATGATACCATTAAGCAGTTCTGGTGATGATGGTAAAAATGTTGAAGATGCTTACAACGAATTATTAGCACGTAGAAAAATGGACACTCCATCTGCCCCCCAGGGCATGCCACCACGATAAAAAAACGTACCAATATAAAGATATAAAGGCGTTTTATATAAAAAATATATTACTTCGTATTAAAATACATCAATGGACAAAAACGCAGCACTTCGATTTAATAAAATAGTTGATAAATTTCTAAATGAATTGCAGACAATTTTACCTGATGAGAAAAATATCATAATTTTTCAAAGCCAAATTAGTGTGGCTATCATGGTAGATCCAAATAAAATATTAAAAAGTTTTATCAAATATGGATATCCTCATAAAAATCATATATTAGCAAAAAACGAAGACTTCTTTCTAGGAGATAAAATGAATATAAAACAAGATTATTTATCAGAAGCAATTCATTTGAAAGAATTGTGGAAAAATAAACTTTCAAATGAAAATAAAGAAGTTGTCTGGAAATATTTTCAAGTAATGACTTTACTTGCTGAAAAATCTATTAAATAATGATATCTACTTAAAAATATATCAAATTAGTGCGGATATTTTTATATATAAGAATAAGTATAAATGTTATTATATAAATAATTATGGAACGATTCACAAGCAATTATGTAAGATTTTTCGAATCTGTTAAAACAATTACTCCCGAATTATTTGAAGAGAAAAAACCAACACTTCCTGAGTCTGAAGAAGATAAATTAACCTTTTTTGTCAAAAACTGGTATCCTCATATGACAGAGGTATCAAATGGTAATATAAAATACTTTGAAAACAAAGGTGTAAACCCATATGTTTTCCAAAACCTCAAGTTTTTAGAACTTACTGGAAAAGTTAACAAGAAAAACAAAGATGTTATCTGGGAATATTTACATTCTCTATATGCTCTTTCTATTTCCAGTAAATTCACAAAAGAAAACTTTACAAACTATGAAGCTAAAAGCACAGATACTGATGAAGAAAAAGAACTAATGGATGAAATTAAAAAAGCTATTGAAAACTTTCCAGACTTAGTTGCAAACATGGTTTCTTGGAGAAGAGAAAAGAAAGAAAAAGATAACTCTGAGGAAAAGAAAGATAATACGTCCAATACATCCAACGACGCACCATCCATTGACGAAAGCTTTTTAGAAAATTCTGCTTTAGCAAAACTAGCTAAAGAAATATCAGATGAAATTAACCCAAATGAAATCTTAAACATGAATGAAGATATGAAAGATATGGATAATCCAATGAAGTTATTTCAATCTCTTTTGTCTGGTGATAAAGAAAAAGGAGTTGGTAAACTAATGACTACTGTTTGTGACAAACTTAAAAATAAAATGGAATCTGGAGAAGTAAACCAGGAAGATTTATTAAGTGAAGCAACAACACTTCTGCAAAGCATGGGTGGCCTTGGAGGCAATAGAGGAGATGGTAAAGGTTCTGGTGGTTCTCCAGACTTAGCAGGAATGATGAGTATGATGCAGAACTTATCTTCAATGAGTGATTTGTTTAATGGACCTTCTGGTGGTGGTTCTAGACGAAAGAAAGGTAGAAAAATTCGAAGAAAAATGGAGAAAAAATTAAGAAAAAACAGAAAGAAAAAGGGTAACCGAACTCACAGATCTAACAAAAAATCTTCTGGTTCAAATAAAAAGGAATAAACATAAAATATAAAAATATTATAATGGGAAAAATACTTGTAAACTAAAAAAATATACTAGAATAAACTTTATCAAATATGAAAACAAATTTGATAAGGCAAATGAAAATGTTATGTATGATAGTGAATTAAAACAAAGTATTTTAACATTAATAGAAAAATAGGAGTCTTAATAAATCTAAATATTCAAACTTAATTTTGTATTTTTATCAATATTAAATTTTTTAACATAGTTTCTTAACTTGGCATCATTATTGCGCTTTAATTTTTCAAGAAACCTTCCAGTTGACCAATAATAACAATCATAATTATCCCCGGCCAATTTATATCGTCTTTTACTGGGATAAGTAATTGTATACGAAACAGTAGATTCGTTTTCGTTTTCTACATTATTATTCTTATCAACCTTTGGACCAAACAAACTTATTTGTAATCCGGGATAATTATTATATGTTTTTGGTATAACTCTCACATATCGTGCATATACGTTATGGTTAAATCGGTGAACCACTTCTGTAAGCCTATCTGTATTTCCATTAAATTTTCCAAGTCCAATCCATTTTTTTCCAGAGTCAACTCTGACAAATACCTGATATGATGTAACCCACTTTTTGTCTGTTTCAGACACTACCTGAATTTTTGGTTTTGATGACAACCCATATTCCTTCTGTTCTTCATAATCTGGAAACTCATGAATATTATGTCTCATTCCCATTGTTCCAATATGAGTAATTTCAGTATTTTCACCCAAATCAATTTCAGCATATTCATACATGTTTTTCTTGGTATTTAATGAATAATTATTGTACCAATATCCCCAATAGTTTTTCCTTGGATTAATAATACAAATCCCAGCATTGTGACGATAACCGGCAGAATATCTAATTTTTAAATGACAACTTAGTCGATTTAAAGATTTATTAAACTTAAAATTACCATATTTATAAAAATTTGTAGACTTAACCCCAGAAGATGTATACATTACGTTAGTATGATATTTTTTATTCTGAAAATATAAATACTTAAAATCATGTTTTAATTTTTTATATCTTGTAATTTTATGACCAATAATAGGCAATCTATATTCCACTTCATATCTATCAGGATAATTAGGATCATCATTAGATTTTCGTTTCTTTTTTGAAACACAGTTTTCCTTCAATATTTCAACAACCTTTTTCCATAATTTATGTTGGTCTAAATATGTTTCTGCTCCGATAATTTGCGTATCATCATTATAACCATAAAGACTATAACATCTTTGACCAGGCGAACTATACTCTATTTTATATTTAGGATCATCTAAAATAGTAAAAGGAATTGAATATGTATCTTTACCTATTTTAGTTGCTGTTTTAGAAGAATTGAGAATAAGTTCTTGTTTATCTTTTTCTCCTTTATGTCTAATAGTATGATTTTCACGTGGAGGAATATAACCTTTCTTATCTTCTGGAATACTTGATTCCATGATTAATTTACATTAATTGTATTTCATATATTTCTTTAAGTTGTTTAACTTCAAAAAGAAATCCTTACATCATATATATCTAATAAGAATGGATAGTTTAAATACCTTCTGGTCAAATAATCCTGGAATTTTATTACAAACAAACCAATTAAAATACTTCTTCCCCAATGCAAGTTACACCATGGTACAAAACTTAAATGCCGTTGTAAGAATGTTTTTGTATCTTTCTGTGGTATTGGTACTATATACAAAAAATCCACAATACTTCCTTTTACCTTTAGGAGCTTTATTTGTGACATATCTTTTATTTAAGTTGTATCCAGATAAAACAGAATTGTTTCATGTAAAACCTAATAATCCATGTAAACTAACATTGGGAGAAAAAAGGGCCAAAATGAAAAGAGTAAAAAATGAAATTAGTAAAAAATGTGTTATGCCAACCGTAAATAATCCATTTATGAACTTTAACTATATTAGTGATAATTACCATCGTCCACCTGCTTGTGAAGCATTTTTATATAATGACCCACAAAGCAGAGAAGTCAAAAAAGAAGTGGAAGATAAGTTTAATGAAAGATTATACAGAGATGTAGGAGACTTATACTCAAAACGCAACGGACAACGAGAGTTTTACTCTGTGCCATATAATGGAATTCCTGACCAAACATCATTCGCGAAATGGCTCTACTCTACTGGGTCTCAATCTACGTGCAAAGAGCGAGGACTTAACTGTGCTCCATTTACAGGGTCAATGTTATAAAAACATTTTGCATAAAATACATAAAGAAATATATGTAATATATTACACATATTAAATATGCCTGCTAGGGGTTTGACCGAATATGAAATTAATAACAATATTTTTGTATGGTTAGATACCAATGGAATATTTACAAAATATAAAAAAGGAAACTGTGTTAATTATTCAGTAGATGTAAAAACAAGATTATGTAGAAAACACGGAGCATATCCTTTGTGTATAAAATGTAATGAATACCATACTCAAAGAAAATCAAAGATATGTGGATATTGCGACCCATCAAAGCCCAAAAGGAAAAAAGAAAACGAGATAGCAAAATTACTGAAACAAATTAATTATGGGTACAAAAGAGAATGTTGTTTATTTAACAAAACGCAATAAATTTGTAAAACCAGATTTTATATATGCGCTTGATGACTACTATATAATTATTGAAGTTGATGAAAATCAACATAAACGAAAAGATTATAGCCCAGAAGAAGATAGATTAAGAGAGTTGTTTGTGTATGGTGTTTTAAATAAACCGTGTGTTTTTATTCGATATAATCCTGATGCTTTTAAAATAAAAGGTAAAACGAAAAGAACAAATAAAAGTATTAGACATAAAAAATTATTAGAAAAAATTAATTATTAGTTTAATAATAAACCAAATGGCGCTATAAGGGATTTTTTATTTTATGATATAAATTAGTATGTTATAAGCACATGAAGTTTAAATTAAAATTAATTATTTTTATAATTATTCTTATTTTGTACGAATATTTTATTCACACACAAATAACAACAATTTGTGAAGTTAAATATATTGAAACCCCAACTAAATCTAAAAGAGAACAAATATTTAATGATAAAGTACCAACCGTATTTAAAAACGTGTTTTCACCAGACCATCCAATGTTCAAATGGACACCTGAATTTTTTGGAAAGAAGTTTCCAGAGGAGAAAATAAGAATACAATCAAGTGATACATATGATGTTTCTTCAATGACATTCCAAGAATTTATAACTATTTTTCGTAATAAACCAAACTTATATTGTGCTGAGGTAACAGACTTTTTATCCAAAATTAATATGGAAAGTAAGTTTCATAAATATATGAAATGTTTTGAACCTCCTAACTGTGTATGGACTTCAAATGCATTATGGTTGGGTGCTAAAGGTTCCAGGACAAATATTCATTATGACCCTGACTATCGTAATGTACTAATTTTATTGACAGGAAAAAAGAAGATACACTTATTTTATCCATATAAAGAAGAAGATATTTACCCTGGAGTCTATTATGATTTTGGAGCCTGTAATAGCAAAGTTAATTTTTGGGGGAATAAAGATAAATATCCTGACTTTAAAGACGTTAGAAAAATTAGTTTTGAAGTTGAAAAAGGAGATTGTGTTTTTATTCCACCATATGTATGGCACGCCGTTGAAAACATCGAAGAAACATTAGCAATTTCATATAGGTGTGAAATTGTGGGAAGTATTATTTCAAAAATTCCAGGATGTTATCTTGTTATTAGAGATTTTGTTGGTTCATTTAAAAAAAGCAGAATAAACACCAAGACCAATAGCTCCAATGACACCAGCTCCCAACAAGTTCTGGCGTGAATAAAAAGATAAAAACTTGGAATAAATACGGAAAATACTCAAAAAAATCAATCAGAATAAATCAGGCTAAAATTAACACTTGTAACAAAACTGACAAAATTAAAAAAAAAACCTAATAAATAAAATTTTAAAGTTTTATTTATTAAAGATATAAACAATATACACACGGTAAAATAAAATATAAATGTGAGAATGTCACTTGTTTTAACTCAATACGAACTTAAAAACGGTGTAAAATTATTTCGTAGTATGGATACGTACTGCTCGCTAAAATCGCAATAATTCCCAATTTGCGAAAATGACTTAAAGTGAACAGATATATAGTTTATAAGATGACATATGATTAAATCTTTATGTTAAAATGTTTGTCTCCTCTAAAA
>Ga0180433_10001109_pt1 | contig 45697 bp, 42 predicted proteins | sample SS_ome_8_FD_132980 | JGI IMG/M metagenome (GOLD analysis project Ga0180433, IMG submission 132980) | Hypersaline lake sediment archaeal communities from the Salton Sea, California, USA - SS_1_D_1 metaG | ecosystem: Environmental > Aquatic > Non-marine Saline and Alkaline > Hypersaline >...
CGTCCCGCCCGGGAGACCTACTCGGTGAAGAGCCCCCAGAACGCGTCCGCGAGCTGTCTCCTTTCCTCCGGGCCGGACTCGCGGTACAGCTCCAGCAGATCGCGTCCGCACTTCCGGATCTCGGCCGACACGTAGAGGCTGTCCTTGTAGATGTCCATCTCCTGCTCGAAGAAGCCTTCGTGATCGTCCCCGAACTGCGCAAGGAGCGTCTGATAGCCGCCGTAGGTCTTGTACTCCTCGGCGCTCATTCTCCCGAGATCCTTCAGGCAGCCCAGAGCCCATGCCTCCGCCACGGGGAAGAGGTCATCCTCCACTTCACCGTCCCATGCGGCCCCAGCGCACGACAGGCCGCCGTAGCTGCTGAATCGGAACCGCGTGCAGACTCGACCCGTCCGAGCCCCCGCGCCGACGGGAACCATGAACGAAAGATGGTTCGCGCCCTGAGTCAACGGCTGACTGACGAAGATCTGCTCGCCCGGGTCGGCCCAATCGCCATCCTCGTTGAAATCGGCCCAGGCATCGAGGAATCCCGCACTGGAAGCGATCGCCGTGATGCTCGCCGGCGCCCCGGGAAGGAGCCACGCCGGGCCGGTCACCCCGTCCTCGTCGTCGGACCCGTTTCGATCGTCTCCGTCCGCCGCCAAGGTCGGTTGCCCGTCCGCTTCGGCGTCGATGCAGGAGCCCAGGTAGTCGTGGCTCCAGATCACGTGACGAGCACCGTTGGTGGCGATCCGCGTCGGATACGGCGGATCCGGGGCGTCGCCGAAGTCCAGCTCCTCTCCCGGGAGCGGCTGTCCCTCGTGCCAGTTCTGCGGGGTGTGAAGCCCGCCGAGGGTCGCCGCGTCCTTCGCGACGGCGCTCTCGTACGCCCTGTTCAGGAGGACGAACTTCGCTGCGAGCCCCTGCTCCTGGGCCGGTACCCTCACCATCGTATGGTACCGTTCCACATCCGACAGCTCCTCGAGGTCCTCGCGAAAGCCGCTGCTCCATTCCGAGCCCTCGTCCGACGGATTCGGGTCGAAAGAGGGATCCCAGTCGAAGTAGGAGAACTCCCGGCTGCTGCAGGCTGCCTTCACCTTCTTCATGTTCGATAGCCCCGAGAGCGTCGGAATCATGCTCCCGGAGAAGCAGGCGTCGATCAGGACGTAGACGTCGCCGCCGAAGCCGGTGAGGATAGTGGCCAGTTGCGTGTCGGTCAACGCCTGCCCGCCGATCCACAGGGTCCGGGGGGACCCGTGACAGGTGATGTACACGACGAGTTCCTTGCAGGGATGCCGCGCGAGGCCACTCACGGTGCTCGCGATCGCCTGCGGCGATGCGGTCCCCGGTCCGAGGACCGTGACCGGGCCGAACGCACCCAGTGCATTCGCCATGCCGGCTTCGTCCTTCCGGAAGTCCGATTCTCCCACCTCTCCAGCCGCCCACCCGTTGACCACCAGATGGCACTGCGTCGGCGACGGACCGAAGGGGGGGATGGCGGGCACGGCGGCGGGAGGCGTCACTGCGGGCGGCGTCGGCGGCGGAACCGGTTCGAGTGCCCAGGAAGTCACCGGCCCGTAGTCCTCCGTCTCCCCGTAGAGGAAGTACCCGCTGCCGTCCCAACCCCGCCCTCCGAACTCGACCGGGACGTGCACCGCTTCGTCGATCGATCGTGTGGAGACGGTCGCCCGGATCCATACGCCCTCCGTCTCCCGACCCGCCAGAAACACGGGCGTCTCGATCTCGCCGTGGAACCCCGGCCCGACGGAGTAGGGCGCCTCGTCGAGGCGGAGGTTGCGGATCGCCCATTCGGGGGCGATTCCGCCGGGGAAGTGCTCCGTGGGCTCGCAAACGGAGGCCCCTTCCCACCGCCCGTTGCGATCCCAATCAACGAGCAGGTTGAAGTAGATCTCGCCCCGACCGTCCGCGTCCGGCTGAACCGTCACCTCGAATCGCACCGTCTCCTCGTGGCATGGCGTCCATGGAGACAGGAGCACCCCATCGTCGAGGTCCTCGTCAACGACGCGCGCGTCCGGATCGTCCGTCGCCGTGTCTCCACCGGCCACGTCTCCGAGGAACACCACGTCCCGCGGAAATCGATGCACGACGTAGTCGCCCGGCGGGCAGCCCATATCGTACAGCGTCGGGAACTCTCCGACGATCCTCGGGCCGGCGTAGCCTGCCTCCTCGTCCTCCGGGGCGTCCCCGTAGTCCCCGCCGATCGAGTGCAGGTGGGCGTTCACCCAGTTCTCGATGTTCCAGTACTCCGCCGGGTCCGTCCACAGCGATTGCCCGTTCAGAACGGGCCACCACGCCTCGTCGTGGACGACGTAGGAACCGTCCGACGCATCGATCAGCACGAACTGCGTCGGGTGGGCGTAGCGAGCGTACGGTGCCAGATCAAGCCAGAAGAGCCACGCCGGACCGTCCAGATCGTACGGGATCACGTGGGGGAGCTGGGTGAGGTCCGGCGGGATCGGATCGGGAGCGTACGGCCCCACCTCGTCTCCCGGTCCGAGCGGTTCGGGATACGAGAAGGCGATGTAGTCCCCCGAGATGTCCAGTGCCGGCAGGATCTCGCGTCGAAACGCGCCGATGGCTTCCTCCCTGTCGATGCTCAGTTGACCTTGGACCGCGGCCGCTGTGGCGAAAACGATGCATCCAATGAGGAGTAGGATGACGACTCTGAGCCTCGACGACCGCGTCGCTGTGCGCTGCGCGTTCATCGAATCCTCCTTGACGGAATGGGATCGGGCAGCCGATCAGATCGTCGCTCCCCTCTTCCCACCGCGTCCTGAAGGCGAGTATAGGATTCGACTTTCCTCGGGGTCAAGCCCCCTGCAAGAAAGCGGTCTCCGCGGCGCGCCACCGGGACATGCCCTGCACTCTGGGCAGCGAACGGATCTACCGTCTTGGCGGCCAGGGGACGAGGATCGATGTGCGGCGCTTGTAGGCCTCGTAGTCCTCCTGGCCGCCCCACTTCTCGTCGCCCCGCTTCTCGAGCATCGGGATCCCGCTGATCCGCGTGAGCAGGAGCGCCACGAAGACAGGCGAGATCCACGAGACCCATTGCCATCCGCGCAGGACGGGGGTTGCGATCAGGGCGATACCGGTCCACAGAACGATCTCGCCGAAGTAGTTGGGATGCCGGGACCAGGCCCACAGGCCCGATCCAATGAACCGGCCCCGGTTCGCGGGATTCGACCGGAACCGGCTCTTCTGCGCATCCGCCACCGCCTCGATCCCGAATCCGACGAGCCAGACGGCCAGGCCGATCCAGGTGACGAGGCCGAGCGGCCTTCGCACGGACGCCGTGATGGCCGCCAGCGCCGCCGCCAGCGTGAACGAGACCCAGAGCCCCTGCAGCGTCCACGTCTGCAGGAAGCGTGGGAACGACCGCTTGATCTTATCGAAGCGCGCGTCCTTGCCGGACCTTCGAACCCGTCGAAACAGGAACGACCCCAGGCGGATCCCCCAGACCGCCACCAGCCCGAGGAGGAGGAACGATCGCGCATCCCGCGGGGGAGAAAGCGCCACCGCCAGGGCCGTCACCACGAGGTAGGTCATGCTCCCCGTGAGGTCGAAGAACCGCTCGCTCTTCGCGAGATAGGCCGGGACGAACGCGATCCACTGCATGAGAAAGGCGACCCCGATCGCGGCAGCGAACACCGGCGCCCGTGCGACAGCGACGCCCCCCTGGCTTCCGGCCAGCCCGAGCGCTGCGGCGGCAACCAGGACGGCCGGCAGCGAGAGGAGCGCTTGGCGGTCCGATCTCTCCATGGGTGCTCCCTTCCGAGCTTCGCGATAAACGCCGCCACGAGGACGATCCGATCGGCCAAGGAATCAGCGGTTCACCAAAGCCCTCCCGGCTCGTGCATGTTCCCACTGTACCGCGCCGGAGGCTCCCTGCAAAGCGAGCCGCGGTGGCTGGTGCGACTTCGGAGCCGGTCCGCCCGGTCCCGCTACCCCCGGCAGCGATCGACACCGTCTACGAACACTGACGGGCGCATTGCCGCTCCGCCTCTCCTCCGGTTACGATACGTCCGCGGTCCATCGGCGACAGAGCGGTCGTACGACGTACTAGGCACGGGGCGAAGATGGAACAGACCGGAAGGATTCGAAGCGAGAGCGCAATGCGGACCCTGTTTCCGCTTGCATGCGCCGTCGCCGTCTGCGCCGTTCTGCTCGTCGGGGTCGCCGGCGCGTCCGTCCGACTGCTCGGAACCGAACCCACGGAACTCGAGCCGGCTCCGCTGTTCACCCTGCCCAATCTCGACGGCGAAGAGGTCTCCCTCGCCGACTACTTGGGACGCGTCATCATCCTGGACTTCTGGGCGTCGTGGTGTCCTCCGTGCCTGGCGACGCTTCCCGAGCTTGACGCACTGCAACGGACCTACGCGGAGCGCGGCGCCGTGCTGTTGCTCGTCAGCCTGGACAAGTGCGCCGAGGACGCGCGGGACTACCTCGTCGACAACGGCTACCCCACCAATAACGTGCTGTGGGGGTCCCTCGAAGAAGCGCGTGCGGTCAAGGAGCTTCTCGGGGTCGAACCGGTCACGCACACCCTGCTTATCGACCGAGCCGGCTACATCCGCTTCTCCGGCCACCCCAAGCGCGTCACGTCTGAACTGATCGAACCCCTCCTCGACGAGCCAACCGACAACTAGCCCAACGGCCATTCGCTATCGATCAGCAAGGCGCTTCACTTCCCTCCACACGCTCTCATCCACGGGGACCCCGTCCCGCAGGTTTTCGGCCCGCACCGCGTGGAGACGCTCCCCCGGGTACCTCACGGGGGAGCCGTCGTCGGGGCGCGCGTTGTGGAGATCGGTCAGCGTCCGCTCGATCCTCTCCGATGCCCGGGCATCGATCAGATCCCGACCGAACGCCAGAAAGAGCTGCGATACCCCGTACTCGGCCGCCTGCTTGCCCAGCTCGCAGGTCGAACGCCCGGCGCTCAGGACGGCCGTCAGAAGGTCGACCACCAACGACAGTCCGGCCCCTTTCCAGTACCCGATCGGCAGGGGTCGCTTCGACTCGAGGATCTCCGCCGGATCGTCGGTCAGCCGACCGGCGCGGGCGAATCCGCCGGGGACGGGCAGCCGATCGCCTCGCAGGACCGCCGTCTCCAGCGCCCCATACGAGAACTGCGACATCGCCCCGTCGTACAGCACGTGCCGTCCGTTCGATCGAGGGATCCCCACCGCCACCGGGTTGTTTCCGACTCTCGGTTCGACGCTTCCCCACGGCGGCAGGTTCGGCTCCGTGTTCGTAAGACAGATTCCCACGTAGCCAGCGCTCGCCGCCTGTCCCGCGTAAGTCCCCGCGCGCATCCAGTGATTCGTGTTGCGAAGCGCCACCACGCCGGCGCCGGTCTCCCCGGCCAGCTCCATCGCACGCCCCATACACTGTTCAGCGTTCAGCGGCCCCGGTCCGAGACGCCCGTCCCAGCGCTCCAGGCTCCCGAATCGATCGACGCACTGCGGGGTCCCGTTCGGATCGATCCACCCCCGCGCGATCCACTCGAGAAACCGAGGAAATCGATTCAGGCCATGCGATGCAACGCCGACCAGGCTGTTCTCGGCGAACAGGTAGGCGCAGCGCGCCGCCCGTTCGTCGCTGAACCCGCGAGAGCGGAGGCAGCGGGCCAAGACGGAACACAGCTCATCAAACGCAATGCGCCGTTCGCTCATGCTGGATTCCTCACACGGTGGGACCGCGGACCAGCATCTCCCAGATCTGGTGGGCCGGCGCCGGGTACGTCTCCAGATACGTCGGCCGTCCCGAGACGGTCTCCATCACCCGATCCCAGATCGCCGATCCGACCCGGTCCAGCGTTTCGTTCCCCTCGAGCACGGTCCCGGCGTACAGGTCGAAGTACGGTCTTGCGTCTCGATCCCGCGGATTGCTGAGCACCTTGATCACCGGCAGCAACGGGAGGCTCCCCGCATTCGTGCCGATGAGGGAGGGGATCCGCGCCGGCAGCCCGCCGCCCACGCTGAACACGAGAAGCTGCGCCCCCGCGGCCGCCCAGCCGAGGAGGAGCTGCGGAACGTTGGCCGGGCAGTCCATCAAATAAAGCCCCTTACCGTTGGGGATGTCGCCCCACGGGAAGACCCCGGCGATCGGACGAGTCCCCGTCTTGAGCACGCCGCCGAGCGACTTCTCCTCGAGCGTGGTCAGCCCGCCGGCGATGTTTCCCGGGGTCGGCTGCGTCCCCCGCGGATCGACGCCCGTCGACCGGATCCGCCGCTCCGTCTCCTCCACGACCCGGCGGATCTCCTCCCGCGTCTCCGGCGTGGCGGCCCGCTGCGTCAGCAGGTGCTCCGCCCCGATGAGCTCGGTGGTCTCCGAGAAAATCGCGGTTCCTCCCTCGTCGATGAGGCGATCGACGGCCCTCCCGATCGCCGAGTTCCCGGCCAGCGCCGACGTCGCATCGGATCCGCCGCACTTGACCGCCAGGACGAGATCGGACGCCGCGATCTCGGACCGGCCCTGTCGCCCCAGGGAACCGCTCTGTTCCCTTAACCATGCACGTCCGCGCTCCACGGCGGACTCCCATCGCCCGCAGAACTCGACCGTGAAACAGCCGACGGGCTTGCCCGAAACGGCGATGCCCTCCGCGATCTCGCTCGCGGGAAGCGCGTCGCAGCCGATGCCCAAGACCAGAACCGCCGCGGCATTCGGATTCCGCCCGAGACCGACCAGGCACCGCCCCGCCGCCAGGTTGTCCTCGCCCAAGTGAGCACACGGTTGAGTGTGCAACAGAGGAAACGCTCCAGGAATCTCCGATGCGCAGCGGACCGCAAGTTCGTTCGCGCACTGGCCGACCGGCAGCACCAGCAGCAGGTTCCGGATTCCCACCCGGCCGTCGGGGCGCCGGAAGCCCTCCAGACGGCAATCGGACGTCACGACATCCGCCCTCCGAGCCTCGCGCTGACCAGGTTGTGCACGTGCACCTGCTCGCCTTGCGCGATCGGGGCCGACGCCGTCCCGATGACCTCACCGAGCTTCCGGACCGGATCCCCCTTTGCCACCTCGCGAATCGCCAGCTTGTGGAACGGCTCGATCGCCTCTCGCACGCACACCGTATCGATCGTCCGTAGGGCCGGGTCGAGAAGCGTCACGCGATCGCCTCTTCGTGCGGGATCCAGCAACGTCGCGACTGTGTCCGTCGGATTCATCACCAGCGCTCGGGGCTCCATGTTTGCAGACTTCACGGTCCTCTCCTTCTCGACTAGCTGGCGCCGCGTCATCCTGCCCATTCTCCGCTCGCGCGGCGGGGCGGTCCAGTCGCCCGTCCATCCTGCCGGTCACGGCTCAGGCGGTCCGTTGGATGCACATCGGTGACCAGGAGGCGTCCCGGGATCGCTTGGGATCCGTAGGAGATGGATCGTCACGCCGGCTCCGACCGCTCCCAGGAGCCCCCTCGCCCAGCCAGCGTCAACCGCATAGATTGCCGACAACGCGAGGACGGTCCACAGGAAGACGAGGGTGAACACCTTGTGCCGGCGGCTCATGCAGCGGTGCTCGTAGTAGCGGCGGAGGTAGTCCCCGACCCAGCGTGCGCCCACGAGGCGCCGGTAGAGCCGCTCCGAGCCGCGCGCATAGAGAAACGCGGCGAGAAGCAGGAACGGGGTCGTCGGCAGCAGGGGGACAAAAGCACCGACGATCCCGACGGCCACCGCGACCGTCCCCCCAGCGACGCACAGCAGCTTGAGACCTCGATTCATCCCACGATCGGCGGGACGATCCCCCAGGACCGCCTCCGGGGACTCAGCCGAGGCCGAGCCCGTCGGAGACGCCTTCGCCGTAGCCAGCATCAGCGCGGCGGAAGTGCTCGACCATTCGCTCCTGGATGGCCTTCGGCGCGTGCTGCAACGAGCCGACGATGTTCTCGATCAGCCGTCGCTGCTGGTCCGCCGGCATCAGGCGGTACAGGTTCCCCGGCTGGACGTAGTCGTCGTCGACGCCCCGCTTCTGCTCGTATCGATCGGCGTTCCCGGAGATCTTGAGCGGCGGCTCCCTGTAGGCCGGATCCGCCTTCGGCCCACCGTAACTGTTCGGCTCGTAGTTCGGGGATCCCCCACCGTTGTCGCCGAACCGCATCGCCCCGTCCCGTTGGTAGTTGTGGACGGCAGCCCGCGGCGCGTTTGCCGGAAGCTGCTCGTAGTTGGCGCCCAATCGATACCGGTGCGCGTCGGCGTAGGCGAACAGCCGGGCTTGGAGCATCTTGCAAGGGGAGAAGGAGATTCCCGGAGGCACGTTGGCCGGGGAGAACGCCGCCTGTTCGACGTCCACGAAGTAGTTGGCCGGATTCCGGTCCAGCTCGAGCACACCCACCTCGATGAGAGGGTAGTCCCCGTGAGGCCAGACCTTGGTCAAATCGAACGGATTCCACCGATACGTCTCGGCTTCGACCTCCGGCATGATCTGGACGTACAGCGTCCACTTCGGGTAGTCGCCGCGCTCGATGGACTCGAACAACTGGCGGGTGTGGTAGTCGGAATCCGAGCCGGCGAGGCGATCGGCCTCGTCCTGCATGAGGTTCCGGATCCCCTGCTGGGTCTTGAAGTGGAACTTGACCCAGAACCGCTCGTCGGGCGCGTTGATGAAGCTGTAGGTGTGGCTCCCGTACCCGTTCATGTACGGGATGCCCGTCGGGATTCCTCGGTCGGAGAACAGGATCGTCACCTGATGGAGCGACTCGGGGACCTGCGACCAGAAATCCCACTGGTGCGTGTCGTCCTTGATGTTCTTCTGCGGGTCGCGCTTCTGGGTATGGATGAAGTCCGGGAACTTGATCGCGTCCCGGATGAAGAAGACCGGCGTGTTGTTGCCGACCATGTCCCAGTTGCCCTCTTCCGTGTAGAACTTGAGGGCGAACCCTCGAACGTCGCGGACGGTGTCCGCCGACCCCTTCTCCCCGGCGACGGTGGAGAATCGGCCGAGGACCTCGGTCTGCTTGCCGATCTCCGAGAAGACCTTCGCCTTGGTGTAGGCCGTGATGTCGTGCGTCACGGTAAACGTCCCGTGCGCGCCCGCGGCCTTCGCGTGCACAACCCGCTCCGGGATCCGCTCCCGATTGAAGTGAGCCAACTTCTCCAGCAGGTGGTGGTCCTGAAGAAGCGTGGGGCCGCGCTCTCCGGCCGTCAGCGACGTCTGATTGTCGTCGACCGGGATGCCGGCCGCCGTCGTCAGCAGCTTCTCCGCCTTCTTGTCAGTCATCCGTTTCCTCCTTCTCTCCTGCACCCCTCTGAGTCCGGCACTTCCGGCAGACACCGCATAGCCGAAGCTCGCGCCGGGTCACGGTGCCCAACTCCTCGACCGTCCTCGGAAGATCGATCCGGTCGACCTCGTCGCTCTCGAAGTCGAAGATCCTCCCGCACGTCGTGCAGATGAAGTGGTGATGGGGCGTGGGATCCCCATCAAACCGCGCGCGCTCCGCGGGCGTGTGAACCCGACGGATTAGGCCGTGTTCTTCGAGGAAGTGGAGCGTCCGATAGACGGTATCGAAGGAGATCGTCGGCGTGCCCTCCCGCGCGCGCTCCAGCACGGTCTGCGCGTCCGGATGGACGTCGGTCTCGACCACGGCGCGAAGCACCTCCCGTCTCTGGTGCGTGACCTTCGCCCCGACCCGACGGCAGGTCTCCTCGAGGTTCTTCAGGGCACGATCGACGTCTCCTGTCACGTGGGTTCCCGTTCTCCGTGGGGCCCTACACCTTCTTGTGGCAGAACCACCAATCGAAGCAGTCCTGCTCCGCGAGTCGCTTCTTCGCGCCGTCCACGTCGGTCGCTGGCGGCACGATCACGTGGTCCTGGATCAGCTCATTCTCCGGCCATCCGGCCGGAATCGCGACCCCGTTCTTGTCGGCAAGCTTGAACCCCTTCACCATCCGCACGATCTCGTCGATGTTGCGACCCAGCTCCTGCGGGTAGTAGAGGACCGCCCGCAGGATCCCCTTCGGGTCGACGATGAACACCGCTCGGACCGTGTTCGTCCCCTTGCCCGGATGGACGAGCCCCAGCCTGTTCGCAATGGCTTCGGTTCCAGCGATGATCGGGTACTGGATCCCGACGTCGAGCTTCTCCTTGATCCACTCGACCCACTTGATGTGCGAGAAGACCTGATCGATGCTCATCCCGATGAGCTTGCAGTCGAGCTCCTCGAACTGGTCGTAGCGCTTCTGGAACGCCACGAACTCGGTCGTGCACACGGGGGTGAAATCGGCCGGATGGCTGAACAGGACGAACCACTTCCCCTTGTAGTCGTCCGGCAGGGACACCTTTCCATGGGTGGTCTGCACCTTCATCTCCGGGAACGCATCGCCGAGCAGCGGAAACTGTCCTTCCATGACGTACCTCCTTGAGGTAGATTCATTCCGAATTCGGAATAACTATACAACTAAGAAGGAACGGCTGTCAACTCGGCCATCGGCGGGGCTCGGCGTTGGCTAGATGCTCGACCACAGGCAGCACATCGGATCTTTGGAAAGCAGTCTGAGCGTCCCCCAGGTCACGTCGAACCCGAGCGCGATCCACGTGACCCCCTCCGACTCGAGCCAGGTCTCCAGAGACATCGACAGCATCGAGGAGAGCGCAATTTCGGCCCGCGCCCGCATCCCCAGCCAGTCGAACAGGGCGTCGTTCAGATCAACGTCGAAAAAGGAGTACAGGCCGACGAACGATTCCCCGCAGCAACCGTCCCGCCGCACCTCGATCCCGATCGCCTCCTCGACCTCGACCATCACGTCGACGCACTCCTCGGGGATCACCCATCCGAAATCGCAGACGTCCCACCGATGGATCCCGCCATCGGTCCCGATGTAGTAGTCGTCGAGCGAGAAGAGCTCGGAGACGGTGATCGCGACGCCTCCCAGCTCGCAGGTGAGCTCCAGGGCGTCGAGCTCGATCCCGTCCACCGTCACGTCCTGCCCCTCGAGGATCGATACGAAGGGTGTGACGCACAGCACCTCCCCGAGATCGAGCCCGAACCACAGGTCGAGGTCTTTCCCGTCGACGTCGAAGTAGAGGTCGACCCATTCGAGAACCAGGGCGGTCTGACCGATCGGTATGTCTCGGACCCAGGCCTCCAGCGCGAAGTCGCCGAGGCAGTCGACCCCCATCCAAGCGGTCACGTCCGCGCAACAGAACGGGAACTCCAGGTACGCCTCGGCGAACGAGAACTCGAGCGAACACGTCGGGTCCAGGACGTACACAAGATCGCACGGAAGATCCTGATCGATCGTTTCCTCCAGACCATTCCAGTAGATAAACGGGAGGAGTGGTTCGAGATTGAAAGACATCTCGGCCCAAATCCCGACGTCGCCCGCGACGCCGTGTCCGCCGATCGCCAACCCGGAACCACTGAGGTGCTCACCAAAGCCGTCCTCGGTCTGCACGCTGAAGAAGCCCCACAGCTCCACGCCGCTGACGTCGAGCCAGATCGCGTTGTCCCAGTCGGCATACGACAGATCCGGACCGGAGAATTGGCCGAACCAGGAGAACTCCTGCAGCCAGTACAGGGAATGGACGTTGAGCGCGCCGAACGGGCCCTTCGCCAGGAACGCCAGATTCTCGAGCCCATCCCTCCCCGCGTAGAGAAGGCTGCCGAACGTCCAGTCCGTCAACGCGTACTCGACGCCCAACGCGAGATCCGTCTCGATCGACTCCGGCCAGGCGCCGTCGAGATCACACTCGAGTTCGGCGTGGAAGAACCCGGCCAGCTGACCCACCCCGATCGAAGCCATCAGGCCGACGCACAGCACCGCCGTCGCAGCGACACGCACCATTCCCCACACCTCCGTCGAGCAGAGCATCCCGATCGGCGTCGGGTCTGTCAAGCCGGCCAACCGATCTCGTCCCGCAGCCTACCGGGCGATGCGCAGACCGCCTCCCTCCAGCAGGCGATCGACCTCTTCTCGCGTGGCGAACACGAGATCGCCCGGATGCGTCTGTTTTATGGCGGACACGGCGACCCCGTACCGGACCCCTTGCGCCACTCCCTCGCGGAGGGAACCGTACAGGAACCCCCCGGCGAACGCGTCCCCCGATCCGACCCGGTCGACGACTTCGATGTCGTAGGTCGGCCCCCGGTGGATCGTGTCCGCGGCGCGCTCATAGGCGATCGCGGTCCACGTGTTGCGCCAGACCGACGGGTTCTCGCGCAGCGTGATCGCCACGATCCCTAGATCGAATTCCTCCGCGAGCTGTCGGGCCACGTCCTCGTATGACTCGGCGCGGATTCCGAAGACGCGCTCGGTGTCCTCCTCGGTGGTGATCAGGATGTCGGCGGCCCGAACGACCTCCGTCATCACGGCCCGCGCCTCCGGAGGGCTCCACAGTCGGGCGCGGTAGTTCAGATCGACCGAGACGAGAACGCCGGCCTCCCGCGCCGCATCGATGGCTTCGGATGTCGCTTCGGACGCCGTCGACGAGAGCGCGGGGGTGATCCCCGAGACGTGGAACGCCTTCGCTCCGGACAGCGCGGCGCGCCAGTCCACCTCTCCCGGGTGGATGTTGGCCGCCGCCGAGCCGCTTCGGTCGTAGACGACCGCGTTGGCGCGCGGAGCGGCGCCGCCTTCGAGGTAGTACGTGCCGATCCGGTCCCCGTCGGTCCACGCGATGTGCGACGTGTCAACCCCCTGTTCCCGGGCCTTGTTCTCGACCATCCTCCCGAGCGGGCTCCGGGTCAGTCTGGTGATGAACCGTGCCGACAGGCCCAGACGCGCGGCCGCCACCGCGACGTTCAGCTCGGAGCCGCCGACGTGAATCCGGAACCACGTCGCCTGCTCCAACCGCTCGTGACTCGGTGCGGAGAGCCGCAGCATCGCTTCCCCGAACGTCACGAGCTCGACCGGCTCAGCCATGTCGTCCCTCCTCGTACGCGCGGATCAGATCATGGATCCGCCGCGCACGTTCCGTCAATCGATCGAATCTCCCCTCCGACATCGCGTCCCGATCCGCCAGCCAGGATCCGAAGCAGAGAAGGGTCGCCCCCGCCTCCAGGTACTCGACCGCGTTCTCATCGGTGATCCCCCCCGTCGGCACCAACGGGATGTCAGGCAGCGGGCCGCGCAGATCCGACAGGAAGGCCGCTCCGAGCCGCGCCGCCGGAAAGATCTTCACCATGTCGGCCCCCAGGTTCCAGGCGGTCAGGACCTCGGTCGGCGTCATCGCGCCCGGGATGACCACGACGCCCCGCGCCTTCGCCCGTTCGATCACCTCGGGGCAGCACGCCGGCGAGACGACGAATCGCGCGCCCGCCTCGATGCAGCGATCCACCTGTCCCGCGGTGAGCACGGTCCCCGCCCCGAGAATCGCCGAGGTCCGATCGGCAAGCTGACGCATCACGTCGTAGGCGTCGGGTACGGTCATCGTCACTTCGATCACGCGGACCCCGCCCGCGAGGATCGCCTGCGCCGCGGACAACGCCGTCCCCGCGCCGTCCGCACGAAGGACAGCAACTGCCCGAAGGGACGTCAGCTCCTCGATCAGCTCCTGTCGACGATCGACTGTCATCACATGTCCTTTCCGAAGGGGCCTAGCGTGTCAGCCACCCGCCGTCGACCCGCACGATCGTCCCCGTGATGTAGTCCGAGGCTCGAGACGCAAGGAAGACGACCGCGCCGCACAGGTCCTCCGGCGTCCCCCACCGATCCATCGGCACGCGGCTGAGGATCTCTCGCTCCCGCGTCGGATCGGCCCGAAGCGGGGCCGTGTTGTCGGTCGCCATGTAGCCGGGGGCGATCCCGTTGACGTTGATCCCATCGGGGGACTCGGTACGGGCGACGACAACCTTCTCCTGCTTCAACGTCTCTGCTATCGCTTCAATTCGGCGCCTCATCCAGTATCCTTCCCGTGCTTTCTTTGGCATCCCGCCTTGAGTCTTCCCTGGCGCAACCAGCTCGCTGAACCTTGGAACAGCTTCCTTCCGGCCGTAGAAGCGCGCTGCGCCGGCCACTCTCGACGATCGCTAGATTCCCTCAGCAAGGTGTCCTCCATCCACGACAATCGTGTGGCCGGTGATGTACCGGGCGCCATCGGAACAGAGGTAGAGCGCAGCCCCAGCGACTTCGTCGACCTCCCCAAGCCTTCCCATGGGGATCCGCGCCTCCATGCTCTTTCGTCGTTCAGGATCCTTGTCCGTGATTGACCGCGTCAGAGGCGTGAGGATATCTCCTGGCGCGATTGCGTTGACACGGACTCCGTGTGGCGCCCATTCGACGGCCAGTGCCCTCGTGAGCATCAACACCCCGCCCTTGCTGGCGCAGTACGCAGCCACTTCGGGATAGGCGACGAAGCTCGTGAGAGAGGCGATATTGACGATCGATCCCTTTCCTCGCGCAATCATGGTCTTGCCGACCTTCTGGCAGCAGAGGAAGGTACCCGTCAGGTTGACGTCGAGGACGGCGCGCCATTCCTCCTCGGGAACCTCGATGCTCGGTCTTCGAATCGTGATCCCCGCGCAGTTGACTAGGATGTCGATTGCACCAAACTCCCGCAGAACGCGCTCCACAAATCGGTCAAGCTGATCAGCATTCGTTACGTCAGCTGCAAGCCCCAGGGTGCGAACGCCGAGGTTCTTCACCGCGGCGACGGTCTCCTCGATCTTGCTCTCTGTTCCTGGCTCGCTTGTAGGGACAACGTGGCAACCGTGCTCCGCAAGCGCCATAGAGATCCCATAGCCAATTCCACTGGATCCACCCGTGACGATCGCTACTCGGTCCTTAAGGTCTGCTCCCAAAAGCCCCACACATAACTCCTTTCACTTTGCTGTGCCTGTGGCGAAGGTACCCTTCTCCACGCTGTTTTGTCCTCCCCTGCAGCGTCTGAGGACGGCAGCCCGGCTAGACCGGTACGAGACCGGCCAGGTCGTCGAGTCCGAGCGAGTTCAGGCGGTCTCTCGTAGGCCCCCAATCGCTCCATCCTCTCTCTTCGTAGTATGACTCGATGGCCTGTTCGAGATCCCTTCTGCCGACCGCCTCTCCAGCACTGGCTCCCCTTGTGAGCGGCTCCTCGAAGCGCCTCGGAAGTCCATCATGTTCACGTCGCCAACCGGACAAGGCGGCAAATAGGCGCAGCAAGTTGTAGTTGCGCTCACCCACGAGAATCATATCGTTTGGTGTCAGCTCCCGTCCTGTCACGGCATAGAGCCCTCTGCGAATGAGGGGGTAGTTGTAGTCGGCCTGCGTACGATTTACCACGAAATCGCACAGTACTAGCGAGTTATTGAACGATGTCAAGTCTTCATAGATTTTGCAAAGACGAGCTCGATCGTTCCAGCTGAGCCGGCTCACGGGCTCCACGACGCCCAACTCCGGAGTCACCGGGGCCTGTTCGAGGTAGTCATCGTGAATCCCCTCCATGTGGTGTGCTCCTCGTGGAGTCGTTGCGTATGTAAGCGCCATCCCCTTCTTGCCCCGTGGCTCGTGTAGCGGGATCTCCTGTCCTTTGATCACCATGCCATAATCGACACCCAGCTCCTCGGCCACAGTCGGAATGCCACGAGCGAGGCATTCTCCCAGTCCCTGTCGATAGGCAATCTGATCGATGAGTCGGAGGATGGTTCCGGCGTCACCCCACGGGATGTCGTCCGCTAGGTCGCCGCGGGCGCTTGCCTCCATCGCAAACGCGATCGATACGCCCGTGCTGATGGTATCCAACCCCAGCGCATTGCACCGCTGATTCGCAAGGCAGATGGACGGAAGATCGGAGTTCATGCAGAGCGTCCCAAACGCCGCTAGCGTCTCATACTCAGGGCCACCGTATTCAGGGATGACCTGTTCGCCCGCGTACTCGGCCTTGACGAGCCGCTTGCAGCGGACAGGGCATCCGGTGCAGTTGTCTTGCCCCACGAGGTACTCCAGCAGTGCCCTCCCGCCGATCTTGTCAGATTCGTCATACACCGCTTCGAGGAAGTTCCTGGCTGGCTGGATCCCCTTCTCGTTGTGCAGCTCAAGATAACCTGCCGTACCGTACTTCCCCAGAAACCGCTGGCGTTCGGTCTGAAGTAGGCTTGCTGCGAACTCCTTGCGGACTTCCGCTAGCAGGTGGGGATCGTGGAAGGTCTTTGGCTGTCTTCCCGAGACGACGATCGCCTTCAGCCTCTTCGACCCGAGAACGGCTCCGAACCCCGGACGCCCCACAGCCCGGCTGCGGTCGCTGATGATGCACGCTTGATAGACTTGGTTCTCTCCGGCTGGGCCAATGACTGCAACCCGGCAATTGCCGTGTCGGTTCCTTAGCTCCGTCTCCGTCTCGAGCACAGGCAATCCCCAAAGAGACGTTGCGTCGAGGAGCACGGCTCGACCCTGCTTGACCAACAAGTAGACCGGAGACGGTGCCTGGCCTCGGATCACGATACCGTCGCAGCCGGCATCCACCATCGCTGGGCCGAAGAAACCCCCTGCACAGGAATCGCTTAGGCTCCCTGTCTTTGGGGAAAGGCCGGCGACGACGTATCGTCCTGAGCCAGCGAGACCACTCGACTGCATCGGTCCAGTGGCGAAGACGACGATGTTCTTCGGACCGAGTGGGTCTATCCTCGAAGGTACTTCCTGTAGGATGATCCTCGCCGCAATCCCTCTTCCCCCAACGTGCAATTCGGTCCATCCTAGCGGTATGTGCAGCCAGCCGATCCGATTGGAAGAGAGGTCGACATCGAGGTACCGCAGACCGTTCTCTTTCACCGCCTTATCTCCTTCCTACGTGGTGGTCCGCTACAGAATCGCCTCCACGATCACGTGGACGTCCTGCTTCTCAAGAGCCGCGGGATGGTGCTCAAGGGACCACCTCTGCGTCTCGAACACGTCGTTGACGAGGTCTACCACATCGGGCGGGCCGATCCCAAGCTCCCGAAGAGGGATCTCAAGACCGATTCTCCTCCTCACCGCCTTCAATCCGTCGATGCAGGCCCTGACTCGCTCGGGTTCGCTCATCGAGGGGCGTGAGAACCCCATTGCATTAGCTGCCCGGGCCAAGCGCTCACGCCGCGCTTCACTGACTGTCTCCATCGTCTCCGGTAGGCAGAATGCCACCGCCTCACCATGCGGCACGTGGAATCGACCCCCGAGTGCTTGTCCGATTCCATGCGCAACTGTCATGCCCGCGTTGGCGATCGCGGCACCGCCCAGCATCGCGGCCCAGGCCATGTCGCTTCGCGCTTGGACATCATCTGGATTCTCCACCGCGCGTGGGAGCGCCTTACCTGCCAGTCGAAGCGATTCAAGCGCGACCATGTCGCCGAAGCGCGTCGTGAACTTACTGACGAAGGCCTCCAATGCGTGCCCGATGACGTCGAATCCCGTGCCCGCAGTGAGGCGAGGAGGAAGCGACAGCATGAGAGACGGATCGATGATTGCACATCTCGGGAAGACGCGGGGCGAGATGATCCCGTGCTTCTCATGGGTTTCAGGAATTGTGATCACCGCTACCGCAGTCACCTCGGCCCCCGTCCCGGCGGTCGTTGGAACGGCGACAACCGGAAGTACAGAGTCTGTCAACGGCTTCGGCGTGAAGCCTGCTCGTCCCATGTAGTCGACCACCGATCCGGGGTGCGTGGATCCGACCGCCACGCCCTTCGCGAAATCGACCGAACTTCCACCACCGAGGCCAATCACAACGTCGCAGCCACTCTCCTTGCAGCGAGCGGCGACCCGGTCGATGTCGTCGACCGTCGGATCGGATTGCACCTCCTCGTACACTGTGACCCGGACACCTAAACCTCCGAGTGAATCGATCAGCTGCTGGAGCGCACCGATCCTTCTCATCGACTCGGCGGCGGCGACGATCATCGCGTGCTGTCCGAGGGCCGAGACTTCCTCACCGGCCGAGTCGATGACCCCTGTGCCGAACAGGATTCTCGTTGGCAAAGCGCAGGCGAAACGCTTGGGCTTCATCATTCCGGTCTCCATGCCGCTTACCTCCCTTTCTTGCGCACTTCGGCGTTTACGAGTCCTTCGGGGGCCAAGCCTTGCAGGACGCGAGCGACATCGCTGGCCAGTTTGCGCCGAAGGTCAACGATGGACTCCTCCGAGTACCAAGCGACGTGGGGCGAGAAGACCGCGTTGTTGAGGCTCAACAAATCCCGTCCGTGGTGCTTCTCGGTCGGCGGCTCCTCGTAGAACACGTCTAGCCCTGCGGCCCGGATCTTGTGGTCAGCCAGGCAGCGATACAGCGCCTTCTGGTCGACCACCTGCCCTCGCGACACGTTGACGAGCACCGCCGTCGGCTTCAACTGACGCAGCTGCTTCTCTCCGAGGAGGTGTCGGGTCTGTGCATTCAAAGGGACATGCACGGAGACAAAGTCGGAATTCTCCAAGAGCTCGTCAAGTGGCACCGGATGAACCTCCGCCTCTCGCATGACGTCAGGGTCAACTAGCGGATCGAAAGCAAGGAGTTGCAGCGAAAAGCCCCGGACCTTCTCAGCAACCTTCCTGGCGATTCTTCCGAACCCGATCAGGCCGAGGGTTCGATTCCGCACTCTCTGAATCGGCGCCTCCACAGTGTAATCCCAGATTGACTGTCGGATATCGCGATCGTAGAACGGGATCCGTCGAGCGAGGGAAAGCATCATCGCGATTGCGTGCTCGGCGACTTCGTCCTCGCAGTACGATGGCACGTTGATCACCATAATCCCGTGCTCCGTCGCCGCGGCCACGTCGATTGTGTCGACACCGATTCCGTACTGGCCAATCGCTACACACGAACGCCCGAGGCTTTCGATGACCTCTCGCGTGATCAGGGCGTACTGATTGATCACGACGTCGGCATCACCGACCGCTTCGATCACGTCCTCGATGGTTCTGCACTGATAGTCGTGAACCGTGGCGCCGGCGGACTCGAGAATCTCGCGCTCAATCTCAACATCCGGATACTCATAATCGGTAATGACTACGTTCCACTTGCTCATCCGGATCCTTTCTCCGATACAACTTCAGGAAGGACGTCTCCTCCCTGAAAGATCACTCCCACCGTCTCGTCCCCTCTGCGAGAACAAACTGCCTGTCGAAGGCCGTCTTCGATTGTTGCTGCATGCTTGAAGCCCAGCGCGTCCTTGTCATTCGGGGAGAGCCCCTCCGATACGCATACAACGTCTGCCTTTTCCCGAATCGCGGCGTGGAGGTAGAGCGCTTCGGTGCACACTCCGGGTGAGAGCTCACCCGTGCATTCGGCATCGCGCAGATCGCTCAGGCTCATCCGTCCATAGGCCCTCAATTCCCTATCGTAGATCGGGGAGAGCGACTCGGCGAAATCCCCGGTCAGGATGAGGGTTCCCCCATCGACTACAGCTCGAACGGCAAACGCCAAGGGCTTGACCCCCTGCCAGTAGTCCAAGTCGGCCGGCCATGCGTCGACCACGACGACGTCTGTGGGGTACGGTATTTCCTGCACGAAGACCCGGCGAGCCACCTCGATCCCTCTTCGATGGGCCCCGACTGGGTCACCCGCCACCAAACCGACCACCTTGCCGCCTCCATCGAAGACGACGTTCACGATGAAGCGCAATCCGGCATCCAGAGCAACTCGCTCGATCTCCTCACGGACGGGGTTTCTCTCGCTACCGGCCAGTGCTAGGTGATCCGGTTGTCGTGCCGCCAACATGTGCGTCGCTGCTGTCGTCTCTTCGCCGCAAACCCCAGGTTGGAGGATCTTCGCCCCCCCGCTCCAGCCTGCCTCTGGATGGGGAACGATGCTTCCGAGTCCAATCACGAAGTCCGCCTCCCGGATCCTTCGATTGACGATTACCGGCGTCCCCGCGGGAGTGTGCCCGACATAGGCAAGCTGTGCCGGATTGCGGAAGTCGTGGTTCTCCACAGCCACACGTTTGAGGACCTCCTCGCCGAGTGCGTGACGAATCTCCTCGGCAGTCATTGGCCGGTGCGTTCCCAGCGCGATCAAAACAGTGATCTTGGAATCATCTACTCCTGAGGCGTTGAGCACATCGAGTACGGGCGGCAGCAGCTGACGCCTTGGAGTCGGTCGCGTGATGTCATCGACTAGGACCACGACGTGCTGGCCCGCTGTCACGCATGCGCCCAGTGCGGGAGTGCCGATTGGCGTGTGGAGCGCCTCGTGCAATGATGGCTCCAGCTCGAGACCCACCTTAAAAGCGGCCGGAGCAAGAACGAAGCTGGGCTCGCCGGCCACGGATCGAACTGCTGCAAGAAGTGGCTCTTTATTCAGCATCACTGCGAATCTCTCCCTGTTGGATCAGCCGCTCGAGAATGGGTCTGTAGGCAGGTTCCTTTCGGATGAGGTTCTCCATCTGCAGGAATCCTGCCTTCAGGATAGCAGCCAATTCGACACATCGCCGCCCGAGAATCCCCGCGGCTGCGACACTAGACTCGGCCGCAGGATCGCCATCGTTCGCCAGCTTCTCGATCCGATCCGTGTCTCGACTCCAACGTGCCCAACCTCCCACTCCGATGTAGGTTTCGCCGGAGACAGGGATGCAGTTCTGAAGCACGGCGTGATTCATCAGGTCGAGAAGCGCTCGTTCCTGACCCGAGAAGATGTCCATCCCCTGAGCGATGTTCCCGACCACTTTCAGATGGATGGCTTGTTCCCCGCGTTGTTGTCTAACGAATCGTTTGCTCAGCGATTGACCCAACCGGTCGAAAAAGGCTTTCAGCTGACTTGGGATCGAGAGGTGCCACACCGGTACCGAGTAGAGAATGATATCCGCCTCCAGCCAAAGATCGCGCAGCTCCCGGAAGTCGTCTGGGATCACGCATTCTCCGCGAGTGCCGTCGCAGGCGTAGCACTGCACACATGGAGATATCTTCTTGGCATGGAACGAGAAGCGCTTCACCGCCAGGCTCTCCCCGGCATGCTTTGTCGCCTCGTCGATTGCGCAATTGAGGAGGAACGCGCTATTTCCCTCTTGACGCGGACTCGCCGTGATGCCAAGTAACGAGAGCCGGTTCATGGTTTTCCTTTTTCTCGAGCTATGGCCGTAGCTGCCGCGGCGGCGGCGGCCCCGAACTGAGCGATGATATACTCGAGGACTTCATCCGAACGGTTGAGGACACCGTGAGTCTCGCCGGGCGAGACGAAGCCGGCTTCGCCCGCGCGCACCTCTCGCTCATCTCCGTCAATTGAGAAGACCCCGGTGCCGCACAGTACAAAGCACGCCTCGCATCTGTCCGGATGTCTGTGCGCCGGTACACTTCCACCGGGGAGGATCGTCTGAATCTCGCTCAACCGGAGGAGGCCGTCTGACCCGCTGCGAGAAAAGACCGTGCGGGTCAAGAAGCTGACCATGCAGCGCTGGGGCAACTCGCTTAGCTCCGCGATGCGCGAGCCCTCCGACTCCGTTAACCGATTCGTTGGGTCTAGTCCTTGTGCAACGGCACTGAACCGGATGCCGCGGGGTGGCGTGTCGGCGGTATTGACAAACGCGGCTCGAAAGCCGGACGCAATCCAAACCGCGGTCGGTGCCCTGATGAAGTGCTTCCATTCTGCTCCTGCTCCCTCAAGCATCAAGGATCCCTTTGCCTCCTGCAGGATGTAGAGCCCTTCCTCGTTCGATGTCAACCATTCCGTGCTCTGAGGCCCCGGTCCGCTGATGCGATCGAGAAGGACGCGAATCGGTCCTTCCCCCGGAACGTCACTCACGCGGTCCAGCAGACGCTGTTCTCGTTCAGACATGGCACTCCGCGACAAGTCGGGGTTCGATTCGGCTGGCTTGCCGGCCCCTACAGCACCCCGTACTTGGCGTACACCTCCTTCAGAAGACGTCCTTCCAGGAGCTCCTTTCGAGTGAGGCTTTCCTTCGTGACCTTCTCCAACGCGGAGTCCAGGACCTGTTCGGCCAGCGAAGCCGGGATGACGACCACACCGTCGAAGTCCGTGTAGACAATATCGCCTGGACTCACTCTGACGTCTCCACAGACGATTGGAACGTCGTACGCCATCACTCGACCTCTCCCCTTCGAGTCTAGAGGACGGATCCCGGCCATGAACACCGGGAACCTCAGATCGATGATCTTTCGACAATCACGGATCTGGCTGTCGCACACACACCCCACTGCACCGCGCATCGAAGCTGCAGTGCTCATCAGCTCTCCCCAAGGGGCGTTGGTACCGCCGTAGTCCGTGTTGTGAACCGACACGTCTCCTGGTTCCAGGCTGTCCATGGCTTCCAGCTCAAGCCCGTACGGATCCTCCTCGACGACGTACTCCATCGCCATCCACTGAACCGTTCGAGCAAATCCGATGAACGTGCAGTTGGCCGGATCCAGCGGCCTCAACCGTTGGTGCATTGCCTGCGAGCGATGGCCCATTTCGTCGAGGATGTCGCAGACCGCCGCGACGTAGAGCTCCCCTTTCGCCTCCTCCATCAAACTGACGAGCCGTTTGTCTCTCACTGGGACCTCCTGACCATCCGTCTACCCTCGAGGGATCGTACGAATTTCTCTCGGGAACGTGGGGAGCATCTCGTAGCCGTCTTGCGTGACCAGAACCACTTCCTCCATGCCGAACTGGCCGAGGTTTCTCCTCTCCCCTCCTGGGCGCTCGTTGATTCTTCCTCCTCGCGTGAAGCCGGGTATCTCATAGATCCAAACCTCGATGGCAAGCACCATTCCCTTCTCAACCTTCATGGTCTGGGAATCGGTGAGATCTGGTGGCTCGTGGCCCGTCAATCCGATGCTGTGCCCGACAAAGCCGGTCGGCTTGTACGCTTTCCCAGCCAACGCATCGGCGGCGGCCCCGATGACGTCCTGTGCCTTCACGCCGTCTCTCAGCGACCCCAGAGCTGCGTCCTGCCCGGCTTCGACTGCCTCGATGAGCTCGAGCTTGTCATCCGAAAGGGATCCAATCTCAAGGCATCTTCCGACGCTGCCGTGATAGCCCTTGTACACGCCGCCGCATTCGACCACCAGATGGCTGCCCCGACTCATCGGAACCCCCTCGAATGACGGATGGCTGTCGATCATGGGATACCGGCTCGGGTCACCTACGAAGTACATGCCCCCCATGCCCAGTCCGCGCCGAACGATGGCGGAATACAGGAGGCTGCCGGCTTCCCGTTCCGACATGCCGACTTTGAAGCACTCCACGAACTCGGCGAACGCCTCCGCGGTCAACGCGCACGCCGTGCGAAGTGCCTCGACCTCCAAGTCGGACTTGATCATCCGGCACTTCCAGATCACATCGGCGGCGCCGACCCAGGTTGCGTCAGGCAGATCGGATCGGAATCGATCGATGTCCCGGATGGGGCGGGGAATGTACATGTTGGCCACATCTCCGTCCTCCAAGCCGATCCGTCCGCTTGCACAGCCCAGCTCCTTGAGGACCGACGCCACCTCGGTCGGCAGTGACCGCAGCGTCGGGATATGATGGCAACGCTCCTGCCCTCTGATGTCCTCGACGTACGTCGTTGCCTCCGCCATCCCGCGGAAGAACTCCGGGATGATGAGGACCGTCGGGTGCTCGGGAGTGATGACAGCGACTGCCGGCTGCACGCTCTTGCTTTTCCAGTGCGTTGAGTTGAAGCCGGTGAAGTACCGAACGTTCTCTTCGTCCCACAGGACGAGTGCGGCAAGGTCGCCGTCTCGCAGGAGATGCCGAACCTTCCGTGAACGTCGATCAAACTCCGATTGCGGGAAGTCGGCGAACGCCGGACTCCTGTAGAACACGCGCTTTTCCTTCTGTACTAGCATCTGTCCTCCTTCGGGTTTTTCGCCGCATCGCCGAGCGAGCCAGCATTCGGTAGATTCGTAGAGTGACCGGCGGAAGCTGCTTCCACGGTTGAGGCGACGTAGAAACAGCTCGCGAAGTGATCGGGGCCAACTTGGACTCGTGACGGCACCTTCTGCAAGCAGCGGTCGTGTACTCGCGGGCAACGCGCGGCGAAGCGACATCCGGCAGGCGGATTGAGCAAGCTCGGGACAGTGCCCTCGATTGCTACAAGACGTCCCTGCTCTGACCGGTTCAGTTCCGGAACCGCCTTTAGGAGAGCCTGGGAATACGGATGCGCTGCGTGCCTGATGAGTCTGTCCCGTGGCCCTGCCTCCGCGATGCTGCCTGCGTACATGACATTGATCCGATCGCACATGCTGCCGATCACCGCCATGTCATGCGAGATGAGCAACACGCTCAGCCCGCGTTGCTGTACGATCCCTCGAATCAGCTTCAGAATTTGCAATTGGATGGACACATCGAGCGCCGTTGTCGGTTCGTCGGCGATCAACAGTGAGGCGTCACAGGCGAGAGCCATCGCAATCATCACTCGCTGCTGCATGCCCCCGCTCAATTCGAACGGTCGTTTCCCCAGTATTCCTTCCGGATCGGGAAGGGCGACAGCGGACAGGCTCTCGACTGCAAGACGTCGCGCGGCCTTCCTCTGGTGTACTCGGTGTAGGCGAATGACCTCCGTCAACTGGGTTCCGATGTTGAACAGCGGATTCAGGGACGACATTGGGCGTTGGAAGATCATCGCCAGTTCGCGACCACGGATCCGCCGAATCTGCAGGTCGTCAAGGGAGAGCAGGTCCACTCCTTTGAAGCGGATCTCTCCGCCGACGATCCTCCCTGGAGGACGGATCAGCCGTATCAGCGAGAACCCCGTCACGCTCTTTCCGCATCCGGTTTCGCCAATGAGCCCAACGATCTCACCGTTGTGCATGTCGAACTCGACACCGGTCACTGCATGGACAACACCCTGGAAGATACGAAACTCGACCGCAAGGTTGCGTACGTCAAGAAGGGCGTTGTTGCGGAGTGGAGCGGTGTGATCGCTCAAGATACCTCCCGCTCTATGATGTCCCGAATCCCATCTCCTGTAAGGAGGAACCCGGTCACCATGGTGAAGATCGCGATCCCTGGGAAGGTCACGAGCCACCACCGTGCCGGAAGGTACGTCCGACCTTCGGCGACCATCAGGCCCCAATCCGGAAGCGGTGGCTGTACCCCAAGGCCGAGGAAGCTGAGTCCGGCGGAGCTCAACAGCGTCAGCCCGCACTGAAGCGAGGCTTGTACGAGGATCGGACCCATGCAGTTGGGAATGATGTGGAGGAAGATCATCCGCGCCGAACTTGCGCCCAGCGCCTTCTGCACCAACATAAAGTCGGAGTTCCTGATTCTCAGCACTGCGGAACGTACGATTCGCGCGTTCCATGTCCAGCCGACGAGCGCCAGCGCCCAGACCATGTTGTTCAACGAGCGTCCCAAAACAGCTGCAGCAACCATCGCAAGAGCGAAGCTAGGAATGGCCAAGAAGCCGTCAGTTACTCTCATGATCAGCAGGTCAACGACGCCACCGTAGAACCCCGCCAACGCACCAAGCAGCACTCCCACTGAGATTGAGATCCCGACAACCGACAGCGCGATCCGAAACGAGAGTCGAGTGCCGTAGACGATGCGGCTGAAGATGTCGCGCCCCACGATGTCGGTTCCCGCGGGGTGGGTCAGTGAGGGAGGAAGCAAACGGTCTCCCATGGAAACCTTGTACGGATTGTGAGGTGCGATCCACGGGGCGAATATGGCCAGGACGGTCATTGCCAGAATCAGTGTAATTCCGACAATAGAGAGCGGGGATCGGCGCATCGCGTAGAGCACATAGCTTCTCGTTCCTTTTCCGCGCATTTCCCCTTCCTGTCCCTCCTAGCTAGTATTTGATTCGAGGATCGATCACCACGTACAGAAGATCGATGCACACATTGACAATCAGGTATAGAACCGAGACGACGATGGCGACCCCCGTGACGGGAGCGTAGTCCTGCTGGAGAATCGCAAGCGTCGAGTAGTAACCGATCCCAGGGAACCCGAAGACTGTCTCTACGATGAATGCGCCGCCGAACAAGTAGGCCATGGTCATGCCGAGATTCGTGATCGTGGGCAGAATCGCGTTCTTCAGCGCGTACCTGTAGTGAATCCTTCGTGGCTTGACTCCGTACGCCCACGCGACCAGGATGTAGTCCTCTTTGAAGGCCTTCAGCATTCCGTCTCGAGTCAGGCGAGTGGTTGTCGAGATGTTGGTTAACGCGAGAGTCAGGGCCGGGAGCAGAATGTGGCTCAACGCGCTTCGCAGAGCGGCCCAGTCGCCAGCCAGGAGAGAGTCGAGGATGTACATGCCTGTGAAGTGTCGCGGGGCACTAACGGCCGAAGCGATTCTCCCGCCAGATGGGAACCAACGCAATTGGAAGGAGAAAACGAGCAGCAGCATGATTGCCAACCAGAACTGGGGCAGCGACACTCCCCCGATGGCCACTCCCCGGGAAATGAAGTCAAGGAACCGATCCTTGTGTGTTGCGGCGATCACTCCCAGCGGAACCCCAATCAGGATGATGAAGGCAATCGCGAGCAACACGAGTTCAACTGAAGCGGGGAGAAACGTGCCGATCTCCGACACCACTGGTTTCTGCCGTACGATCGATTCCCCGAGATCTCCACGAAGCAGATTGCCGAGGTAGTTAATGTACTGGATGTGAAGCGGCTTCTCGAGTCCGTACTTTTGCATCACCATGGCGATTCGTTCTTCCGTTGCGTGAGGGCCAAGGGCAACTTGCACGGCCCCACCGGGCACGAGATGCGTGAGGAAGAACATGATCGTGACCACCAACAGAACACCGATGGGAATCCAGGCAATCCGAAACAAGACATAGCGAGTCATGTTTCGCGGCCTCCTCCTGACGTCGCCGGCGTTGGATTCGAGGTACCCAGCCTGTAGAGGTGACAACGAACAAACCACCCGGCTTCGACTTCCAGTAGGTCTGGTCTCTCCTGACAAGGAAGGTCTTCCGTGCGACAAGCGCATCGGCGCTGGAAGACACAGCCCGGAGGCAAGTCGAGCGCTCGTTCTGGGGCACCCTCCAGACCGAGTTCGACATCGGTGACTCGAGCGTCGGGCCGAAGAACCGATTGCATGAGACCTTGACTGTAGGGGTGCAAAGGCGAACGGAGCACGCGCTCAACGCGTCCCAGCTCCACGATCTGCCCGAGGTACATGATCGCCACGCGCTCTCCGACATACTGAGCGACTGCAGCGTTGTGGGTGACGAACAAGTACGTAAGCGCGAATTGCTCCTTGAGATCCAAGAGTAGGTTCAGCACCCTTGCTTGAACGGAGACGTCGAGAGCCGAGGTGGGTTCATCCATCACGAGGAGGCGCGGGCTGAGTGCCAGAGCTCGACACACACAGACTCGTTGTTGCTGCCCGCCAGACAGATCACGAGGGTAGCGTCCGAGCTCTTCCTCGCTCAAGCCAACCGTTTGGGCTAGATCCAGGACTCGGCGCTCGATTTCGGTCGTTGTCAACCGCAAGGACCGGTTGTGGATGTGCAGTGGCTCAGCAATGGCCCCTCCTGCTGTCACCCGTGGGTCAAGCGACGCTAGGGGATTCTGCAGGACGATCTGGATCTCGCGGCGCGCGCTCCGCAGGGCTTTACCTCGCATCGAGAAGAGATCCTCTCCTCGGAACCGAGCAATCCCTGCCGTCGGCTCCAGCAAGCGAATTGACGTCAGAGCGCACGTCGTCTTCCCGCATCCGCTCTCCCCCATCAGAACGAGGACTTCTCCTCTCTCGACACAAAAGCTCACATGATCCACCGCCTTGAGATGGTTCTTGCTGGCGATCCCGGTGCGAAGCGGGAAGTGCTTGCACAGGTCGATGATTTCGATGGTTGGCTCGGCCATGGGAGACGCAGCCTTTATTGGGAACGAAGACAGGGGTGGGGAGTCAGGGACTCCCCACCCTTCCTGCGGACGGACTAGTCCCTCCAGAGGTTGTGCGCGTCGACAGACAAGTGCATCGCGTCCGGTACGTAGCCGCCTACGTCGGTTCTGTAAGTGAACACGTGCTGGCGCTCGTGCAGGTAGATCGCCGGAAAGTCTGGATAGACGAGCTGCTGGATGCCCTTGTAGATTCCCCAGCGTTCTTCTCTCGTCGGCAGGGTCTCTGCCAGTTCGGCAAGCACGCCGACCGCTTCGTTCACATATCCGATCTTGAAGATCCCCGTCGGGGTAAAAGCTTCCTTGATGAGACCGATCGGGTCGGCTAAGAACAGCTCAAGATACATGAACGACATCTGCGGCATCGTCTCCACGTCGAGTCTCAGGTTCTGATAGATGCTCCACGGTGTCGGGTTGATGTTGACGTTGATGCCGAGTTCGGCGAGGTTCTGTTGGATGACCAACGCTCCGTCGGACTGCCACGTCCCCGCAATTGGGACCAACTCGAGGGTGATCTCTCCGCGGTCATACCCGGATTGGGCGAGAAGCTGCTTCGCCACATCCATGTCTTGCACGGACTGGGGAATCGTGCTGAGGAAGCTGGGCATGGTACTGCTGAGGATCCCCTGAGCGGGCTTCAGCGTCGGCAGATACGCGGCATTGACGGCCTCGTAGTCAATCGCCCGGCAAATCGCCTCCCGGATGAGACGGTTGTCCAGCGGCGGCTTCGAGGAGTTGAAGAAGATAAACTGCTGGGCCAGGGCGTTCACCAGATCAACCTGTACGTCTGCGTTCGCCTGCAGTTCCGGCACATCTCTTGGGTTGATTCCGGAGCTGTAGTCGATCTCGCCGTTCTTCATCTGAAGCGTCTGAATCGAGACCTCGGGTACATAGCGCAACACAATCGTCTTGAAGAAGTGATGATCGGTCGGCCAACCAGCCCAGTAGTCCTCGTTCCAAGTGCCCTTGATGTACTGGCCACGGAGCCACTCCGTGAGCTTGTAAGGACCCGTACCCGATGCGTGATCGACCAGCCAGTTCTCGGCCCACGGATCATCGGCGGTCGCGTGAGCCTTGGCAAACGTTGGGGACACGATAAGCAAACCCTTGTGACTTGCGAATGCGTCCTCCCAGAATGCCCACACCCCGTCGGTATAGAAGGAGACCGTGTAGTCGCCCTCGACCTCCCAACGCGTAATGGTTTCGAGGAAGCTCGCTGGCGTCTCACCGAGAGCCAGCAGCCGTTCAAAGGAATAGACTACGGCTTCGGCATCAAACGGAGTTCCGTCATGGAAAGTAACGCCTTCTCGAAGCTGGAACGTAATCCCCATTCCATCCTCATGGACTTCCCACGAGGTAGCCAGGAGGGGACGGATCGAGAAGTCTGTGACATCGTACTCCAGGAGGCCCTCGTAGATGTTCCATCCCATCAGGCCCGACTGGTAGTCGTGGATCTTCTGCGGATCGAGCGTCCGCGTGTCGGTGTAGTTCGCCATCACGAATTCATCTCCGGCGGCCAGACACACTGTCGCCGCCATCGATACCGCAATCGCGAAGAGCAGACCAACGTACCATGCTCGTCTCATTTTCTCCTCGCCTCCTTGCTCCGCCTCCTATGAAGCGGATCTTTGCTGCTGAATGAATCGAGACTCCCTCAACTATGCTCTCGCACGGTGTCCTCACTTCCTTCTTCTGCTTCCGCGGTGCGTGAGGTTCACCTAAGACTGAATTCGTCCTCCAGCCTTCGATCTAGTGAAGAGCTGTCTTGACTCCATCACCTCCTCGGCTCAGGGATTCGGAACCTTTCATGTGTCCCAGGTCGTTGGATATCGCGTCGGCCGCTCCGATGACGAGCGCCGCTCTCTGCGGCACATCCCCCGCCTCGAGGTCGGAGACCGCCATCGACACGCTGATCGCTCCGGCGATCCTGCCGTCCAGACGACGAATCGGCGCCGCGATGCAGGCGCTGCCGAGATGGAATTCCTCGATCTCGAGGGCGTACCCACGCTCCCGAACCGCATCCAGGTCGCGCAGATAGTCCTCGGCGTTCGAGATCGTCCTGGGAGTATGGGGGATGTAGTCGAGGCTTCGCGCAATCCGCTCCCGATCCCCGGGGCGTAGAAACGCAAGAAGGGCCTTGCCGAGCGCGGTGCAATGCGGCGACACACGGCGGCCGACGATCTCACGGAGCGTGACGGCCGGGCGGCCTTCCTCCCGCTCCAGATAGAGGACCTCGTTGCCGTGAAGCGTCGCCAGATGGGCGTTGGCGTCGAGAGAGCGAGCGAGGTCGCGCAACCGCTCCTGGGCCACGCGCCGAATGTCGAGATGGGCGAGCTTCTCCCCTCCCCGCTCCACGACCTTCATGCCGAGGACGAACCGGCCTTGCTCGTCGCGATCGAGATACCCACGCGCGAGCAGCGTGTTGAGGGTGGGATAGAGGGTCACGCGGGTCGTTTCCAGCAGAGCCGCGAGTTCGCTCGCGGTCAGCGCCGCACGGTTCCCGTCGAACAGGTCGAGCAACCGCAGCGCTCGATCGACGGACTTGTTCAGGTTTCCCCGCACCTCGGTCATCGACCGCCCCCGGCTGTTGTATATATGAACACCTTGTCAATATAACACAACGCTACCACTCCGTCAAGCCCTCCACGTGCCCACCGGTGCGACGCCCTTCTCCCGCCCACCCATCGAGCAACAGGAGTTGAGACAGGCATCGAGAATGCCGGCGATGGTCTGGGCGAGAGGATGCGGTCCAATGAGCGAAGAAACACCGGTCTGGATGATGAATTGTGCTTCTTCGGCGGCGATACCGATCCCGGGCGTCGACCTGCCCCTCGGAGCCCACCGATTCGCTACGTGCAATCCTCGCCCGTCATCTGACGAAGAACTCGCTCCACAGCCGCCCGCCGCGGGAGTGACGGTTGCGCTCCACGCCGCGTCGTCGCCAGCGCACCCGCGACGTTCGCCCAACGGATCGCCCCTTCGATCGACCGGCGTCCCAGCGCGCCGGCGAGCGCCCCGTTGAACGCGTCTCCGGCCGCTGTCGTGTCGACCGTCTGTACGGGGACCGCACCGACGCAGACGGTCTCGTCTCCCACCCAACACGCCCCCTGATCCCCGAGCTTGCAGAGTACGGCGCGTACGCCCCGGTCGAGCAACGCACGTGCGGCGGCGTGCACGTCCGGCTCACCGGTCAGCAGCTGCAGCTCGCTGCGGTTGGGTGTCAAGACGTCGATCCGCTCGAGCGGCAACGCCGAGATCTCCCGCGCCGGGGCCGGATCGACGATGACCGTCGGTCGTTCGCTCGGCAGCGCCCGCAACAGGTGCGCAATCGTCTCCAGCGGGATCTCGAACTGCAGGAGGAGGACGTCGGCTGCCCGCAGCCGGTCGAGGACCCGGTCGACGTAGTTCGCGTCCACCGACGCGTTCGCCCCGGACGCGCACGCAATCGCGTTTTCGCCCGCCTCATCCACCCAGATCCCCGCCAGGCCGGTCGGCCGCTCCGCGTCCCGCTCCACGGCACGAACGTCGATCCCGTCGCGTCGCAGATGGTCGAGGATCTCCTCGCCGAACGCGTCGCGTCCGACCTTGCCGAAGAACGCCACCTCCTCGCCGAGTCGCGCGGCAGCGGCCGCTTGATTCGCTCCCTTGCCCCCCGGGTAGCGTTGGACCCTCCGCCCAAGCACCGTCTCGCCCGGACGCGGGATCCGTTCGACCTCCATCACCAGGTCCATGTTCGCGCTGCCCAGCACCGCGATCACTCGGGCTCTCCCTCGTCGGCGAGATCACCCGTCGCTCCTCTTCCTCGGCACGAAGCAATCGCAAGCGATTCACCGTCCCACGCACCGTTCGCCACGGGTGCCACCCCCTTCGGTCTACTCCACCGCGGTTCCCTCTCGCCGGCCCCATCGGTCGTCAGCATTATCTGGCAAGACTACGACTACCGGCCGGCGGAAACGACGACGTCCGGGGGATCGGCCAGATGCTTCTTCACCGCGCATTGCGACGCCGCGTTGATGCAGGCGTCGACGTACTTCTCCGGAAACCCCGAAGGCAGGTGAACCCGGATGTCGATCCGATCCAGCCGGCGCGCTTCCTCGTTACGCGTCACATCGAGGCTGAGCGTGATCTCGTCGGTTGGAATCTCCCGCTTCTGGCAGAACGCGAGCACGTAGTAGCCCGTACACGTCGCCAGCGACGCGAGGAACAGGTCGAACGGGGTCGGGGCGCTGCCCTCTCCGCCCGCTGCCCGCGACTGGTCGGTCTCGATCGTCCTGCCCTCGTGCTCCGCCACCACCCGCTTTCCCCCTGGGAACCGTACGATCACCGATCCTCCTTCCTCTGCAAACGGAGATACCTTCGGCACGATTCTCACGGAGGCGGCGCATGTCTGCAATATGGATCCCGCGTGGGCCGAGCCATTCCGATTTCTCGGTGGCCGAGCCGCGCGTCCGCGTGTACGATGGTCCCGAGCGCGACAGGCGCCGAGGGGTGAGCGACATGGAATTGGCCCGACTGACTTGGCCCGAGGCGAGAGAGGCGATCCGCACCGCGGGGGTCGCGTTGTCGCCGGTCGGCGCAATCGAGCAGCACGGTCCCCATCTGCCGCTCGGAACCGACGCGTTCATCGCGACCCGCATCGCATCCGACGTCGCCCGGCGCGATGGACGACTTCTGCTTCCGACGATCCGGATCGGCGTCTCCGGAGAGCATCGTCAGTTCTGGGGAACACTGACTGTGACGCCCGATGACCTGCGCGACCGTGCGATCGCCGTCGCCCGGTCCCTGGCGTCGCACGGGCTCCGGAAGCTCGTGTTCGTCAACGGCCACGGCTCGAACGCGGCACCGCTGGAGGAAGCCGCTCGTCGCCTCCGCGAGGAGGGGACGTTCGCCTTCGCCTTCAACTGGTGGCAATCGATCGCGTCGACGCTCGAGGCGCTGTTCCCCGACCCGACCGCTCACGCCGGCTCGATCGAGACCAGCATGATGCTGGCGATCGATCGTGCGCTGGTCCGGGCCGACCGGTTCGACGATGCCGGAGAGGTCACGGACTGGGGGACGTACGTCGAGGGTGTCCTCGTCGGATTCGACGCCGCGGACTTCACCGAGCAGGGGAACGTCGGCGATCCGCGACGTGCCGATCGTGAGAAGGGCGAAGCCGCTCTGTCCGCCGCGGTCGACAGCCTCGGGCGGTTCTGCGACTGGCTGTCCGCGCGCACCGACGACGAACTCGCGGCGCGCCCGCACCGACCGTAGGTCCGTTCCCGATCGGGCGTCTCTCCTCCGATCAGCTGCCCGGGAACAGGTGGCACCGGACGACCCGATCATCGTCGAGCGCGACCATCTCCGGGTCGACCTCCGAGCAGATCGGCAGGCGTTCTGGGCAGCGCAGGTGGAAGCTGCATCCGGTCGGGATATTGACCGGGCTCGGGATCTCCCCCTGCGACACGATCTTCTTCGGCTTCAGTAACTCCTCCTCTGCGGTCACCACCGGGATCGACGAGAGGAGCATCTTGGTGTAGGGGTGCATCGGGGACCGGAAGAACGCCTCGGTCCGCGCGATCTCGCACAACTTGCCCAAGTACATGATCGCCACCCGGGTCGCAACGTTGCGCATCAGGCTCAGGTCGTGCGTGATGAACAGGTACGTCAGGTCGAGCTCATCCCCGAGGCGTGACAGCAGGTTGATAATCTTCCCTTGGACCGAGACGTCCAGCGCCGAGGTCGGCTCGTCGAGGACGACGAACCGCGGATTCGTCGCCAGCGCGCGCGCGATGGCGACCATCTGCTTCTCACCGCCGCCGATCGACTGGGGATACTTGTACAGATAGTCCGTCGGCGGGAGTTCGACGAGCTCGAGAAGGTGGCTCATCATGCTCAGCCGGTCGTGCCGCGATCCGATCCGATGCACGTCATGCGGGACCGACAAGATCTGCTTGATCGTCCGCTTTGGGTTGAGCGACGAGCCCGGATCTTGGAAGACGATCCGGATCCGCCTTTTCAGCGCCTTGCTCCTTCGATTGTAGGCCACACCGATCGGAGCGCCGTCGAACAGGATCTGTCCGGAGGTCGGCGGATAGATCCCGACGACGCACTGCGCCGTCGTCGTCTTCCCGGAGCCGGACTCCCCGACCAACCCCAGCGTGTCGCCCTGGCCGATGTCGAACGAGATGTCGTCGACCGCCCGGACCACCCCCCGCTTCGTCGGGAAGTGCTTCACCAGGTGATCGATCGTCAGGATCGGCGTCTCGCTCATGCGTCCTCCCCGTACAGGTAGCAGGCCACTCGATGCTCATCGCCGATGTCGAAGAACGGCGGCGGCTCCGACTCGCAGATCGCCATCCGATACTCGCACCGCGGGTGGAATCGGCAGCCGGTCGGGGGGTCGAGGTAGTTCGGGATCCGCCCCGGAATCCCTTCAGTCACGCCCTCCCCGGTCAGCTTGGGGACGCTGCCCATCAGGCCCTGCGTGTACGGGTGCATCGGGTTGTCGAGCAGTTCACGGGTCGCTCCGCTCTCGATGATCGACCCGGCGTACATGATGTTGACCCGCTGCGTCAGATCGCGCACGACCCCCATCGAATGCGTGATCATCATGACCGACGCCCCCTTGTCCTCGACCAGTTGGTCCAGCTTGCGGAGGATCTGGTCCTGGATCGTGACGTCGAGGTTGGTCGTCGGTTCGTCAGCCAGCATCAGGTTGGCATTGGACGACAGGGCCTCCGCGATGCAGATCCGCTGCCGCATCCCGCCCGAGAGCTGCACGGGGTAGTTGGTCATGATCCGCTCGGGATCCGGCATCCCCGTCTCCCGCAACGCCTGGAGGCACCGCGCCTCGACGTCCTTCCTCGAGAGCCGCTTGCCCCGGCCGATCGCGGAGTCCCGGACGATGTCCCGTAGCTGGGTTCCGATGGTGAACACCGGATTCAGCGACTGCTGGGGATCCTGAAAGATCGCAGTGAGCTCGTGTCGCCGCAGCGCCGTCATGTCCCGACGCGACATCTTCAGCACGTCGCGGCCGCGGTATCGGATCTCCCCGGACGCGATCCTCGCCGGCGGCATGGGGAGAACGCGGAGGATCGATTTGACCGTCGTCGTCTTGCCACAGCCGGTCTCCCCCACCAGGCCGACGCGCTCCCCCTCTCGCACGTCGAGGTGGACCCCGTTCAGCACGCTCAGGTACCCCTCGAACACCTTGAATCCCACGTGCAGGCCGCGGACATCGAGAAGGCGCTCCATCCGCCTACACCTCCTCGACCGCGAACACGTCGCGCAGACCGTCCCCGACGAGATTGAACGCGAGAATGACGATCACGATCGCCAGCGCGGGGAAGATGGTGCCCCACCACTCGCCAGGGAGCCGCTTCGCCCCTTCCGCGACCATCGTCCCGAGGCCCGGCTTCGGCGGCTGGACCCCCAGCCCGATGAAGCTGAGCGTCGCTCCCAGCAGGATCACGATTCCCATGTCCAGCGTCATCTTGGTCAGCACCGGCGCGAGGCAGTTCGGGAGGATCTCCTTGAACATGATGTGCAACTTGCTCGCACCGGTCAGCTCCGCCTCGCGCACGAAGTACTCGTTTCGAAGCGACGAGGCCAGCGCGAACACCAGCCGCGCATACCACGGCCACCAGACCAGCGCGATCGCCATCATCTGGTTCATCAGGTTCGGCGTGAGCATCGCGGTAATCGCCAGGGCGAGGACCAACGGAGGCACCGCGAGGAAGATGTCGGTGATCCGCATGATCACCGTCTCGATCCACGTTCCCTGGTGATACCCGGCGACGAGCCCGAGGATCACCCCCGGCGCGACGCCGATGGCGAGGACGACGATCCCGATGGTGAGCGAGAACCGGTAGCCGAAGACGACCCGACTGAAGATGTCCCGACCGACCCGGTCGGTCCCGAAGAAGTGCGTGAGGCTCGGCGGTTTCCCGGCGTCCTGGAAGTCCGTATATGCCTTCGCGTGCTCGGGATAGGGGGTGATGTACGGTGCGAGGATCGCCGCGAGCACGATCACGACGAGAACGACGAGCCCGAGGACCGACAGGGGATTGCGGGAGAACTTGTACCATCCGCGGGCCAGACCTCGCCGCTTCTGGGCCAGCGTCGCCTGTAGATCGCTGAGTCGCCCTTCCCTTTGCATCTACCCGCCCTCCCGTCGAAGCCGCACCGTCGGGTCGAGTCCCATGATGATGATGTCAACCAGCAGGTTCACCATTGCGAATGTCAACCCGATGACCAGCACGACGGCCACGATTGCGTTGAGGTCCTTGTTGAGCATCGCCGTCACGGCATACCGAGAGAAGCCGGGCCACATGTACACCATCTCGACGAGGAACGCGTTCGACATCAGGAACGCGAAGTCGAGCCCCATCACCGTAACGGTGGGAATGATCGACGGTTTGAGGAGGTACTTGAACAGCAGCCGCGGGGTGCGGATTCCATGGACCTTGTGAACCGTAATGTAGTCCTTCTGCATGTTCTCCACGATCGACGTCCGCGTAATCCGGCCTTCCTGCGCGATGTGGATCACCGACAGGCTGACCGCCGGAAGAACCATGTGACGCAGCGCCGTGAGGGTCACGTCCGGCTGACCGGCCAGCAATCCGTCGATCGTCATGAAGCCGGTGATCACCGGTGGGGGCGTCATCATGATCGGCAACCGTCCGACCCCGGGGGCCAACCTGAGCACCTGGCTGAAGACGAACAGAAGGAGAATCGCCACGACGAACGACGGCGTGGCGATGCCCAGATACGACACGAGCCGCGACAGCCCGTCGAACCACGAGTTCCGGAAGAACCCGGCAAGCACGCCGGTAAGCTGACCGACGACCGCCGAGATCAGCGTCGCAAACAGGATCAATTCGAACGTCGCCGGGAGGTACTGGAGCAGGTCCTGGGTGACCGGGCGCCGCGTGTACGACGATCGTCCGAGGTCGCCGTGCATCAGGTTCCGCAGCCAGTAGTAGTACTGAACCGGGAACGGGTCGTTGAGGTGCATCTCCTCTCGCAGCTTCTCCACTTGCTCAGACGTCGCCAGATGACCCAGCGCAGCGCGCGCCGGGTCTCCGGGCATCACGCGCGCGATGAAAAAAATCAGGAGGGACAGTCCGAAGAGAACGAACAACGCCTGAAACAGCCGTTTCCCGATGAACGTCAGCATCGTTTCCCCGATCGTTTGTGTTGTGTCTATGGGGAGCGGGCCTCTCGGCCCGCTCCCCATCCGTCATCCGTCTAGCCTCCTTGGAGCTGTTCCTTCAACTCCAGATTGATCCGCCACATGTACATGTTCTCGCTCGGCCCGATGAAAACGATCGACTCGCTCGGTCCGACGATGTACGGCTGATGCGCGAACAGCGTCGGCTTCTGATAAGGGTAGTAGGCCAACGCGTGCTCGGCGATCATCGGCTGGGCCTGCCCGTACAGCGCCAGCCGTGCCGCCGGGTCGGCCTCCGCCCTCGTGGCCTCGAGCAGCTGGATCAGCTCCGGATCGTCGAAGTACCAGTGCGCTTCGAAGATCCAACCCAGACCGTTGGGATGGAACATGGAATAGGTGTAGTAGTCGTGCGTGGGCGCCGCCTGCGGGCCGAACAGGAAGATCGTCATGTTCGGCGTCGTCTCCGGTGCCGAGCACTCCGCCGAGTACTCCGGCCACGGCGGGCCGGCCACCTCGACGTTGACGCCGAGCTGAGCCATGTCCGCCTGCAACTGCAGTCCGATGTCCTCCTCGAAGTCGAGCCCACCGCAGAAGTGGTAGACGATCGTGACGTCATCCAGGCTGTCGGCGTACTTCGACAGCGCGAGCTCCTGCCGCGCCCGCTCGAGATCCTGGGCTCGAGGCTGCGGCTCGATTGGGACGTAGCCGGGCATGTCCGGAAGGAAGATCCCCGTCTCCCCGTTGCCGAGCGCCTCCCACGGGCCGACGATTCCTTCATAGTCAAACGCATACTGGACCGCCCTGCGGAAGTGCACGTCGTCCGTCGGCGGCTTCTCCGTGTTCATCCAGACCGTCACGTTCTGGGCCCAGACGCTGACGAGCCCGAGATCCGGATCGGCCTGGATCTCCTGCAGCTGAGGGAGCGTCCATCCGCCGTTGATCTCGAGATCGAGATCCCGGCTCTTCAACAGCGTCATCAGGGTCGTGTAGTCGGTCTCCATGATGAAGATGAGCCGCTCAATCGGCACTTCACCCTCATCCCAGCCTTCGTCGCTCCAGCCGAGGAAGTAGTCGACGAACCGAACGGCGTCCAGCCGCTGACCGGGGATGTGGTTCGTCATCCTATACGGCCCGGTCCCCGCATCGTGGGTGGCGAGCCAGTTCTCTCCGTAGTCACCGAAGTCCCCGTAGTTGCCCGCCGTCTCGATGTTGTCCAGCACGAGGTCCTTCTCCACGACGAAGAACAACGCGAGCGTGTCCGGGAAGATCGCGCTCGGCTGGTCGAGGAGGAAGTCGACCGTGTACGGATCGACGATCTCCGCGGTGACCTGGCCCAGCGGTCCCGAGTTGCCACGTGCCATCGTGATGAATCGGGTCATCGAGAAGGCGACGTCCTCCGCCGTCATCTCGTTGCCCGAGTGGAACTTCACGCCCTCTCTCAATGCGAACCGCCAGTGGGTGTAGTCCCCACCGACCGCCTCCCAGCTCGTCGCCAAGTGCGCCCGCACGCCCCCTTCCGGGGACGGGTAGACGAGCGGGCTGTACAGGTTGTACATCGCTTCCGTGTCGTACCAGTCCGACGCCGTCGCCGGATCTGCCGTGATCACGGGCTGTCCGTTGATCACCGCGACGTTTTCCGCTGCTCCCGCCGCGACCAGTCCCGCGAACAGGAGGGCGGCTAGAGAGAGCCAAACCATTTTCGTCTTCACGTTGCATCACCTCGTAGGGTTCCTAGTTCGTGTGAGTTCCTGCCGTTCGTTTGAATCGCGGAACACCTCCTTTCTCCTCTGGAGCCTCCTAGTGGTTCGGCGCTGTCCCTTCCCGGTTTCCGCCCCCTCTATCTCACTTCCTTCAACTCGTGCGGGACCTCCGTCATCGGCACGGCCCCGCTCCCTCCGACGACCACCACGTCCTCGATCCGGACGCCGAACTCCCCGGCGAAGTACGCGCCCGGCTCGATCGAGAATGCCATCCCCCGCTCCAGTCGCTGTTCGTTACCCCCCACGATGTACGGCGGCTCGTGCACGTCGAGCCCGACCCCGTGCCCCGTCCGATGGACGAATCGGTCTCCGTATCCCGCGTCCGTCAGCACATCGCGGGCGGCGGCATCCACCTCCTCAGCGCGCACACCGAGGACGACCCGGTCTCGGGCTGCAAGATGTGCGCTTCGCACCGCCGCGTGAACCCGCATGACCTCGTCACTCGGCGGCCCGCAGACGATCGTCCGGGAGATGTCCGAGCAGTACCCATCGACGCGACATCCGTAGTCGAGAATCACGACGTCGCCGGGTCGGATCGTGCGCGATCCGGCACGGTAGTGCGGCAGGGCGCTGTTCGGACCGGAGGCGACCAGCGTTTCGAACGCGATCGCGTCCGCCCCGCCCTCCACCATCGCGGCCTCGAGCCGCCCGGCCAGCTGGGTCTCGGTCAGCCCGGAGACCGGCTCGCCCGTCACCTCCAGGTACGCTCGATCGGCGATGCCCCCTGCCCGCTTCAGTGCCGCGATCTCCGACTCGTCCTTCCGCGCCCGCAGCGGCGCCATCACCGTGGAGGCCAGCCCGAAGGACCGCCCGGGAAACGCGTCCTGCACAAGCAGTGCGAACGCGCTCCACAGCGAATCGTCGAGCAGGATCCGGCCTCCGTCGCGGTCGAGACCGCCCGCGACCTCCTTGAGAAGCGCCCCCGGATCCTCCCCGTCCGTCCAGACGTGGATCGCCGCCGGCGGCGAGGTGGATTCGACCTGGTCCGCGTACAGCTCCGGAACGACGATCTCGGCGTCGCCGGACCTCGGAACGAGCAGGAGGAGCATCCGCTCTCCCGGCTCGTCACTGAACCCGATCAGGTAGCGCATGTTGGAGGACAACCCGAACACGGCGACCGCCGCGCCCGCTGCATCCATGCCCCGACGGACCGCATCGAGCCGTGCCCCCGCCGTTCCGGCGCCGCTCATCCGTCCTCCTCCAGGGAGACCTTCACCTTCTCCGCACCTTCCTTCCAGATTCTCAACCCCACCCGCTCGATCGCCGGCCACTCCTCCGGCGCCACGCGGGCGAAGACGTTGACCGGGAGGTAGCCGCGGTGATCGCGGGTCACCTCGGCGCCGTAGTAGACGGCGAGCGCTTCGTGGGCCGCCTCGCCCATCTCCCACTCCTTCCAGTAGATCACGTCGCCCGTGTTCACCGTACACGTCTGGCGTTCGCGGGGCACGGGAGTCCGGCTTCGCACCTCGAAGTTGATCTCCCGACCGGACCACCGAGAGTGATACACGGTCGTCTCCATCGGCAGCATCGCCCGCACCGCCTTGACCGTCTCCGGCGCCAACTCAGCGAGGAGACCGGCCGAGAACGACCCCCCTCGCTCGAAGTCCAACCGAAGCCGCGTCGTCACTCCCTGCCTCCTCTCCCGCGGGCCCGCATCGCCGATCGCTTGGCCGCGGTCGCCTTCCGATCGATCGATTTCGACGCACGATCGATGACGACGCCATAGTCCGTCTCCGCTCGTTCGACGGAGACGTACTCGCTGATCACGTCGGCGAGAACCGCCTCCGGAGCGCGTTCGAGCGGCGACCCGTATCCGCCGCCTCCACCCCCGCGGAAGCTCACGATCTCCCCCTTCTTCAGCGGGAGGTTCGAGATCTTCCGCCAGCGCTCCTCGCGACCGTCGGATCGGGTGACCACGGTGACGTTCGTCTCCGCCGGTTTCCCCCCGAAGACGCCCCACGGCGGTGTGTGTTTCACGCGATCGGCCGTCACCGTCAACCCTGCGTCAAAGCCGAGCCGATAGTCGCGCACCACCCCCAGGCCGCCCCGGTACTTGCCGGCGCCACCGGAGTCCTGCCTCAGTTCGAATCGCTCCACCTGCCACGGGTACCGCACTTCGACGACCTCGGCCGGCACATTGTACGTGTCGCCCAGCGTCATCGAGAACAGCGCGCTCTCGCCGTCCTCGGTCGGCTTCCCGCCGTATCCACCGGCGTCCGCCTCGGCACAGACGTAGTACTTTCCCGAGCTCGGGTCGATCCCGTAGATGAAGTTCGCCATCGCGTCGCCGAAGTGGCCCCCGCGAACGCGATCGGGGATCGCCGGTGCCAGCGCCTTGAGGAACAGGTCGGGGATCGTCGACGACGGCGTCGGCCACATCGCGCAGGCGGCGGGAAAGCGGGGCTTCAGGAAACTCCCATCGGGGATGACGATGTTCAGCGCGTGGAAGAATCCCTCGTTGCTCGGAAGGTGAGGGGTCGTCACGATCTTGAAGGCGTACCGCGTGGCCGAGATCGTCGACGGTTCCGGGGTGTTCATCGGCCCGCGACTCTGGGGACCGGTCCCGGTGAAGTCGGCCGTCATCTCGTCCTCGTCCACGGTGATCTTGAGCTTGAGGAGCAGCTCTTCATCCAGCGGGGCATCGTCGTTTCCGTCCCCGTCGAGCACTGCTTCCGCTTCGTAGACCCCATTCGGGATGCGCCGCACGGCGGCCCGCGCGAGCTTCTCCCCCTGGACCAGCAGCTCGTTGAGCGCCGCCTGGGTGACGTTCAGCCCGAAGCGTTCGATCACCTCCAGGAACAGCTGACTCCCCTTTCGCACCGCGGCGACCATCGCGCGGATGTCGCCGAGCACGGCGTCGGGGACGCGCGTGTTGGCGCGGATCAGGCGGAAGACCTCCTCGTTCGGCGTCCCCTCGACCACGAGCTTGACCGGCGGAAGGCGGAACCCCTCCTGATACACCTCGGTGGTGTCGCTGTACCAGCCTCCCGGGTAGATCCCCCCCATGTCCACGGTGTGCCCCCGGAACGCCGCCCATCCCCGGATCTTCCCGTCGTGGAACGCCGGGCAAAGCGCCACGAGATCGGGGCAGTGCGTGCCGCCCCCGTTGTACGGGTCGTTGCACAGGATGACATCGCCAGGGCGCAGGTTCTCCCGGCCGATCGTCTCGTACGTCGACTGCACGGCGTACCCGAGGTTCGCCAGAAAGATCGGGAGCCCGGGCGTCTCCGCGATCAGGTTCGCTTCGCTGTCGAGGATACCGCAGCTGAAGTCGACGACCTCGTAGAGAATCGGGCTGTACGCTGCCCGCTCGATCGTCCGTCGGATGTCGCGGCTCGCCGCGATCAGGCGGTTGCGAATGACCTCCAGCGTAATCGGATCCGTCCTCATCGCGCCTCCTCGTTGATTGAGATGATCAAGTTCCCGTACGGGTCCACCTGGCACGTCTGCCCCTGTTCGACGACCGTCGTCGCCGTGACCTCCTCGATCACGGCCGGTCCGCGGATCGCGTTCCCCGCCCGGAGGCGATCCCGCCGATAGATCCCGAACGATCGGTACTGCCCGTTCCCGACGTAGACGTCCCGCTTTCCGAGCACCGCGTCGTCCGCCGGGGTCTCGCCGCCCTCGGGGATCTCTTCGAGCGTCGGTTTGGTGACGTTCCCCAGCCCGATGACCTTGAGAGAGACGATCTCCTTCGGCTCTTCCGGCGCGTTGTGGCCGTAGACCCGTAGGTGCTGCTCGTCGAAGTCCTTCGCGATCTGCGGTTTCGCCGCGTCACGGAACGGGGACAGCGCAGCCACGGCGAGCGTGTGCTCCTGGCCGACGTAGCGGAGGTCGAGCTGGTACGCGACGGAGATCGCGTCGGCCTCGACGTTCTCCTTCTCGAACACCGCGCGGATTCGATCCTCGAGCTCGCTGAACAGCGCGCCGACCTCGTTCGCGTCGGCCGCGTCCAGGGACGTAATAAACGTCTGACTCAGGTCGTGTCGCAGATCCGCCATCAGCATCCCCCACGCGGAGAAGACGCCGGAGTGCGGCGGGACGATCACCGTCGGAACGCCGAGTTCCTTGGCGATCGCGGCCGCGTGGATCGGTCCTGCCCCACCGAACGCCACCATCGCGAACTCCCGCGGGTCGTAGCCGCGCTTCACCGTCATCGACTGCAGCAGGCCGGACATGTTCGTGTTGACGATCTTGACGATGCCCAGCGCCGCTTCGTCGACGCTCAGGTCAAAATGGTCCGCAACCTTCTTGATCGCCTTCCGGCCGAGATCCGGGTCGATCTGCATCTCGCCGCCGAGGAAGTACTCCGGATCGAGAAGCCCCAGCTGAAGGTTCGCATCGGTCACCGTCGGCTCCGTGCCGCCTCGCCGGTAGCAGGCCGGACCCGGGTCGGCGCCGGCGCTCTGCGGGCCGACGTGCATCGCACCCGCCTCGTCGATCCATGCGATGCTCCCGCCGCCGGCCCCGATCTCCCGGAGATCGACGACCGGGAGGAGGATCGGACGTCCCTCAACGAGGTACTGCTCCGTCGTCTCGGGCAGGCCGCCCGTGATGATCGACGTCTTCGCCGTCGTCCCCCCCATGTCGTAGGAGATCACGTTCTCGTGGCCGATGAACCTGGCCAGTTGGGCCGCCCCGATCGCGCCGCCCGCCGGTCCGGATTCGACCATGGCGATCGGCATGTCGCGCGCGACCGACGCCGCCATCACGCCGCCGTTCGACTGCATGATCTGCAGTACTTGGCCAAACCGGCGGTCTCTCAGCTCGCGCTCGAGGTGATTGAGATAGGTTCGGACCACCGGCATGACGTACGCGTTCTGGGTCGTCGTGCTCGTCCTCTCGTACTCGTAGTACCGCCGAGTGATCCGATGCGAGAGCGACACGGTCGCCCCGGGGAGGCGCTGCTGGAGGAACTCGCCGATCCGGATCTCGTGTTCGGGATTGGCGTAGGCGTTGAGCAGACAGACGGCGACCGCTTCGACCTCCTGCTCGACCAGCACGGAGAGCACCTCGTCGAACTCCCCCTCCGACAGCGGCGAGACGACCTGTCCGGCGGCGTCGATCCGCTCGCTCACCTCCAGCCGGAGGAATCGCGGGACAAGGGGGCGAGGCTTCCGGTACAGGGCGTCGTACATCTCGGTACGGTTGCTGCGGCCGATCTCAAGGACGTCGCGGAAGCCTCGCGTCGTGATCAGCGCCGTCTTGGCCCCCTTCCCTTCGATCAATGCGTTGATGACGACCGTCGTTCCGTGCGAGAGGAACGAAACCTCCCGCAGCGGGATCGAGAACTTCTCGACGGACTCGATCGTACCGATCGCCGGGTTGCGAGGCGTGGACGACACCTTGCTGACAACCACCGTCCCCGACTGTTCGTCGAGGACGACCCCGTCGGTGAAGGTCCCGCCCACGTCCGTACTGAGTCTGTACATCAGCTCCTCCTATGCCTTGACCTCTCTTGGATGCCCGATCGACCTTCGGCGCCCGCCGACTTCTCGATCGCTTCGCTCCAAACCGCTTCCGCTTCGTGAGAGCCGGCTCCCATCTGAACCCAGAGGAGCTTGGCGGTCGATGAGCCGTCCACCCGATAGCTCCTCTCCGACGCGGCCGGCACGTGGTAGCAGTCCCCCACGCCGAGCGGGTACGAGTCGGAATCCACCGTCAGCTGGATCCCACCTTCGAGGACGTAGCCGAACTCCTCCCCCTCGAAAACCGTCGCCTCTTCCGCGCTCTCCGCCGGAACCTCGGCGACGAAGACTCGCAGTTGCGCATTCGGCAAATTGTGGCTGCTCAAGAACCGATACCGGACGGCGCTCTCGGACAGGTTGACCAGCGCCGGTCGCGTTCCGTTCTCCATCGGCGGAGGCGGGAGCGTCCCCACGGGAAGCGTCTCCTTGCCGAGCAGGCTCAGCGCCCGCACGTATCGCGCCGTCTGGACCCAGAGGACCTTCGCGCCGTCCTCCCCGGCATCGCACGCGTGGGGCATGTAGCCCATCAGGTGATAGCTGTCGCCGGGGCCGAGCTCGTGCCGCCCTTCGTCGGAGACGAGCACGATGCCGCCATCGAGCACGTAGCCGAACTCCTCTCCCTCGTGCGTGTGCGGCTCGCTGTGGCTGCCCGGCGCCATCTCTCCGATCACCGCCTCAAACCGCCGCCCCGGGAAGCCGCTGCTCAGGAAACGGTACTTGATCGAGGAGTCCGACAGACTGACGTGCGGGCGGTTATCGCTCTTGGTGATCGCGGAATGCCTCGGGTCGACCAGGATCGCATTTCCCGGGGCGTTCGACATGACCAGCACGTCGGCCAGCGAGACATCGAGGGCCTGACACACCGAGCGGAGCGACGAGATGGAGAACGAGGAGAGTCCGCGCTCGATCTGCGACAGGAACCCGACGGACAGGCCGCACGCGGCGGACAGGTGACGAAGCGTCATTCGCTTCCGGCCTCGGATGCTGCGAATGCGCCACCCGACCTCCGCCAGCTGCTCGCTCTCCATGAGGCCAATATACGGCCCAGGTGAACGCCTGTCAAACATGAGTGAACAGAGTTCACTGCCGGCGAGAGCAGACCACAATCCCTACCTCTAGGGCCTTCTGAGTTGTCGATGTCTCGGATGGACTGAGGCGGATCGCCTCGGACCCTCGCGCAAAAGGAGGGGCGTTTCATCCGGCCGACGCGGTGCGGCGGCCCGGCTCTCTACAGCTCTTCGTGCGCCGTGCGCGCGATGATCTCGTCCTGCAGCGCGCGGTCGAGGTTGTTGAAGTAGTCGCTGTAGCCGGCGACCCGGACGATCAGATCCCGGTATTCGCTCGGCGACGCCTGCGCCCGTCGGAGCGTCTCGGAGTCGACGACGTTGAACTGGACGTGGTGGCCGTCGAGCCGGAAGTAGGTGCGAACGAGGTTCCCCAGCTTGCGGAGCCCCTCCTCGTCCGCGATCACGTCGGGAAGGAACCGCTGGTTCAACAGCGTCCCTCCGGTCCGTACGTGATCGAGCTTTCCGACTGAGCGGATGACCGCGGTCGGTCCCCGCGTGTCGGCTCCCTGCACCGGTGAGATTCCGTCGGACAGAGGAACGCCCGCCTTCCGGCCGTCGGCCGACGCCCCGAGCATTTCGCCGAAGAAGACG
>Ga0180433_10001110_pt1 | contig 45684 bp, 53 predicted proteins | sample SS_ome_8_FD_132980 | JGI IMG/M metagenome (GOLD analysis project Ga0180433, IMG submission 132980) | Hypersaline lake sediment archaeal communities from the Salton Sea, California, USA - SS_1_D_1 metaG | ecosystem: Environmental > Aquatic > Non-marine Saline and Alkaline > Hypersaline >...
AAGCCAGCCCGCTGCTTCCGCTGCTGGAGGGTATGAGGGAGTGTATGATATATGCTATGCAGCCCTCCCACTGGATGAGACTGTAAGTCCATTTGAGGATTTTTCTGCCAACGGTAGTGATGCTACCGCCAATGGTTCTTTACCAACAAGAGTGGCGGGTGAGGTTACTCGATATGAACAGGACTTCGATGGCAACGACTGGGCTAACTGGGACACTAATGAATTGACTACTGGTGCAGAGGATGTAGTAGTATTCTCTTGTTGGATTACTCCCCGGGGAGAAGACGCTTATATGCCAATACTCGGGTCAGTAGGTGATAGTAATGACGGTGACTTCTCATTCTGGATTGATAGTGAGTTTGATGAAATCGGGATGACCATAATAGGTAATGATACTGATGAAGCACTTGAAACCCAGGTATGGAGCTTGGGTACACAGTATCATGTCGCTTTCAGATATCGGGCAGACTTGGACTTGGTGGAACTTTATGTAAATGGTGCTTCAAAAGGAACCACGAATTTTGATATAAGTTATGCTTTAAGACTACAGGAAGCTTGTAGGCTGGGAAGAGATAATTTCAGTGACTATTTTGATGGTGAGATAGATGAGGTTCTATTAATTGATGCCACCAAGGGCGATAACTGGATGATAACATATTATAATTCGTGGGCCACACCAGAAGATTTTATAAGTGTCGGAACACCTGAGAGCCCAGGCGGAGTAACAGGACATCCTTGGTTTTACAGACGGAGAATAAGATGAATAGAGAACTACGGCAGAGTACGGCAGTTGATGTATTAATCGGTCAGTTCATAGATGACACCGATTTTAAAACGGCGGAAGAAGGCCTAACCATAGCCCAGGCGGATGTCCGGCTGAGTAAGAATGCAGCTGCCACAGCCCAGAAAAATGATGCAACTTCCTGTACCCACAGAGAAGATGGAAACTATTCCTGTCCCTTGAATGCCACAGATACCAATACTCTGGGGAGCCTCAGTATCATGGTAACGGAAAGTGGAGCCCTCCCTGTCAGAGAGGATTTCGTGGTAATCTCCCAACAGGCTTGGGATTCTAAATACAGTACGGACAAATTACAGGTGGATGTGAGAGAGTGGTCCGGAACCACAGTAACTGGTGACGGTGACTGGGCGGAGCTGCAGACTGATGTAGATGCCATTCTGGTGGATACTGATACTACTATTCCAGATCTAATTGCTGCTCTCAATGACCTCAGTTCCGCTGATGTGACAACGGCCTGTGAGACTGCCATCGGTAATCAGGAACCTATTGAGGCTAATGTAACTCAAATTGATGGTCTGGCTACAAATGGCAATAATGCTACCCTGAATTTAAAACGGCTCAACATTGTAAATAATGATGCTAATCCAGCCATGAATGTGGAGAATAGCGGGAGCGGGGATGCTCTGGAGCTTGATGGTGGAGGTACTGGAACGGGATTGAAAGTAAATTCTGATGGTTCTGCAGCTGTTAGTATAAATAGCCAAAACGGTAATGGTGTGTATATCGAAGGAGGTGGCACTAGCGGTAAGGGTATGTATATAACTGCTTCCGGGGATAACGGAGATGCCATATACGCAGTGGCTTCCGGAAATGGAGATGGGTTAAGACTTCAGGCTTCCGGGACAGGGAAGGACATTAATGCTGACCAGATTGATGATATTCTGGAAGATACCGGCACTACTATACCCGCTCTTATCGCAGCCCTAAATGACCTGTCAAGTGCAGACGTTACTACAGCCTGTGAAACTGCCATTGGAAACCAGGAGCCCATCCAGGCCGACCTCCGACAGATATTAGGAACGGCAATTACTGAAAGTTCTGCCGGCAGGATAGCCAATAACTGGGACTTCTTCTTTGATAATGCGGATGCTCAAACTGCCAAGAAGGTGGATGATGTAGGAGGCTCCGCAACTGGAATAGCCGATGCTGTCTGGGATGAGCTGACCTCCGGTCATACTACCCCTGGTTCCTTTGGGGTGGCCCTGACCGATATCCTCACTGATACAGCCACTACCATCCCTGGCTTAATTGCTGCCTTGAATGACCTCAGTTCTGCTGATGTTACTACTGCTTGTGAAACTGCCATAACCAACAGTGAGCCTATCGAAAGCAATCTCAAGCAGATAAATGATGCTTCCGTGGTAGGTAATCTTGCTACTCTGACTCTAAAACAATTGGATATCCAAAACAATGCCGGGGCAGCCCTCATAGCCAAGGCCACAGCCGGCAGCAATCATGGTGTGGATATTGCCGGGTCCGGTACAGGGGATGGTGTGCATTCAGTGGCCGGGTCCACCGGACATGGGATGTACCTGGAAGGCGGGTCTGTCACAGGTAATGGCCTCCGTGGTGATGCCAAGGCTGGTGCCAGTCATGGTGCCATGTTCTTTGGTTTCAGTACCGGACACGGTATGTACCTTGAAGGAGGTGCTACTGGATACGGGCTGGATGCCCAGAGCGGAGTAGGGGGCGGAGTGGGTGCCCGGTTCTTCTCCCGGGGCGGAAACGGTGCCGGCGTACAGATGGCTGGCAATGGCTCCGGAGCTGGATTACAGTTACTTGGAGGAGGTAGTGGCAAGGACATTGATGCAGATGAAATTGATGACATCCTGGAAGACACCGGGACCACTATACCTGCCCTCATAGCAGCTCTGAACGATATATCAATTGCCGATGTTCAGACAGCTATCACTAATGAGGAGCCCATCCAGGCGGATGTGAGACAGATACTGGGAACAGCCGTTACGGAAAGCTCCGGAGGACGGATTGCCGGTAACTGGGAATTCTTCTTTGACAATAGTGACTCTCAGACTGCCAAGGAAGTGGATGATGTAGGCGGGTCAGCCACCGGAATAGCTGATGCTGTATGGGATGAGCTTACTTCTGGTCATGTTACCCCGGGCTCTTTTGGGGTAGCTATGACTGATATCCTGACAGATACTGCCACTACTATACCCGGATTAATTGCAGCTCTGAATGATTTATCCAGTGCGGATGTGACTACAGCCTGTGAAACGGCAATCACTAATAGTGAGCCCATAGATGCAAATGTGACTCAGTGGAATTCTTCCGCAGTTACCGGAGACGGGGACTGGGCAGAGATGCAGACGGACCTGGATGCGGTTCTGGTGGATACGGGAACCACTATTCCTGGCTTAATCTCTGCTCTGAACGACCTCTCCAGTGCGGACGTTACTACCGCCTGTGAAACCGCTATCACTAATAGCGAACCCATTGACTCCAATGTAACACAGTGGGACGGTAATGGAGTAACGGGTGATGGAGACTGGAGTGAGCTGCAGACGGATGTGGATGCCATATTGGTAGACACAGGGACTACCATACCTGCTCTTATTGCAGCTCTAAATGACCTCTCCAGTGCTGATGTCACCACAGCTTGTGAGACAGCCATTCAGAATGAGGAGCCCATAGATGCTAATACCACCCAGCTGGGAGGCAGTGCAGCTGATGTGACTCTGCTGAAGAAAGCTATCGCAGCCACGGAGACAGGGATAGTGGGAGCAGGTGCTCATACCACTACTTCCCTGGCAGCCACGGACCTGACGGGACTGACGGCGGATGCAGTCAAGTACCGGGTAATCAATTTTACAGCTGGAAATAACCAGGGACGTAGTGCTCCGATAATTGCCTATGTATCTGGTAATGGAGCTATTACCCTGGATTCTAATTATCCTCTGCCGGCAACTCCGGTGAATGGAGATACTTTTACAATAACCTGATATGTCAGCATTTGGATTAGACCCTGCAGTAACCACCCTGGGCCATTTCGGGACAGGGCTTACCAATACGTTTGATATAAATGATGACGAACCCTGTTCTTTACAAATCCTATGCCGGAACGTGGAGCAACTATTGGAGGATACTGCAGACATCCTTAACCGGCTAAGTAAAATGGGATTCAGGAAAGAAAAGATATCCAGAGAGGATTTGCAGAATCAGAATAATCAGATTTTAATTGAACTCAGAAATTTTAAACGGCTGTACCAGCAAGGTCTGCCACCGGGAGAATATAATGGCCGATGAAATGAACTGGAAAGATTACCGGAAAAAACGTACTTCCGATACTGCTTTGCCCAGTACTAATACTGGAGAGCAAGCAGGTACTATTTCGCCGGCTCCTCCTCAAGTTCCGCAGATAAGTTATTCTGGAGCTGGATTCGGCAGCTTCCAGCCGTCCTTTGGAGGGGGAACACCAGAGGAGCCGGCAGCAGCGGGGACTCCTTCCCCAGGAGCAGGTATCAGCAATTGGCTGCCCTTTAATCAGGGAGGAGCAGCAGCCTTTGATACAGGAGAGGAACCGGCTCCTCCTGTAGGAAGCAGCAGTAATCTATGGGCTGAATTTTTCGATAAAGATAAAGAAAAACCTTCCAGCTTACCGGAGCCGGTTATTACTCCGGATGAGCCGGTAGAGGTACAGACGGATGTCATAGGCACTGACTGGACTCCTCCGGAACAGGCGGAGACAGGTCCCCAGGGGTTTGGGGGAGATGCCATGCAGATGTACATGGATTATGCCATGCAGGAAGAGGACCCCATGGTGACGGCGGAACGGCAGAGGCTGGACCGTAATAACCTATTACGGACGGAACAGGCCAAGAGAGATGCCCATGAAAGGGCAGTCCAGGCAGGATACCAGCCGGGTACTCCGCAGTATGAGCAGATGATGCGAGCAGCTGTGACAGATGCCAACAACCAGAATATCATGGCTACTAATAACTTCCACGACTTCCAGAGAGCACGGAGAGCGGAACAGCAAGCTGAGCTGATGAAGATATACGAGGAAGGTACCGAGGCGGAGCAGAAGGCCTGGGATAGATTTGAGGATATGGTCAAATTCCTGCCTACCCTCAAAGCACAGGAAGCAGCTCTCCGGGGACACCTGGGAGGTTACAGCCTCACAGACGTAATCGGTAATATGTATAATGCCGATGGCACCATTAAGGATAGTTATAAGGACCTCACCCGGGCTGAATTAGTCAAGCAGGGAATGACTGATGCTGTCAGTCAAATGGAAATTAATCCAGAGACAGGAGAGGCCTGGAAGGAAGGGGAGCAGGAAGCGTATGTGGAAGGGTTATATGCCGACAACTTCCAGAACCTGCTCTGGTCCAGTGAGGAAGTGACAGAAGGCAGAGAGGAACAGGGGGCTGCTGAAGGAAGACTGGAGGGATTCCTGTCTACTGGTGATACAGCTGGTCTCCAGCCAGAGGACTGGCAGTACCTGACACCTACTCAGATAGGTAATGCGATAAAAGATGGACATATCGTAGATTATACCACCACGAATGTCCCTACTCACCAGTGGGAGACAAAGGATAAAATGAGTGGAGCAGAGGCTGTTCAGAAAATGAAGGAGGCCTTTCCGAATTATGAGCCGGGCACGGTGATACAGAAGGATGGTGAGTTATACATCATCCAGGGATGGTCTGCCACCAGTGGACTGGACTGGAGTCTTACCAAGGGCACCCTGGAGCGAGTACGGCTCACAGCTACTCCTGCTAGTGGCGGGGAGCCCATAAAGATATACGAGTCGAAATTATTTAATCCGTAGGAGAAACTATGAACGGATACGGAGAATACTCACCTACCATGGAATATGAGCTGCTTGCCGGAAGCGGGTTTGACCCACAGGGCCGGCCTCTTCCCGGGAGTCAGGCTTACCACCGGAGCACTACCGGGTATGGTGGCTATGTACCCACACAGCCCCTGAAGAAGACAGCGCAGCTGCAGCCACCCTCCACTCCGGCCCAACAGGCAGCACAGCCGTCTCTGGCAGGGAGGACAGCCATGCTGACGGATAGTCCCCGTACAAAGCGTACCCGGGCCCTGATAGGCGGTCAGCCGGAACAGCCGGCAGGGAAAGGGATGAGTGCCCTGAATATGGCCAAGGGTGTAATGGGTATGGGAGGTAGTGGGGGTAGTGGAGGGGGTAGTCCCACTATTGAACCACGGGGTACCAGTGAATACGCCAGTGGTATGCCCCGTAGGCCTCACGCTGCTCCGGGAGCCCAGGCATGGGGGAATGCACTGGTATCCGAGGGGAATTCTGCCATTGAAGCAGCTCCCATGATGGGACCGGCTGCTCCTTACGTAGCAATAGCGGGTGGAGTAGCCAAGACAGTGGGGACGGGGCTCCAGCTATATGCAGCCTTGGAAGATGCGGACCAGGCAAAGAAAGAATATGAGATGCTCATGGACGAGTGGAAAAAAATGAAACGCCGGGAAGAGGCGGATTATAAACGCGAAGTGGAACGGCAACGGATGCAGGACATAGCGGGATACAGCTCCCAGGCTGCTGCCCTGGAAGACCGATTTGCCACTTCTTACGGCGGTTACCGCGCAGGAGGGCAGTACTGATGGCACAAGCAAGACCCTTACCAATGCCCCAGAGAGGGACTCCCATTTTCACCAAGGCCGGGCCCATGCCCACCAGACGGGCAGCCGGCACAGCTGGTGCCAAGGCCCGGGCATGGGGGACAGCTGCCAAGGAGGTAGGCGGTCATATAATGGATTACCAGAAGTACCGGGATGCCGGGGTCCAGGCCCAGGGGAAGGCGGACATGGAGGCCCAGATACAGAATGCCAGGCTGCAGCAGATGATAAAGAACCGGCAGCTGGGGATGAGGATACAGGCAGCCAAGGAACGCTGGCAGAATGCCCAGTGGCAGATAGATTTGCTGGAGGAGAAGCGGAACAAGGAGCAGCATGAACAGCAGACAGAAGCACACAAATGGAGAGGAGAGGACCGGCAGATAAAACAGGCCCGGCAGAAGAATATCATTGACTTTGAGAGGGAGTTCAACAACCGTATAGCCAAGTCAAAGGGGGAGGGAGGACAGCCGTTTAGACGGCAGGATGCTCTCCGCCTGGCGAATATGTATGAAGTAGGAGAAGACCCGAGGGTCCGGGGAATGATAAAAGACTACTGGCCGGCACCTGCCAGAGGGTCCACTGCCGGAGCCCGGAAGCAGAAGGTAGCTGCCAAGATGGTGGGATTCCTGGAAGACGAGCTGATGGCCATTAATGACCGGATAGAGCGGATAGCTGGGCAGACATTTGAGAAATCTTTTGTCCTGTACAATCCTATCACTTATGAGAAGACCATCTCCAAGATGCCCGTGGAGCCGGAGAAACGAGCTGCCTTGCGGGGGCTCCAGAAAGAGATGAGGCAGAAACGGAATGAGCTGCACAAGGCCATGGCAGAAGCAGGGATATCCGGAGGACCCGGGGGAGAATCCCCATTAGCCACGGAAAGAGAGATATCTGAGCTGCAGACTCAGAATAACAAGCTGCTGGAACTCATAGAGGAACTGGAAGCACAAGAAGAATAATGGGTCTACGGGACACCAGGGACGAACTACTTCTACAGAACCGCCTATTAACGGCGAAAGTTGAGAATATTTGGTTAAAGAAACGGGCCCTGGACCTCCAGCTGCCCATTGACTCTATCCTCCCTCTGGAAGCCATGGAAGGGGAGGAGGAAGTACAGGATGAGCTGACAGGCCCGGAGACTCCTCCAATTCCAGATTCTCTGCTGCCGGGCGCACAGAGAGGGCCCTCTCAGCCCGTTTCTCCTGAGACATCCTCTGCACTTCCGGAGGGTGAGATAGCCCCGGAGCAGGAGCCGGAGGAGGAGGCTGGGCCCATACACACGATAGGCACTCCCATTTACGACATCCCCCCGGAGCCGGAGGCGGAGCCAATGCCCGAAACAGCTCCAGAAACGGGATACCAGCCGGACTTCTTCCCGGCCGGCCCGGGAGGGATGCCCCGGGAATTGGCGGAAGATATCAAGGAAAACGTCAATTTAAAGACAATAGGGAAGTCCATAGCCGTGGGAGCAGCCAATACCGGAGGGAACCTGCTGTCGCAGATAGGCCTCCGGGCCCGGGAGCAGCGGATAGTATCCGAGAAAGCCAAGCCGTATGAAGGCACCCATCTGCCCGGGACTCCTATCTTTGAGCCGGCAGCCTGGGAGGAGCTGTCAGATGCCGAGAAGGCCGAGAAGCTGGAGCGGAACGGCTTGGAGAAACTGGGAAAAGTAATCAAAGAACTGCCGGGGGAATGGCAGGATGAGATAGCGGAGAAATCAGATATCACCCTGGAGACCCCCGGTAAGACTCTGGGCAGTATCCTGAATGTAACTGCACAACAGCTGTCGCTGTTGGCTACACAGCTGGGATTTTCCACAGTAGCCGGACCGGGCGGGGGAGTCGGGTCCATGATGCTGGTGGAGGGAGGCGGATTTAATGATGCCGGCGATATGATGGTGGAACGGCTGAAGGAGACCGGAGCCGACATGAGGGCCATACGCGAATTCCAGAAGAAGGTGGAGGAGAATTCCTGGCTGTACGGTACCCTGTCCGGTACCGTAGAATTTGCCGGCAACACTCTGGGACCCCTCCGGGGGCTGGTGGGGATTGGCAAGAAGCCGGCCCAGGCAGCCATGGGGCAGATTACCAAGGATGTGAAAAGCTCCGCCATGAAAACAATATTCAGGGAGCTGGCAGGATACCTGGGAGAAGGAGCGGAAGAAGCAGCCCAGGGCGGACTGATGAACCTGTTCATGCACAAGGCCATCCAGGAGACCAAGCAGAAGTATCCGGACTTTGCCCCGGAGTGGAAGCCGGAGAGCCTGTGGAAGAATTTTGTCACTGGAGTAGCCGTCTCTCCTCTCCTACGGGGAGGAGCCATGACCACCCAGAAGCTGAGACTGCAGTACCGGCAGAAGAAGCTGGTAGAAAAACTCAAATCAAAACTGGATGAGGGAACCTGGTCCAGAGTAGAAGAGGAGCTGGGCTTAGTCCCAGACCAGGTGCCGGAGGACCCTGCTGGGCTTGCTTCTCCTGGTGCAGGCCCTTCGGCACCCCAAGATATAGCAGAGGAGACTCCTGGGGATATAGCCCGGGCACACCCGTATATCAAGACCCTTCCGGAAGAAGAGGTAGATGCCTTTGGTCTGGCGGATAAAAAGCGGACAGGCAAAGAGATAACAAAGGCGGAGGAGGAGGGAAAAGAAATCCTGGTATTCGATGTGGATAACTTCAAGGCCATCAATGAAGGATACGGTCATGACGTAGGGGATGAGATAATCCAGGCAGCCAGTGACAAGATAGCCCAGTCCTTCCCGGGAGCCCAGGCTCTGGGGCATTTCGGAGGAGATGAATTCGCGGTGGTATTCAGGACTGCCCCCTCCACCGAGGAGCTGGAAGCCTTTGTAACCTCCTTCCCGGAGGACGTACAGGTGGATGGTCAGCCCATTACCATCTCCGGAGGAGTGGCTGTAGGACGGGATGAGAAGGCCCTCGTTGCAGATAAAATGGCTGGAACAGCCAAAAAAGAGGGAAAAAATCAAATAGTCGTGCAGCGGGAGGGTGAAAAAATATACATTAAAGGTAAAGCTGACCTAGAGAAGCCCTATGTTAGAGAACAAGACACCAGAGAATTTAGGAGTATTGTCGAGAGGCTTGGAAAAGAGACCGACAAACTTCCACCCGATGTCCGGGGAGCCGTTACAAGAGCCATATCGGAGCTTGGGAAAAAAGAACCTGGTGACGTTACAAGGGAAACTGGTGAGGAGCCCGTTTCCCCGGCAGACCTAGAAACAGAACTCACCCCAGAACAAGAAGCGGAATACCAGGAAGCTCGGGAAGCCGAGGAGGCCCAGCTTGAATATGAGAACTGGACCGAGCGACTGAACACCCCGCAGCTGGCACCCCGTAAAGCCACCATTATGAAGATGGCCAATTTCCTCAAGTGGGCCGGGCCGGAGAAGCGTTCCAAGGAAACAGGAATGCTGTTCTCGGAGCATATACCCAGAAAGTCCTTTGGGATTGCCTCTGATGAGCTGGCGGATGAGATAGGCTGGGACCACCAGGACCTGATGAACTTCCTCCAGGAGATGCCGAAGAAGCCGGATAAGCCCCCCGGCTCTGTCTTTGAAAAGAGGCCGAAGTATTCCAAGGAGCAGGAGTACCTGGACGTAATGAAGAAGCAGGAGGATATGTTCCCTGAGAAGGGAGTATCCAAAGCTCAGAAGGCCCTCCGGTCAATCCGGGAGCAGCGCAGGAAAGCAGCAGCTGCCAAGGATAAGGGCACCAAGGACCTCCCCTTGTTTGAGGGACCGGATACAGATGCGGACCAGATGAGTCTCCTAGAATCCAGACCAGCATATAGACCTTATAGAAAAGTCCCTGATAGTTTAATGGGATTCAAAAAAGAAGGGAAAGAACCTACACCTTTTGAAGAGCAAAAATATAAGTATGAATTGGAAGTTGAATTATTCGACAAAGGAAAATCTCTAGGAGTAGATGTTGTCAAGGGATTGAACAGAGCCCATGCAATGGAAAGGGCCCGTAGGAATTGGCCTTCTTTTGAAGTTAGACCTTACTTACAAGAAGCTACTCAATTCGTCAAGGAGCCCGGAGCCCAGTATAATGCCAAGAAGGAGACTATCAATCTGAAGGATGCCAAGATTCCTAAGAACTCCCCTCTGGCAAAATTCAAGGGCACCGACATGGAGGTCCCGGCAGGACTGCCGGAGCAGCTCGCCATTCATAAGGGAACTCCCTGGGTCCGGGAAACCCTGATGAACCTGGAATACCGCAGGGAGATACTGGACCTGATAAATGGGAGAAAGCCCAAGACAGACCATATCGGCCGGCTAAAAGGCGGACGGATGCAGCGGTACCTGAAGAAGGGAGAAAAGGGAGCATGGGATTATCTGAAGGTATCCTCTGCAATTGGAACTCCCTCCAAGCCCAGGTATGCTGTGAACAGCAGTCAGATGAACTGTGCACCATCTCCCTTCTGTGCAAACGGATGTTTTATCCTGAAGAATATGAATTATAAGTACGGGACCTCCCGGGCCAAATCAGAATTGATTGACTTAATGGTAACGAAGAATCCGGAAAAAATGGGTGAGATGATAGCCAAGCAGTTCAAAGGCTTACTGGACTATCATAAAGACAGTGCCCTCAGAATATTTGATAAGGGAGACTTGACTCCGCAGTGGGTAAGGGCCATTGAAGCCATAAATAAAAAGGGAGTCAGAGTCCATGTCTTCTCAAAGAAACCAGACCTGCTGCAGCAGCTGGACCCGAAGAATATACGTCTGCTCTCTATTGATAAGAGTAACCCCGAGCTGGCAGAAGGGAATAAGCTGCCCATAGCCTTTACCTATACCGGCTCCCAGGACCTGGACCTCCTGGAGCAGCTCAAGGATAGGATACAGGTCATCCTCCCGGTAAAGACAGGGAGCCGGCTGCTCACTCCAGAGGAAGTGGCCCAGCTCCCGGAGTGGTCAAAGAGGTATCAATGTCCGCTGGATGCCGGCAGAAAGAAGCTGCCTCCCATTGGCACCAATGACGGCTGGACCTGTGGAAAGTGTGACCGGGGAGGGGGAGTAGCCTGTTATGCTTACCAGCCCAGCACCGGAAAAGAATTCAGGCAGGTATCGGAATTACCCACCCAGCTAGAAGCAAAGGAGTTGATGAAGTATGCCGAAGAAAATCTCACCCCAGCACAGTACAAGCGAGTTCTTGCAGAACTACGAGGTATCATTAAAGGAATGGGAAAAGCCACCCAGCCCAGCCGAGCGGTTCCAGGCACTAAAAAGGTCCGTGAAGCTCCAGTCAGAGTCGAACCGTATACAGATGCAGAACTCCTAAAGACAGGAAATGTTAAATACAGCCCCCAGCAGCTGGATATGTTTATGCAGAATCCCCCTGCAGTTCAGGACCTGGATATGCCCACCCGCAGAGCCAGGGTAAGGGCGGAGAAAAAAATACCTCGCGGATTCAAGGCAATCTTCAAAGACCCGGGATATTTGGATATCAAGGGCTTTGTAACCAAGACAAAAGAGGATTTGAATAAACTGGTAAAAGCCATACAAGTATGGCGGAATCCGATGTATGAAACCTTCCGGGTTATTTATACCAAGGAAGGAGTAGTGGTAGGACATGAAGCCTTCTCTTCCCGGCTCCCAGGACAGGCCCTGGTTATGCCAACAGAGAAAAAGAAAAGGACCCGGTTCCGTTATGAGATAAAGGACAGGATGAAACGCCTGGGAGCTGACGGATACTACATGATGCACAACCATCCAGGGGGAAGAATTTCCCCTTCCGCCAATGATATAAGGGCCACAGAAAATTACAGTGACCTGGTAGATGGGTTTGAAGGTCATATCATTATTAACCATGGTAAGTATTCTTTTATCCGTCCCCGGGACTTTGCCGTCTCTGCGACAGAGATGAAACTGAAGCAGCCGGATATTTACGAAGTACAGGGAGCCCAGATAAAGACACCACAGGAGCTGAGTGTTGTAGCCAGGGACATCAATACACCCAAAGACCACATCGGTTTGATATTCATCAACAGCAAGGGTATTGTAACAGGATATAGTTCCATTCATAAAAATGTATATCTAAAAAATGCAGACCAATTTGCCGGCACTTTAAAAAATATGCAGAGGGACTGGGGAGCCATAGATACTTTTGCAATTGCTCCAGCTGACCCGCAGTATGCAATAGACCAACAGCTATACTACAGCGGAATATTTATGGATGTGATAAGCGAGTCCGGAGAAAGCCTGGTCAGTCTCATGGGAGCCCGTCCCCGGAAGGGACCTACTCCGGAATTCGTAAGAGTGAGAGAAGAAGAAGCCTCCTATGATATTAATCCTCCTCCTCCCTCCACAGACCCCAAACGGTGGGCCCAGGCCTGGCAGCGGTCCATAGACTTCATCCGGGGGATGAAGACCCGGGTGCCGAAGGAAGCCCTCACGATGTATGACAGGTGGGTCCGTGAAACTCAGACCAGGTTGTTTGACTTAGCCAAGTTGAAGAATGACCTGGAGAGAATGGGCAGCAAGGTGCACCGGGAAGCAGTGCCCTTCCTCATAGAACAGACAGAGGTGCCGGCAGCCCTCAACCGTCCGGACATAGCCCGGGTACTCAGTAACCCGGCTGACTATGCCATTGTACGGAGGATGGCTGACAGGGCGGAAGCTCACTTTCAGGAGTACCGGGACTACATGGAGGAGAATCTGGACCAGATACCTGAGCACTGGATAGAAGACTATGTAACCCATATCTGGGACCTCCAGGACAAGAAGCAAATCAAGGGAGCTATCAAGTGGTTCAGCACCAGGAATCCGCAGCTGAAGAAACGGTATATTGAGACTATGTACAAGGGTATCCAGGAGCTGGGATTAAAGCCCAAGACCCTGGATATAGCCGAGATTGTATCCATCCACGGGCAGAATACCATCCGCACCACGGAGAACAAGCTGCTGCTGGACGGCCTGGTGAAGCTCCAGGATGCAGCTGGTGTGAAGCTGATACAGCCGGCCACGAAGGCTCCGGATGACTGGAAGCTGATGGACCATCCCATACTACGCCGGCAGATGTATGTAGGGGAGGGAGAGAAAACAGAGACAATACAGTCCGTCAGTGAAGTAATACTGGAGACGGTGGAGAAAATCAAGACCATTGAAAGAAGCACCCCGGGAGTAAAACCCTCAGAATCCAAGCCCATCCAAAAATTGGAGCAAGTGATAACCGGAGCATTGGAGACTCGGGGAATGACTCCCGGGGAAGCAAACGCCTACCTGGAGAGACTCAAGGGAGTATATGCTGGCGCGGAGGTGACAGGGGAAGGTGGAGAGCGAACCACGGAGAGCATTAATCGGAGGGTCCGTAGGCTGGCACGGCAGATAGAGCAGAAGGTCCCTGTCAAGTATCCCCTCTTTGCCACGGTGCCAATTAAATTCCATCCGGACCTGGAGCCCCTTATGACTGCTGTCTTTGCCAGTCCCTGGAAGCCGGAGGGGAAGGTAGGAGCCATTGTGAATGCCTGGGAGGGAGCAAATGCCATCCTGAAACAGACACAGCTGGGTATCTCTTTCTTCCACCATATAGCCCTGGGAGAGGCTGCAGTAGCTGCCATGGGCCCAGTAAAGACAATCAAAGTGGCACTCAACCTGAAGGCCATGTGGGATGCCCTGGGGAAGGGAGAGCATTCCATGTTCATGGCCAAGTATGAGGTGGCCAAGGATGCCGTCAACCATGGGCTGATGCTGGGGGCTAACCTGGACGTACAGAAGCACGTGGTAGATAAAATGATAGAGGTGACCGGGGACTTCGTAGAGAAGCATTCCGGGAAGGCCCTAGCAGCTCCCATCCGGGCTGCCGGCTGGGGCAAGGAGAAATGGGACCAGGCCCTCTGGGATTATTACCATAACAACCTGAAGCTCACAGCCTATGAATTCCTGGTATCCAAAGAACTGGCCCGGCAGCAGAGGAAGCTCAATAAAGAATCCCCGGGACAGGTCCTGACAGAGGAGCGCATTGATAAGATTAAGGATGAGATGGCCTACTTCGTGAATGATACTTTCGGCGGACAGAATCTTATGGCACAAATGTCAGACCCGAATTGGATGAGAGCATTCCGCGCCGGCTTCCTGTCCCCTGACTGGCTTGTATCCACCCTTAAACAGGCTGGGTCCGTCCTCACTGTGGGCACCCGGCACAAGGAACTGAAGGGAGCCAGGGCATTAATGGGTGCCAAGTTCTGGCTCCGGGCTGCCATGTATTTCGGCGGTATGTCCATGCTCTTTAACTTCATCCGGACCAAGTGGGATGATGCCGAAGAGGAAGACAAGCCCTTTGCAGAAGGTGACGGCAAGTGGATGTGGGAGAATGACCCGGGGCATGAGACACACCTCTTCTGGGGACGGGGCCCGGAGGGAGAGAAGATATATCTCCGGCATGGGAAGCAGTTCCGGGAAGGCCCTGAGTTCTTCTATGATGCCCAGGCAGGGGAATGGAGTCCCATCACGGCTGCCCTAAAAAAATTCGGCGGAAAGGCAGCCCCGGTTCCGCAGATACTCAGTACCGTGATAACCGGGAAGACCCTCAGCCGGTTTGATGAGAAACTTCTCCGGGATACGGAAGGCTGGGAGAGAGTATGGGGTATATCCAAATATCTATCCAGCACCTGGCTGCCGTTTTCTTTCAGTGCACTGAAGGATGAGAGGAAGAAATGGGACCCGGTACAGTTTGCCTTCCCCACCAGTAAGGGGATGTCTGCTTATAAGACCCGGAAGTATATGAAGACTGCTCTCCAGAAAGAGAACCTGGACCATCTCCGCAGGATATGGATATCCGCCATTGAGAATAACATCCCTCAAGTGGAGAAGATATTTGACCAGGCGGTCCGGGAGCTGATGTATGATGCGGAAGAGGAATACCGGGCGGACCTCCGGAAGCATGGTATCACCGAGAAGCAGCTGGAGAAGATAACCACCCAGGCCCAGCTGATGACAGCCAATAAAGAAGTCAGGAGGATGGTCCGCAAGAAGAAGGCCCTGGAGAGAATGGGCAAGCTGGATATCATGGAGAAGAAGCTGGAGGGATACCTTAAAAGGAAAAAGGCCCTGGAGACAAGAATGAGTCCCCAGGACCGTAAGGAGCAGCTGAAAAAAATACGAAAAACCAGAGAAGAATATCGGCTCTTAGAGAAGTAACCCGTACTGTTGCTGGGCTATCCGCACTAATTTCCTAATCCCCTCAAATCTTGATGACTTATTCTTAGCCAGCTCTGCTGCCTTGGCTAGGACCAAATCATTGAGGATACTGGACTGGCTGTCTCCTATTTTTATTTTTTCCATTTCCCGTACCATCTCAATAGATACATCATCCAGGGAGTAGGTTTTATTTCTTTTGGGCATGGAATCCTCCAATCAATTTATGAAACTCTCCTACCAGGAAAGCATCTGATATCAGTTCTTTTTTGACGAGCTTGTCTACGATAACGGAGTCCAGGGTGCCCAGGGTGCAGCTGTCAATCACCTGAACCGGCTCTTTCTTATTCACATTGGTGGTCCGCATGACTACCTGGTCCCGGGTATCGTTGCTAAAGGAATTGGAGAGGAACCATGTCAGACTGCCCTGGGACAGGTCTATACCCATCTTTACTGCATCTGACTGTCCGAAGAGAATATCCAGTTCTCCCATTTGAAATCTTTCCCTGATGGTCTCCCTTTCCTTCACAGGAGTGTCTCCGGTAATGATATCGGCCCGGAGCCCTCTTGTAGAGGCTTCCACCATTCCGGCCCAGAGAGGGGCCTTAAAGAAGCTCAGGGCAAGGATAGGCTCCGGGTTCTCCTGAAAGTAGTCGAGCATATCATGGATTTTAGCGAGATTGCTCATCTCCCCGGTCCTGGGATTAATGCCGGCACCGATTTGATTTACATATCCCACATATACCTTGTCTCCTATCTCTTCCCCCAGGGCATTCTTCTTGGCTATGGCCCATCCAAAGGCAGCCCGTTGCTCCTCGTTCATTTCCACGGTCCTCCGGCCGTATAGAATTTTGGACCCCAGCTGCAGCTCCTTCATGGTGCGGATGAAGCAGTCATTTTTTATCCGCGCCCGTAGGCTTACCAGGTGGAGGGGATTCTTGGCTTCCTTAATAATCCTGGGTCCTACCTTTACGTCCTTCCAGTACTGGTAGACATAATCCGGCACTGACTTGCAGCCGTAGAAGTCCCCCTTCACCAGCAGAAATTGACTGGCGTATTGGATAGGATGTTCCGGAGCCGGATTACCTGATAGGCACATGACCAGGGGCTCCCCATTCTTTCGCTGCCGGTTCATGGCCCGGAGTGCATAACGGGTTACCTTGGATTCTTCATTGGCTACTGAGCTGGATTCATCGAATATCACCACATCCCACTCATAGCGGTCAATGACCCGGTAGGGCACCAGCATTTCATAGTTGACCACATAGAAATAATATGGGTCCCCCAGTTTCTTTTCCCGCTGCTCTTTGGTGCCTGTCACTACGCTGACTCCATTACACTGCTCCAGTGCCAGCTCCTGCTTCCAGGTCTCCATGATGGAGGCCTTTGTTACGATAAGCACCTTGGAAAGTCCAATGAAGCTCCTCATGGCGAGGAGGGCTGTCAGGGTCTTGCCTGTACGCTGCTCCATGAACAGCCATCCGCCATGATTCCCGGAGATATACTGGGCACCCTCGACCTGGTGGGAAAAGGGAGTCCTATTCTTCATACATCCCCTCCTCCAGGTCAGAGGCCCGGGCTTCCTCTGCTCCTGCTTTTATGCTGAGGATATCCTGCTTCTCCAGACCGTAGTCTTTGGGGGCATGGACCTCTTTAGGGGCTGCCGGCTTCTCTGCCTGGATGGCCATCAGGATATTCTCCCGGACTGCCTTGGGGCAGTTCTTGAGATATATCAGCCGGAGGTTACGGGTGAGGTAGTCGGGCAGCACGAATTTCTTCAGGTGCTCATAGATTCCCGGGACCCCATGCTTGATTACCATCTCTTCCGCTTTCTTGGGACCTATGAGAGCTGTCCCCTCCTGGGGGAACAGCCCGGGGATACCGTCACTACTGTCCCCGGAGATGATTTTCACTGCCAGCTCATGGGCTACCTGCTCGGAGGTCTTCTCCACCCATTCCATCTTCAGGGGATTGTAAAACTTGAGGAATTTCCCTGTCCGCAGCATTTGGTGCCAGTCGGTGTCGGTGGTGATAAATATCATGTCCTCCTTCGGGTGCAGGACATGATAGGCGTAGGCGATGTCATCCGCTTCTGCTGTATCCTCCAGGATTACCCGGGCATTGAAGGTATGAGCCAGGTTCTTGGCTATGTTTCTACACATATCCTTGAACTCCTTCCTGGTGGTGGTGTAGTCCCATTTGGCTTCTTTTCTGGCACCCTTGTACTCGGGGTACATCTGGATGATTTGATAGGGAATTTTATCCGGCTGCACGGCTTTAATATTACCGGCTTTTACTTCTGACAGCATATCCTCTGTCTCTGCCTTCTTCAGCTTGGTGCGGATATACTTCTCCATGCCGTCATGGTACTCCAGCCGGAAGGTCTTCTTATCATGCTGCATGTAGTAGATGGTCTGATAACTGGGTCCTCGTTGCGCAGTACCCGTACCTTCTTGATTACTTTCCGGCAGCAGTATCTTCTCTATGAACACCTGAGTATGTTTTGCATAGAACTGGTTGAATACTTCATATCTCCAGTACTTACTGCCGTCCAGTGCCAGGATGGTTTCATCCGGTTCAAACCGCTCCTGGTAGTACAGCATAGCTCCTGCTATGTTACGAGCAAATTCTGCTTGCTCGATGTCGGTTCTTGCCTCGTAGTCCGGCGAGGCCATTTTGTGCCACATTACATGACAGAGTACGGACCAGTCAATTAATAATTTCATTTTGCTTCTCCTTTTGAATGGGTTTGATTTGTTCCAGGATTACTTGTTCTTTGCCGTTGGTAACACTACCGTGCTGCCATATGTGTTGAAAGAGTGCCGATTCTACCCTGACATCCTGTGCCAGGTAGTTGATTAACTCAGCATACTTCTTGTCTTGCCATAAGTCGGGGGCCATGGCCCCGTCTCCGTTTTTCGTAAAGCCTAACGTGGCCTTGGCTACATCGTCCAGTTTCCATCCTTTCATCCGTCCATACAAGCTGGCGCGGATATCAGAAAACGGGTCATATACTTTAGGCTTAATTGCGGGTTGTTCTGTGTATCCCAGGTCATCACAGACTGCCAGTAGAAGGGGGATATCAAATTGAATAATATTATATCCCGTCAGTATATCACATTCCTGGATTAGTGCTAGGAATTCCGGCAGGTTGTGGTCATCAAAAAATAAAATCTTATCTGTCCAGCTGCAGTGCGCCCCTAGAAAAGAAATGCCCATACCCACATAGTCTCCCCACCCGTTGCAATACTGGTAATGAGGATTTGGTTCCTCATACTTGTTGGGTATTTTGTTTTTTATCTCAATGTCAAATGTCAGTATCTTCATTCTGCTTCTCCTGTGGTTTCAATGGTTTCAGTGGGTCAATTTTAAGAGTTATGTGCAGGGCTTGTTTGGTATCAAAATCGAATTTGTCTGAGAATACTTTCAATTTTTCATTGATGGGAATCATAGCTTTAGCTATGGCCTTTTCCCGTATCTGGTTAATTACCTTGTCTATCTCTGCGGTTATGTATTCCTCAGAAATGGCTCTGGCATACTTCATTACAGATGTAAGTTGTAATTGTGTATTCTGTGTGTATGCTCCCATGAGTCCTCCAGATGGGGAGACCCGAAGGCCTCCCCGGTTAAAGGTTATTCTGGTGTTTCTACCTCGTCATCCTCCGGCTGCGGAGCTGCCTTATCCTTTTCGGGTTTGGGCTTCTCGGGATTGCCTTTGGATTTGAGGACCTGCTCCACATCAGTAATTGAGATTTTGGGAAACCGTTCACCCTCCGGGTGCTCCAGTCTCATTTTGGCCTTGGGCATTTTGGTGTCCTCGATTTCCTCCAGGACATCATCCAGCTCTTTGACCTCTTCCAGGGCCTCCAGGTCCGCGCCGGCAGACTCCACCAGGTCCAGCAGAGCCACCAGGCTCCAGTTCTGGGAGAGAACATAGAAGGTCTTCCGTTCTTTACCCTTGTGCGCCTTCGGGTCCTCCACCTCTTTCTCGTCCAGGTCAGAGAGCATGGAGAGAATTTTCCAGGTCAGGGTGTACATCTCCTTGCCACCCTTGGACTTCCCGAATTTCCAGTCTTTGAGCCGTACTGAGAAAAAACCGTTGTCGATTTTATTCCTCTGTTCTTCCTCTTGCTGGGCTGCTTTTTTTCTATCTGCTAATGACATAGCATTCTCCTTGTTACACTCCCCTCTCAGTTGAACAGGACCCGGACCTGGGGAGTTGTAGGGTCCAGCCTGTTAAAAAGGTAAATCATCTTCCATCTTATGCTGGAGGTAAGTATAGGCCTCATTATCCAGTTGAAAATTCCGGTTCTCCATGCACCAATTGATGTAAAGGCCGTAGTCATAGTCAATGACTGCTTTGACCGTCCATCCCTTGTACTTTCCAAACTTGAACTCAAAGTCCAGGCCTCTCTGCCTCGCGTTCTGTTGAATATCCTTAAGACTCATTTTCTTTCTAAGAAAACTACGTTGTGTTTTTTGATATGCCGTTTCACATCCTGCAATTTACCAGTGGGTCCTCGCAGCTGCACCACCACGGTTTTGGAATTTATTTTAGTGGCCTCTGCTCTTCTCCGGGTACCCCGGATATCGAATTCGACTAACATACTACCTCCTATTTTAAAAACAAATGGCCCAAAAGTCTAGTTATTTATTTAATTAACTAAAAACCCCGCTCATCAACCTGTCTATCCTGTCTTCCCTGGTCTCCTGGGGCTCCAGGTATTCTTTCAGCAGCTCGTAGAACCGCTCTCCCTTTTCAGATACCCAGGTATCTTGATGAGCGTGTCCTGCCTTGTCTATCCGGATTACCACTTCTTCCTGGTCCAGGATTTTATTGAATGCCAATTTTAATAGGGACTCCGCCAGGACAATGGGCTCCTGGCCGTCACTCTCTTTGGTGAGAATATAAACGGAGTCATGCAGGGTAGCTATCGTGTTAATGCCATTTTTTCTGAGCAGCCGGACTGCCTCGCGGATGACGGAGCTGCCGGCACCTTGGACGGGGAAGTTCCGGACGGACAGAGCCTGGGGGTTATCCTGGAACATGGCCCAGCCACAGGGCAGCTGCAGGTATCCCTGCCGGGTGTACTGTCTTTCCAGCCGGTCCAGCCACCTCCAGTAAATCCGGTAGGTACGTTTATGCAGGTCAATGAGTCTCTTGGCCCTTCCCTCGGAGATGACTTCTCCCATATCCGAGGAGAGCTTGGTAGCCAGAGCCTTGTACCCCATGCCGTACTGGAGTCCCAGGGTGGTGGATTTGAACAGGTCCCGCTCTTTCTTGTAATCGGCCTTGGTGCCGTCTGCCGGCACTGCCCGGGCCTTCTTGGCAAAATAGAGGTATGGGTCCCCGGACTGGTAGGCCTTTATCATCTCTGGGTCCTGTGACAGGATAGCCCCGATGGCGAATTCCTGGGAGCCGTAGTCCAGCTCGGTGATGACATATCCCTTCGGGGCCCGTACCAGGCACCGCAGCCAGGCGGACATGGCAAAGATGAACCGTTTCGCCTGTGGGGCGTTACGGGCCGTCTGGGTGCCGTAGATACCGAAAAACGTTCTCAGCCGGCCGTCACTGCCCACGGAGTCAAAGAAGTCCTCAGCCCCCTCATCGGGCTCCCTGAGCCATTTCAGCTGATTCAGCAGCTTCCGGGTCTGCCGGTAGGCGTACAGGGCCGGGATATTGTCGAAATTGGACAAATAATCGTCATCCGTGCAGTACCTGCCGGATTCAGTCCTTTTCCAGGCGGTTACCAAACGGGGGTCTATTTCCCGGTCCAGGAATTCCTCAAACTGGCTGTATTTATCCGTCCAGTTTCCCAGTAGGTCTGACTTCCGCTTTTTCTTCCGCACGAAGAAGGGGAAGTGGTTCTTCACCAGGTCCTCTATCAGCCGGTCCCGCGCCAGGTCCACATTCTTCCGCAGGTTCCGGGCTGCCTCCAGGTCCAGGGGGATTCCCAGGTCCTCCATGACAGCCACGTGGGCACTGAATTCCCCCCGTTTCAGCTGAAGGGTCTCCACATAACCGATATTCTTTTTAAGGGCCCTCGCTATCTCATCTGTCATAATTTCGTGTATCTGTGGCAGGTGCTCGATGTCAGAGGCACAGTACTCCAGGATGTCGGACCGCTCCTCCGGCGTATAATCCTCTTTGGCTTCCAGTATCAGCTCCCTCATGCCCTCCTTCAGATACTTGTCAATATTCTTCTTCAGCAGCCGGCCCGTGCAAGCTGCCAGGGAGTAGAAAATGGGAGTATTGTCTCTGCCCTCATTCATGTGGGGCCGGTCCCAGACCGGAGGCACGGACCGTCTCCGCATATTGTGCACAAAGTAGGTACCGTAGTTGAATTTATCATTACAGTTCCGCAGCTGCCTCCATTCCACATAGAGGTCAATCCACTGGCAGCTGGTGGGGTCCATCCCCAGGGCACTGAAACAACGGGACTCCGCCGTGGAGGCATAGGCCACAAAAATATATCCCTGCCTCTGATAGTCCACCAGGGCGTTGTATAGCTTCTTTTTGTTACGGGCATTCTTATACAGCCATACCGTGTGTATGACATCCTCCAGCTTTTCACCATCCCCTACTTTCCAGGCAGCGCATACCGGCTCCGGGTGTCTCTCTGCCGGATGGTTATATTCAAAATCAATGTATACATATTTACTCATGCTTGCTTCTCCTTGCATTCCGGTTCCGGGTTACGGCAGTCAAAATAGATATTGTGTCCTTCCTCGTTGGCATAGTCACAGTGAACACAGGAAGGGCACTTCTCGTTGGGATAAAAGAAGGCATGATTTTCTTCTTCTATAACTACTGTCATGGTTTCATTTTCCTTTTTGCTATCCTGGAAGCCAGGGGACAGTTGAGGGGGACATCATAACTGAACTTCCCGCAATATATCGGTCCGTTGGGGAAGTCACAGTCATAGGTTTTACCGTCCCAGAAGAAGCAGCTGGTAACCTTGCTGGTGGTCTCTCCCCGGAATATGGGGACCTCCAGGTCTCCCTTTATCTCCCGCTTGTGTCCACAGAGAGGACAGTAATTCTCTCCTAATAGGTAAGCCCGTCCGCAGGGGCATTGTGGTTCAAGGGTCATTTTAATTCCTCCAGGATTATACTATTGTATTCCTTCCCCTGTATTCCTTCTTTAGTCTGAAATTGTATATAGGAATCATTACGGAGGGAGATACGGTGTTCTGTGAGATTATGGGTGTGCCCCACTCTCAAATCTCTCAGGACCTGGCATACTTGGTCCTCAGTAACCTGGGTGGAGACCAGTAGTATGGTTTGCTCGTTGTGGGCCAACAGAAACCCAATTAGAGTTTGAATCTGGGCCCGGGTTCTTCCTATCATTTCCCCACCTCCAGCATGATGGTCTGCAGGGTTAGGATGACATGGGTCAGCTGCCGGGTGATAATAAATCCGAATACCAGGACAAGCCCGGTAAGAATTCCCAGCATTATCGAGACTGCCAGGTCCCAGGTGATGTTTTTCATGCTGACTCCTCCTTGTCTTTAATCGTTTTAACGTACTTCACTACCTTGCGCCATATCATGTTTGGATATTTTATGTAATTAAAAATAAACGCCCCCTCGCTGTAATGCTTATCACCGATTATTTCATATAATTCCAGCGTGTTCATTATCTTTTCCAACACCTCCGCCAACTGGTTGCGGTCTTGGTGGGGGTTCCATTCAGTCAGATAAGTGTCCCTATCTTTTATTAGCCAGTACCAATTGAAGCCCCTAAACACCCTTTCCAGTTTGTGTCCCATCCACTCCAGCACCATGAGCTTGTCATTTTCCAGAGTCATATTACTCTCCTTGTACATAGGTTTTAATTTCGATGTCAGTCAGGTAGTGTTCCAGCTTGGCTATCATCGGGCCGTTGGGGTCTATCCGCAGCCCGAAGCACATCTGTACCCGCAGCTTGCCGGTTCCCTTGGTCTTCTCAATGACTACTGTCTTGCGGTCCATGATATACTTCTTGAACCTGGAGAAATCAGAAGTCCCCGAGGACCTGTAGGGGGTCCCGGAGGTAGCCACGTTGAAGCACTGCTGCACCATCCGCAGGGGCAGCCGGTAGTTCTCTCCGAATAAGAACAGCTGATTACAGATATTGCGGAATGTCAGTTCCTCCTCGGATATGCAGTGGTGCTCCATTATATCCAGGTGCTTCTGGGTCACCAGGACATCCTGCCCGGTACTGCACATTTTCTCATAGTCCGGCCGGCAGCTGTGCAGGAAGGCCTCCATCTCCATATACAGCTCATGCTGCAGGTTTCCGCCGATGACCATCGGGGCTCCATTCTCATACCGCATTACCCGTCCCCGCTTATCCAGCTTGCAGTATTTTGTCAGCTGGTCCTCCGTGGGCTCCAGGAGGGGGATATACAGGACCCGGGTGCGCTCATTGTGAGCATTGATGTTTATGTACGGCGCGATGTTCGAAGCCACCAGCAGCCGGCAGTGCATCCGGGCCGGGAAGGGTTTCATATTCTTCTGGTCAATGATGACGATATCATTTCCCAGGATACTGTGTATCTTCGGGTGCTTAATGAGGTTTGGCTCGGAGCAGTCTCCGTAGGACACAAACCGCTTCCCGTAGATAGTCTCAAAGGCAAACTGGGTCTTCATGCTGCCGGAGCTGATAGCCCCGGAGGCATCCTTCCCCAGGTACATGGCAATGGCATTGATGACAGAGGTCTTGCCGGTATAGCCGTTGTCATGCAGCCAGAGAGCCTGTCTGCCAGTATTCTGGGGAACGAATATTGAATATACCCAGGCGCGGAAAACGGGCCGGAGAGCAGCCGGGATGATTTGCATCCAGCCCTCCCAGAGGTCTGTCTTGCCGGGCTTGAGGTCATCGGGATTGAAATAAAAGAAGCAGGGCCTCCTGGGGTCATCGGATATCCCCACTGGTGTCTCATCCAGCTGGAAGGCCGGGTCCTCCTTCCAAATGGGCTCTGCCCATTTCTTCCAGTAATAGGACAGGGAGGGGAAGGACTTCCTGGTCCCCAGTACCTGGTGGTAGAATGCCAGCTGCTTCTTGCGTACCAGCCGGTTGTACCGATGGTACATCCAGGCGTACAGGGACTGCTCCATGCCGGCAGGAGTGACAGACTGGGCCGACTCCAGCAGCTCGGCGGAGTGAGTATAAACTTCTTTGTCCTTGTCTATCCGGCAGAACAGGCTGACGGCACCCTTCAGGTCACTGTGCCAGCGGAAGTATTTGAACAGCTCCCGGGTCTCGTCATTCAGCTCGGTGATACCTATCTCGTCCGGGTCCGGGCCGTTGGACTCCTCCTCCCAGACGGACTTGATATGCTCCATGGCCTCCCGGAGCTTCTCCCCCTCCGCCAGGAGCTTCGCCAGCAGCTTGTCATAGGTGTACTCTTTTCTTCCGCTGCCAAAGCGGTACATGGATTCTTCGGGGGAGCCCTTCTTCACTGATACTGTTATCATGGGCTACCTTTCAGTAATCTGAAAATCAATACCATGGTGCTTGAGCTGGCTGTTGACGGCAGCTCGCATAAAATGGTTCAGGCTGCTGTAGGGCAGCTTGGCATGATTCAAGACCTGGATGAGGTCCTCCTTGTCATCGCCGAAAAAGGCAATGCTGATGTATCCATATTCTCTATCCTTGGGAGGATTGGCTCCTTTAAATTTTGTCATTGTTTTTTTCTCCTTATTAAAACTAAGTAGGGCGGTAAACACTGTACAGGTTTGTCCGTCTTATCACAGAGAATTAGGTCGGTGGAACAATACTGAAAGTTCCTCCAACACATGCCATCATACTGCCGGCGATAGTGGGGCTTCCGGTGTATACAGCTTTTTACCGTACACTTTCCCCCTTCACTACACGGTACCAGAGAGGAACGGCTGTGGCCAAGATAGGTTCCTCCATTTTCTGTTCTTGGGTCTATCACTACTACCTCCTATATCCCTTTGAATTTACCCATGTCTCTATAAAGAGGACTCTCTTCTGTTTCCTCTTCCGATTTCTCCGGCGATATATTGTAAATGTATATGCCGTGCTCATGTAGGACCTCTTCCGGCAGCCCATACAACAGCTCCCACAGCTGCTGCTTCTCTTCTTGCAGCTGCTGCAGCAGCTTATCCGGGGAGGGTACGCTTTTGTCCTGGTACATTTGGACTATCTGCGACCGGAGGTCGTGAATTTTCCTGGTATGGACCCGGGCAGCCACATAGGTTCCCATCTGCGTGGCCTTTGTTTCCAGGGTGGTTTGATATACCAGGTCCGCCAATAATGATTTAAGCCGAGGTATGTTGCTCATAAGTGCTCCGGGTTAGTGGTTACGGTTTTTGGGAGCTGATTCCGTGCTTCTCTCTGATGGATATTTTCCTAATGAGAGACTCTGTAATCATTATTGCCCTTCCGGTGAGAGTGTCTTTGGCTTGTTTCAGAGCCCGGTCCAGGTCTTCGGCAGTCTGGCTGCGGTGGTTCCAGTGGACATAGATGGTGAGGGAATAGGAGACGGATTCTATTTTATCCAGCAGGTAATTGTTTGTAGGATTAAAGTGGTGGGACAGCTTAATGGAAAATTGTTTGGTCTGATATCGGTCATAGTGTACGTCCTCAAAATCGAACTCGTAGTTGTCAAAATATCTGAGAGCTGCTTTCTCGATGGCATCCTTCAGAGCATCATAATTCTTCAGGGGGCAGGGGACCTCCACATCGGCGCGAAGGGTGTCGATAGTGTCCATGTTTTTTGTTCTTTTCATTTTGCTTCTCCTGGTTAGTGATTATTGTTATCCTTCTTCTGTTATTCTTTTAATGCAGTCTTTTTTAGTGTAAAATCTATCTGACCATTCATGATTGTTTTCTGAGTCGGTTACAAAAATATCCCACATTCCATTACTGCCTACGGTGTCCTCGACTTTTTCAATGTCGTATACTTTGCCGTTTGCTTCTATCCTGTAGTGTCCCTTGGAAATCTTGGATTTTGTCATTCTTGCCACTCTATACAGACCAGATGGTCCGGATTATTTTCTTGGCGTGGGAGAGTGTGTCGGTGTAGGCAATCACTGAGGTGCGCAGGTCTCCCCAGTCCCGGGAAACCTGATACTTTGTAGCCTGTCTTAATTTCTGGATGGTGAAGTCAGCAAAGGAATAGAACTCCCCGTACTGATTAACAGTTTTTTCAAATGTCACTCCAGTTCTCCTCTTAGGCATAGTGCTTCTCCTGGTTTGAGGTGGTTCCCCTAAAATAATCTCTTGTCAAAAGTTTGTCAAGTTTTTTTGTCAAAAAAAATTGTCAACAAGTACCAATATAATATTAATATTATTTGTGTTTTTTCCTTGTTTTAACAATACATAGGTTTTTCCTATTATATTTGCAAAAAAAAAGTTGCTTGTTGACAAAAATATTTATATTGGAGGCCATAGGGCCCAAATGAGGCCCCAAATGAGGTAGCTGCTCGGAGGTAACTAATACGTTATAATATAGGGTAAACTTGTATGTAATAGGTTAGCTGTGATAGTCAAGAAATTTAGAAATTTGGGGAGAGGTGCTCCCATCCGGACCCAGTGCCGGCAGGGTCATAGCCACCCATCGAAGGGGGAAGCGGGGCACTGTGATGTCCTATATTTGGCTCTCCAGGCAGGTAAAATGGACCCTCCTTGGGTCAAGATTGACTATGAAAAGCGGTATGATTTACGGGTGAACGGTGTTCTGGTGGGGACTCATAAGCCGGATTGGACTGTTACCCGGGCGGACGGCAGTCAGTTCATAAACGAGTTTAAGGGGTATCATAAGAACAAGCGGGAATTCCAGCTGCGGATGAAATTATTTATGGCATTATACCCGGAGATTCCGTATCATATCATTGGAGGTGAGAAATGAAAATACTGCTGCTCAGGACCAAGTATCGTCCGGAATACACTGCCGGAGTCATGCTCATTAATGACAAGTTCTTCGGGTACACCCTGGAGGATGCCGTCCGGATGACCCCTAAGCAGTTTGGAGTGACGGCCATCCCCTCCGGAATGTACCAGGTAGTGGTGAATTATTCTCCTAACTTCAAGAGAGATATGCCACTTATACTGAACGTCAACCAGTTCTCCGGAGTGAGGATTCATGGCGGGAACAAACCGGGGGACAGCCTGGGATGCCCCCTGGTGGCTAAGAACAGGGGAAAGGGAATGATTTGGGGCAGCCTGTCCGGAGAGCTCACCAAACGCTGCAGCAGGTCCAAAAAGACCATCTGGATAGAAATCATTAACACCAGGGAATGGTAATAGACTATATTCTAGACTATGGATTATCAGGAATACAGGCGGAAGCGGTTCAAGGAATCGGGAATCCAGCATGTTTTGTGGGCCCAGAAGATGGAGGGTGCGGATTATATGGTGCTGGAGGTTCCGGGGGAGTGGTATGCCACTTACCTGTCCAGTGAGACAGAGAGATTCTGGATACTGGGTAACCTGTATCTCACCAAGTTTGAATTAGGGGGAGTGGAGTGGGTAAACTCGGCATGAAGCCGGAGGTGATAAAGTTCCTGCGGTCGGAGGCCCATAAAATGTACATGGGTCTGAGTTACCAGCAGCGGAGTCTGACCACGGAGAAGCAGGTGTACCGCGCCCTCAAACAAGCCTGGAGGTCCGGAACAAAGGTGACCCAGGAAGTCAGAGAGAGGGCCAAGTCCCTCCCCATCAACTTTAAGCAGCTGGACCAGGCCACCAGAAACAGGATGGCCCGGGCTGCACTGGAGAGTGATGCTTGACATTATAGACCCCACCAAGAAGCTGGTGAAATCAAAGGGCCCGACCCCCAAGCCGGCAGGGACCCCGGACTGGCCCTGGGAGAAACATGAGTATGCCAGGTACCTGCGGGAGATGAGAGGACGTACCTGGAACTCCATCTCCGAAGAACTGGGAGTTCCTGTGCGTACATTGCAATCTTGGGGAGAAAAAGAGGTCTGGAAGGAGAGAGGAGCCACTGCACCTGAGATGGAGCAGTTCACCCGGGCCCGGTTCATGGAGCTGGCAGCAGCCAATGGAATGCCCAAAACCAAGGCTGTTCAGCTCCTGGTGGAGGGTATGACTAAGCCTATCGTAGAGACCACCCAAGATAAGGTAACGGAGGAAGGAGAGATAATCTCTGAGGCCAAGACCCTACCTGACTATGCCACCAGGCACAAGTTCCAGAAGGACTACTGGGTACTTGCCGGCCTTTACAGCACTAATAAGCAGATGGAGATAAACAATAACGGTGAAGGGACCGTCAATGTCCAAGTCATTATACCTGAAAAGGCCCAGGGCTGAGAGACCGCAGCTGGTTTGGGTAGTGCCGGGTATGGTATACCACTACCTGGAGTCGCATGGCTATAACATGAAATATTTCCACATCGACCAATATGTAAAAGGAGGCAATCATGGCAGGAATCACAGGATATACCCAGGACCACAGGGCCAAGAGAAGGACCGCAGCCGGCATGAAGAAGGCCATCAAGCGGAATCCAAATCCAGCCCGTAGGAAGAAGGCAGCTACCCGGGCCACGAAGAAGACCCGGACCAGCCCGGGCAGGAGGATGCAGGGGTATTGATGCCCAGGGAGGGGGAGGTCCGTCCCAAGCCCCTGGAGCCCCAGGGTAAGGAAGGGTCTGATGTCATAACGGAAGAGGAGTTGGACCGCTATATGACTCCCCAACTCCAGATATTTAAAAACAATGAATGGATAGACTTATAACCCAGGAGATTACCACCATTAACCAATAGGAGAACAGAACATGGACCCCAGACAAAAAGCACAGATTAACATCCGGACAGCTATGCAGCTCATTGTGAAAGGGCACAGGCAGATGGATGTCGTGACCCAGGACGATATAGACGGCCTGGATGAGGCCTTCCAGAACACCAAAGCTATGGTGGTACAGGAGGCGGAAGCCCGGAAGAAGGCCAGGGAGGAAGCAGCTGCTAAAAAGAAGGCCAAGGAAGCGGAGAAGGCCAAAGCAGAGAAGCCGAAGGTGACGGAGCCCCCGGTAGAAGAATAGGCTCCATGCCGGAGAAGAAGAAGATAGCAGCTGTCCTGGTGCAGTTTGAGGGGGAGGAGGAGCCGGTTCTCCTCCCCTGGGAGAAGTTTCTGGTGCACTGGGATAGGGCCCGGTTTGCCAGTGGATACTGGACCTCTGGCAGGGTGAAAGAAGCTAGTGAGGGAGTGGGAGAGTATGACTGACAAGACTACTCTCACCATCCAGCCCCAGCCGGGAATGCAGACAGAGTTCATGCAGTGCCCGGAGACGGAAGTATTCTATGGGGGACAGGCTGGTGGAGGTAAGTCTTTTGCCCTCATCATAGATGCCCTGCGGTATGTGAATGAAGCCGGCTACAAGGCCATCATATTCCGCAGGACCTATGATGACCTCTCAGAGCTTATCAATATGGCCCGGGAGATATACATCCCCTGCGGTGCTAAGTACTCGGAGCAGAGACATGAGTTCCGATGGCCCAACAATGCTACTATCTTCTTCCGGCACCTGCTCCATCTCAAACATATCTACAGCCACCAGGGGAAGCAGTATGACTACATCGGATTTGACGAGCTGCCCCAGTTCCCCAAGCTGGCATATACCTACCTCTTCAGCCGGCTGAGGGGTACTAATCCCAACATCAAGCGGTATATGAGGGGGACAGGTAACCCCGATGGAGAAGGCCTCCTGTGGGTGAAGAATAGGTTTATTGACCCCATGCCTCCCCTCACCCGGGGATACTTCAAGACAGTTATGGACCGTGATGTGAAGGTCACAGAGCATACCCCGGGAGCCATCTCCAGGAAGTTTGTGCCCTGTGTACGGGCAGAGAATCGGGTGCTGATGGAGAATGACCCAGAGTATGAGAACCGTCTGGACCAGCTGCCGGAGGACAAGAAACGGGCATTGAAGCAAGGGCTCTGGACCATCATGGATAAGCCCAACCAGCTGATACTCACTTCCTGGTGGGAAGCAGCGGTGGATGGAGACAACAAGTTTACCGATGACGGCCGGTATACCATCGGGGGAGACTTCGGCACGTATTATGGTGAGGACAAGTCCGTGGAGGTCCTGGGGATAGGCAACAGGCCCTACAGGATACGCCATTGGCCCATGACCAAGACCACTCACTTCTCCCAAATCCTGGCTACTACAGCCTCCCAGCTGCCCTCTAACAGGATTATGCTGGGAGTGGACTGCATAGGCCCCGGTACCGGAGTGGGGGATGAGCTGGAGGAGCACCATGGACTCTCCAGCCGGCTGATACGCTGCACTCATAAGGACCCGCAGTTTGAGCAGTACCTGCGGAAACATCGGTGGATAGGGGATATAGAGTTCGATGACCTGCGGAGCCAAATGTGGTGGAAGTTCAAGGTGGACATGGAGAATGGGGATATTGACCTGTCGGCCTTCCAGACCCAGACCGGATACTTCGATGACTTTAATACCCTCCAGGAGGAGGTCCTGGTCCATACCTTCAGGATATACCTGGGGAAGCTCATTGTTCTCCCCAAGCATGAGATACGTAAGCCGGAGGTCCTGGGCAGGTCCCCTGACTTCGCGGATGCCTTGGTGATATGGAACTGGACCCGGCAGTACCACATGGAGGAAGCACACGATATCAACTCCGAATACCAGGCGGACCATTACATGACTGAATGGTTCCAGAAGACCAATGAGTACAACCTGGAGGAGGGGACCTATGATGATGACTATGCTGACAAGGGAGTGTATGATGATGATGACTTTATAACCAGAGGGAGGCAACATGACACTGGAGCCCAGAGAGAAATTAGCTGAGTATGCCCACAAAGCCTGGTCTGGATGGATGGAGTATCTCTTTGAGAAATCCCGTCTAGAGGGCAGCGGGGCTATGACAATACCCCCTGACCTGGTAGCTCGGTGGACCCGTCAGATGACTACCGAATACAAAGACCTGCCGGAGGAAGAGAAACAGTCCGACCGACAGGAGGCCATGAAGATACTCACCATTGTCCATGGAGGTGACCATGATTAGAGGAACTACAGTCAAGCACTGCAGCAAGGGCCGGAGAGGGAAGACCATCAAGAAACATCCCACCCGGGCCAAGGCTGTGAAACACCACAGGGCCATCATGGCCAATAAGAAAAGGAGAAGCAGATGAGGATTAAACATGACCCCATTCAGTCGGCTGTCCAGTCAATGGATAACGCCATACGGAACCTGTCAGGGCTGCCGGCCAATAAAGTAACAGAGGAAATGGTGGATAAGGAAATTGAGAAGGCAGAATGCCTGGTATTTCCGGAGACCACTGTCACTATATGCTGCATTACCCTTAAGAACGGCTGGCATGTTATAGGCTCCTCAGACTGTGTAGACCCCGAGGAGTACAATGAAACAGCCGGGCAGTCCTACGCCATCCAGGATGCCCGGGATAAGATATGGCAGTTTCTGGGATTCCGGCTGAAAGATACCCTTGCCCTCAAGGCACAACAAAAAGAACCTCAACCTCAACCAGGAGAAGACCATGACAGAGAAAATAGTGAACATCGGGACACAGAAGCACACCCAAGTGCTGACTCTGGATGACCATACCTATGGTGCCCACCACCAATATCAGATACGGGAGGCAAAGGGACAGGAAGACCCAGGATTACCCCGTAACCTCGCAGAGATTCACTTCCAGCAGGGCCCCATCAAGGAAACTGGTGTCAATGGTGTCCACAATGAGGACCTCATTGCCATTGTCATCCACCGACTGCAGCACCTCAATCAAGGGAATTTCCGGTGCCGGGAGAATTCCACAGCCATCACCAAGCTGGAGGAATCCCTCATGTGGCTCCGGAAGCGGACGGATGACCGGGAAGCCCGGGGAGTGGAGGGGACCAGCCAAGCGTAATGTTTTGTCACCCTCCTCCTCCGCCCCTTTTCACAGAATTTACTTTTGTGAACCATTGGCCTCACACCCATGTGATTTTTTGGGGGGTTGAGTGGGTAGGACTGGACTTTAAAGGATATTATGCTCTGGAGATTACAGTTTTTAATTTCGGCTTTAGGTGGTCTGCCCCAGAGCTGCACCTATACGCCCCAGTACTTCAGAGAATACCTGAAACCCAAGTACAAGGAGGAATCATGAAAAAGTACTTCAAACCCAAATCAGTGACCTGGTGGGCCGGTATTGCACTGGCAGCTGTCCAGGTTGTGAGAGCCATTGGTATCGAGGTGCCCCAGGGTATTGATGAGATAATCATCGGTGTGGGAGCTATCGGAGTCCGTGGTGCTTTACAGGATTAAAAAATGCCCTTTTCTATATTTAGAAAACATGTAAATGTAGAAAGGGGCGAAACTAGTCCCCAAAAAATGCTTTTAAAAATGCCCCTTGTGGGAACAAAAGGGCGAATTTATTTATCAGAAAACAACCAAAAACCCAGGAGAAGAACATGGATACAAAAAATGTTCCAGAAGGCCCCGGCTCCGCAGAGGAGCAGTCGGAAAAGAAACACAAAGTCACAGACAGAAGGTCCACGATAAAGGCCGATAGTCTGGGGGCTAAGGAGGAAGTCCCCCCTAAGCCAGACCCTGAAGTAGAGCCCCCCATTCCCCCGGCACCGGACTATGACAAGATAGGCCTGGCTATGCAGGGGGACAGGATGCTCCTGCAGCAGTTTCCTCACACCAAGAAGATAGGCCATATCCTCACTCCTGAGAGCTTTGAGATGGAGATTGACAAAGCCCGGGTGGTGGCCATCGGGCAGGATGTGAAACGTATCAACGTGGGGGATGTCATCTTCAAGGTGACAGGACTCGGGCAGATGCTCAAGGGGCATGACGGGGAGGAGTATATCTTCTTGCCGGAGAAGGCAGCCATTGCGGTGGATACCCTCTTTGAGGATAAGCCCAACGAGCCCATCCTGCCTGGGAATCCGGATGTACCCCCGGGAGCTGCCATATGAACAAAGGGAAAAACCCATATCTGACAACAAAGAGAGGGGGGCCGAATGCCCCTCTCCTCCTTCGGGTACCAGTGCATGACTTTGAGAGTAACCATGAGATGGAGGAGCAGCTGCTGCCTTATGAACTCCTGGTGGCGAGAATCCGTAATCCTAATCCGACCGGGTTTACTCACAATGTAGGACTGGTGTACAAGGATGACCTCAATCGAGTGCATTCTATCATGTTCATGCAGCACCATGGGGAGCTGAAGGACACACCGGAAAACAAGAAACTGTTAAGCGGAGAAGCAAATGGAAACGAAGGAACTGGTCAATCAGGCCAAGAGGAAGCTCCTGGGAAGCCGGCTGCGGAAGATGCGCACCAGCCGGGATTTAACCCAGGAGTACTGCGCTAGGATAATGAACTGCAGTATCAGGGCATGGTCTCGGTGGGAGACAGGAGTGGCCTACCCCAGGGGACCCTACATCGAAAAAATATATGAGCTGTTCCCAGAGGCAGAATTGTAGAGTCTAGACTATTGTCTACAGGAAAATGTGGCTTTTTATTTTGAGTAGCATTACCTTATATTGTGTATGGCAAATGCTGCGACTGATGAAAATCTGCAGGGAGACATAAATGCGCTCCATGAACTCCATCTGTCAAACCTGGCGGATGACCTCATTACCCACCACGGGTATGTGGTAGAATACTGGAGACCCTTCAATAACAACAGGGAGGTAAACCATAACTTCGTCCGTGGTAACCAGTATGACCCCAAAGAGATAGCCCAGGGTAGGGATAAGCGCAAAGACCTCATAGTATTCAACAATATCAAGGCCTCTGAGAGGACCATCCTGGGTCTTTGGCTGCAGAATCGCTATGATGTGGAATTCCGTGCCACTAAACCACAGGCGGATGATATCTCCGAAGTGCTCCAGCAGCTGGATGCCTGGGAGAGTGACCAGCAGGAAGATGATATGCTGGATGTCGAGATAGTGAGACAGGCCTGGGCAGGGGGTAATTCCTTCCAGGAATGCTTCATGGAAGTGGTGGAAGGCAAGAAGCCACAGATGTATACTGTCAATCAGAATGCCTTTTCCATCTGCTGGGACCCTGAGTCCCGGGAGCTTATCACCAGGAAGGATGCCCAGTTCGTAGACCGTGACAGCTTCCAGAATTACAGGGAGCTGCTGGAGAGATTCCCCGACAAGAAGAAAATCATTGAGGACCAGCTGGGTGCTTCCCATGACTCAGATGACGGGTATGAGGAGGTCCAGGTGTATGCTGACCGGGACCATGAGGACCGGAAGGAGCGGAACGGGGAATACCTGGTAACGGAGAGATTCTACAAGGTGCCCGGGAAGTTGTATTTCGCGGAAGTCGATAATATGCGGATTGACATCGACAAAGAGGACCTGAAGCAGTTCAAGGCTGAGATGCCGGGTGTCCCCGTCCAGATAGAGGATGTGGACGAACTCTGGCTGGCTATCGTGTGCGAGGAAGTATCCACTACTGAATATCTCTACAACGGCCCTTATCACTGTCAGCCTCGGGACCCCAGGACCAAAGAGATAATTTGGCCTATCCTGGAGATGGTGGCTGAGTCCCTCTCTGGGATGCCCCAGGGATTTGTGGACCATGAGAGAGACCCCTCCCGGGTAATCAATAAGATGATTACCAATATCCTGTCATCGGCTACCCATGCAGCTGCTGCTGCCATGCTGATAGACCCGACTGCCTTCATCTCTGATACTGAGGCCCGGCTGGCAGCCAGACATCATGCTGACAGTGACAGGTCCTTCCTGGTGAAGAAGGGAAGGACCGGGGATGCCATGCAGCCTATCGCCAAGTCCGGAGTCGGGCAGGACCATCAGTATGCCCTGGACTATTCTCTGTCATTCTTGAAGGAAGTCACCTCTACTCCCCCTGCCTCCATGGGACAGGAGGAGAAGGCCGGCGTATCGGGGAAACTCAATGAGCAGCGGATACAGCAGGGATTCACCCAGCTGCAGCCGATGATGAAGAATTATCGTGCCTTCATCAAGCAGAGGGCCAAGCTCCGGTATTATTACTGGAGGACCTACAAGACAGAGGAAGAGACATTCCGTATCATTGACACGGAGGAGCCCTCCACTAATCCCTTCCAGACCATCAATAAGATGGTACCGGAGATGGATGCCACTGGACGGTGGACAGGAGCCATCAAGAAGTTGAATGATATCAATACCGCCATTTATGACATCCATATCCGGGAATCGGTGAAGTCCCCGATGTACCGTGAAAAGCAGCTGCGGTTTATTGACAACCTGGCCCAGTCCAATTTTATCAAGAATGACCCGGGACTGGCAGGTGCCCTCCTGGCAGAGGCCCTCCGGCTGTCGGATGCCCCGGAGAAGACCAAGGAGAATTTAAAGAAATACTCTACCCTCATCCAAAAAGCGGAGATGGGTAAGAGACAGGCAGAACAACAGCTGGCCCAGACAGAGAAACAGGGCAAAGAACTGGATAATATCCAGAAAATGCAGGAAATTGCCCAAACGGAGGCCCAGCAGACAGAAGGATTTTTACTAGACACTGGTCCGGACCAAGAGGGAGCCCCGGCTTCTCCTCAGATGGCCTCACCAGCTATGGCTTAACGGGAGAGGGAGACCTTAAACCCACAACAGAAAACAACGCTTAAACCGTAAGGAAAGCACATTATGAGTACAGAAGCAGCTACAGTGGAGCCAGGCACAGAGGCCCCTGCGGAAGGAACTCCTCCCGTAGAAGGACAGCCTACTGCCCCTGAAACTCCTCCGGAAGGTACTCCGGAAGGGACCCCCCCAGAAGGGTCCAATGACACACCACCTGAACCATCTGGACAGCCCCCGGAAGGGGATGCTCAAATCCAAATGTACCAGGATGTGTTACGCAAATCGAAAGAGGATTCAAGCTATCAGATGACTGATGAGGAGGCAGAGGCCTTCCTCAATGTCCAGGACCAGATTGCCGAAGGCACCCTGGAGGACCCTGGGCCGGCCACTGAGAAGCCGGCTGAAAAGCCCCCTGAAACTCCGCCCGAGGAGGGAGACACGACTCCTCCGTCATCCGACCAGGATACGGATACTCCCCTCATTGATGGTATGACAGAAGAGACCTCCAGGGTACTGATGTCTGCCATGGACCGGGTAGGAGCCAAGGATTTATCCGAGCTGGATGGAAAGATTGAAGGTCTGATAAAGACCATGAAGTCCTCCGGTGGAAAGCTCGGCAGCGAGGTCAAGGCCATGAAGGAACGGGAGCAATCCCATATCAGCTGGATACAGGAGTTGAAGGCGGGTACCCCGGAGGCCATGGCGTATCTGGAAAAAATCACTGGACGTAAGTTTACTCCCCAACCTGCGAAGGAGGGTGATAGCTCAAGCATACCTAGCGGAGCATCAGAGCCCCCGGAGGACGGAGACTTACCCGATGAGGAATTTCTGGATGACAAACTTGCTGCGGAGGTGCGGTCCCTAAAAAAGATGGTCAAGACCCAGGCAGAAACTATTGAGAAACTATCCAAAGGAGAGCAGCAAAGAGCGGAAGCCAATGAGCGCAAGACTGCTGCTGACGGATGGGTAGATGATGTAGTGGACCTGGTGGTAGACCCACAGACACAGGGAGCATTCAAACTTTCTGCGGGAGAGGCCCGGGCCCTTGCACAGCAGTACTGGGGTCCGGACGGACACACCAAGGCCGTCCATCCAAAATTTCAGCCGATACATGAACTCATAAAATTTGCTAATGAACGGAGTATGCCGGACTTGCGAAGTGCATTCATAGTGTGGCAGCATGAGACTGGTTTCTTTGCCAAAAAACTCATCCAGGCCAAGAAAGAGGGAGGGGATGCAGTTCAGCGACCTACCTCTAAAAACAGCTTCATTTCCAAGAAGCAGAAAAACCAACCAAATGTACCACAATCTAATATCTCAGAGGAGGATGTATCCCGTATGGAACGGGGTGATTTTGATGCCATCCCCGATGAGTGGATGGATGATGAAGGGAACCTGCTGCCGGATAAAGTCCCGGAGAGGTTCCATGCAGCAGCCTTTGGGAAATTAGGCAAACCGAAATAGGAGTAAAATATGTCTTCGGTACCTATTTTTACAGAACTCCAGGTACAGGCCTGGAGAAAGAGGATGATAAAAGAGGTCATCAGTAATGTCCTCTGGTCCTCCCTCTCAAACCGTGTGTCGGTGACCTCCCAGGTCCCTAATGCGGGGCAGAGAAAAGTCCCGGATGCAGTAGTGCACTGGGTCTCGGATTCCTTTTCCAAGGGTATCCAGAAAACCACTATCCCCTTCTTACAGAAGCTCCAGGACATGGGGCAAGGTGGATGGGAAAAAGTTGAAGGGCAGGAGGAAACTCCTCTCATGCGCTTTAAGACCATCAATTACAACCTCCAGAGGAAGGCCCTGTCCGTGAAGGATGAGTCTGTGGAAGGTGACCTCACTGAGTACTACGCGATAGCCTCGCATAAGGTCCAGCTGCTCACGGATTATTTCGCCGAGCTGATGGACTACAATATGCAGAGAGCCATCCTGCGGGGAGCGGACGAGTTCCTGACCCTGGCGAAGTACTGGACTGGTCAGACCCTGACTACTCCTCCAGTGACGGAATCCTATCACCCTCACGTGCTGCCTAATGCTGCAGCTGCTGCGGTAACCTGGAGTGCGACTGATGCCACCTATGGTGGAAATATTCAGACTGCATTTGATGCCCTGGTGGCAGCGAATGCCATGGACCTGGCAGCTCTGGATTCCATGGTCTTCCAGGCTGACTACAGTGCTGGGGTGAAGCTCCAGAAGCTGTCCTGGAAGTCTGGTGCCAATTCTGTCCAGTATGTCGGAATGCTTTCTGAGGCCCAGGCCAAGCAGCTGACTACAGCTACTGGTGCCGGGACCTGGCGGGAGCTGATGACAGATGCCGGCAAGCGGGGAATTGACAACCGCGCCATTTCCGGTATCCTGGGTGTGTACAAGCGGACCCTCTGGCTGACGGATGAACGGGCTCCCCTGTGGGATACCACTACCGCCACAGCCCTTGCGGACCGTATCCAGTACTACAAAATCACTGACGGCAGGACCCCTGTGGCCAAGACTGGTTCCGGTGCAGGAACCGTGGAAATGGCCAAAATGTGCGGTCAAGGTGCCATCGGTGCTGCGAAAATCAAGGACCTGGACTTTGTGGACAAGGACTTCGACTACGGTTTTGCTCACGGACTCGCTGCCTCCCAGGCTTGCGGGTGTGAGAGGATGGACCTGGTGAATACCTCCATCTCCGCGAAGCCCTTGAACCAAAGCTCATTCATCTACGCGACTGCCACACCGGCAACCACGCTGTAACCAACCTATAACCATTAATTAAGGAAGGAACGAATTATGTCTGAAGCAAAACTTTCGATTGCCACTCTGGGCACCAGGGAGTCTGTTATTCAGGTTACTGCTTCCGTGATGGTTACTGCCGGAGCCAACACCATTAATACCCTGGCAGTCACCTTTGAGAAGGCGTTTGTGAATGCCCCCAAGATAATTGGGGTAACTTCCAAAGCCCTCGCCTTGCGGAAAGCAGCTATGCTGAGTGCAACTGCTGTGACCACAACTGGCATGAATGTCAATGTCTTTCAGAAAGAAGCAGCCGATGTGGCTAACGGCACCTATGATGTCGATGTCACTTTGGTTGGCTGGAAGGCCTCATAACCAAATACCCGAGGGACCGGGGAGAAATCTTCGGTCCCTCTTTCAAAAAAGGAGAAGCACATGAGTGACAGATATTTTGTAGTTCAGGCCGACAGGCCACTAAAGCCAGAGCAGCCCTGGTATTATATTCCCGGGTTGAAGACGGAGATGATGACGGACTTGGGAATGCTCCCGCCGACAGCTGCCTCTATTGCTCATGGGGTGCTGGAATGGAAGATTCCTAATACCCAGTATAACCAGGGATGGATATCCCTGCATTATTCCCATTTCAAGATTCTCAGAGAGGGACAGGAGAGAACAGAAGTGGATGACATCCCCGTAATGCCCGGGATGCCGGAACCGCTGGAACCGGAAGAAATCACTGCAGTTCCGGAAGGGCCCGGGGATATAAACGAGACACTTCCTCCTTCTCCGGAACCGGAACCAGAGTCTGTTCCTGCACCTGCTGCACCTGAACCAGCGGTTACACCTGCAGTCCCGGAGACACCAGCTCCAATTCCTGAGTCGGCTCCTTCTATGATAAGGGGCGGTCTTGATTATTTTGCTGTCCCAACTGACCCGATTGAAGTTAAACAGCTGAAGGCCCATATCAAGGCCAAGCTATCCGAGTTAGAGGTGCAAGCCCCTGAAAACTCTACACTGAAGACCCTTCAGGAGCTGCTCAAAGCACGGCTTATGTAGGGTGACGTAGAGGGGGTGCCCCTTGACAGTGCCCGTTACTTCCCTTGCGGATATAGTGCTGCTGGCGCACCAGCAGTACGGTATTCGTTTCCAGCTTACCCAGCAGCAGCTGGTTGACTTTGTGAACATGATTCAGTTCATAGCGTACAACCAGGATATGAAAGCATTTGAGAACTGGGACCAGAGATTGGTCCTGGGACAGGATGTCTTTCTGGAGACGGACTCGGGGTCATATACCTCCCCGGTTGCCTCAGATATAGGCAAAAACGTATCCGGGTCCGTCTCCGGAGTCATCGGAAAACTACTCAACTACAAAACAAAAAACCGTATACACCAATGGATAGTGGAACCTCCGGACGGGGGAGGCAACGATATTGCCGGCATTGACGGAGAGACCTTGACCATTGTAACCGGAACTGGCACTGGGAAGGCCGTTACCGGCCAGGACTACCTGGTCTCCCTCGGGCCTTACCCTATCCCTCTGGCAGCTGACGGGGCCATGCCGTTTAGGAAGTTCATCGGCATTACCCAGCTGTCGGACCAGCAGAGATTCCAGCTGCCTCCCAGCTCCGGCTTTAATGGATATGATGACTATGGGTATCTCCTGAATGGGATACCTAACAGCCGGCATTCCAATTGGCCCACTGTATTCGATGTATTCAACCGCGAGGTGACTCTCAAATCCACCACCCGGCCCACCATAGACCAGACGGAAGAGACCTACGGGCCCAGTGCCACTACTCTCAATACCAGTAAATTGCGGTGGATATATTACATTAATCCTCCCACTATCACGGATATATCGGAGGAGGAAAAAGTCATCCTGCCGGAGGAGTACCGATATGAGGTGCTGTTCAAAGGCATTTCCCGTCTGGCGGATACTGCCACTTACGGGGATTCCGGGTCCGCCCGGGCTCTTATAACTCCCTGCTGTGAACGTTTCTGGGAGGATATGAGACTGCAGTACGAGGCCTACGGGGATACCAGTGACTGGATATCCGAGGGGGATGTCGGTCTGGTTAAATATCACGGATACAGCTTAGGGAGGAGACGTATTACCCAGTGAAATTAGCCAACCGTAAAATACCAAATATCTATGAAGATGAACCTACCATCAATGACTTCATCTCTCTGGATTCATTTGGTCCCCATGCTGCCCTTCCCAAGGGAGTATTCCGGGAGCTGAAGAATTTCAATATCTTCGGTGAGTATATCAAGTCCCGATGGGGAAGCCGGGTCCTGGCTAATACCCGGGCCACTAATTTGGACATCCTCAATTATGTGGTATTTGATACCGGGGAGAAAGAATATCTCATTGTCCAGCAGGATGCTGTCTCATATACACAGTTTCAATTCATGGAACTATCTGCTGATGGATTCTATGATGATGTAGTCTACAAGTCAGACGGCACCCAGGTACAGTCATTCCCGACTGCGGATGAGGACCGGGTAGCTGATATGATGATGAGCAATGGTAAGGTATATGTATTCCAGGCAGCTGGGAACATGATACTGGAATGGAATGAAACTCAGTCCCGGTTTGAGTCCAGGAAGATGGGGCTGCCGGCTCCCCAGATAAATTCTATTACTACCAATTCCCTGGGCTCCGGCACTAAAGGGACCCGGGTATATGGAGTGGAGCTGGTATTCAAGGATACTTCCGTTACCCCTAATGTGGATATCGTTGTCTCCGGCCCTAACCGCGCCAAGGAGGTTACCGGGACTCCGGAATTCGGGGAAGGGGCCCTGGCTATTGTAGAGGGAGACGGTATCTCCACCAGGATAGGTGTATCCAATACCCTTAATGATGGAACTCTTATAACGGATACAGAGAACAGTTTCTGGACCCATGTACGCCTGTATAGGTCCCTGGATACCACGACAGCCACCAATTCAGTCCCCGAGCTGGAGGGACCGGCCGAGATAGTGGGAAGGTTCGATGAACTGTTCCTGCTGCAGGAGATGGACAGGGCTACTTTCCTGGCTGCCTGGGATGCAGGAGAGCAAGCGTATCTCTTCCTCTATGACAGTATTCTGGACAAGGATATACCATATCCTCTGGATGTGGTACTGGGGGACAGGATGGAAATGTATCCTATACCCCCAGCTACCACAGGGGCCTTTCAGCGTAATAGAATATGGGCCTCTGGTATCACCAATTTCCCAGGACCCTCCGGGCCGGTTACCCTGGATAATATTGAGTCCAAGATTTTCTTTTCCCCGGAGACTTTCACCAAATATTCAGAGAGTGTCCGGGCCCTGTCGGCCGTTGAGTCGGACCCTGGAGACGGACAGAGGATGATAAAACTGCTGCCCTTCCAGGAGGACCTTATTGGTATAAAAGAGGGTAAGACAGGAAGAGTTCAGAGGGGAGACCCAAATGCCGGATGGATTACTGAGGATGAGGTAATCGGAATTGAAAATAAACGTCATGCTCAGTATGTCCCTCGGGTAGGTATCTGTGCCATTGTCAATGACCAGAAAGATTTCCGTATTTTCGGATATGATATGAGATGGCACAGTAACTTTGCGGGAATGCAGGTGTCTCGGCCTATCCGGAACATTGTCAAGGATTGGACCCTGGAAGACATCAGCTTCATGTATATGAATGGAAAGCTATTTCTCAATGGAGGAGAAGCTACTATGCTGGTGCTGCATACAGAGCAGCAGAAGGGATGGAGTAAATACACCTATCCCCTCGACAACCTGTCAGAAGTCATGTTCACCTTTGATGAGGGTCGCAGGGCTGCCATAGCAAACCGAAACCAGCTGCCAGTGGAGATAGAGGTGGAGGACCTGGAGACGGACTTTGATGCGGTAACGGAAACAGATGTCTACGCAGAATGGGAAATCATTACCCACAAATGGCAGGACATGGGAGGCAGGTCCCTCATTGAACATCGGTTCTTATCCATGGTGGCCATCCTCCAGGAGCAGATTAGTGTGCAGCCCTATGTGAATGGCAGAATCTGGGATGATCCCTTTGGGATGCTTCTGGACCCAGCTGACTATCCGGATACAGCTCTCCAGGAAACGGAGTACCAGGGGTATTCTGAGATAAAACCACTGGGAAATTATATCCATTACAAATTAACCGGGAATAAGCCGGCCACTATTTACTCTATCATGCTCAACTGCTTAATTCACAGGGGAAGCATTGCCCCGGGGTTTGACCCTTTTCAGATATTGGACATGGCCCGGAGAGTGCCCAACTGGGCTTCCATTGCCAATGACTACAATGAGACAGGAGCAGCTGCAATAGAGATAGATGAAAATGGCGGACGGACCATAGACATAGTGGAGGGACAATGACCCAGATTATTGATGCTGATGTATTACGGCTTTTCATATCTAAGGCCTCTTTTCTGGCCGGCTCCAAGAGACGGCAGACAGGGTTTGATAAAACCCTCAAGCAAATGTATCTGCACAATGATGTGGATGACACTATTGCTATGACCTGGAGCGATGACACTAAGCAGGTCCTCTTGGCCGGTACCCAGACGATTACTGGAGTTAAGTCTTTCACGGGGAAGATTACCAGTACCAATGAAATAGAGCAGCTCCTGTCCACTATTAATGCTTCTGCAGCCCAGACCAAGGCCCTCCAGTTTAAGACAGCCGGCACCATCCGGGGAAGGCTGGAGATGGTGGATGCAGAGTCCGGGTCAAATGCAGGAGCCAATGTATACCTGCGGACCTATACTGATGCCGGGGCCCTGCTGGCTACTATCTTCAAGGTCACCAGAAGCACCAGTATCATGGAGTTCTATAAGACCATCCTTTTAAAAGCCAGTGAGGCCGGCTTCTCCAGTTTGCGTATTCCCCATGGGGTAGCTCCCTCTGCCCCGGTGAATGGGGATGTCTGGACAGACACCAGTGGTATTTATGTCAGAATAAATGGAGTAACACAGTCCCTGGTGAAAACTGGTTCATTCACAGCCACTCTAACGGGGGTGGGTGGAACTGTTACGGGTACGGTTAATTATACTATTCTTGGGGATAGTGTAATAATGACAATGCCTGAGCTGAAGGGCCTTAATAATGCAGTCACCGTAACCATCACAGGGATGCCATCGGCTATCCATCCTCCTGCTGTTCTCCGGTTTTACCGGGCAGGGGTGGTCTCCGGGAACCTTGCAGAACTGAGAGCGGAGATAGGCACAGGCGGAATTATCACTTTAGCGAACGGTCTGACAGCAGGAACCGCTTCCTTCCCTAATGATAATCTTAACTGCGGTTTGGAGGCTACCGCATTTTCCTATAACCTCAAAACATAAACCATAACAAGGAGAAGCAAAAATGAAAATCAAAGTCGTAGTATTTTACGAGGAGTTTGAGACCGCCAGTCTGGGAATACAGCAGCTGGCTAAGTGGAAAGACCATGACATTAAAATAGTCCTAGCAGACGGCGAGGACCCCGGGGAGGCCCGGAACATGGCAATCACCGATAGTAAGAAGATACATCAGGAGGTGACGGGGTTTGACCGTATTCTCTTCGTGGATTCTTCCATTGGATTCTCTGTTGACCAGGTGAAGAAGCTCATCGAAGCTGACAAGGATGTAGTCAGTGCAGCCTATCCGGGGGTGACTGCTCTGGGGCAGAAAGACTGGCCTTCAGAGATAACCAGGGTGGCTCATTGTAAGGCCCGGTTCCTGATGATAAAGCCAGAAATACTGAGCAGGATAGAGTTCCCCTGGTTCCATCGGGAATTCGTTCTGACCGAGGCGGAGGAGCGGGAAGAGATGTCTGAGAGCTGGGGATTCTGTGAGTCCCTGGGAAGGGAAGGCATTGAGATATTCGTGGACTATTCCATTCCAGTTACCTATGAGCGGAAGAGGGCCCAGCCGGCTCCAGCTCCAGTCTCAAATCCAGATGACTGGATGCCGTCCAGTTTTTCTGATGAGATAGAGGAGATGATGCAGACTCTTCTTACCATAAACCGTAAGTACAGATTACTGTACCGTCAGCTGGAAAGGAGAGCCAATAGAGCATGACCCTCCAGCAGCTATTCCAACATCCCCTGGCAGTGGCAGCCTTCGTAGCCCTCTGGACTACGGGGTTTGCCCTCTGGGCCAGGGGGAGGGACCGGCAGTCACAGGAGGAGGATAAGGAGGGAAGCGAGCTGGAGATGGAGCTGAAAGGCAAGGTGGACAAAGAGGACTGTCTGTCATTTAGGCGGAGAATCGGTAAAGAATCTGATGACCACCGGGAACATATAAACGACTTGAAGGATGATATATCCGACATCAAGGAAAATGTAGGATGGATACGAGGTAAACTGGAATAATGTCCGACATTAAGGAAATCACCCAGGATGAGCAGTTGCTGGTCAATTACGTCAGCCTATATGACAGTCAGACTATTGTGGCTAAGGCAGATGTGGATTTGTCTCATACGGGTATTCAGCGTATTCGGCATTTTTCAAATCAGAAATTTTCAATAGGTGAACTCAAGAAAGCCTTGGGTCACGCTAAGTATAGGAAGGAAGATGGCATTAACCGGGTGGGGTAGAAGGTGTGCACTCACCATCCAGGGAGCCGAGGTTACAGGCTCTCCCTCTGGTATGATTGTCAAGCTGTGGTGGGACGGCAGCTCTCTTACTTCCAATGTCCCCCAGGAGATGATGGATGCAGACGGCAGCTACCCCTGTCTGTCGGATGGTGGAGACATCAGGATATCTTCGGACATTGATGGAAACACTCTATTAAATCTGCATATCAGAAGTATAACCCTAGACAATAATCCTGCGAACTCTCGTCTGGAGGCTGCTTTTTCCATAGACACAACCGGCTCTAATCAGGTTGTATACCTCTGG
>Ga0180433_10001112_pt1 | contig 45667 bp, 20 predicted proteins | sample SS_ome_8_FD_132980 | JGI IMG/M metagenome (GOLD analysis project Ga0180433, IMG submission 132980) | Hypersaline lake sediment archaeal communities from the Salton Sea, California, USA - SS_1_D_1 metaG | ecosystem: Environmental > Aquatic > Non-marine Saline and Alkaline > Hypersaline >...
GCCTTGATTAGTTCAAATAGAAATAAGAAAATAATAATATAGACAAACAAGAATGTCACGAAAGATAAAAGAAAGAGACAGCAAATGCTCCCAATAATTCTTATCTTTCTATTAGAATGAGAGTAGAAATACACTATTCCAAAAATAAGCGATGCAACAATAGCATATATATTTGCCAAGAAGTAGACCTGAATAGCAGGCAAAAGTAAAAACAAGAAGATCGTGTAGTTTGATAACTTCTCATCGATTATTCTTTTAAAGATGCCGTTAATAAAATAAACAGATGTGATTGTTGCAATACTACATAACGCAATTGCTATTAAACCTGGCATTCTAAAAACTAAATAGAGCAAGTAAATAATTAATACAGCCCCTGGAGGCTGGGTTTGTGCATGAACGGATAGCATGAATTGGAGTTCTTCATAATTCATGATGAAAGAAAACATATTTTCTATCTTCATAGCATCAGTAAGAATCTCTGTTGTCCCTCCGATTGGCATTTTTATTCCGATCACCCAACCTTGAATTAAATTGGTGCCTATTATTAAAATTATTCCAACTATTGTAATTAAAATGAGCGGAGGATTCATTTTTCTTTTTCTATAAAAATATATCACTGATAATGTAAATATTAGAAATACTAAAACACACATAATTATATTAAAAATAGTGGGAGCCGTAAATTGTCCCCAAAGAGGCCACATATTATTGTTAATTCCTCCTCCATATGAAGGCTGATTAAAGCTAAAACTGATGCTAGTACTAAATGTAGATAAAGTAAAAGATCCTGGAGGGGGAGGTATTGGAAGTCCTCCTGCGGTTGATCCAGCAATAATACTATAGAGCAAGTAATATATCGTAACTATTCCAAAGAGAACTCCTAAAACAACAAGGTAACTCTTAATATTGTTAGTAGATAATATTTTCGGTTCAATCTCATCATTAATTATTTCTTTAGAGTTTTTTAATCCTGATTCTTCATTCAAATTGACATCAGACATTTTATTCCCCATGATAATATGAATATTGCTACTAAAATCAAGTTCTAATTGTTATATAAATGCTTTCGGACCAAAGGTATTACAAAATCGCTTTTCTAAAATGATTTGAAGAAAATTGATCTCGAAAATAAAATAATTTGTTTCAACTATAATAAAAATAGAGTTAAAAAGAAGAAATTTATTGTTTCTTCAAGTTATTTGTATCGTCGTCGTCAGTGTGTATGCGTTTCAAGTCGATATCGGAGTAGCCTGGTATCGCATTGAGTATTTGCCTTGTCGAATTCTTAATGTCCTTGCTTGACGTGATGAAACGACCAACTATCAATATATCAGCACCCATGTCAAGTGCATAACGGGCAGAAGAAGGTTCAATACCTCCCGCAACAGCAACTAAGACTCGATCTCTTCCAGAAGCTTTCTTTTTATCTTGATAGAATTCTTTGATTTTAGGAACGAATTTCCACTTTTGTTTCTGCGCCTCATCGGTACCAGAAGCGGCAGATTCCGCGTCTATTGCCCTGTGTAAAATGACGACGTCAGGTACTTGTTTTAAGGTGCCGAGTTTTGCAATGGGATCGTCTACTTCCATCGTATCAACAAAAGCGTGAATTCCTAACCTTTGTGCTTCAACTATAAACTTATCAATCGAAGACGACGAAGCTAAACCACTGGCAACTACAGCATCTGCGGTCGCATCGAACGCGAAATCCACTTCTAATTTACCTACATCTAAGGTTTTCAAGTCAGCAACTATGAACATGTCAGGTGCTAATTCGCGTATTTCTTTAATTGATTCCACGCCATATTTCTTCAAGAAAGGCGTTCCAACTTCTAATATAAGCCTATCACTTTTTGGTAATTGTTTTACGACTTTCCTTTGATGGTCAACTGATGGATGATCGAGGGCAACCTGAATATAAGGCGGTCTCCACAAGCGAGGGACTCTCATTCCTGCGACTGGATGTTTCGCACGATCCTTATCGTAAAATATCTTCTCAATGGGAGGATATTTCTCTAGAGCTCTTTTAAGCGCTAATTTTGTCGCCCCGTAATTATATTGATAAATCTTCCTATAATCTGTTGCGGCAGGATGTATGAACACGCTGGCTATGATGAGCCAATCGTCCAATTTATTCATTGGAATTATTCCTTCCTCAACAGCATCTGCTACTCCCTTGGCAACGGCGGCCTGTGCGGGACCAAATATTTTACTTGCGTCATCCATTTTGGCGACAGTAACTTTTGGGATGATTAGAGTGTATGGTTTTGGTACCAAGTTCGGCCTTATACACGCTAATAATCCTCCATGCCCCATGCTTGGATTACTCACGGCGTTTGCAAAGGAGGTAGCCAGACTTTCCTTTGAACCTATTAATAGGTCTATGTGAGCCAATTCTGAGCCATCTCCTATAAGAGCCTCACCCACAAAAAAATCTATCTTTGCCATAATTATTTTATCCTTTAATTCAATTCTTAATTAAATAATATGTTATTTCAATATCATTTCTTACATGTGATTAAAAATAACATTGGCTTATAAATTTATTATTTCGAGACAATTAAAAAAACAAAGAGAAGCTCATTCATTACACTTTTACTGACTCCATGACCATTCTCATTTCATATTAATTATAAATTTCGCAAAACTCTTTTATCATACACCATTGTTTTAAGCTATATTTTATTGATAATCATTAAAAGATATCCTTGAATACAATTATGAAACCCTCAAATAATGAAATAATTGATATATTTTTGAATCCCAAATCCGTGGCTGTTATAGGGGCGTCAAAAAATTTAGTTAAAGGTGGGAATTGGATCGTAAACAATCTTGTGACTAATAATTTTAAAGGACGAGTTTATCCCATTAATCCAAATGCAACAGGTAAGCTTCTAGGTTTGGAATTCAAGAAATCAGTTTTAGACATTGAAGAAGACGTTGATCTTGCAATCTTTTACATTCCGAATCGAAGCATTCCAGAATTATTAGATGATTGTATCAAAAAAGAAATAAAAGGAGCAATTATTGAGGCGTCGGGATTTGAGGAAGTCGGAGAAAAAGGTCTTGAATTAAGAGATAAAATTTTACAAATTACAGATAATTTTTCAAAAATTAGACTTATCGGGCCAAATTGCATGGGGGTCTCGAGAATTGATGGAGATAGTAACAGTGATGAAAAAGGAGGATTCTTTTCTGGTTTTGGCACGTTCCAAGAATATAAAAGGGGAAATATCGCAGTAATTAGCCAGTCTGGAATGTTGAATGGGGGGTATCTCATGCATGTCATGTCAAAATATCCCGAGATGGGATTTAGGTATTCTGTCTCTGTTGGAAACAAGATGGATTTAAGCGAAGTTGAGTTTTTAGAGTATTTTTTAGAAGATCCCTCCGTAAATGTCATTGCATTATATCTTGAATCGTTCAAGTACCCTCGCAAGTTCATTGAATTATGTAAAAAAGCAAAGAGAATTCCAGATAAGACCATTATCATGATCAAAGGTGGTTTAACAATACAAGGTCAGAAAGCATCTCTGAGTCACACGGGAACGCTTTCTGAAGACTCGAAATTAATTAAAGCCGTAATGAAACAAGCAGGCATAATCCAAGCGCGCGATTTTGAAGAGCTATTTCAATTTGCGAGGACTTTTTCGATGATATACAATGTCGGAAAGATTTTACCAAAGCATGGAAATATTTCGATGGTTGTTGGTTCTGGGGGAGCGGGAACTATTTTATCTGATCTTATCATACAATATAGTTTAAATTTTCCACTTTTAGGAGACGAGGCGTATAAATCGCTCGTGAATATCTTTCCCGATTGGATGCCCCCTAATCGTTTCGCACTTGTAGATATCTGGCCAGCGATGGAAAAAGGATTGAGGAATAACATGATGCGCGAGGAAGTGATACAAATGGCAATTGACGCAGTATTATCTGAGCCAGAGGTAGAAGGACTATTCAACATGATGTTCTGTCGTAAAGGTATTACAAATAATAGGGACTTTAAACTATTTGTAGATAATTTAAACAAGAGTAAGAAACCAGTGTTCCTTTGGTTAGTTGGAGAAGCCAAGGAAGTTCGCCGCATTACTCGAATTCTCAATAAAAATAACATCCCTAATTTTCCAAATCTTGAAAACATGGTGAAAAATTTCTGGATATTGGTCCAAGAATCAAAGAACAAAAGGTTTTAATTCAACTAAGGGATATACATTACCTATAAGGTTGAGATTTAGGATTTTGATCACCTTTTTCTTTTTTTTTATGAAATTTATGCATTTTCTTTAATAATATCGCGGAAATCATCATTTTTTCGGAAAAAAAGGAACATTATTGATTATTCTTACAAAAATGTATATAAATGATATTGAACATAATTGTATATCGAAATTCAAATTGGTTTTTTGATATTTAAATAAATAACACAGGGAATGAGAAAATTAAAAAAGGGAGAAAAGATGTGGATTATTAATAAAAAAATTAGGTTTAGTCAATTAATTTTTATAGTTGGATTATTCTTTTCCATCATTTTATCTTTTACTTACCATAATGCAACGATATTACTAGAAAAACAGGAAAATAATGACGACTATATACAAGTAGATCATGATAGAAAACTAAAGTATTCGGACTATTGGCCTAATCTTTCTCCAATTATAATTAATGAATCAGATGTGGGAGTTAGTGATTGGGCAACAATAAGCTCTGGAAACGATTGGTGCAGCGGATCGGGAATTTCTAATGATCCATATGTAATTGAAAATGTTTGTATTAACGGGAGCGGATCAGAGAGTTGTATAAAAATTATTGATTCCAATGCTAATTTTACTATTAAAAATTGCACTCTTTTTAATTCTGGTTATGGAAGTTATCCCTATGAAGCGGGAATTCATCTTTATAATACAAGTAATGGCAAATTAGTTGATAATAACTGTTCATATAACGTGGGAAATGGGATTACATTATTCAAGGATTGCAACAATAATAATATCTCAGGAAACATTGTAAATAATAATAACATTAATAGCAACTCAGATGGGGGGATTTATTTATATCAAAGTGACAATAATACTATTTCGAATAACACCGTAAATAGCAATAAATATGGTATAAAGCTGGGATCTAGTCATAATAATACAATTAGATATAATTCTGTAAACCGCAACAATATGGATGGAGTACACATTTATAATTGCGATGATAACACCATTAATAATAATAATGTTAAAAATAACGGATATGCAGGAATTTACATATCTAAAGGTAGTAATAATAGTATCTTCCAAAATATTATGAGTGGATGTGGAATTGGAGTTGGAGGTGAACTTGATGATTTACTTTCATTGGAAATTAATAGTTCCAATCTTATAAATGGAAAGCCGTTATTTTATTGTACTAACACAAATAGTTTAGGAGTAAATAATTTCATCGATGTTGGACAAGTAATATTGATAAATTGTAACGATTCAATTATCTCAGATTTAGAATTTTCTAATTGTTCCTCGGGGATTTCTTTACACTTTTGTTACAATAATACCATTCTTAACAACACAGTAAACGATAATCATTATTCGATACGTTTAATTAATAGTGATAACAACACCGTTTCAAATAACACAGCAAACAACAATGAATGTAGTATATCTCTAAGTGGTAGCGATAACAATACTATATCAGGAAATAAAATTAAAAATGTATATCAAGGGATTTCAATATCTGGAGTTAATAATAAATTCCAGGGAAATAACATATCAGAAATAGAGCTTGACGGAATTGCTTGTATCGATTCTGATAATAATACCTTTTTAGGAAATCACATTAGTAATAGCAATCGGAGCGGAATTGCCTTTTATGTCCCTCCTATGAGTTCTTATCTTTATAATAGCCTCTCAGGAAATCAATTTCAGAATTGTGGAATTTATCTTTTTAGCGAAAGTATCAATTATCTATCAACCAATAGTATTGATGAGACCAATTTAATAAATGGTAAGCCTGTGTATTACTATATAAGCGAAAATGGCCTTGGAGTAAATAATTTTTCAGATGCAGGACAAGTGATCTTGATAAATTGTTCTGATTCATTGGTCTCAAGTTTAAACATTTCTTTTGGTACTTTCGGAATTAATTTATATTATGGCACCAACAATATGCTTTTAAACAATACAGTAAATGACAACCTAATGAATGGGATAAATATAGCTGGTAGTGATAATAACAGAGTTTTAAACAATACCTCAAACAGAAATGGAGATTATGGGATATATATATATTCTTCCGAGAACACCACGATATCGGACAACACCGTAAAAGATAATGGGTATGATGGAATGCGATTATCCGGTTGTTATAATAGTACAATCACAGATATCAATGCAATCAGAAATGGCAATAATGGGATAGATCTATATGATTGCGACAATAGCACGGTTTCAAATAACACCGCATATAGCAATGAAGATTCAGGTGTATATTTACAGAATATGGATTATGTTGATGTTACAGCTAATATTATGAACTATAATGGTTTATATGGAATTTACTTGCGGGATAGCTCTCACGATATCGTTTCAGGAAATATTATCAACGGCAATGATGCAGGAACTATTCTAGAAAGCGGGACATCTTCCGATAACACCTTTAGTTGGAATGTGTATGATGAAAACATCGACCCGTTCATAATTGACGATGATGGAGGCGGGGATTTTACTTGGGCAGAGGCTTCTGCTCAACTCGCTTGGTGTACGGGTTCAGGAACCAAGTACAATCCATATACCCTTGAATTAATAACAATTAACGGCCAAAATACTGATGATTGCATCGAAATTAGGGATTCTACTGCGCATTTTATCGTTACAAATTGTACGGTGTACAATTCAAGTGGAGGGGGGAATGCGGGGATAAAATTTTATAATACCTTTAACGGTCAATTATTGTATAACAACTGTTCCTATAACGGATACAGGGGAATATATTTACAAAATAGCGATAATAACACGCTGTTGGAAAACACGGTAAATAACAATAATAACGGTGGTATTGTATTATATAATAGTGCTAATAACACGCTGTCAGGAAACACCGCGAATAATAACATATACTTCGGGATAATAATATCCATTAGCAATTATACCATGCTCTCGGGAAGTACGGCTAACAATAATGGTAACCATGGAATATTTTTATCCAATGGTAATAATAACACGCTTTCGGGAAACATCGCGAATAATAATGATAACTACGGTATATATTTAGAAAAAAGCGATAATAACACGCTGTCAGGAAACACCGCAAATAATAACACATATTACGGGATTTATTTATATAAGAGTAATTATACCACGCTCTCGGGGAACACCGCAAATAATAGCACGTACTACGGGATACAATTATTCCGTAGCAATGATAACATACTCTCAGGAAACACCGCGAACAACAACGATAACTTCGGTATATTTTTAAGCCTAAGTAATTATAACACGCTCTCGGGGAACTCCGCAAATAATAACACGTTCTACGGGATACAATTATCCCTTAGCAATGATAACATACTCTCGGGAAATACCGCTAACAATAACAGCGGATCCGGGATATTATTAAGCCTAAGTAATTATACTACGCTCTCGGGAAACATCGCTAATAATAACACGTTGTACGGGATACAATTATCCCGTAGCAATGATAATATACTCTCAGGAACCATCGTCACCAACAATGAATACGGATTTTATTTATCTAAAAGTAATTATACCACGCTCTCGGGAAACACTGCGAACAACAACGGTTATGGAATATATATAGTCTATAGCACTAATAATACGCTCTCTGGAAGTACCGCAAGTAATAATACAAACTACGGGATATATTTATCCTATTGCACTTATACCACGATTTTAAACAATAATGAATCTATAGACTATAACCAATATGGGATTTACTTGGATAATAGTCATTATAACAACATTATGGGTAACTCCATCAATAACAATTACCGGGGAATTTACCTAATTTCATCGAATTATAACATGATAACACTAAATTCTTTGATCAATAACGACATTGGGATTGAAGAAACATTAGATTGTGAGGGAAATATTATAGTTGATAATTATATACAGGATAAACCTAGAGGTCCAGGACCTTTTGGACTGAATCTTGTAACCATTTTGATAATTATTGGGGCAATAATTGGAGTAATAGGTAGTCTGGTTGGAGTTGCATCAGTAAGAAAAAAACGGCGCTCACGGAGTGATTATCATGCAATTGCTCAAGAGACAATAGTTTCTGAAATACCAAAGACAGTAGAGGATATAAAGGAAAAAACAAGCAAGGTCAGTCAAGTATTAGAATTCATGATGAATGTCGGGGAAGCTATCACGAAGGGTGATCTCGTAAAGGCACTCGATTTCACGCTTGACGAGGCTGACGAATATCTCAAAACATTAGATTCTACGATTAGATACAAAAAATCCGAGATTGACGAAATTAAAGCAAGAGCCGAAGAGGCTTTAAAGCAATTTACCCAACCAACCTTGTACGATTTAGTTGTAACGTTAGGATTTGATCACGTCACGGCCATGAAAGTAGGGAGATATCTTACCAAAACGGGGGTAATTAGCAAATTCGGCAAGATACAAGCGAAAGTAACAAGTGTACAACCTGAACCTATAGCTGCCCCACTTGAAAGAATTAAGCTTGAAATAAGAAGAGGCGGTGATTGGGGCGTTGAAGGCGATCAAAGCATATTTAAATACAAGTTAAAGGTTCATAACTCGTCGGAAGTTATCTTGACAAACATTCGAATCCATCTCACTTCAATTCCAAGGTCTTTAGAAGTGGATTCTGAATTATATAAAATAGAACACCTAAGACCTCATTCTTACGAGAGCCCCGTGTTCAAGTTGAAGGCACGAGAGAGTTGTGTTGGCGACGTGATCGAAGGCGTGATCTCTTACGTGGATCCATTTGGCAAGCAACACATGGAAACGATAGAACCGTTTAGAATTGAATATGTGTGTAATTTACTGACGCCAAAGCAGGTGACTGAGAGAGAATTCAGGCAAAATATCGTATCTATGGACAAGAAAGAAATAATCATTGACAGTGATTTGGCACCTGATGATTTAGAGAAGGAACTAGCGTCGATCCTGGAGAGTAATAACTTTTTCTTACTTGATAAGGTTCCTGAGCCTGTAGAGTCGGAAGTAAGGGAATTTAAAGGCTACGCAGAGGGTAAATACGACAAGGAGGACGTTGCCTTATCTGTAGTCATGCAGCAAATGCCTGATCAAAGCACCAACTTGGTCATCAAGGCAATGAGCGAACGGGAGGAGAAATTAATCGATCTCTTACGGGACATTAACGTGAAGTGCGATGATATAAAGAGTTGTAACGAGCTCATATTAGAATACTCAATGAAAATCGAGCAAGTCATCGATCAGATTGATAATCTCGAAGATTTTCTCATCAGGCATCTGGGGAAGGATTTTGAGCAAATCAAGCACGTGTGGTCCAATTATAAAAAAGGAGTTATCGGAAAGAAAGGTTTGATCGCCGAGGGCGCCAAGATACTTGGCAAACGATTCTTAAAACTATTTCTCGGTAGAATTTCCTAAATTTAGTTTTTTTATAATTTTTCTTTAGTTTTTTATTGGTTTTCTATATCTTTATTTGAAAGAGTAACGGAAAACATCCATTTTCTGAAAAAAAATGTGTGAATTGATCATTATATTTATAAATTATACTTTAAATTTGTATTGTAATTTAGAATAAATTTAATTTTTAGTTTTTTTTCATAATGGCGAAGAGATAATTCTAATGCAAAATAAGTCCATAATATTATATGAAAAATAAAAACTGTACAAAATCCCATTTTGAAGTGATAAAATTGAAAAAATTTAAAAAAATTGTGCTATTAGTAATGATGGTTCTGTTTTCTTTCACAATCAGTAACGTTAACTTTTTTGCGTCCCAAAACGAAGAGAAAGTATACGAAGAAGCACCTAATTTAAGCAATTGGCCCTATAAAAAATCTTTAATTGTGGGTACAGATAGCGGTCCTGGAAATATTGAACCCCTCCACGCCTGGGATACTTCATCTATAGATGTAATAAGACAAACTTTAGAAGGTTTATACATGATAAACTATTCGGATCCCGATTTAGGGCGGATGCCTGTTCTTGCTTTGGATGATGGAGTTTGGGAAGATAATAAGACATGGACGGTAACACTCAGGCAAAACGTATTATTTCACGACGGTACAAAATTTAACGCTACCGCTGTTAAATGGAATATTGATAGGCTTAATTATCATTTAAATGCTTCAGGTACTAATCCAAATAATGGTAGTCAATCAAGTACAGCAACATTATACATGTTTGATTCTACCACGCCCATAATTAAAAATGTAACAATAAATAACGAATATAACATTACAATTCACTTAAACGGGCCATTTAGTCCGTTGTTAAATTTATTAGGTTTCTCCGCAAGTTACTTTTTATCTCCAGCTTCCACTCCATTTGGTCAACACCTTGATACAATAACAAGTGATATTGTCGGAACGGGGGCATTTGTCTTCGATAATTATACAGAGGATACGGAGGTTCGATTTCACCGGTGGAGTCAATATTGGAGAACCCCTACTCAAATAGAAAATTTAACAATCTCTATAATTGAAGACGATACTCTTAGAAATAACGCCATGTTAAACGGCTCTATTGATATATTGTTAGGAGAGACAAAATCGTTATTACCATCTTTTCGTGCGGATCCAAATATTATGGTTCACGATACTGGACCAGGATTTGCATACTTCTATTTAGGCATGAATAATAAGCAAATCAATGTTACATTTAGAGAAGCAATCTCTTATGCCTTTAACTATTCTTATGTGATTGAAGAATTAATGGAGGGTCATGCAACTAGAGCATATAGCCCTCTTACTGCAGATTGGCCTCAATTAGCAGGATGGAATCAAACTACGGAGCTCAATACGCCCGTTTTTAACGTTACATACGCAAGAAAGATACTCGTTGATGCAGGAATAAGTAATTTAAATTGGACTGTCGATACCGGGTGGACTGCTGCAAATTATGCAACATTTAACTATTCCTACAATACTGATAATCAATTCAGAAGCGACTTATATCCAATGCTTCGAGATAATCTTGATCAAATCGGCATTGTTGTTACTGATGCGGGAATGACTAGGCAAGACTTCATTTCCACGTATTTTGGACTTTCTCCTGGAGGATACGACCGTTTACAGTTATTCTGGGTCGGGTGGGGGCCAGATTACATGGATCCTTGGAACATGCTGGATCCCTTGTTTAATAATGCGTCTGCGTCCAACACCGCACAAGTAAATGATTCATTGATTCAAACAATGCTCACTACTGCTTTAGATGAAACAGACGACGATAAAAAAACGAACATTATTAAACAAATCTTAGGCAATCTTACTGGCAGAATCTATCCACATGTGTTTGGTTATCACCCTTATATTTATGATATACACAATATAAGGTTGAAGGGTTATCCGAATAATACTATTAATAACCTTTACATCTATCCCTGTTATTGGGATCTAATTAATTATTCGATAGAACTCTCTGAACCCTTGGATTATTCTCATTATGAAGGAGCCATTGGAAATTACATTTCTTGGACTGTAACCGCTGAAAATGTCTCTAGTGCACTTTATTATATATATATTGATTCAGTATTCGATACAAGTGCTACATGGACACCTGGGAGTGATATTGTATTTAATACCGGTGGTCTTTCGGGTGGAACCCATGAAGTCCATATTGAATTACATTATGATGGATATATATGGGAAGATTTCGTGATTGTTACAATCAATTATAATGATTATTCTATTGTGATTTCTAGTCCATCAGACTATACTTATAAAGAAGGCAGCACTGGGCATAATATAACTTGGACAGTCACTGCTTTGCAAAATATATCTAATCCAAGTTATTCCTTATATATAGATTCAAGCACACCAATTACTGGATCTTGGACTTCAGGTGTTCCTATAGTAATAAATATTGATGATCTTTTAAATGCAACTTATCAATATCGCATTGAAGCAAGTAATGGAAATGAAACTATTGAAGATACTGTAGTTGTTAAAGTCATGAAAGACACGATTGGGGGAGGAGGTTTCCCATTCGATATTTTAATTATTATTGGGGTAATACTTATAGTAATTGGGAGCGTTCTAGGATTAGCAGTAGTAAGAAAAAAGCGACACTCACGAATGGCTTATCAAGTAGCATCTATAATTCCCGATAAGGAAGAAATAATTGAGGACATAAAAGGAAAAGCAAGTAAAATCGGTCAAGTATTAGAATTCATGATGAATGTTGGCGAAGCTATTACGACAGGAGATATAGTAAAGGGATTACATTTCACGATTGACGAAGCAGACGAATATCTCAAAACATTAGATTCTTCGGTTGGCTACAAGAAATCTGAGATAGAAGAAATAAAAAGAAAAGCCGAAGAGGCATTACAACAGTTTGCTGAACCAACCCTGTATGATTTAGTCGTGAAGTTAGGATTTGATCACGTCATGGCAATGAAAGTAGGGAAATATCTTACCAAAACGGGATTATTAAGCAAGTTTAACAAGATTCAAGTAAAAGAACCTGAATTAAAACATAAATTTGAGCCTTCTCCTGTCCCAATTGAATCAATGGACCTTGAGATAAAGAGAGGTGGTGATTGGGACGTTGAGGGCAATCAGAGCATCTTTAAATACAAGGTAAAAGTACATAACTCGTCGGAAGTCATCTTAACCAACATCCAAATCATTCTCACTTCAATTCCAAGGTCGTTAGAGGTAGAATCTGAATTATATAAAATTGATCATTTAAGACCATATGCTTACGAGAGTCCCGTGTTCAAGTTAAAAGCAAGAGAAAGTTGCGTAGGTGATGTGATTGAGGGTGTTATCACTTACATGGATCCTTTTGGAAAGCAGCACATGGAAACTATCGAGCCATTAAAAATTGAATATGTGTGTAATTTACTGACTCCAAAACAGGTGACAGAGACGGAATACAAGCGAAAAACAGCATCAATGGATAAGAGAGAGATCACGATCGAGAGCGATTTAGCCCCTGAAAAGTTGGAAATAGAACTAGCTTCGATCTTGGAAAGCAACAACTTTTTCTTGCTCGATAAGACTCCCGAGCCCACCGAGTCGAAAGTTAGGGAAATCAAAGGCTATGCAGAAGGCAAGTACGACAAGGAAGACGTTGGTTTATCCGTGGTTATGCAGCAAATGCCTGATCAAAGCACCAACTTGGTCTTCAAGGCAATGAGCGAGCGCGAGGAGAAATTAATTGACCTCTTACGGGATATAAACGTGAAATGCGATGACATAAAAAGTTGTAACGAGCTTATTTTAGAATACTCAATGAAAATCGAGCAAGTCATCGATCAAATTGATAACCTAGAAGATTTTCTCATAAGGCATCTCGGGAAGGATTTTGAGCAAATCAAGCACGTGTGGTCCAAGTTTAAAACCGGACAAATCGGAAAGAAAGGTTTGATTGCAGAGGGGGCTAAGATACTTGGCAAGCGATTCTTAAAACTATTTATCGGAAGGATGTCCTAACCTCTTTACTTTTTCTTCATTTTTTTTAACTGATATATAAAAACGCACCACCAAATCTTTTTAAAGGTTTTATTTAGAAGAATTATCGCATTTTATTTTCGTAATCTATCTCTACCTAGGGTAGAGCTCTTTTTAGAATCTGGTGGTCTCTCTCTAATTTGAGATGGTCGATACCCTTTCAGGTAAGGTTTGTCATCTCTACTTGGTTCGCTTGAGGGAACCATAAATAAAGCTTTCGAATCTATAGCAACTCGCACGGGTAATTGAAGAGTTGTTGCAGCAATTTCTGCGGAATTGTCTAAGGTACCACTTATAGTAACACTAAAATCTTCAATATATAGATTATCTGAAATTCTACTCCTGATTTGACCTTCTCCCTCCCAAGTTGGGTTGCCCCCTAGGCTACGGTTACTAGATTGATTTAAATCAAAACCAAAAACAGGAAGGTCTTGTTGTTCTTGAAGTACAAAAAAATGGGATACATTAGATGCTTCCGTAAGATCTTCTACAGAAAGGGGAAATCCCCAAATTCCAATATCATCCCCTAATTGACCACGGAATAAAGGTTCTATTAATTCTTGTTCACTATCTTTATAATCATCAATAGTTCTAATAACTTTATCGAATTTTAATGCATAAACAATAATTTCTGGATATCTTCTTATTACGTCTCCTTTGATTACCAATACGAGATTTGCCTCTCCTTCTTCTTCTTCCTCTACTTCCGATGTTTTATTGCTTCCGAGAGATTTTTTCCACGTGTGAATTTCATCAATATCTGGTGGGGGGACGTAAGTTTTTGAATCACCTCTATTACGAGTTTCATCATTATCAGAGGACATCCCCAAGAATGTGTGATATGTTTGTGAAGAAGGTCCTCCAAAATCTATTCTAGGTGCACCTTTTTTAGTTTCACCTTCCTCAAAGAGTTCCAACCGTGCAGGATCCCAGAAGTAGGAGAAAACAGTTCCTCGCTGATCAGTTGGAAATTCCCTCCAAAGTAATTCTCGATTCGCCTCATTATTGAGTCCTATTAAATAAGATTCTATAACCCTTCTATTTTCTTCTAATAAAAAGACCGTGTTATTGTCAATATTTCCTATACCAGGTAAAATATAATCAAGAGATATTTTTTTCAGGGGATTATACATTGAATCGTTAATCTTAGGAGCTGTCATTATTGGATCAAAATTAGGCGAAATTTCTTCTCCATTTGTTTGAGTAATCATGCTTGATAATCTTGCCTGCAATACAACTCTTAGAGCCTTATCGTTAAACTTGGTTACTATATCATTTTGAATATCGATTGGTTGCACTGGTAAAACATTTACTTTAGGGGGTAAGATAGGATCTTCAAAAAGAAGAGGAAAATTAATAGGAAGTTCCGTTTTTATTTGAGTGGTAAAAGGTTCGCTTTCAATTATTTCTTGAGGTTGGATAATTGCTCTCGGTTCAAATTTCATTTCGGGGGGTTGTGTTTCGTCAATATTCCACTCAAAATTTAGACCTTTTTCTACCAATGACTTTTGCATTTCTTTATGATCTTTCATCTTGTTTAAGGAAAGTTTTTTCTTGCCCCAAGTGCCTTCATAACATCCTTTTGTGTTAAATAAAGGAGTCAATTCCATGTCCTGTCGAAATAATTGCTGTAATCCTTGTGAATAGTCTGGTTCTTTTCTCTCATAAACCTCAATATAATACTTTACATCGTCATCATTAGTTAAATTAAAGGAAAAACTAAAGTTTCCATTCACATCAGTTGTTATTGTCCCTGGTGTTGTTGGGATATCTAAAGTAGAAATTCCTAAATCGTCATTAACACCCAATTGATTATTATTAATATCTTGATCAGGAAGTTCTATTCTCCTATCGTCGATTCCTACTCCTAATCTTGGATCTTGAGTTGTAGAAATTGTCGTTGGTGCCACTTTTGGTGCAGTAGGGGCTATCGATGGCGTTGTTGGTGTAGTAGGGGCTATCGATGGCGTTGTTGGTGTAGTTGGCATCACTGGCTTTGGATCCTTTTTTTCTTTTTTCTTTTTACTCATTTTTAATCACCTAGGTTTATTTTCTTATTCTTGATTTTTTTCCTCTTTTACCCTTCTTATCGGTTTTTGTATCTTTTACAGTAGTAGTTTTTGGAGTAATTGGTTTTGGAGTAATTGGTTTTGGAGTAATCGGTTTTGGAACAGGTGCAGGTTTGGGAGCAGTTGTAGGCTTAGGAGCAGGTACAGGTTTGGGAGCAGTTGTAGGCTTAGGAGCAGTTACAGGTTTGGGAGCATTTGTAGGCTTAGGAGCAGTTACAGGTCTGGGAGCAGTTGTAGGCTTAGGAGCAGTTACAGGTCTGGGAGCAGTTGTAGGCTTAGGAGCAGGTACAGGTCTGGGAGCAGTTGTAGGCTTAGAAGTAGGTGCAGGTTTGGGAGTAATTGTTATTTTTGGAGCAATTATGGGTTTAGGAGCAGTTGCAACTTTAGGAGTCGTTGTTATTTTAGGAACCGCTACGGGTTTAGGAGTCGTTGCTACTATAGGAGCAGTTGTGGGTTTAGGAGTTGATGCAATTGTTGGGGGTGGTGTTATAATCGGTGTAATTGTTGTTTTTGATACTTGCTCTTCATATCCTTCTACAGGATATACTTTAATTACTAAGTTCTTTATTCCCTTACCATTAGCGTCAGTTATTCTTCCTTCAATTCTTCTTGATCCTTGACAAGTTCGAACGAATTCTTGTTCATTTTTAAGTGCTTTTTCCCATGGAGCCAATAGCTTTGCTGGATTAAATATTCTTTTTGATCCGACTTTTTTAGAAGTTATTCTTTTAAATGTTCCAGAAAAAACACCTGGAGATACCCCCGATGTAACTAATGCGTTTTGAATATTCATAGTTCCCATTTCAGTTCTTAGCGCAAATTGTGGGTGGAAAGGTGCTGTTAAAAATAAAAAATTTTCATAGGATATCCTCCCTATAGATGGATCTATGTGTCTTTGAAATAAATTTTGACTTATATGATATCCTGCTTTTGTAAACATTAATACTTGATTTATAATACGAATATCACCCACTTGTGTCCAACATCTCTCCATATATGAATCTTGATGGTCTTGAACCACGGTTGTACCAAAAGAGGATGAAAGACGATATCTCAAATCTAAATTTAACTCATTGAGCCATTGAACTCCAGATGCGCCCCAATCACCATTCTCGGGTGCAAAAATTGAAGTGACTGGTCGATAATGCTTTCCATAAACAGGATAAGTGACTAAAAGATCTTCAGCGTCGTCATCTACGCTTAACACGCCAGACTCAAGATTCGAGGACAATACTTCATCCAAGGTTGTTTTAAGTTCACTTGTAAGTTCAAGAGGGGCGTCAGAAAAAGTCGTGGAATATGAATCCCGATCTTCTCCATAACAAAATCCGGGAGTTACAAGCGCACCCTCTCTTTTAAAATAGTGCTTGTCGGATCCTACTGTCGAATCTACAGGTGTAGACCCTAAACTTTTCTTAGCAATCTCTTCTGCGGGTACAAACACGAGCCTCCTTACCAATTCCTCAAAATCTCCTTCTTCAGCGGTAAAAAACGACCAACGATAATAAATAGGAAGATCGATTTCCATTTCATCAGATTCAGTATCCCACGCCAAAGAAGTATCAAAATTATCGTTTTGAGCACTTATATCATATGATGTATCATATGGGTTAATTGCTTTTATAAAGGAAGGAATTAAGAAAGCGTTATATTTCTTTCGTGGAAGTAAATATCGAAAACAAAATAACCTTGAACAATTATTCTCAGGATTAATATTAATAAAATCAGTTATTTCTTCTTGAATATTTACTGCTCCAGAGTACCTATTAAGTTGTACATGAGCATTTTGCCATACTTTTCCTAGGGTTGGAAGATGTAATCGTTTTACAGTGAGAATTTCTCTTCCGTCTTCATTTATAGTAATGTCGCTAATTTCTTCATCTCTGAGAACTATAAGACTAAGCCAGGGTTTTAATTGATTATTATTGAAATTACCTTCTACTTTGTTTTCCTTCATTGAAAAACGCCATGGAAAATCAGGATCGACAAACTCAACATATGGAAAATAATTCGTTTCAGCATCATTTGTCCCATTAGGAGGATATACTCGTGCTATCATAGAGCTCTGAATACCAAGGACATGGTGTGAATCACGAAGATAAAGTATTCCTGTAGACTCTGTTGATCCTGCAGTTTCCGAGGAACGAGGATAATCTAAAACAGCAGAATCAATTTCATTTGATCCTCTCGTTCCAATAAGATTTATTGATAAATCCAAATCTTCTGTAAAACCCGTAGCGTAAAATGGAAGAAATGTTAAACTATATTCTAACTCGGTGATATTTTGATTATTTTCAGTCATATTCTCTTACATCCTTAGATTTTTTTCTAATTGATATTTATTTTTTTTTTTTTAACGCACATTTCTAATGGAACCCCTTCCTATATCATTTCTAGTTTTCATTACATTACTAATCATAGAAAATAATCGGGTTTCTTTTTGATCGAAATTTTCTAAAGTTGTTGTAAATTTTGTTCTCGTATTCCTAATTATTGTCATTTCTTCCTCAAGTTTACTTATTTCTGCGCTAAGACTACTACTCATTACAACATCCCCATTGCTACTAGCAATCTCATTCGCCTGAGAGAACGTCGTTTCTCTCATTTCTGGGGTAGAAACATCGTCTGCTGTTAAAGATACATAGGTACCTGGTGCAACTATGAATTTTTCATCCTTTATTATAGGTCCAATATTTTCTTCAACAAGATGAGCAAAGTATTTGTTTGAACCTTGCATTTCCCAGGTTCTTATTATTCTATCTATTTCATATGGTTCATTCATAAATACTCCAATTATCTCTGCAATAGGTAGAATATTATCTTCATCTTCTAGCGTTTTTCCTTCACTATCTATGAGAATGGTTTCAAATTCCATCATCCTTTCAGTACCTTCTTGTGGAGGGATTCCTATTCCACCAATTCTTATTCCAGAGGGATATTTCTCAAATGCCGCTGAGGATAATTTTTCATTATCGTTCATGCTAAAAAATTGCGCCGGGGCAAAATCCGATTCAGGAGCTGGTTCGAGTTCCTCTATTAGATCCCCATCTCCAAAATCTGGATCAAGCGTGAAATGATTGGGATATTCATTTAGAATGGATCCTCCTCCGAACTTGCTCAAGTTATGATCTAAGGGAACCGCATTTTGATTAATAATTATATTACCTACAGGTGAGAGATACGATTCAGCACCTTTGATTAGAGTTACACCTTCGTTTGCCCAACTGGGAACTTCAAATACTGGCATGGCCTTTTCAAGCGCATCTTTTAGCGCATCAAATGGATTCTCATCTGAGGTTTCATCCGGAAGCGTATCTCCAAAATATTTATCAAATGATATCTCACAATCAATACCTAAAACTTCAAAATATGCGCATCCATAGATATGATAACGGTTGGGTCCTTCTAGAGTTACATCAAGGCCTACACTGAATAGGGATTTATCACCCATATTGATGCTAGCATTCGCAGAAATACCCACAATAAACTTGAAAGGTTTGAATTGGATGAGAGCATCAAAGCCTAGATGTGCAGTAAGGGAGAATTCCCCAGCAGCAGCATATAGATCTGCGCTGGCACCTGTTTGGAAAGTGTTTGTCGTAATTGCTAAGTACATTGATATGCTAACCCGTGGATTATTCGATCCAAAAGAAATACTCATTCTTTTTAAAGTAGGGAATCCAGCAGGTGGGTTAAAGCTAGGGTGAAAACCACCAATTGAGAGAACAAAATCAGGATTATCACCCCAGTTCGATTGTAGCGCCATGTCCCCGCTTAGGTGAAATTTTTCTAGAATGCTTGAATTGTAGAGGCTGGAGCGAATTTCTAACGATTTATTACCGAAATCAATTATCCCCAATATGTCCATGTGAAGTTCTACAATTGGTTTCTCTTCAGTCGGTAGAAGTGCGTGAGCAAGCCCAATCAACGCTACTAATCCATCACCGCCAAATTCAATGAAAATTCCTACATCGAAATCAACTAGATGCCTTACACCACCCCAAAATAATCTCACCATGGGTCCAAACACGTAATATCCTTCTTCTGGAGGAAAAATATTACTTATTGACTCTATGATGCTCGTTGCATTTCTTATAGGATCTTCGGGGAATAAGACATGATCTAATAAATGAGCTTGTTGAGCCTCTATCAATGCATCTTTATTCATCCTGCGATTGATCCCAATTAATCCTCCAACACCATAAAGTGCAAAACCATATCCTAATTGGATTGGTGTACCGAATTCAGCCATTAAAGAGAGTAATAGCGAGAAACCCTTCTCACCACCAGGAAGCTCAGTTGTCAGTAAACCGATTGCTGTTATAGCAAACTTATCTGAGACAGACAAATTTAGTATTCCAGCGTAATTTGGGGGATCAATGCTGAGATATCCTCCCCCGCTAACTCCTTCAGAATCAATAGATAACCCAATGCCGGTTGGAGGCTTGAATCCGAGAGAAAGATCTGCATTACCTAATAATCCTGGTTTCCCAAGTTCGATTGTTAACAATAAACCAATTTTTTCAACTACAGCAGTAAGGGGGCCTATTTCAACACCTCCTGTTACAGCGACGATAATAACAATATTTCCCTCCGTTAATTCAATTTTAAGATCAACAGTATTTACGAAAATAGGACCTATCGTTTTATAAATAGGAATGGTATACTCAAAACCTACCCCTCCTGTGATATAAAACCCTCTACTCCTAGAATATCCTGCCTCCATGTCAAAACTAATCGTCATTGGATTTTTAGGCAATATTTTATTAATAAAACCATCTCCATCTGAAGCTTGAATTACCAGTTTTCCACCTTTTAATACAAAAGAACCCTGAAAATCAAGGTCAGAATTGACTCCGAATGTAAGCTCTATTCCCTCTAGTTCAAGTCTAGTCGATCCTGTGCTTCCGAGTAACATTTTTGGTGTTGGTGGAGCGTAGGCTAGCGTTGCTTCGATTTCTGCTGACGCATCTTCACCAACAAATTCAAGATTTACATCTTGTGGTCGGATTTCAAGTCTAATTGGACATCCTGCGTCAACATTTCCAGTAATCCCTAGAAGAATGTCGTCTGTTAGATTAATTGACTTCGATATAACACCATTAGCATCAACTCCAAACATCAAACCTACAGGGATATAAGTAGTACTATCATGTTCAGGTATTGGCAATCCAATTAAATCTACAGAAGCAAAACTATCATTAGCACTATTAATATATTTTAAAAGATTCAATCTTGACTGTATTATTTTATTTCTAATTTCCGGGGGGGCCACATTGGACTCGTCAAGCTTTCCATAGTAATCTTCGATCAGATTTGAGGAGGGAGGTCCAATAATTGTCTGCCACATTAAATATTTTAAATTTTCCATAAATTTTATGAAGTTAAAATCCGAACCCCACCCATACGCAGTTTCGAATAATCCTTTAAAACTTAAATTTTCTTGAAAAATCGAGGAAAACTTTTCGAAGTGAACGCTTTTTTTATAATAAGGAAGCCGATCTCCATCTTCTGGGATTCTAGTTTCTGAAAAAATATCTAAGAACTTAAATATACCAAATACGATAGGATATTGTCTTTGAAAGAATTCATATGTCAGGTAATCTATCAACTCTAACGGAAAGGATTCCCAAAAAGAAGGAGAAGTAAATGGAAAAAGTGAAATATTCACATCACCAGAACTCAGATCCTTTATTGTACTAAAAATATTCTTTATAGCTGGTATGTATTCATCTATGCGTGATAATTCAAAACCATCCTGCTTTATACTTGCTATAAGATCATATCCATCAATACAAGAACTAAATAGAGTAGTTAAAGATTCTTCATCAGAGGGACTAATATCAAGTCCCATATTCCACCCAAAATCAAGAAGTAAATAGTAAACATCATTAGCACTGCGTATCTCTGTAAGTGGTTCAATAAATTTAGCAAGTATCTCAACTAAATCTTCTAAAAACTTATATTCACTCATTTTTTACACTACCTCGACATATCATCTTTTTTTCTTATTTTTCATTTTTAATTTACTATGGTCTTGTATCTTTTCTATATTTCGAACTTTGAATTAGTGATGCAATATAATATAAATCATCAATATAAACCATTTTACCCTGGTGTACAAATAATCTCTTTTCATAATCTTCTTTAGTGTATCGCTCAATATTTAAAGCAATTGGATCAATAGTGGAAAATAAATTCGGTCCTATAGAATTATTATCTCTTGACTCACGAGTTTGAGGCGAATTTGGCAATTCATAATTATCACAGTCCCAGGGATCCTGCATTAGGCTTCCTACATTTTCACTTCCAAATTTGGAAAAGGGTACTATTTTATCTTTAAAAGCGTTAAAAAATCGTATATTCCATCCCTCTCCATTGATTAAATTAATATCTATATCTTCCTCAAAAAGATAATGCCATATTTTCTGGTAGAATGATTGCACAAGTTCATTGCTGAGAGCCGCACAACTTAGCTCCGTATCGTTTGTAAAGGATCGCCAGTTAATATTACTTGATCCACATACCAAAAGCGCTTGATCGAAAGCCTGAACTTTAGCATGGCAATATATTCCCCTCTTTTTAGGAAAGCTCCATAAAGAATATATCCCGACTCTGTCTAATAAATTTTGATCCTTAAAAAGAGATAATGCATCCCGACGATACGCGTGTTGCCTAACTCCCGGTATAGTGTTCCCTAAATCACTGAAAGGAGGTAGAATTATGATTATTCGAAGATTTTCAGTAACTTTTAATCTATTAACCAAAGATGCCGTAAATGGCAGGTTCCAGAAATATTGATCAAATATGAATATCAACTTTTCGGCATTTCTTATTGCTTTATCCAATCCCTCCAATACTGTAAATTCACCTTCATGGTAAGGAGGATATGGTTCCCCCCTATTAAAACGAACTTTTCTCCAGGGGATAGTTTGCCAAGCTTGAACCTTACATAAAATACCTTGGTTCTGAGTTGGAGTAGTTATCGGGTCAATGGAACTGATTGTTATCCCTGTATTTTCTAAGGGTTTAATTATATATGGCGGATCCGTTTCTAGAGTTCTTGCTTGTAAAGCATTAGAGCTACTTGATATTACGGAACCAATATTAATATCAATATCTTCTGGTGTATCTGGAAGACTGGTCCCACCGCCATAGTCTTCCCATCTTTGCTGAAATATTTTCTCCAAGGTTGAAACAATCGGTCCTTGGAGTTTTAAATGTTGATCGTGCCAAATTTGATCTGTATTGCGATAAACTTCCACAGGTAAATCAGAACCCTGTTGTTCATCAGGCATGGGAACAGAAACTCCTGTATAAAGTGTATCACGGACGGGAATGCTTTCACCAGATTGAGAATCCCCTATAAATCCTTGAGCACCCCGTCGAGTATACGCAAGATCTACTCCGCCACAAAATGCAGCTCCAATGCCATTCCCATAATTAACAATAATGAACTTTTGATGATGTGATGAAACTGGTATACCGGCTGTGTTAGCAGTTGGAAAACGAGAGTCTAAAAAAACAACTCCTACATCATTTCCATCATTTCCTCTAATTTGTTCATTCAAATTTTTAACTAATTTTGCGAGATAATAATGGTCAGCTACATGGGGTATGAAACCATCATAAAGTGGAGGCATCCATAATAAAATTCTGACTTTTACGCCATACATCATCATCTCTCGTATCATATGCCAAACAGTATGGGTTTCAGTTAAATTACGCTGTGGGTTTAATCGCCAACCAGCAATGAATACATGTACATCTTTATTCCCTTCCGCCTGTTTCCTTGCTTCCTCGAATTCATTATCAATAGCCATCATTGTAGCTTCACCATCAATTAAATGCTTGACAACACACCCTTCATCCCAGGGATTTCCCGCTTCACGGCTTTTCAGGTCAGTATTTATTCCGAAACCGCTATTTAGAAACCAGTTATTTGGATTTGGATCAGAAATAAACATCTCCTCGCAATTGTATTTTTATATTCATTTTGATCGTAAACATTTTTATCTCATCTATATTTATTTCTCAATTAAATAATCAAATCGTAGCCCGCTTGACCTTCTTCTCATGTCCAATGACTTTTTTCGACCGTGCCACGAATAAATTTTACCATTGATATCTCGAGCAACTTGCCAAGTTCTTTTCACAAAAACTCCGGTTCTGGGAACTTCCTCCTCGTAAATGTATCTAGATTCAGAAAGCAGCACTCCTTTATATTGTGGTATTTCAGGAGACTCTTCTTTAGTACGACCCCGTCTTAAAATTATCTGTCCATCTAAAGGACCACCTGATCCTGTTAATTTTCTGGCCACATAGGGAATCCAATAAGGAGGTACATAGGACTTCAATTTGTATCTTGCTAGAGGCCCCATAAACCTATTTCCTGGTTCATCTTGCATCCTTAATCCAGAATCAGGAGCTTCAATCTTTGTTATCATTTCCTCAGCTGTAATTAACTTTTCTTCTAAATCAATTATTGAAGGATTAGTATCGAAATAATGTAGAGCAGGTTCTTCCGCATCATATTCTCCACTTTTTATCTTAGCCTGTATGTCTTCAACTTCTTCGTCGTGACGGCTTATAACCTTTCCATAATCCTGATATTTATGCTCTATTGCCCAAACGAGGTTTGCTAGCTCGTCCCTCAAAAAGCTTACTTCTTCAAACGGTTCACTTTCGAGTCCTCCATAATATAGATTGTTAGGCATGTAAAAGAGCGAGCCATCAGATAGGGAATCTTGAAGATTAGAAAGCGTAAAAACCTCCCATTCTTTTCTTTCTTCTGTAGGATCAACAACAGGTTTTACATCTGAAACTACACCAAAGCTATCCATAACTTTGAAGCGTTTAATTTTTCGGATATGCCCCACATCGTGTTTAATCGGAATAACAAACCAATCGTTAGAGTATTTCAATCCAAATTCTTGTAAAATCATGGTTAGATAATTTAAAGTTGGTCTTTTTATGTCTCCAAGGTCAATTCTTTGATCTTCGAAAGCCCACCATCTTTTATTCGGCATTCCTCTATAACTGAGCATTTTGGGAGGTATTGCAATATCTGTAACATCTATGTCTGATTCCCTAATTCCTCCAGGAATAGGATATTGCGCCAAAATGTTGAGATTATACCAATCAAGTTGATTACCATTATAATCTTTTGCAATAAGTTCTATATCTCCTCTTTTGCTTTTGATGTTGAAACTATACTCTAATCGTTCTGAACTCCATCCTTCTACAGGAGGGTTTTCTTCTTCCAGATCTGATAATTCAGAAGGTTCTTCTTCAACTAGCATTTCAAGAGGTTTTTCAAGATCGATGTCAGACATTTCAAGATTTCCACGTATCAAATGATTCATGGGGGTTTTTGTATAAGATAGTTCTGTCCTTACTGGATTTCCTCCATTTTGGGCCTGAAATTCACCCATCTGCCATTGTCTACCAAGTAACCAACAGGGATCTTTAATACGGGCTTGAATACCCTCTGTTATATCGATTGACTTGTTTTTTGGCTCTAATCTTGAGAGTTTTTGCTCTATATCTATTATTAGCGGAGGTATTACCCAACTAACTTTTAATTCTTCTGATTTAGCCTTAAGAGCGACTATCGCAGGCTCTATTGGTGGTTTTTCTTCTAATGTCATACTTTGCTGCATTTCATTCATTTCTTCCATTTGTGGCATTTTTATTTCCTCCTTATTCCTCGATATTATTTTCATTTGTGTTTATAAAATCTATCATAGACGTCGCAAATAAAGCTGTAACCGGATAAATTTCTCCGGGATATAAAGCATCATAAAGAACCGCTATTTGTTGCGGAAATAACGCGTTATGGTATGGAGTTCCAATTCCGACATTACTCGAATCGAAAAGCAATGCGGGAAATATTTTACCTAATCCAGTGTCATAAATCATTGAATTACTGCTAATCATTCGAGTTTTCATCAAATCAATTGTTTCTAAAAGAGTTTGAGCTAAAAGATCGGGATTTTGAGGTGTCCATCCTTCAGTTTCACTAGGATTAGGTGATATCGCTAAAAGTATAGCGTTTGGTGCTTCTGATTGAGGGGCATCATAGCGATAGGCAATTCCAGTTGTCTCAGTCATGTAAGGGAAGAATTCTGCCCAATCATCAATATATACACAGGCAAAACAAGTGATGCTTTCACTTTTTGCAAAGGGTGATATGTATAAATAATCAGAATTGAGATGCTCTTCCTCTTTTTCTTCCCAACCATTTTTATCTAAAACAGATGGGAGTTCATACCTATCTTCATAAAGATCATAAAATTCATTATCTTTTAACAAATTTAATACATCATTGATTTTTTTTCTAACAGTAGCATAAGGTTTCAAGTTTTGCGCCCACTTCGGTGAATCTCTGCCCACATCACTTCCTCCTGTAGGCAAAGAACCCTCTGTATTATATTTCAATGATTCTAAGTCTAGAGACCATTCTTTTATCATATCACTGGAACTATCACTTAGAACATAAGGAGTAAACAACATTATTTTCTTTCCATCTGTTGCTTCTTGTAATATCGAGATTAACTTTTTTATTATCAATTTCCCCTTAATTATTCGAAATTGTATCTTCCAAAAAGGTTTCTTAGGTTTATCTTCAGAACTAAGATCTTGATCGCAATCACCGCAGATCTCGTCGTCACTTGCTATTGAAGCACCGCACCACCAGCAAAACTTTTTCACCTCTTCATCAAAATCTTGTGAAAGCTCATTTAACCAATCTGTGATCCATCCACCTCCGGAACTGGCATCATCATTGGTTAATTCGTTTAATTCCCCTAACCAATTTTCAGTCCAATCAACATCGGAACTGAGGTCTTTATTGGTTAATTCATTTATTTGATTTATAACGGTGATAATTCTACTTCTTAAGAAGATTACAAGATTTTTTAATATTATATTAAATATTTTTAAGTTTGCTACATCTTGAGCATTTTCATATTTAATTGATTCAAATCCTAAAAAGGGAGTTAGAGCCTGATGATAACCGTAGCGACTTACTTCCTGTAGTAGTTCCCTTAATATATCGTAATCTGGTGATTCATAACTTAATCCATTTATAATTTCATCCAATTTCTCCATAAATCCTGAGAATATTTCTGTATATTCAGTTTCTTCTTCATAGTTGATTATATCATTTATCCAATCAATATATTTCTTAAACTTGACAGGTTCTAATTGGATTGGTCCAGGCGGCGGTGTTCCTCCAGATCTTGTACTTGTTCCAGATGGTGGTGGTGGTCCCTCGGATTTTTCACCTGTGTCAGGTGGAGGTGGCGTTGTTGTTCCTCCAGGTATTGTTCCTCCCTTTGGAGGCGAAGTTTCTGGTCTACTTTCAGGTGTTATACCTTCCTGAGACGGAGCTGGCATTTTCAAAGCTAAAATTTCATTTAAATATTCTGGTAATAAATCTTCAAGCTGAAGTGTAGAAACTCCACCATTATCTTTAACATCAAATTGAAATATCTCATCCAATTCTTTTGCAATAGAAGTCCATAGTTGATGAGTGTTAATGTGATCAAGCTCATTTTCCAAACTCCATTTTAATCTTGTTAAGTTGTAATGGATTCTTAGTTTCATTGAGTTAAAAAAAACATCAGCCATGTAATCATATAAATCACGGAACCGTGTGAGGATACTATTTGTTCTTGTTAGCAGAATTTTGATAGTTTTAAATAGATCAATGTCTTGATAGTTATCTTCTCTAATTATTTTAAACTCTTCGTGAGGTTCTGAAGAAACTTCTAGATTGTTTTTAATATTTTGATGCAATAATTTTCTCAGCAATCGTGCTTTTTCGATAATCGAAGAAGTATTATCATCAAAAGATAGTTCAATTGAAAATTTATTGAGCAACTCGTTTGGAGTTAAATCCCAAGGATAATCTCCTAAGAATGGTTTATAAGCGATAGATTCATTCCATTTTTGGACGATATAATATCTAATTTTTAGCTCTAACTCACTGATACCACCAATTAAGAGATCAATTGATTCAAACTGGAGTTCGCTAAAAGGGATATTCTCTAATTCAAATTTACTTGTATAATCTGCACAATTTCGTTGGAGATCAGCTGATTGTGTTGATTGAAATATATTACAATAATTTGGATTATCTGTTTCATTGGTGAAATGCATGCAATCCATACAAAAAACATTTTTTTCGTGCGACGCAGTAACTATAACACTTACACTGCATAATTTAGAAATACTACCTAACATAGAGGTAGCAAAATGATCTACGATAGGAGCTACGGTTTTACGAGGGGTAGGGAGAGCCTTCGGGTTATTGAAAGTTTCGGCAATATCTGGAGGTGGTTCTACAATTATGAAAGTTTTAGTACCATGCCTATCACCAGTTCGATGTGCTTTGATAAATTCTGGTTTAGGAGGTTGAACTTTTCCATCTACCCAATCGAGCCAGCCAGTGACTCTTTCCATGTTGCCTAGCGAGTATTGATATACAGTTTCTGCTACAGCCATATCTGCTGCAGCATCAGAAGTCTTTTTTACTTCATCTTGGACATTTTCTAAATCTTCTACTTTCATGGTTATGTCATTTTTACTGTATACTTTCCTTAACTGCAGATTTTTTGGGTTCAGTTTAGCTTCAATGAATTCTACTCCATTTATAACCGTCTCAACAAAAGTTCGATTATCTTCTTCATCTATATTATCAAAACGTTGTATGCCTCTTTGAATTCGTAAAGGAAAAGCTTTCCGCAATTTGTATATATCAAGTTCATCTAGATTTGGGAGATTATTTTTATTGTCATGAATATATCTTTCAATTTGATATCCTAAAAGTTCTTCTGGAGAATGTCTTTCTCTAAGACCCTCAAAAAATTCCATTCCTTTCTTTACTTGATCAGACGATAGATTTATTCTAAATGAACCATCTGGATCATCTGTCTCACCCAATAATGATGCATTGCGTAGAAGGGCTGTAGCAACTGCTTGATCTTGAGAGGGAGCTTGGATGTATTCAGGTTTAAAGGCGGGTGTTGAAATAATTTTTCCAGGTTTTTCAAGCCATCCATATACTCCAATATTAGGTTTTATTCCATCTGAGTCTTTATAATATTTAATTAATCGTTCATGTGCAAGGCTAGTTACCCAGGCATCAATACGATGACTAAATAAATCAAAGAACTCCATTAATAAAATTTCAAGCTTATTTGGATCAATTAAACTGAGCATTGATGCTAAAGACTTTATTTCTAAATCAGGTACAATTCTTTCTATCTCATTAATATGTTCGATTAGATAATAGATTATTCTTTTCAAAACAGGTGGATTATTTGTACGAATTTTGTTAAATTCATCAATACTAAATGGAGTATTCATTTGTGATAAAAAATAAAGATATGAAATTCCTGTGGTAACATATTTTTTAAGTTTTGGCATTGAAGTAATTGTTGAAGGAGTGGTTGAAATGAGGGAAGAGATTTCACTAAAGACAGCATCAAGATCAATTTCATCCTTGATTAGAGCGCAAGCAATGGGTAACGGGTCGTTTTCTGGTCTAAGCACATCTTCAGAATCCATGATTCTTACATTCAATTCTTTTGATACCCGAGTTGTTCCTAAAATATCTAATAAATGCTCGTAAGATCCGTTACGCTCGATATCTTCTTCAAGATCTTCAACAATATCTTCTATAGTTGGTATTTTTTTACGAGGAATCCCTGAATGAAAATGCTGTGGGAGAAGCCCTCCTTTCATTAAGGATCTGCAAAATTCGAAAACAAAGTGTAAAACGCTCGCATCTTCCCCTATAGATTCAATTGGTACATACCTATCTAGAGCCATTACAGGTAATATTCCATATGGGTTTTTTCCTACTCTAATAACAGGGAAATTCCCCCGAGCACGAAGGTTTTCTAAACAGAACATTGAAAATTTTTTCCAATCGATGTTTCTATTGCCTAGTCTTTCTTCCCATAACCATTTAAATTTATGCATACATGCATCCCAGAGAAACATGTTCATAGCAGTTGCTTCGTTTTCTTCGTGTAAATCAGCCCCTTCAATTTCACCTAACGTGCTTGGATCAAATTTGAAGATATTTGTTAAAATTTGAGCATCAGAATAATTATTCATCAGTTCTTGAATTGCACCTACATATGGTATTCCTGAAGGGACGGATGTATTTGTTCTTTCAAAATAATCGCTAATATCTGTGGGATAAGGCATGTAAGGGCTTTTTTCTTCTTCAGTATTGTTTGTTGGCGAATCTTGGGCAACTATGGATAGTTCTCCTTTGGCATTTCGTCGCTTAAAGATTTCTTCGAAATGTTCATGAATCTCCTCAGACTCGCTAAATCCAACCGCTATTAACCAATCAGCATTTTTAATTTCCTCTACCTGCGTTTGGTCGGTTATTTTTATTCCCATTCCCAAAGAAACAGCTTTTTCGAAATCTGTCAGCCAAGTGCTTGAATTTTGTTCAAGAGGTTTTATGAAAATATGATCTCTTTTAATTTCAATTGGATCTCCCAACTTAAAATATCGACCATCTACATAACGTGGTTGATCATTACTACCACCAAATAGGGGATGAGTAGAGTCTAAATAGAATCCTTCCTTGATCGTGTAGAGAACTATATAATTTGGAAGTGTGTTAATTTGAATGCCCTCAGTAAGGAATAATTGAAGGGGGTCAGTAATTACATTTCCATTTACATCAACAATATCAGTATCAAAATCCCAAGTTTTTCCCTCCTCATTTAGAAACATATTTTTTGCTAATTGGCGTGCTCGCGTAATTCCAAAAGTATCCTTCATTTTATCGGCATTTGCCTTGACAACATCCACGAACATGCTATTATCTTCACATTTAATATCTATTTTCTCATCTTTAGCAAGTAGTCTTTCTACAAAATCAATATATAAGGTTCTTTCAGTTTTTTCTACCGAATGTAAAAACTGTATTAGTTCAGTTCTTTTCGCTCTTTTATTTTCATCTGATATTTGAGCACTAATTATTGCATCATCTACGAGCTTTTCTGTTAATTCCTGGATTTTATTCGCTGATTTTATACTTTTTAACGAATTTACGTCTGCATTGATTAAATCAATCATTTTTCCCTTTAAAGCTGCTTGAAATCCTAGATTATATTCTCTAAGTGAGTTTATTCTTGTATTTACATCAAGATTTCTTTGAAAGGAATTCTGAAGATTTGTAGATAACTGATTTTGGGCATTAGCAGCTAGATTACTAAAATTATTAAGATTTCCTGAGGTTTCGATAAGTGAGGGGACTTCTGCAATTAGATTTTTAAAAGTATTATCTACCTTTTTATTAATTGCGGCGATTTTTATACTATCATCATCTTTATTCTCAACAATTTGAATTAAATCATTCCCTAGGTTACCAAATATTTCTTCTCCTCTTTTATTTAGTTCATTAATTTTTTGAGTTCCTTTACTCGTTTCTTGCTGAATTATCTCTCTTAATTCTTGTGGTACACTTGTAGAATATCCTTTTATTAACTCCTTGAGTTCTTCTCGTATTTTTTCTTCATCAATTTCTTCTTTTTCTATATCTAAGCTTTCCTCTCGTTCACTTTTGCAGTCCATAAATAATTTTTCATATCGAGCCCATTTCTGTTTTTCTTCAACTGTAAACATTCCTATTGGATTACCATATTGAATCTCATCGGGATACCATCTTATCCAAAATTCTTCTTCTACTTTCATATCATATGGTTTTATTGTAGTTCTTATAGGAGATCTTATTTTTTCCATCGTTTCTTGGATGTTTAAATTATTAATTGATGAACTATCAAATGTAATAATTTCTGGAGGAACTGGTACCTCTTTGGTGAAATATCTAATTTCCAATCTTAAAGGTAATAATACAACTGGTTTTGGTAAAATATCGCTTGTTTGACCAATCTTACTAATTATGTTTTCTCTTATTTTTTTGTCTGTAGATTGAGATCCTATAGTATAAGATTGAATTTTGTCAGTTTGCTGAGATTGATTTATTTGTTGAGTTTGATCTTGATTTTGACTTTGAATATTTGCTAAAAAATTAGTTCCTGGTGAAATTTGACTAATTTCTTTTTCATCTTTTTTTTTTTTTGGAATAGCTCATCACTTTTTTTATTAAAATGTTTAATAAATTTATTCAAAATTTGAAAATTATCGAATTTTGTTTCGAAAACATGTTATAAATCATGATTAATTGAATGATAATTATAGTAATGGAATTCTTCTTATACAAAAATATACAATATTTTGTAGACTAGTATAATTTTATTATATATTTGTATAAATATCTTTGTGAACTTTTGTATTCTTCAAATCATTTTAAAGCTGTTTAATTTATTTTGAATATTACTTTTGATCGATTTGTTGGAGGATTAGTTATAATTGATAACCAAGTTTTTGTTTATTCTTAGCATTTATTTCTTAAATAAATGGTAAAAGTTATTATCAAATTATAATAACTATTCAATTTTTGCTTAATATAATAGCAGTGAATAAAAAAAAAGATTAATCATTGATTATAAAGCAGTTTTAGTTGATAGCTTCTAACTTTGCCTCTAATTCTGCTTGTCTTTTTACGAGCAAATATCCGCTAATAACAATAACAATTATGCCAAGTGTGAAAAGAACGGCGGAATATGGACTAGGAGGGAGAGCAAATACAAATATATAGGCAAAGATGGGAACTATTTGCTGAGGAGCTAGATTAAGAGGAATTGCCTTGCTTGCATCCACATATTTAAAAGCAACTTGAAGTCTTGCGATGCCATAAAAATTAGTTGACATTAAAATTATCAAGGCAACGATTAATAATACGATGATTGTGATATCTCCAGATGATAATTCTCCGAAGGATGTAAGCATGATACTTATCCAAAAATTTGATAAAACAAAAGCAAATCCAATTGAAATAGATAGAATGATGCCCTTATAACTTTCTTTTTCAACTACATGAGCACCATAAGCCGTCAGTAGTACGAAAATGAAGATTAACACGGTAAAAATCGTCATTCTCACTATGAAATCTGGATTCGTTATATCGCCTTCTCCCGGTTCCAAATTACTAAATGCTAAGAATATTATGCCCAGAATCATTAAAACAATTCCAGTATATTCGATCTTGCCTAACTTCTCTCCTACGATTTTTACTGACCCTATCGCAAGTACGATCAGACCGGATGACATTAGAAGTGGTTGTATAGTTGGACCCAGTTCTGTCCCTAATAAATCTTGAGAGATCAAGAGGAAGATTGGATCGATAATCGTGGCTAAAATGAATCCTGTGAGCCAAAGAGGGTTTGTGAGCAGTTTCTTTCCAAAATTCACATCTCTCTGCTCTTTAGGAATGTCAATTACTGCTTTTTTCTCCAAAACATTACCAAAATTAGATAAATTTCCGGAAAGAAGACCAAATAATATTCCTAAAACATAATTTTCTCCTGCCAAATAAATTACCCTAATTCCTTAATTTTATGACTTATTATTTTTATGATAAATATTATTGTGATATATATCTTAAAAAACATTACAGTTGTCGCCTTTAAAACAATTTAAAATAATTTATATTAGTTTAAAGTAACTAAATGAGTATAATTTTTTTTCATTTGAACCTAATTAAACTATTAATAGTGAAGAAAATTATTTATTATTAATGTGTTCTATTTGATTATTTCAAGAGTTAAAACGATCAGGACTAATTATTGCAAATAATATTAAGTGAGAATGTCATGAAACGATCTGAAATCAATAAGATCATGAGAAAAGCCCTACAATTTCTAAAAGAGCAGAATTTTCATTTACCCAAATTTGCCTATTGGAAGATGGAAGATTGGAAAATGAAAGGTGATGAGATACAAGAAATATTTGACGTTCATTTAGGATGGGATATTACAGATTATGGAAGCGGAGATTTCTATAAGATGGGTTTGATGCACTTTACTATACGCAACGGCAATACAGAAAGAGCAAGTAAAGGGGGGAAAGACTATTGTGAAAAAATCATGATTGTTGAACAAAATCAAACCCTTCCAATGCATTTGCACTATAGTAAAATGGAAGATATAATTAATCGTGGAGGAGGAGTATTAATGGTCCAGCTTTACAATTCCACACAGGAAAACGATTTCGCAGACACTAGCGTATCAATTTCAATCGATGGTGAAATTAAAGAAGTGAATCCAGGAGGAATCGTTGAATTAACGCCAGGAGAATCAATCACCATTCCTTCAAGATTATTTCACAAATTTTGGGCAAAAGAAAAGCAAGGCGATATATTAATTGGGGAAGTATCAAAAATCAACGACGATAAAGGTGATAATTTTTATTACGATAAAGTTGGAAGATTTCCCGAAATCGAAGAGGACGAGGAGCCTTTATACTTATTAGTTTCTGATTATGGTAAATTCTTGAATAAATTAAATATCAAAGTCTAATTAAGGTCTCATTTTAATTGTAGCTATCCTAAGGTACCGATTTTATCATGCTAAAGAATGAAAAAAAGAAGAGATATAAACTTCACGTGGGATTTGATCACGTCTTACACTCGATATTATACAGTAAATCGTGGAGAAAATTCTGGGAAAGACGCCAGTATAAAAAAAATAGTAATTATTATTTTATCATGGCGGTTGCAAGGTTATTTGAAAGAAGAGACAATTACAAATTTAATGAGTTTGACCTTTATTGTATTGGACACAGCCATTTAGATGCATGCTGGCTTTGGACCAAGCTTTCAACGATAAGAAGAACAATTTTTACTTTTCAGCAAAATATTGAACATTTTGAAAAATATCCGTTTTACACGTTTTCCCAAACAACTCCTCAATATTACGACTGGGTAAGGCGATTGAGACCCGAACTATTTAAAAAAATGCTGCAGTACGAAAAACAAGGTAGATGGGAAATCATTGGTGGGATGTGGGTGGAACCTGACCTTAACTTGCCAAATGGAGAATCGTTGGTCCGACAAAGACTGTATGGTCAGCTTTTTTATCTTAAACATTTTAGAAAAGTAGCAAAAATAGAGAGTCTAGAGGATACTTTTGGATTTAACGCTCAGCTCCCCCAAATATTGTTAAAATCCGGTGCAGAGATTTTTTGGACGATAAAAATAACTTGGAACGATCTCACGGAATTCCCTTTCGCAAATTTCTCATGGCGTGGGATTGATGGTTCCGAAATCTTTACCCACATGTACAAGTGTAATTGGAATGTTCTGGGTGATTTATCCTTATACAAAAGAACTGGTCGTAAGATAAAAGAACCAGGCTTAGTGTTTGATAGCTCCTCTGATAAGGAGAACATTGAATCTTCATTGTCAGAGGACCGGATTAGAACGTGTGGGATGTTTTATGGATTAGGAGATGGAGGAATGGGCCCGCTAAAAGAAGAAATTGAACTGTTAGAAAACATGGCTAAAGGTGGACTTATAAAATTCAGCACTTTTGATAAGTATTTTAAATTGTTAAGGGAAGAATGTGGCAGTGTTTTACCCATCTGGAACGATGAGCTTTATTTAGAGGACCATAGAGGCGTATATACCTCTCAGGCAAACACTAAAAGATTGAACAGGGCTTTAGAAACCCATCTAAGAGATTGGGAAATATTACTTTCTTTTTCGAGCATTCTTTTTGATGAGTATGATTATCCTTGCGAGGAAATCGAAAAATCGTGGAAAACATTACTATTCAATCAATTTCACGACATCCTCCCCGGTTCAAGCATTCAAGACGTGTATTACGAACAAGAAAAAGAAATGGAAGAACTCCTTCAAAAGATTAAAAGAGATATTTCTTTCACATTACAAACAATACTACGGACATTCTTGAAAACTCAAGGCTTACTCGAAACAATTAATGAGCATAAATACACTATTGTTTTTAACTCGTTGCCTTGGATGAGAGATGGTATCCTTGAATCAATAGAGATTAAAAATGTTCCACCATTGTCTTTCCGCATCATCGATTTAAATAAGCTTGATGATTCAAATAAAGAATCGGATTTAAAGTTAATCGAACTACCTGATAGAATAAGTCTCGAAAACTCTATACTCACTGTTACAATTGGAAAAGAATCTGGGAAAATAATCTCAATAATTAATAAAAAATTAAAGAAAGAACTCATAAAATCCTCAAAGGGGATTGGGATACATGTCTATAAAGAAAAGCGACACAATAAACCAGCTTGGGATATTTATAGGGGATATACTTCAAATAAAACAAATATAGGGAGCGTTGTTGAAAGCTCAATTATTGAGGACTCTGATAAGTTAAAAACCGTGAAAGTGACATATAAATTTAAAAAGACCACCATAGAGCATCAGATTTCATTAAGGAGAACCTCTGATCTTGTTGAATTTAAAACAGAAATAGATACATTCGATAAAAATCTCATTTATAAAGTGGGATTTCCTCTGAATTTACAGACAGATTATCTCACTGCTGAGATTGCTTATGGCAATTTGAAGAGAAAAATCGTACCAGAGGCATATTACGAGAAAGGAAAATGGGAATTTCCTGCTCAGAAATACGTAGATGTGTCAGAATCTCAAATAGGTGCCACGATTTTGAATAATTCGAAATATGGATTTAGTTCTAATAAATCAAGTATCTATCTCACACTATTACGAACGCCTGCGAGAGCCAGCTCGTCTTTCTATTCGCATTTAGATTTAGTTCCTAAGAAAGAAAGGACGAAATATGTTGATATAGGTCGTACTTCGATTGAGTATGCATTATGGATCCACGAAGGCGATTTCATTGAGTCATCTGCCTGGAGAAAAGGGTATGAATATAATTATCCTTTATTACTTGAGAAATATGATGAAAAGCAAGTTGAATACAACAATCCTTTGGATCCTCAGGTTAAAAAAGTGTTTAAACATATTATCACAGAGGAGGCATCTCTTATTTTAATTTCAAATCCTAATATTGTTCTCCAAACAATTAAAAAGCCCGAAAAACTAATATTAGAGCGAGAAGAGTGTAGCATTCAAGATGAAGATAACAGCATGATATTAATTTTAAGACTCTTTGAGACCTCGGGAACTCCTCAAGAAGGCGTGAAAATTGAATTCAATAGAGAAATTAGAATACTAAAAGCAATTGAGACAGATTTATTGGAAAGAGAACTCTCTAAGGGAGATAAAAATTCCCTTCTTATCAATGACTTGAAAGAAATCTTGCTTGATTTTAATAAATTTGAAATAAAAACGCTAAAACTCAGTATCTCAAATCAATGATGTAAACTCACATCATTTATTCATCTATTCCTCAGGGATTTGAAATGCGTCTATCAGATCGTCCATGTTTCCAACCTTGCTGAACTTTTCTTCGTAAATGATTGGAATTTCTAGTTTTAAGGTCGGTATTTTTTCATCTTTTCGCGTGTATAATTCAATTCCTTGTACTTTCTTCTCTTTTACGATCAAGCGAGTTGAATAGTTATAATCTTTAAAAAATGTAAATCCGTTATTTAATCGACCCATTTTTACTGATTTAATTTCAGTCCTGTCCTCTTGTATAAACGCTTCCGTAGATTCTTCCTCTCTAAAAATATTCCCCCCAATGATCGTGAATTTCTTCGAAAATATATTTGTAGATGGTGGCGGAATCTCGTTAACAAGATCAATAGCCCGATTTATATTGAGAAATTCGTGCACTGAGGGAACAATTATTTCAGGATCGTCAGGCACCTGTTCAGGAAAATCGTCTTTTTCAAGTGCTCGAGCTCTACCACCTCCAAGAGATTTATCCATGATTTCCTGGAACAGATCGGTGTCCTTAGGAAGCTCGTTTAGAAAAAAGATCCTATAAAATAGTTTTAGTTGAATTCGTAATAATCCAGCTAAGATGCCTCCATAAATTTGAGTTTTAAAGGGGGTTTTCGAGCCGTTATACGTCCAAATTCTCTTACTGTCGTGGTCTACCAAAAGAAATGCCTTTTCTTCGTTATCTTGGTTAATCACATCCCTAACTGTCTCACCGTCACTGATTTCTACGGTCTGAAAATAAGGATATTCCTTTAACTCGACAACCTCAAAAATCTGCATTTCGAATAAGTCTCATTTCAATTGTTTATGATAAATAGGTCATCATTGTTAAAATATGTATAGACTATTTTTTACATTAAATAAGGAGGATGGGGGGATTTAAATAGATAGATTGGTTAAATATACAATAACACAGATTTTTAAAAAAAAAAATCTCGAAATAAAAACTAATAACTAAAAATCAAAAATAAGATGAAAAACATGACAAGATATAAAAAGACTTTATTTACTAGCATTGCTTTTGCGATAATTCTTTTCAGTTGTTTCAATTTCAATTTTGTAACAGCTGATATTGTAGAAGGAGATGACGCAACTTTTACTGTAGATGGAACTAATCTAATTGATTTTGGAGTGATAGTTCCAGATGCAAATCAATATGGTACCCTAAAAATTGATGGTACCAGTCAAGCATCATTCAATATAGCAGATTGGGATGGAGGTGCACCCCTCTTTACTGAATCCACGGAGGGAGCTATACCCCCTTTCACCGATATTACGGAGTATTATCCACTTTATTTTCAAACGGCTCATTATTTAATAGACAGCCGAACCAATAATCCTTATATAGATCCTGCTTCTGATGTTCAATGGTTTGCAGCTTCCGCTTTCGTCTCACCAAGACCAACAGATCCTTTCACGGTTAACGCAATTTTCGACGCGTATTCCATGACTGAAGGGGCTTCCATCGCAATACCAGTAACGGATGGTATTCCTGTTCAGGTTGACATTAGCATAGCAAGTACGGGTCCAAAGATGTTTATATTGAGTGGAATAGCAGATGATCCTACGTCACCAGCTTTTACACCGACTTTAACCCTAATTTCTCCTTCAGGGAAAACGGTTACCGTAGTTAATATGGGAGGATTGGTACATTTTGTTGCAGCAGAAACGGGAAAATATAAATTATTATTAGATGAGACATATACTAGCGAGCAAGGATATATAACATTAGAATTTACGACAGCCTATCAAACAAAATCAACTATTCCGAAGAACACGCTTACCATGTTAGGAGGAGATCCAATGTGGGACCTAGTTACTTTTGACCAGTTTACGGCCTCGATGATGGAAACAACATGGGGAATGATTAGCGGCACTAAAGGAGATAAGCTCCATGTAGATATTGGTTATGAATACCTCATGGCTTCTGAACCCATTATTTGTGCTTGGTTACCAACGAGTTATGGATATTTCTTAGTACCAAACATAAATAATTTTGATCCCATGGAGTTTGAGTTAATATTTCCTGAAACTGGAACTATTTACTTGTCTTTTACGCGTACAAGTACAAATTTATATAGGGCAGGTGTGATGATAAAAAGCATTCCAATCACCACTTACACGATTGGAACTGATGCGACTGTTGCAGTATCGCAATCTGAGAGAAAAGCAATAAAATTCACCGTGGCTCAGGATTCATTCGTTCGATTCAACTATACATCTGGCGGATCTGGTGCGCCTTTTACTCCAATTAACTACGTACCATATATAGGAGGATCTGCTACACCAGGATTCTTTTTCGAGGATTCTAGTAAAATAGATGTTAATGATTACATAGTAAATTGGGTAGATAGGAAATACGACGACGATAGTAACTTCTATTATTATTATTATTACTTACCCGCTGGTGATTACGAATTTATCGTTAAGAACTCAGATATTAATGAAGAAGGATTCCTAAAAATTAGTTCGGAATTACTAGAGCAGGCGAGTAGCGTGATTCCTGTCAACACTATGAGTTATCCAGACATATACCCAACACAATTTGCCACATTTACTTTTGATGCGGATGAGATCGAAGAAACACTAAAAAAAGGGCAATGGACCACGATTACGATACCTGAAGCTGGTCAGTTTATGTTAAACACGACACTTCTCGAGTCCGATAATACTGCAAGATGTAGAGCTGTAGCAACCCCTTCAGCAGTCGTTCTCTACAACAGCTCGGGTACAGAGTATGTTAATTGCACCGTAGAAGCTGCGGTTAGTGGAGACGGACAGGTCTTTAATGCTACCACAACTAGTTCTGATTTTCTATATATTGCTTATACTGAGAAATGGCACGGAATGAATTTTGATTTCGTTCAAGGTAGTGCTGGTACAGGTGAACTTGATGATACTATTGAAGTGATGGATGGTGATTGGGTTGCGTGTGATATTCCAGTGGTTGATGGAACGGCGAACTTTACTAACGATGGAAGCATGTATTTCTCTATCACAGATAATGATTTCGATGATTGGCAGAAAGGCGTAGCGGGACAATTTGATCTTCCTGGCGTTGATGAAGCTGAATATTATTGGTTAAGGATTGATAATATCGATGAATTTGAAACCGTACCATATTGTGACCGTATTCAAATAACTAATTTTACAATTGAGGGAGATCTTAATCTCATGTTGCTAAAAGATAGCGATTATGTATACTGTGACTTCTGGGTGCCAGGAGATCAACCATCATCTCCAAATGATTTAAGTTGTACTTATTACCCGGGTTCCAGATATGATACAGCAGAGTCATGGTTCTTAGAAACCAGTACGCCTTACACGATTGGCCTCGAAGCTGGAGAGTATAAACTTTTAATGATTCCTGAAAAATGGGATACGATTGGAAACGTGACTCTCCAAATTGCGGCTTTGAACTATTTAAACTACACCTATCAAGACACCTACACGATCACGTCAGAACCGACCTTTCTAGCGATGAATTTTACCATTCCTGATAACTATACAGATTATTCGTACGATGTAGAAGACATCTTTGATTCGGTTTATTATAGAAATCCAGAAACAGGTCAGTATTACTATATGATTGATGTAACGGGTACACAATATGCGTGGACGCAATTAGTAACATATGTGGAGAATTTAAATATTGATGCGTGTTATATAATTCAAGATCTACCGTGGCTAACTAATGCTGGTCCTAATTCTGCAGAATTAACAACCCTCGGAAGCGTTGGCGATGCGAGCGTGTATGAATTTGGAGCATTAACTGATAGTTTCACCCTGCTTTATCGATATACACCCTGGAATAGTCACCTTTGCAAAGTAGGTGATTCATTTGAGAACGGAACGGGTTCATTTTCTGATGGATCGGAAAGTTGGGAAACAGCGGTTTGGTTACAGAATGCGTCAGATGATTTTAATTGGCGAATAGAAACTACTTCAACAAGTTCAACAGGAACGGGTGCAAATAATAGCGCGCAACACATGACTAACTTCATTTATACGGAAGCATCTACAAATGATGGTTTTGCCGATCTATATACAAAAAACATGTACTACTTCAACGAATCCTATAATGAGCAATTGCGATTTTATTTAAACATGTATGCTTCTACCGATGAAACCATGAAGCTTTATTTGGATTACAATGGAACTGGATCTTGGGTCAATGTTCAATCTTGGGAGCAATTTTCAACAGATCAAAGCGTTTGGACTCCCATTACTGTTGATTTAAGTGGCCTCACAGGAGCAGGACACCTCAGACTACGCGGTTATGTTAATGCATCTGGATCATACAGACAGGATATTTGCTTGGATAACGTGTTTATTTATCGAGAGGATGCACAAGGTAATCCCCTTCATTGGGAAACATTCAATCTAGGATTAACTCAATATGACACGACTCTTATCGAGCTTGGAACAACAGCAGTTGCTGCTCCAGGCATTCCAATAGCAGCTATTGCGATTGGAGTAACCGTAGGGATTATCATAGTTGCAGGCGCAGCAGGAGTTATTTATGTGATAATGAAGCGAAGAAGTTAAAACAAGCAAAACTAATAAAAATTATAAAATTATCAAAAATTCTTTTTTTTTTATATTCTTTTCCTTTTAATTTTAAGATAAAAGTTAATTTTTATATCAACAGTCCATTGAATTTTAAAAATGATATAGTAGTAACAGAAAGGTTATAAAACCAAATTTCTTTTAAAATCCAAAAATATTTATGAAATTCCATGTTATTACTCTTATTATTATTAATTTCCTTTTGAAATTTGAAAAAGAGATATCATGTCTTCGGATAAAATTGTGTACAAGTTGAACATAAGCGGTGGCAAGGAAGGTGCCGGAAAAGGTCAGTCGAAGCTTATCGAAATCGACGAGAAAAAATTCCGGTTCGAGGGAATGAAAATCGGAGATACGATTAAAGGCGGCCTCATTGGATTTCCAAACTACGAATTCGTCATTACGGGAGGAAGCGATAGAAGCGGATTTCCCATGAGGAAAGACGTTCACGGACCGGTGAAAAAAAAGATACTCGTATCTAAAAGAGGGATAGGGTATAAACCGGAGAGAAAGGGTGCAAAAAAGCGTAAAACCGTGAGAGGAAACGAGATCACCTACGACATGACGCTCATCAATCTATTAGTAACTAAATACGGAGAAGCAGAACTTTTCCAAAAGAAGGAAGAGGAGTAAGCAATTCTGGAGTTGATTAGACGTGGTTAAAGTAAAAAAATGCTCATTTTGTCAATACGACGTGCCTATTGGAAGGGGTATCATGTTTATTAGAAAGGACGGAACGATCTTAAATTTTTGCACGACAAAATGCAAGAAAGCAATGTTAGATTACAAGAAAAACCCGAGAAAGACTCGTTGGACCAAGATATACGGTCAACAGTAAAATACTTTTTATTTCATGTAGTTATAAACAAGCTTTAATAAATTTATTTCAACATTATAAAAATTCTTTAAAGTTATTTCACGCCTACTTAATTATTGTAACCGTGGAAATTTCAAGAGATCATCAATCAAGTCCACATGGCTGACAATCATTCGTCGACAGCAAAACCTCTTGATGTCCAATTGTTCGAAAGCCTTTTCAGCGCTCTCTCCCTTCTCTAACATCTCTAAGTAAGGTTCATATTTATCTGCGATAAGTTTTCCGCAAGAAAAACAGCGAATAGGAATAATCATAATTAGGATAAAGAAGCATCCTAAAAAAATTTTTAGATTGTCGTAGTTCCTAATCACAAATTTTATTTAATATCCTACACTATTTTCCTCAATAAATATCAATGATTTATGATAATATATCGAAAAAATATATTTGAATGAGAAAAAAATGAGTTACGTAAAATATAAAGTACCAGAAAACTTACAAAAAGCCATAAAAACTGCGGTTACTACGATAGCCGAAGCTCGTGAAAGCAAGATTAGAAAAGGGATGAACGAGGTAACAAAGTCTATTGAACGAGGGACGGCAAAATTTGTTGTAATGGCAGAAGACGTGAGTCCTCCTGAGATTTTGTTTCACGTGCCGATGTTATGCGACGAGAAAAAAATTCCTTACGCATATCTTTCAACAAAAAAGGATATTGGAAACGTTGCGAAAATTAATGTTGGCTCGAGTGCTATATCAATTGAGAATTATGGCACGGGAAACGATAAAATTCTTGACGATATCATAAAAAAAGTGAAAGAATTAAATAAGTGAGAAGGTGAAATCTCTTGGTAAAGCTAGAAAAGGGAAAAGGCGCTGATTTTAGAGATTTCTCCATTCCAGCTCAAGTAATTCAAATCGTTGGACGAACGGGTTTAACAGGTGAAATTAATCAAATAAAAGTCAGGATTCTTGAAGGACCTGATAAAAATAGGATCCTTACCAGAAATATTAAAGGTCCTGTAAAAATTGACGATATCATTGTTCTCAGGGAAGTTGAGAGAGAAGCAAGGAAAATAAGAAAGCGTCGTTAGATATTATTTTTCTATATTATAATTTTTATTCTAATTCTAATTTTTTTTCAAGAAAAGACTCCATCATGTCAAGATTTCGGAACTCATCGTGTAAAAATTCTCTTAATGCAGTTCTAATTGCCTCAGATCTACTTGGGATGAGTTTTAGGCGGATTAATTTTTGAATAACCTCATCGTATTGATCTGGCAGGTTTATCGTGATATTACGAAGTTCTGGTTTTTCTTCATTTTTTCTTTCCTTGCCCGCCAAATTCCCTGCTCCAAAATAATATGATTTTAGTAACGTTTGAGATTATCTTGTATAGTATCAGTTTACACTACAAAGGAGTTTAAATCCCTTACCTATCCACTATTCTATTCTTAATAATTATAAGAAATGTTGTTATATAAAACTATCTGCATATATAAAGCGCTCAAAATCAGATGGAATATTTTCAATTGCTTTTAAATAATTTTGCTGTGTATTAAAAAATTAATAATCAAGTTAAAATCTCAAATGAACATGTTGAAAAATCTATGGAAAAATGAGATTACTTGCGATCTTCTTTTTTCACGTACCTACCACGCGTTTCAATAGCAGCAATATTTTTAATGATTGCATTGCTTTCATCTAATTTTGCCTTGCTATATTCTTCTTTATAGCCGTTAAGAAAAGCATCATAGCACGTTTCATAATCTTTTCCATGAGAAGAGATAAGAACCCTTTTGAATAGGTGCAAATCAACGCTTTTATCTTCTATCGAGTCAGAATAATCGTGAAGTCCAAAATCGATAAGAAATAATTCATCGTCATTAGTTAGAATCATGTTTGAAGTCGTTATATCGCCGTGAACATGTCCGTTTTTATGCAGTTTTGCAATAGAATTGCCAATTTTCTTGAATAACTTTTTCTTCTTTGCTGTGTCCATTTGCTCTAAGATATCTTTCAATTTTTCGTCTTCAATATATTTCATTACTATTGTTGAGCTTTCCACATCAATTTCATATACTTGAGGGCAGTTCAATCCGTAGTTTTTAACTTTAATTAGAGCTCTCGCTTCGTTTAATGTCCTTTTTGTTCTAATTCTCTTATCTAATTCTTCTATGCGATAATTTTTAGGAATTCGATGCTTAAAAATGGCTTCTTTATCAAACCACCTCCCATAAAAGAGACTAGCTTCTGCACCTTTACGTAATAGCTTTTCTTTTACGATATTTGGGGTCATTTTGTGGTTTATTCCCTCCAAGGGATTGTAATATTGTCCATTCTTTCTTTAGGATTGATTTTGGTTTCAGATAATTTGTGACCACCTTCCGCTTTGTACCTGAGAACACCCGTCCAAGCAATCATTGCTCCATTGTCTCCCGCGTATCTTAATGGTACAACTTCAAACCTTGCGTCATGCTCCTCACTAATGTATCTAATCATTTCTTGCAACTTTTTATTCGCAGCAACGCCACCCGTTAAGAGAACTTCTTCTTTTTCAGTGTGAGCAAGGGCTCTTTCAGTTACTTCTGTTAACATGGCAAAAGCAGTTTCTTGTAGCGAATTAGCCACGTCGTTTACATTGTAATCTTTGCCATATTTTTTTGATTCTACTAGTCTTCTAGCTGCTGTAAAAAGTCCAGAAAACGATAGGTCCATTCCTTTTACCACATATGGCAATGGAATATATTTATCGGAATTCAAAGCCATTTTTTCAATCTTTGGACCTCCAGGATGGGATAACCCTACAACTCGAGCAAACGAATCGATCATGTTCCCAATCGGCAAATCCAGCGTTTCTCCAAAGATTTGATATCTAGTCGATTCAAAGGCACTAACATTTGTATTTCCGCCAGACACGTATAAAGTCAAGGGATCTTCAATATCACACTTTAATCGCCCGATTTCAATGTGAGCAATGCAATGATTAACGCCTACTATAGGAATGTTCAAAAGTTGGCCTAACATCCTTGCAACTAAAGCACCTATTTTTAACACGGGTCCTAATCCCGGGCTTTGGCTAAAGGCTATTAAATCAATATCTTTCATTGAACATTCAGCTTCTGCTAAAGCTTTTTCAATTATGCCTGAAAAATTACTCAGGTGCTGTTCCTTGACTTGAACGGGATGGAGCCCTCCACTTTCTGGAACGAATATATCGTTAATTAGGGAATGTACTTCTCCTTCAAAATCTATAATTCCTACTCCAA
>Ga0180433_10001114_pt1 | contig 45589 bp, 46 predicted proteins | sample SS_ome_8_FD_132980 | JGI IMG/M metagenome (GOLD analysis project Ga0180433, IMG submission 132980) | Hypersaline lake sediment archaeal communities from the Salton Sea, California, USA - SS_1_D_1 metaG | ecosystem: Environmental > Aquatic > Non-marine Saline and Alkaline > Hypersaline >...
ATTGTCTACCGGCAAGTCCATTAACCGGGGCTGAGGTCCAGCGCCTTGATCCTCGCCCCTGCCGGGGCAATTAGCTTCTCCAGTATGTCATCAGCGATGCGTAGTGGCACCCTGCCCGCGTGACTCACCAATCTTCCCATCACCGTGAAGACCGAGAAGCGTAGCCGCCTGGGGCGGGCACGGGCATATTCTGCCGGCAAGGATACCTTCTTGAGCATCTGTAACAGGTTGTGGGTGAGATCACCTGCAGCCTCAGCCAGGCCGCATTGGCAGGGTACCTCGGCCCATTCTCTTATCATTCTCCCCTTCTCTTCCTTCCACATCTGGACCACGCCTGCACTGGCTCAGAATCTACGGATCAGAGGGTCAGTTCGTCTTCCTGGCCTCTTGCCACAGCTCCTTTACGCTAAGCTCTGTCACGTCTCTGACCTGTACCGTGCGGGCGTACCTCCTTTCCGGTTTCTTTTCGCTGGTAAGAATGCGCCCTCTCCCTTTTTACACGCAATACGTTACACTGCCCAGCTCGTTCAGCCAGTTGGCTCGTCAGCCTTACCCGGAGTATGATGGTGAAAACGGGAAACATACGGTATCACCTTGCACGTAAAGGAGGGTTCAACGATGGTTGGCCAGACACACGAGAACCGGCGGTACGAGCCTGCGCTGGAGGGGACGAGGGAAGAGCAGCAGGCCACACAGGACATCGTGAGGCTGGGAATCGGTAATACGAGTGTGGTCTATACAGATGACGGCGTAGTGGTGATAGACGTGCCGATGGGTAACCGCTTTGGCCGTAAGGCGGTTGAGTCCATCCGGAAGCGGACCGACAAACCTGTCTATGCCATAATATACACGCACGGGCACATGGACCATGTCTGGAGCGTACCGGCATTCTATGCTGATGCCGAAACCCACGGGTATTCCAGGCCCCACATCATCGGCCACAAGAACGTAGCCCGGCGTTTTGACCGCTACCAGCGGATGAAAGGTCAACACGAGCATATCAACACCATCCAGTTTGCCATACCACCAGGTCAACCTGTCCTGCCCCAGCAGTTCTACTACCCCGACATCACTTTCGACGATGCGATGCAGTTCAGGCTTGGTGGACTGACCTTTGAGCTGTACAGCTACTACGGCGAGACGGATGACTCGCTCTGGGCATGGATACCGGAGCGGAAGACGGCGCTAGTCGGCGATCTGCTCATCAGCGGTGTACCCAATGTAGGCAACCCCTTCAAGGTCCAGCGCTGGGCGCTAGAATGGGCACAGGCACTGGAGGCGGTGGCCGGCAAAGACCCGGACTTCGTTGTTTCCGCAGGGCAGGTCTTGAGCAAAGATATGGCAAAGGACGTCTTGCTCGATACCGCCAGATACCTTAGATTCATAGAAGACGAGGTCGTACGCCTCCTCAATGAGGGTTACTGGATAGAAGACATCATTGACAGGGTCAAAGTGCCTGAAGAGCTGGCGCAGAAACCATGGCTCCAGCCAACCTATGGACACCCCACCTTCATCATTCATGGCGTACAGCGTCGTTATGCGGGTTGGTACAATGGGAACCCGGCCGAGCTTTTCCCGGCGAGGAGCGACGAGATTGCCGCCGAGGTGGTGAAAGCAGCTGGAGTCGAGAAGATACTGCAGGAAGCAAGGGACCTCAAGTCAGCTGGGGAAGTCCAGCTATCCCTCAACGTGGTCGACTTCGTAGTGAAGGGTAGTCAGGACAGCGCGGTGCGAAAAGAGGCCCTTCTGCTAAAATCAGAGCTGCTCACGGCAAGAGCAGACGCGGAACCAAGCTACATTGCCCGCAACATCTTCCGTGCCGGCGCCACGCTGACCAGACAGGAAGCGGACAAGCTTTAGCAGGGTGCTGGAGAGCTACCTCCCTGTCCCGGGTTGGGCTTCGGGGCCCTGGTGACGTTGGAGCCCGGCGAAGATAGCTTCTGCTTCTTCAGGGGGTCGCCAGGCTAGAGCACGGCAAACGCGGAATACCGACTTGCCAATACCCTCCGGGGATACTGGAACAATGGCAGAATATGAAGAACCCCTGTATGACACCATTGGGAAGAGCTACACAGTAACCCGCAAAGCTGACACCCGTATCACCACTCGTGTCATTGATCTGCTCGGTCTACCGATTGGTTCACTGATTGCTGACATCGGTGCAGGAACCGGCAACTACAGTAATGCACTGGCCGACCGGGGGTACAGAGTAGTAGCTATCGAACCGTCATCGGTCATGCGTGCTCAGTCTTCTCCGCATCCAATGGTCAGGTGGATATCCGGTACTGCCGAGTCCATTCCGTTACAGAACAACGCCGTCTACGGGGTGGTTGTCATTCTTGCCATTCACCATTTTCGTTCCGCTCGAGAAGCCGCGCTTGAGTTCCGCCGGATTTGTCCTGGAGGGCCTGTGGTCATATTGACATATGACCCCCGTCTGGGAAGAGGATTCTGGTTTCACGAGTATTTTCCCGGGATCTACAGGCGTGAGTTTGAGCGTTTTCCTCCGATAGAAGAAGTAGCTGCCACACTGGCCGTCGACGTCTGGAAACCGGAAGTAAGAGAGTTCATGCTCCCCCATGACTTATCCGATAAGAACATGCATTCAGGATGGAACCGGCCAGAAGTGTATCTGGATGAACAGATGCGCAATAATACCTCAGGTTTCGCGGGGTCTGCTGAAGCAGATGCCAGACAGGGCCTATCCCGTTTGAAGGAAGACCTGCAATCAGGAGCATGGGATGCCAGGCATGGGCACTTGCGAGAACAAAATGCCTTGAATACTGGATTTGTGTTCCTCAAGTTGGCTTCAAACAGTGAATAGGACTGGCACGCGCCCAATCGACTTTCACTCCCCCTTGCCGAAGGTGGCGAGCAAGGCCAGGCCCCTCTTGGACACCCTGCGTGCCGAAGGTGGCCACCGAAGATGGCCATACACCTAGACCTCTACTAGCTTGCCCTAGTAGTCCTGCACGCGCGGCACCTTGCGGCGGCGGTCGATGGTGTGGCCCTCGGCCTCCAGCCGGTCTGCCTGAGCCTCCACTCCGCCGGGGGTACTTGGGGTTTAGCTCTCCGCCTGCCTTGAGCGTGCGCCAGTACGGGGTGATGTCCGTGATGCCGTCGGCGGCGTCTTCCTCGGCGGCCTTGGCGGCGATCCCCGCGAAGATGCCGGTGGTGATCGGGCACCCGATGGTAGCGCCGTGCCTGCGAGCCACCGTCTCCCGTATCCGGTTGATAGTGATAAGCCTGCCGCGCGGGACACGCCGCATGATCTCGTCCACTTCCCTTGGCGCCGGTATGGCCACCGTGCCCTCATCCCAGCGGCGGCGCAGGTTCTCCGTAATCTCAACCACCTTGGGCAAGTCCTTGTCCTCGGCGAGCTTCTCCCGCCAGGTCTTTTTCAGCCTTGCCATCACCGGACCTCTCCTTTCGCTTTGCCTGGCTCCAGAGCAAGAGCCCGGCCAGAGGGAATCCGCCGCCAGCCCTCTATCCCCCGATCTCGGCTGGACCGGTAATCCTTCCCGCAACCGCGCTTGCCGCAGCGACCGCCGGACCGGCCAGGTATACCTCCGACTTCGGGTGGCCCATCCTGCCGACGAAGTTGCGATTGGTGGTGGAGACACAGCGCTCTCCTTCCGCCAGGATTCCCATGTAGCCACCAAGACAGGGGCCGCAGGTGGGGGTGCTGACCACTGCCCCGGCCCGTATGAAGGCCTCGATTATGCCTTCCCTGAGCGCATCCAGGTACACCTGCTGGGTACCGGGGATGATTATGCAGCGTATCCGCGGGTGTACCTTCTTCCCGACCAGGACCCGGGCGGCAACCTGCAGGTCACTCAGGCGGCCGTTGGTGCAGCTGCCGATCACCACCTGGTCGATCTCAATGCCCCCCACCTGGCTCACCGGGCGGGCGTTCGAGGGAAGATGAGGCAGGGCGACCTGTGGCTCCAGTGAAGACACGTCAAACTCAATCGTCCGGGCATACTCGGCGTCGGCATCCGGCTCGTAGACCGTGTAGGGTCGCCTGGAGCGATCACGTACATACTCCAGGGTCTTTGCGTCGACGTGGAATATGCCCGCCTTGCCGCCTGCCTCGATGGCCATGTTGGCCATGGTGAAGCGGCCGTCCATGGAAAGGCCTTCAATGGCTTCGCCGGTGAATTCCATGCCAGCATAGAGGGCTCCGTCAACCCCTATCTGGCCGATGGTGTAGAGGATGAGGTCCTTACCCCCAACCCATTCCTGGAGCCCTCCCCGGTACACGAACCTGATGGTGGGCGGTACCTTCATCCAGATATCACCGGTGGCCATGGCGGCGGCGATGTCGGTGGAGCCCATGCCGGTGGCAAAGGCCCCCAGCGCCCCGTAGGTACAGGTATGGGAATCGGCCCCGATGACCACTTCCCCCGGTAGCACCAGTCCCTGTTCGGGCAGAAGCACGTGCTCAATACCCATCTGCCCGACGTCATAGTGCGGTATGCCCTGCTCACGGCAGAACTCGCGCATCATCTTTGCCTGCTCGGCCGAGGGGATGTCTTTGTTGGGAACGTAGTGATCCGCCACCATCACGATCTTGCTTGGGTCGAAGACCCGCTCCACCCCGATGCGCCGGAACTCCCGGATGGAAATGGGGGCGGTGATGTCATTTGCCAGGACAAGGTCCACCCCCACCTGGACAAACTCACCGGGGCTTACTTTCTTCCTGCCAGTATGGGCAGCCAGTATCTTCTCGATCAGTGTCATTGCTCACAACCTTTCCAGGATTCTCTCAGGTGAATCGCCGCACCGGTACTCCGGCACCGGTATCACCTTGCTTCTGGCTGTATCCAGCATCGTCAGGATGTCCAGGGCCGCGTCGAAACCGATGACCCCGGGAAGCAGAAGCGGCGGCCCGTTGCGGGAAAGCACGTCATCAAGGAAACGCTCCACGTGGTTAGGCAGAAGCTGTCCTTTCTCCACCTGCTGCCCGTCACTGTCCAACACCGAGAACACGTCCTCGGCAAAGTCGAGCTCGATGCTGCCCCTCGCTCCGGTCAGCACCATGTGCTTCTCCTGTATCTCCCCGACGCAATACCCGACGTCACTCACTACCCCGATACCCCCACCGGCCGTGAACTCAAGCCTTGCGAAGGTTTCCCCGGAGATAGGGCTACCCGCGAAACGGGCACCTGCCACCTTTTCCAGCCTGATGGTTTGCAGGCTGGCCGGAGTGCATGCGGTATCCTGGCTGAACAAACCGCATACCAGCGCCAGGACGTGGCAGAAAAGGTCCGGAATCGCGCCAGTGTCCAGAGTGCTGGCCCTCTCCGGAGGAATGCGATGCGATTCCAGGATGCGGCACCGGATACCCGCGAACGTTCCGATTTCGTGCATGTAGCTGCTGCACTTCGTCAGGAAAGGATATATCCGCGCCAGATAGTGATCAAAGGAGTAGACCGGGGCGGTCATCCCCGCCTCGGCTAGCGATCTTTCCAATGCTGCGGCAGCCTCGACGGTGGCATCCAGGGGCTTCTCGATGCAAATGGCGCCACCTTCGGTCAACCGGCTCAGCCACGATCGAGCTATGCTGCAGTGGTATCTATCAGGAGTCACTACCAGCACGAGGTCTGCGGCAGACATGACGTCATGGTAAGACTCGTTCTCTCTCTTGTTGATAAAGACGGCGTTACCCCGGCTGGCGGCGGACCGCCAGGACGAAGCTACGTTCGCACCACTGAGCTTGACCTCTCTCTCCACGTCCACGGCCAGCAGCTTGATACTCCCCTCCGCGGCCTTATTCGCCAGGAACGGGAGGTAGTGTTCCCGGGCCCAAACGCCGTTGCAGCCTTCGAGGACTACTTGTTGGATGGTGGACGCGCCGTTGAGCTTCATTCTGGCCTTGATACCAGGAACCCGGCTCCCAGCCACAGGGAAACCAGCAGACATCCAAGCGCTAACCACTTGAGCGGCGATGGGAGGGCCCAGGTGAACAGCCCCAGCGTAGCAAGATAGAGAGCCGGGAACCAGTACCTGGTCCTGAACACTGCCCCAATGCTGATATTCTGCACCCTCTGCCAGAGCGAAGGCCGCTCTGGTTTCTCGGGCGGACCCGACAAGCGAGAGCCCTTGCAGAAATGCACACCCCGCTTCAGTAGCGATATCACTTCCTTAAGAGAGGACAACGGCAATCGCATGGCCGGTATGCTCATGGTAGGGTCTATCCGGGGTTCTGCGGGCGCTTCGTTCCCGTAGAGCAGAGTGGCGATGTGATTGACCCGGGTTCGATGGCACTCGAAGGCATAGGTCCACCTGACCGTGTGGAAGTACCCAACAAAGGTGAGCACCACGAGAAACCCCCCAAGAAACATCATGAGCGGGCTACCCTCTATCCTCTCCAGCCGCTCCATTCCCCCACCGATCAAAAGGGCTGCCACGCCGCCAATCACCACCGCGTAGGCATTCATGAACCAGGATCTCTCGCTTTCCAGGTGCCGGCAGTGTTCCCAGTGGTGCTGGAGGAGTTCCCGGAGGCCTGCACTTCTCTCGTCAGTGTGCTGACTCATCGCCATACCTTCCGACCATACCCGGATGAACCATTGGAGCCGACCTGGCAGCAGCCATGGCTGCTGCCAGCAGAGGCCAAGGGGCATGTCTGCTCCGGTTGGAGGGGATTACTCCCCCTCTTGCCTGGCAGACAGCAGCCGGTTAAGGGCGTTGATATAGGCCTTGGCGCTAGCCACGATGATATCAGTATCGGCGCCCCGGCCGGTATAGGTGACGCCTTCGCTCTCCACCCTTATCAGCACCTCACCGATGGCATCAATGCCCTCGGTGACGGACTTCACGGTGAACTCCGTAAGGGTGCAGGGCACGGCCACGATTTTGTCGATTGCCTTGCAGGTCGCGTCTACCGGGCCGGTGCCCAGGGCGGCGTCAGCCAGGACCTGTCCGTCGGGGGCCACCAGCTTGACCGAGGCGGTGGGTATGCCCCGGTCGCCGCAAGTGACCTGGATGCGGTCCAGGTGGTAGGTCTCGGAGACGGTGCGCAGACCTTCGGCGACTATGGACTCGATGTCCTTGTCAGTTACGTCCCTCTTTTTGTCGGCCAGCTCCTTGAAGGCGGTGAAGGCCCGGCTGAAGTCCTCCTCGGACAGGCTGTAGCCCAGCTCCGCCAGCCGCTCCCGGAAGGCATGGCGGCCACTGGTCTTACCCAGTACCAGGCTGCTGGAGGGTATCCCTACTGACCTGGGGTCCATGATCTCAAACGTGTTCGGCATCTTGATGACGCCGTCTATATGCAGGCCTGACGAGTGGCGGAAGGCATTGGCGCCAACGATGGCCTTGTTCGGCTGCACCACGAATCCGGTCAGCTCGCTCACAAGCCGGCTGGTCCGGTATATCTGGGTGGAGTCGATGCCGGTGGTCAGGCCATAGAAGTCAGGGCGGGTCTTGATCGCCATTATGATCTCTTCGAGCGAGGCGTTGCCGGCTCTCTCACCGATGCCATTGATGGTGCCCTCTACCTGCCTTGCCCCTCGCTTGAGCGCTTCCAGGCTATTGGCCACCGCCAGGCCGAGGTCATTGTGGCAATGGACGCTGACAGTGGCACGGTCAATATTCGGCACCTTCCGGAATGCCTCCTCTACGAGGCTCCCGAACTCATCGGGCATGGCGTAGCCAACCGTGTCAGGGATATTCACCGTGGTGGCGCCGGCGTCTATCACCGCCTTCAGGATTTCGTAGATGTACTGTGGGTCGGTACGGCTGGCGTCCATGGCCGAGAACTCCACGTCATCGGTGTACTTCCGGGCCCGGGCCACCGTCTCGCAGGACATCTGCAATATCTCTTCCCGGCTCTTCCTGAGCTGGTAGAAGAGGTGTATGTCCGACGAGGACAGCACGATGTGTATGCGGGGTCGCTCCGCCCCCTTGACAGCCTCCCAGCTCTGGTCTATGGCATCAATACTGGCGTGGGTCAGGACACAGATGACGGGGTTGCGAACCTCGCTGGCGATGAGCCTGACCGCCTCGAAGTCCCCCGGCGAGGTCACCGGAAAGCCGGCCTCGATGACGTCTATGCCCAGCTTCTCCAGCTGCCTGGCTATCTCCAGCTTCTCGGCGATATTCAACGAGCCGCCGGCTGCCTGTTCACCGTCTCTCAGCGTGGTATCAAATATGACTACGCGGTCCATTACATCCTCCTGGGAGGAGGGCCACCCGTGCTATCTCCACGTCAGCAGGGTTGGCCCGCTTCTCCGTGACTGCATCGGGCAAACCAGCCACTACCCCTCTCCGTTTGAAGGAGAGGGGCCAGTAAGGATGAGGGTGTGCCTCATGGCCGGGCAAGGCGAGGGATTCGGAATCAAGTCTATACTCTCCTTGCAGTTCTCTGACTGGTCAGTGTCAAACTGCCTGGACGGTGATGCTTTCCGGGGTGAGCCGCGGCGGGTTTGCTGCCTCAGCTCCTAACCTTTGAGCCAGGGCATCATCTCGCGCAGCTCGGCGCCGACCTCCTCAATGAGGTGCTCTGACTCTATCCGCTTCAGCGAGTTGTAGACCGGGCGGCCGGCCTGGTTCTCCAGAATCCACTCCTTGGCAAAGGTGCCGTCCTGGATCTCGGACAGAATCTGGACCATCTCGTCCTTCACCATGTCGTCGATAATCCTGGGCCCACGGGTTATGTCCCCGTACTCGGCGGTATCACTCACGGAGTAGCGCATGTAGCTCAGGCCGCCCTGGTAGATCAGGTCCACGATGAGCTTGAGCTCGTGGAGCACCTCAAAGTAGGCGATCTCGGGCTGGTAACCGGCCTCCACGAGTGTCTCAAAGGCCGCCTTGATCAGGGAGGTCACCCCGCCGCAGAGTACCGTCTGCTCGCCGAACAGGTCCGTCTCGGTCTCCTCCGCAAAGGTGGTCTCGATCACGCCTGCCCGGCTGCACCCGATGCCAGCGGCGTAAGCCAGGGCGGTATCTCTGGCCCGGCCGGTGGCATCCTGGTGAACGGCGATGATCGCCGGCGGTCCCATCTCGTCGGTATAGAGTCGGCGCAGCATGTGGCCGGGGCACTTGGGGGCTATCAGGGTGACATCCACATCCGGAGGCGGCAAGATCTGCCCGTAGTGGATGCTGAAGCCATGAGAGAACAGAAGCATATTGCCCGCGTTCAGCCCGCCGGCGACAGACTGGCTGTATATCCTACCGTGGAGCTCATCCGGTGCAAGCATGGATATGATGTCTGCCTCCCTGGCCACGGCGGCGGCATCGGTTACCTTGAAACCGGCTTCCCTGGCATTGTTCCAGCCCGCGCTTCCCTCAACTTCGGCGACTATCACCTGGAAGCCGCTATCCCTGAGGTTCTGGGCCTGGGCGTGTCCCTGGCTTCCATAGCCTATGATGCCGATCACCTTAACCTCAAGTAGCTTGAGATCACAGTCCCTGTCATAGTATATCCTGGCCATTCATGTCCCTCCCTGTTCTGCGCTAGCTCTGCTTATGGGTCGGTCTGATCAGGAGTATCGGATTGGATGCGGCGGTAAGCACACTCTCGGCAACGCTGCCGTAGACCAGTCTGCTGATGCCGGAACGCCCGTGAGTGGTCATGACGATGACACTGAGAGGGTTCTCCGCCGCGGTCTGGATGATCTCGTCAGCCGGCTTACCGACGAGGATAAGGCTCGTGACCTGCGCGCCCGTGCTCTCAAGCCGCTCAGTCACACCTGCCAGGTACTCGTGGGCAGCCTGCCTGCAGCGCGCCGTTTCCTGCTCCATGAACTCCCCCCAGTTGAGGGGAACACCGGACATCTCGGGGGAGTAGTAGGACGGCGCCACCGGAGGATCACACCCCCGCAGTAGTATCACGTTGACCGGTTCGGCGGTGCGCTGCCTCGCCAGGGTCTCCACGTGGGGGAGCACTGCCTCTGCCCGCTCGGAGCCGTCCAGTGGCACCAGGAAGGTCTTGGCGGGCCACTGGTCGTACGGCACGGCATCCTCTACCCCGGCATGGACGAACCAGACCGGTATCTTTGACGCCCGTAGCACCTTCTCGGCTACACTTCCCATTCGCCAGCGCCTGATACCGGACCTTCCGTGGCTGGCCATCATCATCAGGTCAACCTCGTTCTCATCGGCGTAGCGGAGTATCTCATCGGCGTAGTGACCATTGGCGAGCTCTCCGCGGATAACCGAGCCCCCGCCTTCTGCGGCTGGGCCGAGCTTCCTGCGAAGCTCCTCCACCCGGCGGCCTATCATTTCGGCGGAACGTTCCACGTAGGCACGGTGTACGGGTACGTACTCGCGCCCTACGGCACCGTATACCTGAAGCAGGATGACCTCCATTTCCAGGCGGGCAGCGAGGTCGATGACAAATGGGAAGACCACCTCTGCCAGCTCAGAACCATCCAGCAGTACCAGCATCCTGCGGTACATACCTACACCTCCGGTTGCGACTCCGCCAATACATTACCCCCTGGACAGGGCGAAATCAATGCCGCAACAATATCCAGTCCCTCGAGCGATGGCCCGGCTCCGTTCCTCACCGGGAGACGCCCGCCGGTGAGCTGTCAGGGCTGCTTCTGCCGTCGCACGCGGGAAGGAGTGGCTTTCTCCATGGCTGCCAGGACTGAGACGCCTCTGGTCACGGCAATCCTGCCGGTACGGGCTACCTCTCTTATGCCGAACCCATGGAGCAGGCGAAGTAGAGAATCCACCTTGTCCTCGTCGCCGGTAACCTCGACGGTCACCGAGTCAGAGGCAACGTCCACTATTCCCGCCCGAAAGATGTCCACGATCTGCATTATCTCGCTGCGGGTGGTTGAGGTAGCCTTCACTTTGATTAGTGCCAGCTCCCGGGCCACGATGTCTTCTCCGGTGATGTCCGACACCTTGGTGGTCACCACCAGCTTGTCCAGCTGCTTGCGGAGCTGCTCAACCATGGTGCTGGTGCCCTCCACCACGATGGTCATGCGGGATATGCGCGGAGTCTCCGTGTGCCCCACGGCAATGCTCTCAATATTGAACCCGCGCCGGCGGCAGAGGCTCGCCATCCGGTTGAGCACGCCGGGCCGGTCTTCCACCAGGGCGACTAGCGTGTGTCTTGCCACTACTGTCTCACCCCCTCTCTCTTCGGGTCAAACATAAGCTGGGCAAGGCTTGCTCCGGGGGGTATCATCGGATAGACATTCTCCTCCGGTTCCACCTGGAAGTCAATCACGAAAGGCCCCGGCTCACTCATGGCTTGCCGGACTACGGACGTCACCTCGTCGCGGCGGGTAGCTCGGGCGCCGGCGATACCGTAGGCATCGGCCACTTTGATAAAGTCCGGTCCCGCCAGCGGTGTGGCCACATAGCGCTTGCCGTAGAAGAGCTCCTGCCACTGCCGCACCATGCCCAGGTAGCCGTTATTGAAGATTGCCACCTTCACCGGTAGCCTCTCCTGCGCTATCGTGGCCAGCTCCTGTATCGTCATCTGGAAGCTACCGTCACCGTCCAGGCACCATACCGTGCTGTCCGGGCGGGCAACCTGCACCCCCACCGCCGCGGGTAGCCCGAATCCCATGGTGCCCAGGCCGCCCGATGATATGAGAATGTTCGGATGGTCGTACCGGTAGTGCTGGGCGGCCCACATCTGGTGCTGTCCCACGCCGGTGACGATGGTAGCCTTCCCGTCAGTTACCTCGCGTATCTGGTCCACAACGTACTGCGGCAGCACCGATTCGCTCTCCCTTATCTGAGATGACGAGTGCTGCCGGCGCCACTCGTCAATCTGCTCGAGCCATTCCACACGCTCGGCCGGTGTGATGAGCTTGTTGATCTCCGTGAGAACATTCCTGACATCACCGACGATGGGCACATCCACGCGGACGTTCTTGCCTATCTCAGCAGGGTCAATGTCAATGTGGATGATTCGGGCGCGGGGGGCGAACGTACTCACAGTGCCCGTGGCCCGGTCATCAAACCTCATACCGACGGCGATGATGAGGTCAGTTTCGCTGGCGGCGAGATTTGCGTGAGCGGTCCCGTGCATGCCGAGCATCCCGCAGCTGAGGACATGGCTTTCGGGGAAAGAGCTGATTCCCAGGAGCGTCGTGATGACCGGTACCTGGGCCGTCTCCGCCAGCTGTCTGAGCTCATCGTAGGCACCGGAGACTATGACGCCCCGACCGGCAATGATCACCGGTCTCTCCGCCTCGTCCAGCAGCTTCGCCGCCTTCCTTATCTGGGCCGGGTGCCCCCGGAATACGGGGCGGTAGCTGGGCAGGTCCAGTTGCCTGGGATACTGGTACTCTACCTCCTCGGTGAATACGTCCCTGGGTACGTCTATCAGCACCGGACCGGGCCGGCCCGTCCTTGCCAGGTGAAATGCCTCCTTTACGATCCGGGGCAGTGCCTGTGTTTCCAGCACGAGGTAGTTGTGCTTGGTTATCGGCAGGGTAATACCGGTGATGTCCGTTTCCTGGAAGGCGTCCTTGCCGATGAGCGGCCGTGTTACCTGCCCGGTTATGGCCACCATCGGCACTGAATCAAGGAAGGCATTGGCGATCCCGGTCACCAGGTTGGTTGCCCCGGGACCGGAAGTCGCGAGACACACGCCCACCTTACCGCTCGCACGGGCGTAACCGTCAGCGGCATGGGCGGCGCCCTGCTCATGGCGCGTCAGTATGTGCCTCAGCTGGGGGAACTGAGGGAAGGTGTCATAGAGAGGCAGGATAGCACCACCGAGGATGCCGAACATGACTTCCACGCCTTCCTTCACGAAGCCATCCAGGATCATCTGGGCGCCAGTCATCTTCATGCTACTGTTCTCCTTCCAAGGGCCCGTCAGGGGGCACCGAATACCGCTCCGTTGCTGGCCGAAGACACCCGCTCTATGTAGCGGCCCAGGTAGCCGGTCTTGACCCTGGGTTCGAACTTATCCAGGCGGGCGAGTCTCTCCGATATCTCTCTGTCGCTCAGATCTACTTCGAGCCTGTGGCCGGGTATGTCAATCCGGATCGTGTCCCCGTCCTGGAGCGCAGCGATAGGTCCGCGGCTGGCGGCTTCCGGCGATACGTGGCCAATGGCAGCACCCCGCGAGCCGCCGGAGAACCTGCCATCCGTAATGAGGGCAACCTGTCTATCCATGCCCATGCCACTGAGCAGGGATGTCGGGGTAAGCATCTCTCTCATGCCCGGTCCGCCCCGCGGTCCTTCGTTACGAATTACCACCACGTCGCCAGTCCGTATTGCAGCGCCCCCCATGATAGCCCCGGTGGCTTCTTCCTCGGAGTCGAAGACCCGGGCCGGTCCCTGGTGAACCATCATCTCCGGGGCCACTGCGCTCTTCTTGACCACAGCTCCTTCCGGGGCAAGATTGCCGAAGAGCACCGCGATTCCCCCGGTCGGGGAATAGGGTTCCGTAAAGGACCGGATCACGTTCCGGTCCAGCACCTCGCGGCCGTCTATGTTCTCCCCCACCGTCCTGCCGGTTGCGGTCAGGCAACCCAGGTTGAGCCTGTCTTTGATCTCGTTCATTACTGCCGGAATACCACCGGCGCGGTCAAGGTCTTCGATCCGATTCTCTCCTGCGGGGCTGAGCAGACACAGGGTAGGCACGACCTCGTTAAGCTCATTGATGCGTGAGAGGGGAAAGCTCGTACCCGCCTCGTGGGCGATTGCCATGAAGTGCAGCACCGTGTTCAGGCTACCGCCAAGTGCCATGTCCACCGCGAAGACATTGTGTATCGCCTTCGGCGTGACGATGTCACGCGGGCGGATCCCGTCCGCCAGTATGTGCATTACACGCTCCCCCGCGGCCCGGGCAAGCTGCGTCCGCCGTGCGTCTGCTGCCGGAATGGTGCCGTTGCCGGGCAGGGCCAGCCCGACAGCCTCGGTGAGGCAGTTCATGGTATTGGCGGTGAACATGCCCGCACAGCTCCCGCAGCCGGGGCAGGCAATCTCCTCCAGGCGGACCAGCTCATCCTCGCTCATCTGGCCCGCCGAGACCCGGCCCACCGCCTCAAACACGGAGATGAGGTCTATCTTTTCGCCGGTCCCCGGGCGGCGGCCGGCCAGCATGGGGCCGCCGCTAATGAATATGGCGGGCAGGTTGAGTCGCACCGCCGCCATCAGCATTCCCGGGACAACCTTGTCACAGTTGGGTATGAACACCAGGGCGTCAAAGGCATGGGCCTCGGCGACTATCTCCGCCGAGTCCGCGATGAGTTCACGGCTAGGCAAGCTGTACTTCATCCCGGGGTGGTTCATGGCAATGCCATCGCAGACAGCAATGGTGTTGCACTCGAACGGGACTCCTCCACCCGCGAAGACGCCTTCCTTCACGGCCTGGGCGAGCACGTTCAGATGGATGTGCCCGGGGACCACCTCGGTGAAGCTGTTTATTATCCCCACGAAAGGCTTGCCCATGTCAGTACTGGACACCCCGACGGCGTGCAATAGGGAGCGGTGCGGTGCCCGCTCCCGCCCTGTCTTTACCGCGTCACTCTTCATGCTGGTTTTCCACCTGTCCTCGTGGCCGCCATCAAAAAAAAAGCCGTCCCAGTGGGACGGCTCCCGTGGAGACGAACCCACTTACCGGAAACGGCTGGTAACGATAAGCGACAGCACGAGTATATTCATGCTTGGTAGGATACCACAGTGACCGGGCACTGTCAACTACCTGACAGGATAGTGCCACATACGCGTCTGAGGCCCTCCATGGATATGGCCCCCTGCCGGAGGACCACCGGGATGTCACCGCTGACGTCAACCACGGTGGACTCCGTCCCCGGGCAGCTGGAACCATCATCAATGACAATGTCCACCCGGTCACCGAGCTGGGAGCGTACTCCGGCGGCGGTCAGGGGACTGGGGAGTCCGCTGGCGTTGGCGCTGGTACCCACCAGGGGTACGCCCGTGCCTCTGATGAGGGCTATCGGGACGGGGTGGTCCGGTATGCGCAGGGCTACCGTGGAGCCACCCGCCGTCACTATCTCGGGTACTGCCCGCGAGGCAGGCATCACCAGGGTGAGAGCGCCCGGCATGAAGCTATCTATGAGCGTCCGGGCGACAGGCCTCACCTCACGGGCCAGTGCTTCAATCTGGGACATGTCTGCTACAAGCAGGGGTAGCGCCATGTTCGCGGGCCGACTCTTGACCTCAAAGACCCGGCGCACTGACCGTGGGATATTCATGCTGGCCCCCAGGCCATAGACGGTATCCGTCGGGTAGGCGACAATCCCCCCGCGCCGCAAGGCGCGGATGGCGCCATCTATCTGCGCCTGGACACCGGGCGCGAACCTGGCTGGCATCTGCTTTCTCCGTGGATCGGTCATTCCATCACCGGAGTTTACCACAGCGGGCGCTCGCGCGCCGCCACGCCTGCGTTCAGGCCATTCTGCGTAGTACGGGAGCACTCAGCAAAGCTGCTGCGGCCAGCACCATGCAGGTGCTCCCCATGACCAGAACCGTGGTAGGCGCACCAACAGCATCGGCAGCCGCCCCCGCTCCCATCGAGCCGAGCGGCATAAGCCCGCGGTCAAGCCGGTACACGCCCATGACCCTTCCGTGCAGCTCGGGCGGGGTTATTGTCAGCAGAGTGCTACTGATGATCACCATGGAGCCGGTGCTCACAAAGCCTATGCCTGCCATCACCACCAGGGACAGGTGCAGACTGGCGGACTGCGAGAAAGCGGTCAGAAAGCCTCCGAAGCAGAAGATGGCGCCGACTACGACCAGTCCCCTCCGGCGAACATCGCCGAGGGTAGCGATGGTGATGACCGCAGAAAGGGCGCCCACGCCTGCCGCCGAGTAGAGGAAGCCCAGGCCGGACTCGCCCGCTCCCAGAACGACATCGGCGAACACGGGCATCAAGGTCATGTAAGGCCAGGCTACCACCATGGGAATGAGAGCAAGGAGTATCAGAGTGAAGACCGTCTTCTGCCGGTAGATGTAGCCGAAGGCCTCCCCCAGGTCGGTCCACATGGACACCCTTCCCTTGCGGGCGGCCACCGGAGGGACCCTCATGATGATGGTGGCGACAAGGGTGGCCACGTAGATACCCGCAGAGACGAAGTACACTCCACCGATTCCCAGCGGTGCCAGCAGCAGCCCTGCCCCCGCCGGCCCGATAATGCGTGTCACGTTCATAGCCGCAGAGTTGAGGGCGACAGCGCTGGTTAGCTCATCCTCCTTCACCAGGCTGGGAATGAGGGCCGTCCGGGCGGGCTGCTCGAAGGACATCGATGCTCCCATCAGGAAGGCGGAGAGCAGGACGTGCCACACCTCGATTGCCCCGGTGACGATCAGGGTGGCCAGTACCAGCTTGTTGGCCAGGGTGCAGGACTTACAGATGATGAGCAGCTTGCGCTTGTCAAAACGGTCCGCCGCCACCCCGGCAAAGACGCCCACCCCGAGCATCGGAAGCGCCCGCAGCAGGTTCACCACCGCCAGCAGAGTCGCCGACCCGGTAAGTTCCCATATCAGCCAGCTACGGGCGACCGCCTCCACCCAGAGGGAAGCCGAGTGTCCTACCTGTCCTGACCACAGCAGACGGTAGTCACGGTTGCCCAGGGCCTGGAAGGTCCTTGCCTTCCTGATAGCCCCCAGCCACCCTGAAGGCCCCGCGCGGACTATCTCTGTCCCCGTCAGGTCTTGTGTGCCGTTCTCTTCCGTTGCGATGATGCCAGCCCCTGGCCAGTGCCGCCAACACTGTACAACTTGCCATGCCCGGTAGCAAGAGGGGCCAGATTGAGACAGAACCACCCGGCCCGCGTGTTGACATCAGGCGCCGGTTGAATCATACTCAACGCCATACAGGCATGTCTTGGGAGGAGGAGATGGCCGCCGTCCTGACTGGAACCAGGGTCCTTGACTGCAGCCAGTATATCGCCGGACCCTACGCTGCCATGCTGCTGAGCGAGCAGGGCGCGGAGGTCACCAAGGTGGAACGTCCGGAAGGGGACCCCTTACGTGGCTGTGACGGCTTCCTGGTGTGGAACCGCTCCAAGAAGGGGATCACCCTGAATCTGAGGCACAGGGAGGGCCAGCGCATTGCCCGGCGGCTGGCAGGGCAGTCAGACGTTCTCATCGAAAGCTTCCCTCCCGGCGTGGCCGACACGCTGGGGATAGGCTACCAGTCACTCAAGGAGGAGAACCCCCGCCTGGTGTATTGCTCAATTACCGGCTTCGGACCGGACGGTCCGTACCGGGATATGCCGGGATGGGATGCCATCGTGGGATCGGTGCTGGGGCTCTACGTCGGCCAGGCAGGCTCCGGCGGCCCGCCCCTGTACCTGGTCATGCCCATGCCCAGCTACTACACCGCCCTCATGGCCTCGTTCAGCATCGCCACCGCCCTCCTCGCGCGCGAGACCACCGGTCGGGGGCAGAAGGTGGAGGTCTCTCTGTTCCGGTCCATGCTCAGTGCGGCGGCTTCCGGCGTCGTCGACTTCGAGGGGCGAATCAGGCGCCCGGGAACCGTGAGAGACCCCCAGGGGGCGTCCCCGCTGTACCGTCTCTATCACGGCAATGATGGCAAGTGGTTCTTCCTTGCCCTGGGGAACCTGCGCTTCTTCGCCAAGTTCGCCGTGGCGATGGGTCACGACGAGTGGGTGACTGACCCTCGCTTTGAGGGCGCCCCTTTCCTCATCCTGCCCCCGGTCAGCGAGGAGCTTATTGCCATGATGCAGGATATCTTCCTTGAGAGGACCCGCGACGAATGGCTCGAGTTCCTCCGCTCTCACGATATACCCTGTGCCCCGGCACAGAGCGTGGAGGAGTTCCTTGACGACCCCCAGGTGCTGGCCAACGGCATGGTGGTGACGGTGGAGGAGTCACACCTGGGCAAAGTGCGTGAGATGGGGATACCGGTGAGGCTGGCGAATAGCCCCGGCGAGATCAAGGGCCCTTCACCAGCACTGGGCCAGCACAATGAAGAGGTGCTTGCCGGTCTGGGGTACTCGCCCAGGGAGGTGGCCCGGTTCCGGGGAGAGGGGGTGGTCTAGAATGAGCCAAATGCATCCCCTGGACGGCGTCCGCATCGTTGATTTCACCACCATGATCAACGGCCCCACCACCACGCTACTGCTCTCTGACATGGGGGCGGAGGTGACCAAGGTGGAGCCTCCTGACGGCGACCCCTGGCGCATCGTGGTCGGTGGTTTCCTGGCCTGCAACCGCGGAAAGCGCTCCATGGTACTGGACCTGAAGAAGCCGGAGGCGCTGAGGGTGTTGCACCGGATGATCACGGCCTCGGACATGATCGTGGAGAACGCCCGCTGGGGCGTCTGGCACCGGCTTGGCCTGGACTACGAATCGGCGCACAAGCTCCGGCCGGACATCATATACGTCTCCATGCTCGGTCACGGTTCCACCGGGCCATACAGCGGCTGGCCTGCCTATGACCCCCTGCTGCAGTGCCGGAGTGGACAGATGGTGTCCCAGGGAGGGATCGGCAAGCCGCCGGTATTCCATGCCGTCGCCGTGAATGACCAGGCCGGGCCCATGCTCGGGGCCTATGGCGCCGTGCTTGCCCTTCTGGATCGCGCCCGAACCGGCAAGGGCCAGCACGTCCAGACCTCCCTCACCAACGCTTCCATCGCCATGCAGTCGGCCGACTTCATCGACTACCCCGGTCTGGAGCGCAAGTATCCGGGGGATACCGGTATTCTCGGCCTGAGCGCCCTCTACCGGCACTACCAGGGTGCCGATGATAGGTGGTTCTTCCTCCTGTGTGCGGACGAGTCCCACTGGACGAGCCTGTGCCGGGCCATTGGGCAGGAAGTGCTGCTGTCTGATCCCAGGTTCAGCTCGTGTGAGGCGCGGGCAGCAAACGACACCGCGCTTGCCCGAGCTCTTGAGGGCATTTTCCTGGGCAGGCCTGCGGCGGACTGGGCTGCTGCCCTGCGCCAGGCAGGGGTCCCCGCTGTCCTGGGGCAGACCATTGACGAGGTTATCGAGGACCCGCACTGCAATAGCACTGGTGTCTTCTATGAGCAGGTGCACCCCCAGCACGGCTGGGTCAGACTTGCCGGCGTCACGCCCCGGTTTTCGGACATGGCCGGCGTGATCCGCCGGTCCGCCCCTTTGCTCGGCGAGCACACCGACGAGGTACTCGCCGAGCTGGGCTACTCGGAAAGGGAGGCGGCTGACCTGAAGGCGAGACGGATCGCCTACTCCCTCGCGGAGCTGGGCTGAACCAGGCCGCGCCATTCGGGTTCGGTGCCCGGACCGCCGTGCCTGCCGGGTGCGTATATTTTACGGTTTGACGGCAACCCGCCGCGATGGTAATCTTTGGAAAGTAGAGTGGGCGGGGCATGGACGAGAGCAGGGCCGAACTCACCAGGGAGGCGGATCATCGGCTAGCCACCACCGGTGATCTCGAGGTATCCACCTACCTTGAGATTGCCGAGGAGAAGGCTGGCGCACAGCCAGCGGCCGTCACCGAGGCAGGGGGCGTTCCCGAACGTGAGACCATCGTCGTCATTGACTTTGGCTCGCAGTACAGCCTGCTGATTACCCGGCGCATTCGCGAGTGCAACGTCTACGCCGAGATTGTCCCCCACGATGCTCCCTGGGAGAGGATAGCACCGCTCAACCCGAAAGGCTTCATCCTCTCCGGAGGCCCGGCGGGCGCCTATGAACCGGGAGCACCTCTGGCCGAGCCCTATGTCTATGAGAGTGGCCTGCCTGTGCTGGGCATCTGCTACGGGATGCAGGTGCTCGCCCGCCAGCTCGGCGGGCAGGTAGCGCCGGGGACCAAGCGAGAGTACGGTCACGCCTTCCTCCATATCAGCGAGGTGGACTCTCCCCTCTTTACCGGGGTTGACAACCCGTCCCAGGTGTGGATGAGCCATGGTGACCGCATTGAAGCCATGCCTCCCGGCTTCAGGTCCCTTGCCTACACCGAGAACTCACCCGTCGCGGTAATGGGCAACGACAGCCGCCTGTTCGGGCTCCAGTTCCACCCCGAGGTCGTGCACACACCCCAGGGAAAGACACTGCTGGCGAACTTCGCCCACAATGTGTGCGGCTGCAAGGGCAACTGGACCATGGGCAATTTCATTGCCGAGAGCGTGACCCGTATACGGGACCAGGTGGGTGACGGCAAGGTCATCAATGCCCTCTCCGGCGGGGTGGACTCCGCGGTGGTGGCCTCCCTCGTGCACCGGGCGGTGGGAGACCAGCTCACCTGCATCTACGTTAACAACGGGCTGCTGCGCCGGGAAGAGGTGGAGAGGACGTTCAACGTCTTCCGGCTGAACCTGGGCATGCAGATCAACTACGTTGACGCCACCGAGCGCTTTTTGAGGCGACTCCAGGGGATCACCGACCCCGAGCAGAAGCGAGTAGTCATCGGCCAGGAGTTCATCAAGGTCTTCGAGGAAGAGGCGAACAAGCTGGGCAAGGTGGACTTCCTCGCCCAGGGGACCCTGTACCCGGATGTAATCGAGAGCGCCTCTTCCGGCAGCACCGTCTCCGCCAAGATCAAGACACACCACAACGTGGGGGGCCTGCCCAAGAAGATGGTGCTCAAACTGATCGAGCCACTGCGTTACCTGTTCAAGGACGAGGTGCGCCAGGTGGGGCTGGAACTGGGTCTACCGGAGGAGATGGTCTGGCGCCAGCCCTTCCCAGGTCCGGGGCTGGCGATACGCATAATCGGTGAAGTTACCCCCGAGAAGCTGGAGATACTGCGCTCAGCGGACTTCATCGTTATGAACGAGATCAAGAAGGCGCAGCTATACCGGCAGCTGTGGCAGAGCTTCGCCGTTCTGACCGACGTAAGATCAGTGGGGGTCATGGGGGATCACCGCACCTACGGCTACCTGGTGGGGATCCGGGCGGTCACCAGCGAAGACGCCATGACGGCGGACTGGGCAAGGATGCCCTATGACGTCCTGGCGCGAATCTCCAACCGGATCGTCAACGAGGTAGCGGAGGTCAACCGGGTGGTCTATGACATAACCTCCAAGCCGCCTTCTACCATTGAGTGGGAGTGAGGAAACACTACCCGTATTCCCCCCTCAGAAGACCACCAGAACCACTGTCCTTTTCCCGGCCAAACACATACCAGGCGGGACCCCCCCCGCGTCCCTCCGCCGCTACTCCACCAGGGGTATCACGCAGATGAAGCGGAGAACCACGCTGCCGCTGTTGCGGAAGCAGTGTTGCTCATTGGGTGGCACGAAGACGACACTATCGGCCGTCACCGGCGTCTCTCCCCCTTCGCTGACCGCGACGCCCTCGCCGGCAAGCACGTAGACCTCGTGCTCCCACGGATGAGCATGCCAGGGGGTAGCAGAGCCGGGCTCCACCTCAAACACGCGCATGCAGAAGTTGGGCGCACCGGTGGCGGCGCTGATCACCTCCCGCTTGACCACGCCAGGCATCTCCTGGGACGGCTCGGCGTCACGGTACTTGCTAATCTTCATTTCTGACCTCCATACCTTCGCGGTCCCGGGAGTACCGGGCGGTAGCCCTCCCCCGAATACCTCCCCGCTCACGGTAGTCCGCCTCCACCATCATGGACACCGGCCTGACCAAGGCGACCAGGTCCTTGAGGATCCGGTTGACAGCGTGCTCCTGGAGTATGCCCACGTTGCGGAACGAGGTCAGGTAGTACTTGAGCGACTTCAGCTCCACCAGTGAGTCCCGCGGCACGTACCGGATGGTCAGAGAGCCGAAATCAGGCAGGCCGGTCCACGGGCATACGGCGGTGAACTCGTCCGTCCGGTACACCACCTCCGTGCCCGACTCAGGATAGGCGAACGGTATCGCCTCCAGCACGTCACCGTCAATGACATCCTCAGACTGCACATCAAAGCGCCTTGAACTGTATTTATCTTCAGTCAACCAGCGTCTCCGCTATTGTGTTCGTCGGGGTTGCCCTGTGCGTCCTATTCTATCACGGTTCTCAAGCTGGGAGTAATGTGGTAAACTCATTCTGGCTTCAGAGAGCCGTCACATGAACGTGACTTTCGGCAAGGGCAAGCAGCTCTCGGCGGGAGCCGTGATTGTTGCCGCCGGCAGCAGCGAGCGTATGCGCGGAGAGGACAAGGTGTTTGCCCTTCTCGGCGGCGAGCCTTTGCTGGCGCGCGTGGTCGATGTCTTTGAGCGCTGCCGGGAGATCGAGCGCATAGTGGTGGTCGTCCGCGAGGAGAAGGTGGAAGAAGCATGCCAGATGGCGGAGGAACGGGAGTGGCTGAAGGTGGCCGAGGTCTGCCCCGGCGGAGAGCGCCGGCAGGACTCGGTGCTGGCCGGCCTGGAAGCGCTGGGCAGGTGCCAGTGGGTGGTAGTGCATGACGGTGCCCGGCCTCTGGTTACCGAAGACCTCGTGCGGCAGGGCCTTCAGGCTGCAGCGGAGACCGGAGCGGCGGCGGCGGCCGTACGCGTGACGGATACCATCAAGGTGGCCGGGCCGGACCGGGTGGTGCGGCATACTCCGGCAAGGGAGAGCCTGTGGGCGGTGCAGACCCCGCAGGTCTTCAGCTATGACTTGCTCAGGAAAGCGTACCGCCGGGTGAGGGGCGATGTCACCGACGACGCCACCGCGGTCGAGCAGATTGGTGAGCGGGTGGTGCTCTACCAGGGATCGTACAGTAACATAAAGATTACCACTCCGAACGACCTCATCCTTGCCGAGGTTCTCCGGCGAAAGAGGTGACAGACGGATGCGCGTGGGAATCGGCTATGACGTCCATCCCCTGGCCCACGGCCGCAAGCTTGTCCTGGGAGGCGTGGAGGTCCCATTTGGCCGTGGCCTCGATGGCTGGAGCGACGCCGACGTCCTTACCCACGCCATCATGGACGCCCTGCTGGGGGCAGCCGCCCTGGGAGACATAGGCAGCCATTTCCCGCCCGGCAAGGAGGAATACCGGGGCACGTCCAGCCTGGTGCTCCTGAGAAGGGTACGGGACGAGCTTGCCGGAAACGGCTGGCAGGTGGGTAACGTCGATGCCACCGTGGTCGCGGAGCGGCCCCGCCTGGGCCCGTTCATCGGACAGATGCGGACCCAGCTGGGCGAGGCCCTGGGGACCGGCCCTGAACGGGTGAGCGTGAAGGCGACCACCTCGGAAAGGCTGGGTTTTACCGGCCGCCAGGAGGGTATCGCCGCCTGGGCGGTAGCCCTGCTGGATGAGACCGAACCGGGATGAGGGAACAGCATGCAGGTCTATAACACTCTTTCCGGGCGGAAAGAGGAGCTTGTGCCCCAGGGCGACGAGGTCACCATGTACGTCTGCGGCATAAATCCCTACAGCGATGCCCACATCGGTCACGCCATGAGCTACATCTTCTTCGACGTCGTCCGGCGCTACCTTGAGTACCGCGGCTACCGCGTACGGCACGTGCAGAATGTCACCGACATCGAGGACAACATCATTGCCACCGCCAACCGGCTGGGCATCTCCGTGAAAGAGCTGACCGAGGAGTACACCGAGCGCTATTTCCAGGACATGGAAGCCCTGAACATCTTGCCCGCCCACGTCTATCCCAGGGCAATGGGAGAGATAGACAAGATCCTCGAGATGGTACGCGGCCTGGAGGAAAAGGGATTCGCTTACGCGGTGGAAGGCAACGTCTACTTCCGGGTGAGGAACGTGCCTGACTATGGTAAGCTCTCGCACCGGAGCCTGGAATCCATGATGGCCGGGGCCCGGATCGAGGCCGGGGAGCAGAAGGAGCACCCCATGGACTTCGTGCTCTGGAAGGCGGCCAAGCCCGGTGAGCCTTCCTGGGACAGCCCCTGGGGCAAAGGCCGTCCGGGCTGGCACATAGAGTGCAGCGCCATGTCCCTGAAGTACCTGGGCGACACGATTGACATACACGGCGGTGGTCAGGACCTGGTTTTCCCCCACCACGAGAACGAGATCGCGCAGTCGGAGAGCTTCACCGGCAAGAAGCCCTTCGTGAAGTACTGGCTCCACAACGGCCTGGTGCAGCTAGGCGAAGAGAAGATGAGCAAGTCCCTCGGCAACCTGATCACCATCCGGGAGGCCCTGGAGAGGTACAGCCCGGACGCGATTCGCATCTTCGCCCTGAACTCCTACTACCGCCGGCCGCTCACCTACTCCGAAGAGGTGCTGGAGGCGGCCGAGAGAGGGGCGGAGCGCCTTCGGCAGGCGGCAAGGACTGCGCGGTCGGCGGCCACGGCTGCCGGCCCGGGGCCGAATTCGGCCGAGTTCCGCGAGCGCTTCATCCAGGCCATGGACGATGACTTCGGCACCGCCCAGGCGATAGCCGTCCTGTTCGACCTCGCCCGGCAGATCAACCGCGCAGACGAAGCCGGCGTGGACGCCTCCGACGCCCGGAACACGCTGCTTGAGCTTTCCAGCGTGCTCGGGCTCACGCTCAGGGAAGCGGATGTACCCTCCACCGGCGCCGCCCCCTTCATTGATCTGCTGGTGGCGACGCGGGCAAGACTGCGCCAGGCGGGGCACTACCAGCTTGCCGATGAGCTCCGCGACCGCCTCGGTGAGCTCGGCATCGCCCTTGAGGATACCCCACAGGGCACGATCTGGAAACAGAAGAGATAGCGAACCGGCCCTGCCGGATGGGAGGTGAGCACGTGCGGAAGCTCCTGCAGAACGCCGCCTTCATCATCATCGCCCTGGGATTCCTCGCCATCATCGGCTGGCTGGCCAGAAACTTCTTCACCGCCGCCGAGATCTCTCTCTGGGTACGGGTGGTCGTAGGGGTGGTCGGGGCAGCCTTCGTGCTTCTGTTCGGGATAGTCCTCAAGGACAGGATAGTCCAGGCGAAGAAGGAGAGCTTCAGGGAGGTAGACAAGTGATAGTCACTACCGCCGAACGAATAGAGGGCAAGACCATCACCAGGACCGTTGGCCTGGTCCTGGGCAGCACCATCCGGGCACGGCATCTGGGCCGGGACATAATGGCGGGGCTACGCGGGGTGGTTGGCGGCGAGATAACCGAGTACACCAGGATGATGGCCGAATCCCGCGAGCAGGCGCTCCAGCGCATGCGGGAGAATGCCGAGGCCCAGGGTGCCAACGCCGTCGTCGGCCTGCGGTTCACCACCTCAATGGTGATGCAGAACGCCTCCGAGATCCTCGCCTACGGTACCGGGGTAGTGGTGGACTAGGACCGGACGCTTCTAGCGTCCGGTCGCCCAGGCGAGCACCGAGCGCAGGAACCTCACCCTGGTGGCACCCAAGGGCAGCTTCAGCTCCTCCCAGTGGGTGTGATAGGACATGTTGATCCGGTCTATCTCCGGCTTGAGGCGGTGAAGTGCCTCGTGGTCACCGCGCGAGACGATGTCATCGATCGTATGGGTCATCTCGCGGGCAGCCTGGAGCCGCCGGTTCTCCGCCCGGGACAGCCTTTCCGATATGATCCCGTAGTCGGCCTTGAGCCGGTTGAGGCGGGCCATCGCTTCGTAGGTAGTCTCCACTATCTGGTCGCGGTTCATGCTGTCAGTCTCGTAGTTCATGGAGTACTTCCAGCTCGGCTGTACCAGTGCCTGCCGGTGCTGCTCCAGGGTCTGGAGCAGGACACGGTAGCCGTGCCTGTCCGGCTCCTCGAAGGCGGGGCTACCCGGATCAAGGAAGGGCGCCAGGGGGGCGATGAACACGAACAGCCGCCGGTCTCCATTGAGCGTATCCAGCAGGTGGCGACAGTACTCCACCGTGTCCAGGGCGGACTGTGGGGTCTGCCCCGCCATCCCGATCATGAAGAAGACGTCAATCCGGGCACAGCCCGCATCTAGAGCATCACGAAAGGCCTGCTCCATGGCCTCGTTGGAGTAGTAGCGGCCTTCCGCCTTTCTCACCGATGGGTCATGTGACTCGGGGGACATCTCCAGGCAGAAGCCGGGAGCCGCTCGTCCCATTTCCTGGAGGAACTCTGCCGGGGCAGGATTGAATAGCTCGAAGATGAGCTGGTTCTTCACCGGGCGCTCGGCCAGCAGGCGGAAGAGCTCACGAGAGTACTCCCTCTTCGTCTGGAGCAGGTCACCCAGGACGAAGGCGGGGCCGTTGCTGAAGTGGCTGATCTGCCGGATGTCCCGCACGACCGCTTCCGGCGAGCGAAAGGCTGGCGCGGGACGGTTGAAGGAATCGCGAAAGGTGGACGCAGACCCGCCGCAGATGGTGCAGTTCTGGGTGCAGCCCCGGCAGGTGAATACGGCGCTGATGGGGTAGTCCTTCCACCCCTTGAAGGGTGTGTAGCTGGCCAGGTCCCGGTACCTGATTACCGAGCGTATCGTGTTAGCGTAGTGCTCCTGCATGACATGGCCCAGGTCCATGGGCACGTGCGAGAACGGGTTCTCGCGGACGTTCCCCTGACCGTCCCGCCAGACCAGGTTAGGCACCCCGTCCGGCTCCCGGGCGTCTTTCACGCACTCCACTAGCTGGCGCAGGGGCTCCTCGGTGGAGTCGCCCCGGAGGACGTAGTCGATCTCGGGGTACTCCATAAGCTCGCGGAACCAGTAAGAGGAGGAGAGGCCGCCGAAGACCACCTTCGCCTCCGGGTGGTGCTTCTTCACCAGCCTGGCCACCTCAATGGAGCCGTGGCAGTGGAGCATCCAGTGCAGGTCAATGCCGAAGATGGGCGCACTAAGCCGCCTGATCATCTTCTCGGCATCAAACCGGGCGCTGGTGAGCATCCTCACCCCGAGGTTGACGATGCGCGCCCGGTAGCCGTGCCGCTCCAGGTACTCGGCGAGGCTCACAAAGCCAATCGGGTACATCTCAAACACCGGAGAGGACGGTATCTGGTCGCTCACCGGCCCGTAGAGTATCGTCTTCTCGCGGAAGTCATACACGCTCGGGGCGTGCAGGAATATCATGTCAGGTCCGGCCATGCGGATTCACTCCTTGCGGGTCTTCTCCGGTCATGCTTCCCTTGAAGGCCACGTGGATGCCGACGGTGCCCAGCATCAGGGGGCGCGAGCAGATACGGCTGAAACCAGATGACACCAGCAGCGCCCCGAGCTCGCCGGGGTCATAGAAACGGGCCGCCGATTCGGCCAGGTAGCGATACGCTCCCCGGTTGCCCGAGATGACCGACCCCAGCCAGCGTACCGGCAGGCGCAGGTAGGCGTGAAAGACCTTCCTCACCAGGCGCGACTCCGGCTGGCTGCTCTCCACGATTACGAACCTGCCTCCGGGACGCAGCACCCGCACTACCTCGGCAAGGTAGCGCAGCGCCATAGGGTTCTTGTAGGTTAGATTGCGGAAGGCAAACGAGATACCCACGCACTGGAAGTACTCGTCCGGGAAAGGCAAGGCGGCGCCATCGCCATAGACGAAGGAGACGCGCTCCCGACCCCTAGCCCCTCCGGCTCCGGCCACCGCCATCCGGAGCATGGGAAGACTGAAGTCAATCCCGGTCACCCGCGTGCCACTGTCGGCTAGGGTCGCCACCAGGGCCGCGAGCTTGCCGGTACCGCAGCCAAGGTCGAGCATCCGCGCAGGGCCGCCGGCAACACACTCCCGCGCAGCCAGAAGACGCCAGCGGTCATCCTGTCCCAGGGTGATCAGACAATTGATCAGGTCATATCTGGGAGGTACGGCGGTGAACATGTCCTGGAGGGGCCGGGGGTGGCCCCGGCGGCTGCCGGAGAGAGAATTGGTCCTCACCACCTAGATAGCCCCCGCGATGAAGTAGCCGATACCCATGAAGAGCTGGGTGAGCAGGACCACCATGACGTTGCTGGCAAGAGCCGGTACCAGCCTGGCCCGGTCCCGATAGGCATAGGCACCGCGAATCGCCTTCATCGCCCAGGGGATTGTCAGCAGGCCGAGTAGTGAAAGCGCGGGCATGGTCCCGGCCACCACTCCCCCGATGATCCACAGGTACACCAGGGCTGTCAGCCCCGCGTAGACATGCCGGGCGCGGTCCCTGCCAATAACGATCGGCAGGGTGCGACGGCCTGCGGTGATGTCGGCCTCTACGTCCGGGAACTCGTTGAGGAGAAGCAGGTTATGCACCAGGATGCCAGACGGTATGGCAGCGATAATGGCAGGTACGTGATAGGCGCCGGCATGCACGAAGTACGCTCCTAGGATTGGCAGGGTGCCCAGCCCAACCCCCGGCGCCCACTCGGGCCATCCCATCTTCAGGACCAGGGGCGTATAGAGCACTACCAACCCGGCGGCAACCACCAGAAGCGGTAACAATGCCCAGCCCTTCGTAAGCACGAAGAATACCCCTACCGGCACGATTACCACCAGGGCTCCCCCCCCCAGAATGAGCGCCTGGCGCGGCGTTACCAGGCCCTGGGGCAGGGCCCCGCTGCCGCCACTGAAGGGGGTACGCTGGGTGCGCATGTCTACCCCGCTGCGGTAGTCGAAGTACTCGTTGAGGACATTCACGCTCACATGAGCCAGGACTATGCCTGCCCCCGCCAGCACCGCATACCCGGCATGGAAATCAAAGGCTGTCCCCGCCTGCCGGGACTCGTACCAGGCAATGCCCGCCCCGAGGATGCCCAGCACCAGGGCCAGCAGCAGGAACGGTGCCCGGATCACCATCAGCCATCTATTCATATGGTCAACCTCTCCGGCTTTACCTGGGCGCGTCTACTCTTCTTCACGGTGTGCCTGGGCAACGTGCTTGCTCCAGCACTTCTCGTGGACGTATCTCGCGCACCGGGCGCAGTAGTAGATATGCGCTCGGGCATCCTTGCCACAGACGGGACACTTCATTACCTGCCTCCTGAAGAGCGTATGTCTACCCCCGAGTCTTCCTGCCGGTGCACTCAGGGTAACAGAGATAGTATAGTGCATCTTTCGTCCAGCGTCACCCATCAGGGCGGGCAATCTTGCAGCTCTCCGTTCCGGGCAGGACAGAGGGTGAGGCGGAGCGACCCCACCCGGTATATACCACTCCTCCCGAACCGCTCTTCCGGCACCTCGAATGAGGACCCGGGCAAATGACCGCTTCGGGAGAGTGCCGTGACGCCAGCGGAAAGGGCACTGGATGAATGAGAGAGCTACGGCAGCGCTGTGCGGCGGGGTCAGCCACGAGTGCCGTCTAAGACCTCCGAGCGGCCTGCGGCCGCCCACCTTCGACCCGGGGACTTGTACCCAGCGGCAGAGTGAAGAAGAAGGTTGAGCCCTTCCCCGGTTCGGAGTCCACCCAGATACTCCCGCCGTGAGCCTCCACCAGTCGCCGGCATACCACCAGCCCCAGACCCATCCCTCCGCCACCCCCGGGAGCAGCCTGCTCCAGCCGCTGGAAAGGACCGAACAGCCGGGCCTGGTCGCCGGGCGATATGCCCGGGCCCTGGTCGGCGATCCCGACCACAATCCCGTCTGCGTCCAGCTTTGCGGACATCCGGACCTCGCCCCCGGCGGGCGAGTACTTGGCCGCGTTCTCAAAAAGGTTGCACAGCACCCTTTCCAGCCGCAAAGGGTCGGCGCTCACTGGCGGCAGGTCAGGGGGAAGGTCCAGACTGACGCGATAGGCGGGATAGCGGGCAGCCACCTTCTTCACTGCTTTCCGGGTAGCCATTTGCAGGTCAAGCGCCTCCGGGTAGAGAGTGAGTTGCCCGGCCTGTGCACGGGAGAGCTCGAGCAGATTACCAATGAGATCAGATAGTGAGTCAGCTTCGTCTGCAGCATCCTGAAGGAGCTGGTGAGTCTCGGTGGGGGAGAGGTAGGAGCTCTCGGTCAGCACGGTGTTGATGCACCCCTTGATCACCGTGAGCGGTGTGCGGAACTCGTGAGATACCATGCCGATGAAGTCGTCCTTGAGGCGCTCCAGCTTCTTGCGCTCGGTGATGTCAATCACGGAGCACATCATGCAGATCGGCCTCCCGGCCTCATCTGTAACCAGGCTCGCGGACAGCTCAACATCCACCAGCGCTCCGTCCTTGCGTACACCAGTTTCCTCCCCCAGCCACGCGCCCGAACTCCACAACGACTCCAGAATATCGGAGGCCCTGTCCCGGGAAGCGGTGAACTCCAGGACATTCCTTCCCAGTATCTCTTCCTGGTCAGAGCCACCCCAAAGCCTGACAAAGGACGGGTTTACGTAGGTTATACGGCCTTCCAGGTCAGCAATGACGATCCCATTTATGGCCGAGGTGAAGGCTATGTCCTTTGTGCGCATGGCTTCCTCGGCCTGCTTGCGCTCGGTAACGTCCTCGGCGACCCCGAAGCCGCCTTTGAGAACCCCCTCTGAGTCAAACTCCAGGGTTGCCTTTTCCCGGACCCACCTCACCTCGTCCCCGACAATGATGCGGTGCTCGATGTCATACGGCTCGCCGAGAAGGGCCGCTGACCACTGCCGGTCCACGAATTCCCGGTCATCGGGGTGGACACTTGCGAGGAAGGTTTCGTAGGTCATGGCTGTTCCCACAGGGATGCCGAAGATGCGATAGGTCTCATCGGACCACACAAGCTGGTTGTGACGGACGTCCAGGCGCCAGCTCCCGGTATGGGCTACTGCCTGAGCACGGTCCAGGTCCTCTTTGGTCTCCCGCAGCCCCTGTTCCACTTGTTTGCGGTCAGTGACGTCACGAAATACCTCCAGCTTGGAGGGACTGTCATCCCGGTTTCTCAAGGGTGTGTCCAGGAGGTCGTACGTTTTGCCTGTCTTCTCCGAATACCACTCCCAGCGGACGCTCTTACCCTCTGAGAATACCTCGCTATTCTTGCACCACGGGCACACTTCACTCCTGGCATGCAGATACTGGTAGCACTTGCGTCCCTTGACTGCCCCGAACTGGGCTTCGAGCGCCGGATTGACGTACTCGATGTCATAGCGCTGGTTCACGATGTATACGCCGTCGCCCATTGAGTTGAGCACGTTTATCAGCCAGTCTCGTTCCATCATGGCGGACGCTCTCTTTGGCACCGCATCCGGGCCGGCAGGATCAGGCTCCGGTTGCTGTCCCCTCTCGTCTCTTCCCAGCCCAGTCACCGCCGTGCTCCATGCCTCTTCCTGCTGGCCAGACCAGGTGATTTCATTCTAATCCCGCCCGGCACGCCGGTCAACGTTACCTGTCAGGACCGCTTTGACAGCCGCCGCTCCCACGCTGTACGCTCTGGCATGAAGGGAAATGCGAAGGATGATGCCGTGAAGCAGTTTCGGGTCCTGGTGGTTGATGACGAGCAACGCATTCTCGGCTTCCTCAGTCACAAGCTGAAAGCGTCCGGGTTCGGCGTATTCACCGCCAGTAGCGGGAAGAGCGCCCTTGAGCAGGTACAGGGACAGGAGCCTGACCTGGTTGTGCTTGACCTGGTGATGCCCGGCCTGGACGGGTTCGAGACGCTGAAGCAGCTGCGCAGCTTCTCTTCCGTTCCGGTAATAATCCTCAGCGCCAGGGAGTCCAGCGCCGACAAGATAAAGGGTCTCACCCTGGGTGCCGATGACTACCTGCCCAAGCCTTTTGACCCCGACGAGCTGGTTGCCAGAATCGAGGCGGTAAGGCGCCGTTCCGAGTCTGTCGGCGGGCGCAAGAAGCCCGAGCCCCTTACCGTGGGGCAGGTGACCATTGACTTCGAGCGACGCACCGTGACGATGCAGGGCGAGGAGAAGAAACTGACCAGAATCGAATGGCTCGTCCTGAGCGAGCTTGCCCGCAATGAAGGCCGCCTGGTGCTCTACGAAGAGCTTCTCAGCAGGGTATGGGGGCCGGAGTACCGGGATGACGTCCAGATACTGCGCACATGGGTCAGCCGGATACGGCGCAAGCTGGAAAGCGACCCCGGGAATCCAACCCTGATCCGCACCGTTCCCAGGACCGGGTACATGCTGGTCCGGCCATCTTCCTGAGCAGGCCTTCCCGCCCATCTCAATCTACCGTCCAGATGGCATAGTTCTGCAACATTTTCCCCGTCCGTTTTATGACTTATCCATCACCCACCACGTAGAGTGAGGGTGTTGCATGACTCGTGGAGGGCAACCATGGCACTTCCGCTGACCAGGCACTCACAGTCCCGGTTTTCAGGCAGAAGACCGCCGCATACCGTGCCTGACACCCGCGAGTTGGTGGCATTCTGCCCCGGATGCAGCACGCTGGAAACGCTCTGGTTCAGCGACCAGCGGCTGATGCAGAGCCGCAAGTTCCGCCAGCAGGGTGGCCGGGTGTTTCACGATTGCGGCACCCCCGAGCCCTGCCGCCTCTACCGGCCTGGCTGGGTGCGAAGCTACCCGGAGAAGCAGCACGCGGAACACATGACCTGGAAGGGAGATAAAGCATGCTCGAAGGCAAACGAGTCGCAGTACTTGTGGCCGAGGACTTCGAAGACGCAGAGCTGACCGAGCCGGTGAGAGCACTGCGGGACTCTGGCGCCAGAATCATCATTGTCGGTAGAGATGCCGGAGAGAGCTATCGAGGCAAGAGGGGAACCGCCGAAGTGACCGCCGAGGTCAGCGCGGAGAATGCCGCGGTGGAGGATTTTGACGCCGTAGTAGTGCCCGGCGGCTATGCCCCTGACAGAATGCGCCTGCACCAACCAATGATTGACCTGGCTAGAAAAGCTCACGAGCAGGGCAAGATAGTGGCCGCCATTTGCCACGGTCCTCAGCTCCTTATCTCGGCCGACATTGTCAGGGGACGCAGGATGACTTCGTGGCCATCGGTAGCCATAGATCTGAAGAACGCCGGCGCTACCTGGGTTGACCAGCCGGTCGTGCAGGATGGGAACATCGTCACTTCCCGCAAGCCCGCCGACCTGCCGAAGTTCAACAAGGCGATAATCGAGGCCCTGGTATCAGCCGGCCACACCAAAAGGAGAGTGAAATGACACAATTAGCAGAGCTCTTCCAGAGCGCAGACTGGAAAACAGAGAAGCATGTCCCGGTAATAGACTGTGCCGACCAAATCAATGCGGGCGAGTTCTTTCCGGTGAAGGTCACACTTGGCAAGGAAGTGGCCCACCCCAACACCACCGAGCACCATATCCGGTGGATTTCCGTGTACTTCCGCCCCGAAGGGGAGAAGTTCCCCTACCAGGTGGGCCGGTTTGAGTTCTCAGCTCACGGCGAGTCCACCCAGGGGCCGGATACGGGCACAGTCTACACCCACCACGAAGGCAGCCTGTCCATGAAGACTGGCAAGCCCGGGGTCATCTACGCTACCGCCCTGTGCAATATCCACGGGCTTTGGCAGTCAGAGAAACCGGTCAGAGTATCCTAGGCCAGGTGCCTTGCCTGTGGTGACTCCAGCCTTTGCCGTGGTGCAGGGGCGGGGAAACCAGGGGCACGTTTGTGCCTCACGGGAGGTGCGCAGGTGAAAAAGCGCTTTCGCATATTCCCCCCAATCAGGATAATGCTTGCTGCCGGGATCGTCCTGGCTGTGGTGCTTATGGCCGGTTCGGCCATGTCCTGCCAGCCAGAAGAGGGAGCGCCAGAAGAAACGGACCAGGGGCTACCCACAGAACAGAGTTCGGGTTCCCAGCCATCAACATCGCCCGTCACTGAAGTGGCAATAGAGTCCTTCACCTTCAAACCGGCAGAGATTCGCGTCCCGGTGGGCGGTACCGTGACCTGGTACAACCAGGATTCGGTGGTTCACACTGCCACCGCCCGCGATGGCACCTTCGATAGCGGGAACATGAGTCGCGGCGATACGTTCAGCTACACCTTTGGAGAGAAAGGTGTGTTTGACTACTACTGCGTGCCTCACCCGTACATGGAAGGCAAGGTGGTGGTGGAGTGAGGGTTGGCCAGGATAGACCTCGGGCGAACGGAGGTGTACAGTGACCTACCTGCCAGATATCTACAGGGAGTTCAGGCAGGAGTTCCCGGACATCGCCAGGGCCTATGATGAGCTGGCCGTCAGCTGCCACAGATGGGGTCCCCTGGACGAGAAGACGAGACGATTGACCAAGCTGGGCATTGCCATGGGCCAGTGTTCGGAAGGCGGGGTAAGGTCCCATGCCCGGCGTGCCCTCGAGGAGGGCGTAAGCGCCGACGAGCTCCGCCACGCCGTGCTCCTGGCCTTCACTACCGCGGGATTTCCCACCATGATCGCCGCAATGAAGTGGGTAGATGAGGTCATTGAGAAGCACGGGTAGTAGCTGCACAGATTACGGAGGTGCCCGATGCCGGTAGAGATCAACTTCATGATAGGTGGAGAAGCCGGGCAGGGAGTGCAGTCAGTGGGATTCCTGCTTGCCAAGGCGTTCTCACGTGGCGGCTACCACGTCTTCGCTGACCAGGACTACGAGTCACGCATACGAGGCGGCCATAACTTCTTCCGCGCCAGAGTCAGAGAGGGGCCCGTAGACGCGATTGACGGGCCGGTAGACGTGCTGATAGCGCTCAACCAGGAGACCGTGGACCTGCACGGCAAAGAAGTTGCTTCGGGCGGCGTGGCCATCCTGGACGGCGAGACGAACGGGGGCTTCCTGGGGGAGGGCGTACTCTTCGCGGTGCCGCTGGAGAAACTGGCCCAGGAGAAGGCCGGTGACAAAGTCATGGCCAATACCGTGGCCCTCGGGGCTGCCCTGTCGCTGGTGGGGTATGACCTGGGCACCCTCGACCCCATTCTGACAGAGTATTTCGGAGAAGGGAAGGTCGCTGACAGCAACATAGCCGCTGCCAGGGCAGGATACGAGTACGCCCGTGCGGAGTACAGGGGCGCTTTCCGTGAGACCAGGCCGGTACCTGACACCAGGAGAATGCTGCTCACCGGCAACGAGGCCATAGCCCTGGGGGCGATTGCCGCCGGCTGCAAGCTCATGTCTGCCTATCCCATGACTCCCGCCAGCTCCATCATGGAGTACCTGGCCGCCAGGTCTGAGGATTCTGACCTGGTTATGCTCCACGCCGAGGATGAAATAGCCGCCATCAACACGGCCATCGGGGCTGGCTACGCCGGCGTCAGGGCCATGACCGCGACCTCCGGTAGTGGCCTCTGTCTCATGGTCGAGGGTATAGGCCTGGCAGGCATTACCGAGACACCCGTGGTGATAGTTGACGCCCAGCGCCCGGGGCCGGCCGTCGGGCTGCCCACCAGGACCGAGCAGGGCGATCTCCAGTTCGTTCTTCATGCTCACCACGGTGACTTCCCCAGGGCCGTTCTCGCCCCTGCTACCGTTGAGGATGCCTTCTGGCTAACCGTCAAGGCCTTCAATCTGGCAGAGAAGTACCAGCTCCCGGTGATAGTCCTGACGGACCAGCATCTGGCAAGCTCCTATACCACGGTTGATCCATTCGACCTCTCTCAGGTTGTCGTGGACCGCGGCTCACTCTTCCACGAAGAGGAGTCCAGCCCGTCCGAGTACAGGAGGCACGCAGTAACCCGGTCCGGCATTTCGCCGCGAGCATTCCCTGGCCTCAGCCACGCCCTGGTGATCACGGACTCCGATGAGCATGACGAAGCTGGGCACCTTACCGAGGATGCCGGGACCAGGGTGGCGCAGGTGCAGAAGAGACTGCGCAAGCTCTTCGGCCTCCGGCAGGAGCTCGGTGCGCCCCGCTGGCATGGCCCCGGCAATGCTGAGACCACCCTGATTGGCTGGGGCAGCACCTACGGGGCCATTCATGAGGCGGTGGACACACTGCGAAGAGAAGGCGCCAGCATCAACATGCTTCATCTCAGTGAGCTCTGGCCTTTCCCGGCCGAGGTGGTCCTGGATGCGGTCAGCAAAGCCCGCAACAGCTACGTCATCGAGGGTAATGCCACCGGCCAGATGGCCCGCCTCATCAAAGCAGAGACAGGGCGCGATGTCAGCGGGCAGATTCTGAAATACGACGGGCGGCCGTTCACCCCGGCCTACATTGCCGATGCCGTCAGAAAGGAGGGATGCTAGACATGGCTACCGCGTCCGATTATGCCGGACTGAAACCGGCGTGGTGCCCGGGCTGTGGCAACTTCGGCATCCTGAGAGCCCTGATCCAGTCCCTGGTAGAGCTGGAGATCGAGCCGTACCAGCTACTGCTCGTCTCCGGCATCGGCCAGGCGGGGAAGCTGCCGCACTACCTGCAAGCCAATGTGTTCAACTCCCTTCACGGAAGGCCGGTCCCCCCCGCCATCGGTGCCAGGATTGCCAACCCTGAGCTGGTGGTCATTGCCGTCAGCGGCGATGGCGACGGCTACGGGGAGGGTGGTAATCACTTCATTCATGCGGCGCGACGTAACCACGATATCACCTATCTCGTCCACAACAACCAGGTCTACGGTCTCACCAAGGGACAGGCATCTCCCACCAGTGACGGGGGCTTCGTCACCAAGACGACTCCCCACGGGGCAACGAACCCGCTGAACCCCCTGGCCCTGGCCATAGTCAGCGGCGCCAGCTTCGTGGGCAGAGGTTTCGCAGGAGATATCGCACACCTCTCCACCCTCATGAAGGAGGCAATCACTCACCGGGGATTTGCCCTCGTGGATATCCTGCAGCCCTGCCCTTCGTTCAACTACAAGAACACCTTCCAGTGGTATCGTGAGCGGGTCTATAAGGTGGATGGTGAAGACGGCTATGACCCCGGTGACGTGAAGGCGGCCCTGGACAAAGCGCAGGAGTGGGGAGATAGAATCCCGCTCGGCGTCATCTACCGGAAGGACCTGCCGGTCTACGAAGACCAGCTACCCGCGCTGGGCAAAGGCCCGCTGGTGCGACAGGAGATCGACCCGACCCGGGTAGAGAGTCTTATGGCCGAATTCACCTGAGCTGGAATATGGAGGTGTGGTATGGCAACCTATGTAATTCTCAGTCGGGTATCCCCCCAGGCACTGGAAGACCCGGGGGAGTTCAGGCAACTCGCGGAAAGGGTCTCCGCCAGGATCAAGGCCGAGTGCCCCGGAGTGGTCTGGAAGGAGAGCTACGGCACCATGGGCCGCTTCGACGTGGTCGATATCATCGAATCCGAACACCCGCAGCAGGTGGCCAGGGCCTCCATGATTCTCCGTACCCTGGGCCACGAGGCCACGGAGACCTTGGCGGCTACGCCGTGGAAGGAGTTCCTGGCCGGCCTCTAGCTTCCTGCAACTGAAATGCGTGGAAGGAGTGTTCCAGGCGAGACCATTACTGGATAATCATTCGGAACCTGATTCGGAATCCAGGTGGGATGAGGGAAGTAGATTTCGGCTTGCGCCGGCATGGTAATTCGCGGAAGACCCATGGTTAGAAGCACCGGAATTACCCAGCGGCCTTTAGAAACAGGATACTGGCACTTGGTGTCGCAGGTTAGCATCGTGTCAGGGATTCCTCGGTGAGGCTTAGAATGACAGTCGGTTATTGTCACCCTGAGCGTAGCGAAGGGTCTACATGCTGCCCGGATGATAGCGGGAACTTGCTACAGTAGGCACCAGCACGCCGGGAGTGCGGCTGGCCGTAAGGCTGGACGCGTGCCCAGAAGTGCATGACCGGAGTGAGCGGGGCACCCGCCGCTCGGCTGACGGCTTCTACGCTGGCCCAGCGGCAGAAGATGCCACGTGGAGGAACGCAGAAGAGAAAGGAGAAGACATGGTTACCGAACTGGCGAAAGGGGTCTACTGGGTGGGAGTGGTGGACTGGGCACTAAGGCATTTTCATGGTTACGAGCTGACTACCCACCGCGGCTCTACGTACAACGCCTATCTCATTACTGATGAGAAGACGGTGCTCGTGGACACCGTGTGGGGGCCTTTCCAGGAGCAGCTTATCAAGAACATCAGTGACATTGTGGACCCGGCGAAGATCGACATAGTGGTGGCAAACCACGCTGAGGTGGACCACTCCGGCGCTCTGCCTGTGGTCATGCGGCGCACTCCTGATGCCACCGTTATCGTCTCCAGGCGAGGCCAGGAGAGCGTGGAGGGGCATTTCCACCAGCCCTGGCATTTCCAGGCAGTGCAGACCGGAGACAGGGTCAGCATCGGCAAGCGAGAGCTTGTCTTTGTGGAGGCGCCCATGCTCCACTGGCCGGACAGCATGTTCACCTACCTCACCGGTGACAGTATCCTCATGCCCAACGATGCCTTCGGGCAGCACTATGCCAACGCCTTTCGTTTCAACGACGAGGTGAACCAGCAGGAGCTCTTCGAGGAGGCGTTGAAGTACTACGCTAACATACTGACCCCCTTCAGCAGCATGGTATCGCGGAAGATAGAGGAAGTGCTGGCCCTGAACCTGCCGGTCAGCATGATTGCCCCCAGCCACGGCATCATCTGGAGAAAGGAGCCTTTGCAGATTGTCGAAAAGTACCGGGAGTGGGCAGCCCAGGTACCCGAGAAGACAGCGGTGATACTCTACGACTCCATGTGGGATGGCACCCGGCGCATGGCCGAGGTCATCGGAGATGGGTTGGCCGCCGAGAGCATACCCTACAAGGCCTTCTACATGCCCACCGCGGACAGAAATGACGTCATAACCGAGGTCTTCAAGGCAAAGGCGGTGGTGGTGGGATCGCCGACCTTCAACCAGGGGGTCCTACCCACCATTGCCCCGATACTGGAGGACCTCAAGGGACTCAAGTTCCAGAACAAGATCGGCGCCGCCTTTGGGTGCTACGGCTGGAGTGGTGAGTCCGTGGGCATCATCGAAGAGCACCTGTCACGGAGCAAGATCCCCGTGGTAGCTGAAGGCGTTCGCGCCAAGTGGCAGCCGAAAGCCGATGACCTGGCCAGATGCCGGGAGCTCGGGGGTGTGGTCGGTCGGGCTGTAAAGCAGGGATAGCGGCGTGCAGGACAGCGGTCACTCCCGCCAGCCAATCAACAATCGGCAAGCAGTGATATCAGCAGCTCCTGCTCAGCCTCGGCGTGCGCCTGTAGCAGCCTGTGAGTATGGCTTACGTGCGCGCGCAGGTCGTTTGCGGTCGCCTCCCAACTGTGCCGGGAAAGCTGCCCGCCAGTGAGCTGAGCAACCTGCTCCCTGGTCCGGGCAATACGGTTCTTCAGGTCTGCGTGCTCCAGTAACAGTGAATGGAAGGCTGAGGCGAGCTCCCTGCTCCCTTGTCCCTCGAAGGCGGCCAGCAGGGCCGTCTCTTCACGGTCGAAGTGTGCCCGCAACCCCTGATCGACCAGGCTCACCAGTTTCTCCAGCCTTTCTAGTCCCTGCCTCTCGTTGAGCCTGCCGGGCACAAAGCTCTCCTGGGCTTGCTCGAAACCCCGGAGCGCTTCGGCGTCATTGGCGACTTCCTCCAGGTCCTCCAGCCTCTGAAGGATGGTGTGATGCTCGGCAATGATCTGTTCAATCAGTGTCAACACTGCTTCCATAATCACCTCCACCGGAACGGCTGGCCGTCACGCTAGTGTCCTGTCCTTGAAGTTCGCTGAGTAATTCCGGTGGTTCTAACCATGGGTCTTCCGCAAATCACCATTCCGGCGCAAGCCGGAATCTACTTCCCTCATCCCACCTGGATTCCGAATCAGGTTCGGAATGGTTATCCAATAATGGTCTCGCCTGGAGCAATCCTTCCACGTATTTCAGTTGCAGGAAGCTAGTCACTGGTAACCGGAAAACCGGCGGCCACCCATGCCCGCACACTTCCGAGGACATTGTAGACCCGTGGATAGCCCGCCTGGAGCAGGATGCTGGCACCAAGACCGGCACGATGCCCCACGTTACAGATCACGGCTATCGGCCTGTCTGCGGGGATCTCTGCCAGCCTCTCCTCCATGTGTCCGACGTAGATGTGAAGGGCACCCGCGATGTGTCCCGATTCCCACTCGTCCTGCCCCCGTGTATCCAGCACCAGTAGGTCTTGGCCGCGGTCGAGCATGCTCTTGAGCTGGTGCACGGAAAGCAGCGGCAGGCTCTCCGTGGGAAACCCGGCATTGTACCAGCCCTCGGTGCCGTCGCGGAGGTAGCCGATGATATTGTCGTAGCCGGCACGTACCAGGTAACGCACCGCTCTCTCAAGGTGAGACTGGTCTTCCAGGACCAGCAGGATAGGCCTGTCGTACGACAGTACCCATCCACCGAAGACAGGTAGACCCTCCAGCCAGACACTATAGGCGCTCTTGATATGAGCACCACCGAAAGCAGCCGGCTCGCTGGTATCAACCACCATCGCTCCCTCTGCCATTGCATTTCTGAACTCTGCCGGCGTGAGTGGAGACGGTAGTGGCAGGCATCCCAGTAGCGGCGGCCCTTCCAGATTGAGCCTTTCCATCTGGCGGAAGTAGTACGGCTTCTCCGGTTTCTCCGAGACCTTGTACCTGACGAACTTGTCCCGGTCCTTCAGCTGTAGCACGGGGTTCTGGGCTCGCTCTATCCCGAGGGTGCTCTCGTCCCGGCTGGCAATCCTGAGCCCGCACACCGAGCCCGCGCCGTGAGCAGGGCAGAGGATGACCCCGTCGCCCAGCGGCAGAAGCCGACTAAAGACGCTGTCATACAGGCTCGCCGCCAGCCTCGGGGCCTGCTCTGCGCCATAGAGGTCCGTGCGTCCCACGTCGCCCACGAACAGGGCGTCCCCGGTGAAGACCATCACCGTGACCTCTCCCGTAGCCAGGTCGGTAAGCGCGTAGGACATGCTCTCGTCAGTATGGCCCGGCGTGTGGATGGCGGCCAGCCTGAGATTGCCTATCCTGAATTCCTGCCCGTCCCTCAGGGTGCTACCGTACCTCCAGTCCAGTCCGGGTCCGTGGTGGATTTCCGCTCCGGTGATGTGGGCCAGCTCAATGGAGCCGATCACGTAGTCCTCGTTGCGGTGGGTCTCGAAGATGTGCCTGATCTTCAGACCTCTCTGCTGAGCAAGGTCCACGTAGACCTGGCAGTCGCGCCGTGGGTCAACCACCGCAGCAGCACTGCCGGAGCCAATCAGATAGGAGTTGTGGGCGATGCCAGCCGACTTCGTTCTCTCGAATATCACAGGTGTCTTCCCTGCCTTGTTCCGTATCCCCTCTGCATACGGTCTCAGCCGCCCGGCTCAGAGCCGCAGTCGCAGTCATCCATATGGCCAGCGGGCCGAGGCTACTTGATCTTCTGGGCAAACTCCTTCAGCTGCCGCTCCCACTCCCGCGTCTCCAGGTCCACCGAGGTTCCTTTGTCGTCGGTACAGGCGGCCACGTTTACCATACCGCCACCACCCTCAAAGGAAGCACACCCGTCAGCTTCCCGGGTCACCGTCAGTCCGAAGCCACCCGGGCCGAAGAATTCCAGTGCCTTCTTGACCACCTCTTCGGGTTTGCGCTTGGTCCTCACGTTCAGCTGCAGCATTGCCAGCCTCCTTGTCTGCTTCCTCGCTGGCACCCGTGCCATCCGGGCACCCGGGACCGTACCGCTATCCGGTACCTCTCTTCGTCTACAATATGCCATGCCCGCCGTGGAGAAGTCATAAACTGCAGCAGAGATAGATAACAAAACCGTGTCATTTCGTGCCCTGGTAGACAGCAGAGGGCAATACGGTGTGCCAGGACATCCGGGAACTGCTAGCATAGAGATACGCAGATTCTGGGCAGGTCTCGTGGTAGCAGGTGGGTAAAGCCGATGATGAGTCCCGATAAGAACGAGATCAAGGTCTCACAGGTACGCAAGAGAGACGGCTCGGTGGTCTCCTTTGATCCTGACAAGATCCAGCGGGCGATAGGCAAGGCCCTGGCGGCCACTGGCACCGAAGATGGCAGCCTGGCCGGGGAGCTGGCTGCCCGGGTGGTGAAACTCATTGAGGAACGGGCAGAGGGGACGATACCTACCGTTGAGCAGGTGCAGGACATCGTAGAAGAGGTTCTGATGACACGGGGCTATCCCGGGGTGGCCAGGGCGTACATCCTCTACCGCCAGCAAAGGGCGAGCGTACGCCGGTTGAAGGGTACCATCGGTGTGCGCGATGACCTGAAACTCAGCGTGAACGCTATCAAGGTCCTGGAACGCCGGTATCTTCTCAGGGACGAGCAGGGCAACATCAGTGAGACCCCAACCGCGCTCTTCCGGCGCGTTGCTCACGCCATCGCCTCCGTGGAGACGGAATTCAACCCCGTGGCTGACGTCGCAAGCCTGGAACAGGCATTCTTCCGGGTGATGAGCAACCTTGAGTTCCTTCCCAACACGCCCACCCTCATGAACGCGGGCACCGCCCTGGGACAGCTATCAGCCTGTTTCGTCCTCCCCGTGGACGATTCGGTCATAAGCATCTTTGATACCCTGAAAGACATGGCCATCATTCACCAGTCTGGCGGAGGCACCGGGTTCTCTTTCACCCATCTCAGGCCGAAGGGAGACATCGTCCGCTCGACCAAGGGGGTCGCCTCGGGGCCCGTCTCTTTCATGAAAATCTTTGATGCGGCTACTGCCGTCATGAAGCAGGGGGGCAAACGTCGCGGCGCCAATATGGGCATCCTGAATGCTGACCACCCGGACATCCTTGAGTTCGTAGAGGCCAAGAGCGACGGCGTCACCCTGTCCAACTTCAACGTCTCCGTTGGTGCCACTGACGAGTTCATGGAAGCCGTTCGTCAGGGGCGGAAATGGGGTCTGGTGAACCCCAGGACGGGGGAAGAGGTGAGATCGGTGGATGCGGCCAGTCTCTTCGACATGATTGCCAACTATGCCTGGATGACCGGCGATCCCGGCCTTGTCTTCCTGGACGAGATCAACCGGCATAATCCCACTCCTCACCTGGGGCGACTGGAGGCCACCAACCCCTGCGGAGAGCTGCCTCTCCTCCCTTATGAAAGCTGCAACCTGGGGTCCATCAATCTATCACGGCTGGTCTCAGACGGAAAGATGGACTGGCAGAAGCTTGAGCACCTGGTCCACCTTGCCGTTCGCTTCCTGGACAACGTGATTGAGGCCAACATCTTTCCCCTTCCGGCCGTGGAGCAGATAACCAGGAATAGTAACCGGAAGATAGGACTGGGCGTCATGGGCTTCGCGGACGCCCTTGTCAGGCTGGGCATTCCCTACAACTCGGACGAGGCCCTGGAGACTGCCGAGAGGATTATCAGGTTCATCCTTGAGCAAGCCCGTGTGGCTTCAAGCGGTCTCGCCGGAGAGCGGGGAGCCTTCCCCACTTTCCCGGGGAGTGTCCATGACCGGCCGGATAGCCCCAGACTCAGGAATGCCACTGTCCTCTCGATTGCTCCGACGGGCACGATAAGCATCATCGCCGGCTGCTCCAGTGGCATCGAGCCTCTCTTTGCCCTGGCGTTCGTTCGCAACGTCATGGAGGGTACCAGCCTGCTGGAGGTGAACCCGGCCTTCGAGGAGACGGCCCGGGAGCGTGGTTTCTATTCCCAGGAGCTCATGGAGGAGGTCGCCAGAAAGGGTTCGCTGGCGGGGGTGTCAGGGGTTCCGGAGGACGTGCGCCGGGTCTTCGTGACTGATTGGGACATCCAGCCGGAGTGGCACGTCCGGATGCAAGCAGTGTTCCAGAGGTACACGGACAACTCCGTCTCCAAGACAGTGAATCTGCCTTCTGAAGCCACTCCCGAGGATATTCGGCGGGTCTACAGCCTGGCCCACGAGCTCAGGTGCAAGGGCATAACCGTGTACCGCTACGGCAGTAGGAAGCAGCAGGTGCTTACTCTCGCCGGTCGTTCGCCGGAGGCGGATTCCCAGCCGTCCCCGTACACCAGCGCGGAGTCAGAGTACGCCGGTGGCTGCCCGCACGGGAACTGTCCGTTCTAGCCGGGTACCGCAACCGGGACCTTCATTGCCCGCGGGGTGCTATCGGCCGTACTATTACCTGGTCGCCGACTCCTGCTCCCAGGAGATCACGGGCACTACCGTCCCTGAGCGATACCTCAAGGTAGCCGCTGCTACCCTCCAGGGCAAGGAGTCCCTCGGCGTCAGCATAGGTGCGCACCAGCCCGCGGATCTCTCTGCCGGCAATCATGACGGCCACTCCGGTTCTTGCAGGCGGGAGATCACGGCAGGCAATGCTGGTGACAAGGTTACCGAAGCCATCAATGTGCAGCACCCGTCCCACCAGGGACCCGTCAGCCCGGCGCTCGGCACGGGGAGACGGCAACATCACCAGGGATTCGACTCTCTCCCCGAATTCCTCTATGGGGTGGCCCAGCGACAGGTGCGCCGCCACCGGGGCGAAGACATCCCTGCCGTGAAACGTGAGGCTGACGGGCGAGCGCCAGAACTCGGTCCGGGTAATGGCTACGGCCTCGAGGCCGGGCGGCAGTGACCGCAGACCGGGAGTGCTACCCACGGGGCTGCCTGGACCGGCGGAATACTCCTCGATGACATAGCTGAAGACGCCGTTATCCGGGCCAACGAAGCAGGCCGATGGTGTCTTCAGGATGATTGCCCTGCGTTCGCTACCGACCCCGGGATCCACCACTGCCAGGTGCAGCGTACCCGGCGGGAAGTACCTCCATGCACTTCCGAGGATGAAGGCCGCCTCACCGATATCCTGCGGCGGCACCGCGTGGGATACATCCACCAGCCTTGCCCGGGGGTTGATGCCCAGGATGACGCCCTTCATGGCAGCCACGTAGGCATCACTCAGACCGAAGTCGGTGGTGAGGGTTATCACCGCACTCATGACTTAGGGCGGGTGTCACACCTTGAGGCTCACGATGGCGGTAATCACGAAGACAACCGCCAGGCCTATGGTGAGCTGAAACAGCCGCTTCTCAAGACCGCGCTTGGTGCGGTACACGGTATCCGCCTGCCCGAATATGCCCCCCAGGCCGCCCCCCTTCACCTGTAACAGAATTGACAGTACAAGGGCTACCGAGACAATGATCTGGACTATGCTAAGTGCGGTCTGCATACCGGTCACTCTTCTCCCAGCTTCTTCTTCAGAAGCTCACCGGCCACTTGGGGATTGGCCCGTCCCCGGGTAGCCTTCATCACCTGGCCTACCAGGAACTTGAGCGCCGTGTCCTTGCCCGCCCGGTAGTCGGACACGGCCTGCTGGTTACTGTTGATGGCCTGGCTTACCGCTTCTTCTATCTCCCCGGCGTCAGTTATCTGGCCGAGGCGCTGCCCATCAACTACCACTTGTGCCGTATTGGAGGTCGCAAACATCTGCTCAAGAGCTACTTTCGTCGTTGCGGCACTGGTAGTACCACCTCGTTCCATCACCAGCAACGCCGCGAGATTCCTAGCAGGCACCCGCTCCTGAAAGGCTTGCACGTCGATGCTGTGGGCATTGAGTATGCGGTTGACCTCACCTAGGAGCCAGTTGCTGATTAGCTTGGCCCTCCTGTCCAGAGGGAGACCGGCGGGCAGACCGGTCTTGAGGCAGGCCTCGAAGTAGTCCGCCATGTCCCGGTTGTTGGTTAGCAGACCCGCATCATACTCCGGCAGGCCATACTCGGCCACGAACCGGCTCCGCCTAGCCTCGGGCAGCTCCGGTAATTCGGCCTTTATGCTCTCCACCCACTCCGCGTTGAAGACCAGCGGGGGCAGGTCCGGTTCAGGGAAGTACCGATAGTCATCAGCGTATTCCTTGCCCCGCTGGGTCACCGTCTTGCCGGTCTCGTCCACCCAGCCCCTGGTCTCCTGGAAGAGCTCCTCTCCCCGGGCAAACGCCCTCCTCTGGCGGGTGGCCTCGTACTCCAGGGCATGGTACACCGCTCGGAAGCTATTCATGTTCTTGACCTCTACCTTCGGCGTGGTCTCCCGGCTGCCGTCGGGGCGGATACTGATGTTGGCATCACACCGGAAGCTGCCTTCCTCCATGTTTGCCGTGGACACCCCCAGGTAGCGGAGGATACTGCGCAGCTTGACCAGGTACTGCCGGGCCTCTTCAGGCGAACGCAGGTCTGGCTCTCCGACAATCTCCATGAGCGGAACCCCGGAGCGGTTCACGTCCACCAGGCTGTAGTGCTCGCC
>Ga0180433_10001115_pt1 | contig 45567 bp, 43 predicted proteins | sample SS_ome_8_FD_132980 | JGI IMG/M metagenome (GOLD analysis project Ga0180433, IMG submission 132980) | Hypersaline lake sediment archaeal communities from the Salton Sea, California, USA - SS_1_D_1 metaG | ecosystem: Environmental > Aquatic > Non-marine Saline and Alkaline > Hypersaline >...
CCGACGGATCGAGGTCCACCTGCTGGAGAGGTTGCGCGGGGACGTCGCGTTCCCTTCGCTCGCGGCGCTTCGTCGACAGATGGACCGCGACGCCGAGCGCGCCGCGCAGACGCACACCTGCTTACAGGGGCCCTTTACTCCGATCGGCGGTTGAAAAGCGAACTTCCGTCACCTACCATCCGTGCGGCATGTTGGCGTTGGGAGTCGACACATCCGAGCCGCTCGGCGGCGTGGCCCTCTACGATGGACACGATCTCGCCGACGAGCGATGGATGGATCGACCGCTTGAACATGCCGAGCGGCTGTTGCCGCTGATTGAGAAGATCCTCCGCGAACACGGCGCAGAGAGGGATCAGCTTGGGCTGGTCTGCATCAACCGCGGACCCGGATCGTTCACCGGTCTGCGGATTGGTCTCGCCGCGGCGATGGGTCTCTGTCAGGCGGTCGGGGCCGCGTTGATCGGCGTCGACGGGACGGATGTCTACCGCGCGCGGATCGAGCAAAGGCGGGTCTGCGTGATCGTTTCAAGTCGGCGGACGCTGTACTATGTGCGCTCCTACAGCGGCTCCCGCCCGCGAGGACCCGCGCGCCTCATGCGGGAGGCGGAGCTCCTGGAGAGCTTGCGCGGGGAGACCCGCGAGGTGACCCTTGTCGGCAGCGGAGCCTCGGCGATCGGTGAGGTGCTACTTGGGCATCCGATGATCCGGGTGGCGCCCGAGGGGGCCAATCGACCGTCTCCGCTGTCGATCGCGAAGCTTGGTTGGAGCGAAGAACCGGCCGATCAGTTGTACGAGATCGAGCCGCTTTATGTGGAGCCTCTTCTCATCTAGAGGAGGGGCACGGCGAGGTGAGAGGAACATGTCGAGAGTCTGCGAAGTGTGTGGCAAGAAGCCGGCGGTCGGAAACGCGGTCAGTCATTCGAACCGTCATACCCGTCGCGTCCGAGCGCCCAATCTTCAGCGTGTCCACGCCGTCGTCGACGGCAAGAAGAAGTGGATCCGGGCCTGCACCCGGTGCATCAAGTCGGGTCGGGTCGTCAAGGCGGCGTGATCGATTGCGTCCCCACATCCCAGCGAGCTAGTTCATCATGATGGAGAACGCACCGAGCCCCGCCTCAAACGAGGAGGCCGGGCTTGTCCGGGGGGAGATCGTCGAGGTCGAGGACACTCGACTCCGCGTCCGGCTGGAATCCGGGGCGATCGGTTTCGTGGCGGTCGCGGACGTCCCGGACGCCGGGTCGGCTCGCGTCGGGCACCGCGCGACGTTCCGCATCGTGGCGGGTGGCCCTGCCGATTCCCCCGCGTTGACCTTCGTCGAGCATCGCGAAGCGGCCGCGGAGGAACCGTTCGAGCGCGAAGTCGTTGAGCTGAACAAGGCGCTGGCCAACCACCGCCCGTCGAATGCCGTCCGCCCCGTCGAACGGCTGCACCTCGGCGAGGAGCAGATCCAAGACTGGATCGCCCGCGTCGACGAAAGCCTCGGGCGCTTTCGCAAGAACCGAGCGAAGCGGTTGAACGAGGAGTTCTACAACACCCCATAGAGGGAGGTCCTCATGCCGAGAGGAGCGGTCGTCATCGACGCCGAGCGATGCAAGGGATGCGGTCTCTGCATCGCCGCATGTCCGCAGCAGGTGCTCGCGTTCTCCGGAACGTTGAACAAGAGCGGATACAACGTGGCCCACATGGAGCGCCCTGAGGCCTGTGTCGGATGCGGATTCTGCGCGATGACCTGTCCCGACATCGCCATCGAGGTCTACCGAGAGGAAGTCCGAAGCTAAGGAGGGGGAATGGGTGAACGACTGTTATTGCGCGGGAACGAGGTGATTGCCGAGGCGGCGATCCGCGCGGGGTGCCAATGCTACTTCGCGTATCCGATCACCCCGCAGGCCGAGCTCCTCGAGCACATGGCGCGCCACATGCCACGCCTCGGCCGCACGTTCATCCAGGCCGAGAGCGAGATCGCCGCGATCAGCATGGTCTACGGGGCGGCGTCCACCGGTGTACGCACGTTGACCTCGTCCTCCTCGCCCGGGATCAGCCTCAAGCAGGAGGGGATCTCGTACCTCGCCGGGTCGAACCTTCCAGCCGTGATCGTCAACGTCGTCCGAGGCGGTCCCGGTCTGGGGAACATCGCGCCGTCGCAGTGCGACTACTTCCAGGCAACGAGGGGCGGCGGTCACGGGGATTACCGGACGATCGTCCTCGGCCCGTCCACCGTCCCCGAAGCCGGGGAGCTGACGATGCTCGCGTTCGACCTCGCGGACCGGTACCGGATCCCGGTGGTGATCCTCGCCGACGGGATGCTCGGTCAGATGATGGAGCCGGTCGAACTGCCCGAGCCGGTCGACGTCGATGCCCTCCCGGCGAAAGAATGGGCCACCACCGGCGCGGCGGGGCGTGCTCCGAACATCGTGCTCAGCTTCGACCTCGATCCGGAGAAGCTCAAACGGATGAACCTTGTTCTTCAAGAGAAGTACCGCGAGATCGAGACCCACGAGACGCGCTACGAGGAGGCTCACACCGAGGACGCGGACATCGCGATCGCCGCCTACGGGACGATCGCTCGGATCGCGCAGAGCGTCGTCCGCATGGCCCGGGCCGAGGGGATCCGACTCGGCCTGTTCCGCCCGATCACGCTGTGGCCGTTTCCGTTCGAGCCGCTGCGCGCGCTGGCCGACCGCGTCGACACCGTGCTGACCGTGGAGATGAGCGCCGGGCAGATGTGGGAGGACGTCCGCCTGGCGGTGGCCGAGCGCGCCGCGACGCCGTTCTACGGGGAGCTCGGCGGCGTCGTGCCCACCCCCCGTGGGATCCTGAACGAGGTGAGAAAGCATGCCAGCTGACATCGCGAACATGGTCAAGGTCTTCGAGAGACCGAAGAGCCTCACGGATGCCCGATTCACCTACTGCCCGGGCTGCCATCACGGGATCATCACGCGGATCATCGGACAGGCGCTCGATGAACTCGACATCGCCGAGCGAACGATCGGCATCGCGCCGGTCGGTTGCTCCGTCTTCGCCTACCTCTGGTACCGGTGTGATGCCCTCCAAGCCGCACACGGGCGGGCGAGCGCCGTCGCGACCGGGGCGAAGCGGGCGCGTCCCGACCTGATCGTGTTCTCGTACCAGGGCGACGGGGACTTCGCGAGCATCGGCACCGCCGAGTCGATCCACGCCGCGAACCGCGGGGAGAACATCACCGTCATCTTCGTGAACAACCAGATCTACGGGATGACCGGCGGAGAGCTCGCCCCGACGACGCTGGTCGGCCAGAAGACGACGACCACGCCGGACGGCCGGGACCCGAAGCTGTTCGGGTATCCGATCCGGTTCTCGGAGATGATCGCCCAACTCGACGCGCCGGCGTACGTGACCCGACAGGCGCTCTACGACACGAAGCGCATCCTCGACGCGACCGCCGCAATCAAGAAGGCGTTCCAATACCAGTTGGAGGGGAAGGGATACTCGCTGGTTGAGGTGCTCTCGACCTGTCCGACGAACTGGCGGATGAGCCCGATCCAGGCAAACGAGCACGTGGCGAACGTGGTGACCGAGGTCTTCCCTCTCGGCGACCTCATCGACAGGGGGTAGGATGGAACGCTCAGTCGTCATCGCAGGATTCGGTGGTCAGGGCGTGATCCTCGCCGGCAAGATCCTGGCGCAGGCCGGGATGGATCACGGGCTCGAAGTGACGTGGCTCCCGTCGTACGGACCGGAGATGCGGGGCGGCACAGCGAACTGCACCGTCGTCCTGTCCGACGAGCCGGTCGGCTCGCCGATCGTCGACGAGCCGTCAGCGCTCGTCGCGATGAACCGGCCCTCGCTTGACAAGTTCGAACCGATCATCGCCTCCGGCGGAGCCGTGGTCGTGAACAGCTCGCTCGTCGATCGGCAGGCGAGCCGAGACGATCTCGACGTCCGCTATCTGCCGTTCAACGACCTCGCCGCGGAGGCGGGGAATCCGCGGACGATCAACATGGTCGCCCTGGGAGCCTATCTGAAGGCCACCGGGGCCGTCCCGCTCGAGACCGCGCAGCGGGCGATGGCCCGCATGCTCGAGGAGAGCGGGAAAGGGCGATTCGTCGAGGCGAACAACAAGGCGCTCGAGGAGGGCTACAACGCCGCCTGATCGGATCCGCTCCGCCCGCCGGGAGACCGTCTTCCACGGACGCCTGCTGGACGTCTTCGTCGACACGCTGGAACGCCCCGACGGCTCCCGCACGGCGCGGGAGATCGTCGCCCACCCCGGAGCCGCGGCGATCGTCCCCGTTCTTCCCGATGGGAAGGTCCTCCTCGTGCGGCAGTATCGGCACGCCGTCGGATCGGATCTGTGGGAGATCCCGGCGGGGAAGCTCGAGCCGGGCGAGGATCCGCTGGCCTGTGCCCAGCGCGAGCTCCAGGAGGAGACCGGGTACGCCGCCGAAACCTGGACCCGCGTCCTGTCGTTCTACACCTCGCCCGGGTTCTCGGACGAGCGGATCGTCCTGTTCCGCGCGTCCCGGCTCCGACCGGTCGCGGCAATCGACGACGGCGAGATCGCCGAGCGGTACGCCCGGTCGATCGACGAGATCGAGCGGATGATCCGCGCCTCCGAGATCACCGACGCGAAGACCATCCTCGCCGTCTCGTGGCTCTTCGGTCGGACAAAGGAGACGCCGGATGCTCCGCCGACACCCCCGCCGTAGGCGGAAGAGGCTCGCTTCCAGTTCCCGGTTCTTCCGGTTCGGTCTGACGTCAGACGGTTCGTACCGGTTCGATCCGTCCGCGCTTCCTCCCCAATTCCGGATGCTCGGCGCCGGCCAGCTCGGCGGCAAGGCGCGAGGCCTGCTGTACGCGATGAACGCAGTACATGACGGCGCGCGGTGGACCCGGTACCAGCACCTCCTTCGTTTCCCCGACTCCACCGTGCTGACCTCCGACGTGTTCGACGCGTTCATGGAGCAAAACCGCCTACACGGCGCCGTGCGAGCCGGCTGCGAGGGGGCGATCACGCTCGAGGAACTCACCGAGCAGATCCTCGACGCCGCGTTCCCGGCGGAGTGGGCTGAGCAGCTCGTTCCGCTCCTCGAGCGGGAGAGGCGGCCGCTCGTCGTTCGTTCGTCCTCGATCATGGAGGACGACCCGGAGCACTCGTTCGCCGGGATCTACCTGTCGGACTTCCTCCCCGACCGCGGATCGCTCGACACCCGTCTGGGACAGCTGATCGCCGGCATCCAGCGCGTCTACGCTTCGACGTTTGCGCCGAACGCCCGTGCGTACCGGAAGCGCCATGGGCTCGACTGGCGTAACGAGCGAATGGCGATCCTCATCCAGAACATGATCGGCAGTCCCTATCCGCACGATCTGTTCTACCCGCTCGTCGGGGGGGTCGCCTTCTCCCGCAACTACTACCCGTGGACGGACCGACTGAGTCCGGACGACGGGGTGGTGCGGCTGGTCGTGGGGACCGGCACGCGCGCGGTGGGGCGGGAGTACGCGCGCGTCTTCTCCCCGCGCCTCCCCGGACTGCGCCCCGAAGGGTTCGACGTCGACACCATCGTCCGTTACTCCCAGGAGACGGTCGACGTCCTCGACATGGCCGCGGGGCGCCTGGCGCAGCGCAAGCTGAAGGATCTCGACAACCCCCTGCTCGTGACGATCTGCTCGCGCGTCGACGGCGGGGCGCTGCGCGAGCCGCCGTCGACGATCTCTCCGGGAACTGCCGCCGGCCGGTTGATCGCGTCGTTCACCCGCCTGATCGAGACCGATACGGTCATGCCGCTCACCCCGCTCATCCGCGAGCTGCTTCGCTCGCTCGGCGAACTCCTGGAGCTCCCGGTGGACCTCGAATTCGCGATCGACTTCCCCGGTCCGGAGGCGACGGCCGCCGGCTCGCCGCTGCTGTACGTCCTCCAGGTTCGCCCACTCGGCAGCCGGCCCGAGCATCGACGGATCCATCTCCCGCGGATCCCCGACGACCAGACGATCCTCGAGTGCCATCAGGTGCTGGGGAATGGGAAGTTCGACGGGATCCGGCATCTCATTCTCGTTTCTCCCGACACCTACCGATGGGACAAGGCGTACGAGATCGCGCGGACCGTCGGGCGAATCAATCACGAGCTCTCCGAGCGCGGGGAACCGTACATCCTCATCGGCCCGGGTCGTTGGGCATCGAGCAACCCGCAGCTCGGCGTTCCGGCGCAGTACAGCGAGATCGCCGGCGCCTCGGTGATCGTGGAGATGTCGACGGAGGCGCTCGCCCCGGAGCTATCGTACGGAACTCACTTCTACGCTGACATGGTCGGCAGCGGGGTCCTGTACCTCCCGTTTCGAGAGGAAGCGGGGGATCGGCTGAACAGGACGCTCCTGGACCTGCAGGCGGCGGCCTACCGGGACGCGTTCGTCACCCACTACACCTTTCCTTGCGGGCTCAGCGTGTTCGTCGACGGCGAACACCAGGCCGGCGTCATCGCGCTGCAGCGTCCCCGTCCCGGCCGACTGCGTCGACCAAGACGGCGACGTCCCACCGACGGAGACGCAAGACGATCCGACCGTCCGTGACCCGGTGATGGTCGCCGGTCAGCAGATCGACGACCACGTCGCCCTCGAAAGGGGATTCGATCCGCACGGGGTCGCTCCTCTCCCCGCCGAAGCGCCCGACCACGAGAATCGCCGCCGTGCCGCGGATCCTGACGTAGGCAACCGTCCGTCCGTCCGACACCTCCGGAATCGAAAGGCTCCCGGCCGTTCCCTCCTTGACCCGATCGAGGTGATCGCGCCGAACCGCAAGCGCGAGCCGGATCGTCGACAGGCTCCCTCGCCGGTCCGGTACAATCGGGTTGAATCACCGTGATTCCTACGGAAGGGAAAAGGATGTCCGAGCTGAGACGAGGACCGATCAACGGGCGATGAGTGATCGTCGCTCCCGAGCGGGCGCAGCGTCCTTCCGAGTTCGAACGGCCGAGCCCGCCGTCCGCCGAGCCGGCGCCGGAGGCGTGCCCGTTCTGTCCCGGGAACGAAGGGATGACCCCACCGGAGATCCACCGCGAGGGGGGATTCCGCCGGGTGGTCCGTCCGGGTCGTCCCCAACAAGCATCCCGCCCTGGGAGAGGCGGCCGACCTCGGCCGAGAGGCCATCGATGCGTTCCACGATCGGATGGACGGTGTCGGTACCCATGAGGTGATCATCGACAGCCCCGAGCACTTCCTCGAGATCCCCGATCTTCCCGCCGAACAGGTCAAACGCATCATCGACACGTATATCGCTCGGCTCCGGGTGCTGATGCAGGATCCGCGACTGCGGTACGTTCTCCTGTTCAAGAATCACGGAAAGGAGGCGGGCGCGTCCCTTCTCCACCCCCACACGCAGATCATCGGTGTGCCGATCGTCCCTCAGGAGGTCCGCACGTCGCTCGATCTCGCCCGGGCGTACTACGAGAGAACGCGGCGATGCCTGTTCTTCGATGTCATGCTCGCCGAACTCCGCCACCGGGAGCACATCGTTGAGCAAAGCGAGGCGCACGACTTCACCTCGCTCGAAGACGCACAACGATGGGAGCTCGCGCGGACCCTGAAGCGGACCTTGAAACGCCTGACCCTTCTCCTCGGCGACATCCCGTACGACTTCGTGTCGGAGACGACCCCCAACCCGACCCCGCGCCCCGAAAGCCCGAGTACTGGGCGACGCTGCGATACGACTACCACTGGCGCATCGCGAGCATGCCGCGCCTGACGCGCGTGGCCGGGTTCGAATGGGGGTCGGGCATCTGCATCAGCCCGATGCCTCCCGAACGCGCCGCCGGTTCCCTCCGAGAGGTCGAGCTTCCGGACGCTTGACCCATCACGTCCCTTCTACTCGAACAGGTCCACGAGGTAGAGCAGCCCCTCGTCGACCGGACGCGCCTGCGCCAGGGCCTCGCTGAGCGGAACGGGGACGATCTGCGTCCCGTGGATCGCCGTCATCACGTCGTATTGCCCGTTGAGCGCGAACTCGATCGACGCGGCCCCGAACCGGGTCGCGAGGATCCGGTCGAACGGCGAGGGGCTTCCTCCGCGCTGTAGGTACGCCAGGTTCGTGACCCGGACGGGAATCTGCATCCGCTCGGACAGCTGGTTCGCCACGTACTGTCCGACGCCGCCGAGCCGCGCGTGACCGAACGCATCGACCTCCGCCTCCTCGACGACCTGACCTCCCATCCCCTCGGGTTGGGCCCCTTCCGCGACGATGACGATGCTGAACCGCTTCTTCAGGTGCTCCCGCCGCTTGATCTTCCGGAAGATCGAGTCGACGTTGAACTTCTGTTCCGGGATGAGGATGACGTCCGCACCGCCGGCCACACCCCCCATCAAGCTCAACCACCCCGCGTCGCGTCCCATCACCTCGAGGATCAGCACACGATGGTGGGACGCCGCCGTGGTGTGCAGTCGATCGAGCGCGTCCGTGATGGCGCCCAGCGCCGACGAGAAGCCGAGCGTGTAGTCGGTCATCGCGATGTCGTTGTCGATCGTTTGCGGAATCCCGACCGCCTTGACATCGTACTCGCTCAACCGGTGGGCGACGCCCAATGTGTCGTCGCCGCCAATCGCGATCAGGAAGTCGACCGCGTTCACCGCCAGCGTCTCGACGACCCTCTCCGGACCGTCGGGGCTCCGGAACGGGTTCGTGCGCGAACTGCTGAGGATCGTCCCTCCGATATGGAGGATGCCGGAGACGTCGACCTGCGTCAGCGGCCGAACCAGGTTCTCGACCGGTCCCTTCCACCCTTCCTCGAAACCGAGCACGTCGACTCCATGCTTGTTTCCGAAGCGAACGATCGATCGAAGGGCGGCGTTGATCCCGGGGGAGTCCCCCCCGCCCGTCAGTACCCCGGCTCTCATACGGTGTCCTCCTTCGGCTGCCACAGCGTCCGCCCTCCATTCCCGGCCTGCTCGATCAGGGCGAGTGCGATCTCCCGCACCTTCGCCTGAATCTCCCTTCCCACAGCGCGCGGATCGAACGTCTTCTTGTCCGGACTCCAATCCCCCTGGGCGAAGAGGTTCACGACGTCATCCTCCACCCCGTCGGGCGGGAGGATGCCCTCGGCATGCGCGGCGTAGAACTCCGCCGCCGTCCGGCCGTAGACGTACTGATAGTGCGTATCCTTGTTCAGCTTGCAAATCCCGTACCCGATCATCTCGCGCACCTGTTCGGGGAGCAGTCCGGACGTGCCGTGGAGCACGAGCGGCGCCGTCAGCCCGTTCTCCGCGAGCCGGTCCCGGATCCTCGCAGCGAGGTCGACCCGCAACGCGACGTCCCGTCCCTTGGAGACGCCGTGCTGTGTTCCGACGGAGATCGCCAGCAGATCGGCTCCGGTTCGCCTCACGAACTCGGCCGCCTCGTCCGGATCGGTGTACAGGGCCTCGTCCGAGGCGATCTCGTCCTCGACGCCGCGAATCTTGCCGAGTTCCGCCTCGATGAGAATCCCGCTCCCGCGGGCCTCTTCCACGACCGCTCGGGTGATGCGCACGTTCTCCTCGAACGTCTCCTTCGACGCGTCGATCATGATCGAGGACGCGAGGCGATCGGCGATTGCCTCCCCGATCAGATCCGTCTCTCCGGCCGTGAAGTGGTCGAGGTTAATGAACACGTGGATCGGGTACGGCTCGGCGAGCTCCCGAACGAGGGCCGAGAGCGCTCGGAGGCCGCTCCGCTTGTCCCCACCCCCGGCGAACTTCGCCGCCCCCGGGCTGATCTGTACCAGCAGGTCCGAGCGGGCCTCCGCGTACGCCTCGAGTAACCCGATCAGGATGTTCGGCTCGGCGATGTTGTTCGCCATGAACGCGAACCGCTCGGCCTGCGCCCTCCCATACGCCTCTTGGAGTCTCACCCCGTCGCTGAATGGCATCGTCGCTTCCTCCTTCGACCGGGACACTCACCGTTCCCTGTCCCTCAGTATCGTTCCCTTCGATGAGCGATTCGCGCGGTCACGGAGGTGGACTAGCCACGCTGTTCCGTTGAGGATCGCACGCCCGTGTCCGGACTCGCCGACGCAACTCTATCGGCTCCCCGCGGTTCCCTCAAGCGACCGGAGAGAGGGCTCGTTCCACCACGGGATCGCCTCAATCCCCCCCGGCCCAGTGGTCAGAATACCGTGCAAGGCGTCCACTGCTTCCGACAGCACGGGCGAGAGTCCCTCGCCGAACGACAGGTCCTGCGGCTCAATCCCGAGGATGACGGTCTCGCGCACCGCGGTCTCCAAGCGGTCGATGAAGAACGGAATCGGAAGGCCGTGCGTCGAGATCAGCATCCGGTCGGTCTCCGTCCGGGGGAGACGCCGCACCGTTCCCGGCGGGGTCCCCATCCGGGCCGCGTCGGCGATCACCAGCAGTTCAGGGCGCTCCCGACGGACGATCCCCGCCGCGTTTTCCAGCGATGTCCCGCAATCCACCGCGATCCACTCGGACCCGGAGAGCCGGTCCGCGAGGATCGGGCCGGCCCCGTCGTCGTGCGATAGGCGGTTGCCGACCCCCATCAGCATCCGCTTCATCCGTCGTCGGCTGAAGCATCGCGATACTGGCCGACCTCGCGGTAGCGCCGATGCCGTCCTTCTACGAGTTCGCCCGGCGTGCGGTTCCCAAGCTCCTCCAGCTGCCGCACCAGTTCCTCCCGCAAGGCCGTCGCGGTCCTCTCGAACCCCTTGTGAGCACCGCCGAGCGGCTCGGGAATCACCCCGTCGATCAACCCGAGGTCGTGCAGGCGGTCGGCCGTGAGGTTGAGCGCCTCCGCCGCCTCCTTCATCCGCTCCTTGTCCTTCCAGAGGATCACGGCCGCGCTCTCCGGACTGATCACCGTGTAGACGGCGTTCTCCAGCATCAGCACCCGGTCGGCCATCCCGATCGCCAACGCGCCGCCCGACCCCCCTTCCCCGATGACGACCGCGACGGTGGGGACGCGAAGGCCGGACATCGTCAGCAGGCTCTCGGCGATCGCTCCCCCGATGTTGCGCTCCTCCGCCTCGAGCCCCGGAAACGCGCCAGGGGTGTCGATGAGCGCGACGACCGGGAACCCGAACCGCTCCGCCAGCCGCATGACTCGTTGCGCCTTTCGATACCCCTGGGGACGAGCCATCCCGAAGAACCGCTCCTTGTTCTCCTCCGTCGACCGCCCCTTCTGCTGTCCGAGAACGACCACCGTCCGGCCGTCGAGCCGAGCCAGGCCCGCCACCAGGGCCCGGTCGTCTCCGTCGATCCGATCTCCGTGCAACTCATAGAACCCATCGAACGCGGCTGCAACGTAGTCGAGAGCGTACGGACGCTTCGGGTGACGCGCGAGCTTCACGCGTTCCCAATCGCTCAGATTCGCGTACAGCTCTTCCCTCAGCGCCTCCAGCTTCCGCTCGAGCCGCTCGATCTCCTTGGACAGGTCGATCCCGTCCGCTTCGTTCAAGGTTCGCAGCTCGTCGATCTTCGCCTCGAGAAGGTCGAGAGTGCGCTCGTCGCTCATTCCGCCTCCCCGAAGAACCCGAGCAGCGTCGCGAGCTCATTCCGCAGGGCCTCGCGTCCGACGACCCGATCGATCGCGCCGTGCTCGAACGCGAACGCGTCCGATTGGAAGTGCGAAGGCAGCTCCTCGCTCATCGCGTTCTGGATCACCCGCCGGCCGGCGAACCCGATCATCGCGCCGCGTTCGGCCAGAATCACGTCTCCGAGGCTGGCGATCGACGCTTGGACGCCGCCCGACGTCGGATACGTCATCACCGAGACGAACGGCACGCCGGCCTTCGCCATCTCGGCCCGGACAGCCACCGTCTTCGCCATCTGCAGAAGCGAGAACAGCCCCTCCTGCAACCTCGCGCCCCCCGACGAGGAGACGAGGATGAACGGGCGTCGCTCCTCGATCGCCGTCTCCATCGCCCGGCAGATCTGCTCGCCGACGACCGACCCCATGCTCCCGCCGATGAAGCGGAAGTCCATCACCCCGAGCACGACGGGGACGTCGGCGATCGTCGACCGGCCGACCAGGATCGCGTCGCGCAGACCGGTCTTCGCCTGCGCTTCCGTGACCCGCTCCGGGTACGGTTTCCGGTCGACGAACTGCAGTGGATCGTCCGATGAGATCGGCGCGGTGATGTCCTCGTAGCTCCCCTCGTCGACCAGCAGATCGACCCGCTCCACCGCGGTCAGGAAGAAGTACTCGCCGCAGCTGGGGCAGATGTTGTTGTTCTCGCGGACGCGCCGCTTGAACACAAGTTCGCCGCAGGATTTGCACTTCATCCATAGGCTCTCGTCCGGCTCTCGATCGAGATCGACGCGCAGGTAGTCCTTCTCCTTGAAAATCGGCATCGGGTCACCTCGTGGTGCGCTTGCGGAACGGCAAGAAGCGGGGCCGCTTGTTCTCGGCGCGCTCCTCCCTGTCCTTTCGAAGGCTGTCGGGGAGCACCGAGCCGCTCGACACGACCATCGACAGGGCGTCCTCCACCGGCATATCGATGTAGGTCACGAGCCGCTCGGGAATGATCAGCATGTATCCGGAGAGCGGATTCGGCGCGGTCGGCGCATAGACGAGGAGACACTTCTCCCCCGTGATCTCCTGGATGACCCCGAGCTCCTCGTTGGTCACCAGCCCGAGGACGTTGACCCCCTCCTTCGGGTACTCGAACATGACGACCTTCTTGAAGGATGTCGTCGATTCCCGGTTGAGCAGCGCGCCGGTGAACTGCTTCAGCGTCCCGTACATCTTCCGGACCCCGGGAAACGAGAAGAAGATCCGCTCCAGGTAGTACTGCAGGGTCCGTCCGATGACGCTCCGGGTGATGACGCCGATGACGAAGACGAGAAGGATCGTGATGATGATCCCCAGGCCGGGGATCCATCGGCCGAGGACCCGCTCGATCACCACTCCGAACGCGGTGTTCCGGCCGACCTGCCGGTCGATGAAGTTGTACAGCGCCCAGACGATGAACACCGTGGCCCCCACGGGAAGGATCGCCAGCAGCCCGCTGACGAACGTCGTCCGTAGCCAGAGGAGGAATCGTCTCATCGTGGTTCCTTCGTTGCTTTCAATCCGCGCTTGACCGGATTATAGAGGATCCCGCGTATGATAGGGGATCATGCGTCGACTCGCATCGTGGCGAACACTTGCCGCCCTGTTCGCTGTCGTCCTCGCCGCCTATGCCGGTCTGGTCGGACTGCGCGTCCTGTATCCGATCGCCTACCGCGCGCAACTCGTCGAGCTGTCCGAATCCCGAGGACTCGACCCGGCGCTCGTCGCCGCCGTCGTCCGGTGTGAAAGCCGCTTCCGAAACGACGCCGTATCCGTTCGGGGGGCAATCGGTCTCCTGCAGATCATGCCCGAAACGGGCGCATGGATCGCGGAGAAGCTGAACGTCCCCGACTTCACGGTCGACCGGCTGTACGACGCGGACGTCAATCTCCGATTCGGGACATGGTACCTCCGCTCCCTTCTCGACCGATTCGGTGACGTGAGCGACGCGCTGGCCGCCTACAACGCCGGCCCGAACCACGTCGTGCAGTGGCGCGCGGGCGTCGGGACGACGTTTCCGGAGACGGAAGCGTACGTTGCGCGGGTCACCCGAAGCGTCCCCGTCTATCGGTTCTTCTTCGCGGCTCCGTGGTTGCTTCGCATCACCCCTTCCCTCCTGCTTTCGCGTTGCAGCGAGCCACTCCATGGGCTAGACTTCGTCGCGTTGGTGGACGTCAGCTACTCAACAACATAGGAGGTCGTGACGTGTCAGAGGGGATCCGTTGGGTGAAGAAGGACCCGAACAACGAAGACGTATACTGGCCCACCGAGGAGCTCAAGAAGCGCGCGTGGATCGCGGACGAAGCGATCTACGAGAAGGCCGTCACCGATCCGGTGGCGTTCTGGGCCGAGCGGGCCGAGGACCTTCACTGGTTCAGGAAGTGGGAGACACCATACGAATACGCCCCCCACGACTTCAAGTGGTTCGTGGGCGGGAAGCTCAACCTCTCGTTCAACTCGCTCGACCGCCACATCGAGGCGGGGCACGGAGATCGCATCGCGTTGATCTGGGAGCCCGAGCCGGTCGAGGAGGACGCCGTCCGGCTCACCTACAAACAGCTCCATGAGCTGGTGTCGAAGTTCGCCAACGTCCTCAAGGGGCTCGGCGTCAAGAAGGGCGACGCCGTGGGAATCTACCTCCCGATGATTCCCGAGGCGGTCGTCGCAATGCAAGCGTGCGCGCGCATCGGGGCGCCGCATTCGGTCGTCTTCTCGGCGTTCAGCCCGGATTCTCTACGCGATCGGATGGTCGACTGCGGCGCCAAGGTGGTGATCACGGCGGACGGCTACTTCCGACGTGGGAAGACGATCAACCTGAAGAAGAACGCCGACGCCGGCATCGCCAACACCGCGGTCCAGAAGCTGATCGTCGTTCGCCGCGCCGAAAACGATGTGGAGATGAGAGACGGAAGGGACCTCTGGTACCACGAGCTCATCGCGGACGCGAGCGCCGACTGCCCCGCTGAGGAGATGGACTCCGAGGACCTGGCGTTCCTCCTCTACACGTCCGGGACGACCGGTAAGCCGAAGGGGATCATGCACACAACCGGCGGATACGCCGTGCAGTCGCACACCACCGGGAAGTGGAATTTCGATCTGCACGAGGGCGATGTCTACTGGTGCACCGCCGACGTCGGATGGATCACCGGTCACACCTACATCAACTACAGCCCGTTGATGAACGGGGTGACCTCGCTGATGTACGAGGGCTCGCCCGACTTCCCCGACTTCGGCCGATTCTGGTCGATCATCGAGAAGCACAACGTCACGCAGTTGTACACCGCTCCGACGGCGATCCGGATGTTCGTCAAGCAGGGCGAGGAGTGGCCGAACAAGCACGATCTCTCTTCGCTTCGGCTGCTGGGAACGGTCGGCGAGCCGATCAACGTCGATGCGTGGCTCTGGTACCACGAGGTCATCGGCGGCGGGCGCTGCCCGATCATCGATACCTGGTGGCAGACCGAGACCGGCGCGAACATGGTCAACAACCTCCCGGGCATCGGTCCGTTCGTACCGACCGTGGCCGGGCGTCCGTTCCCGGGCGTGGTCGCCGACATCCTCGATTCCGGCGGTCAGTCGGTCGCACCGGGCGAAGGCGGGTACCTCTCGATCCTCAACCCGTTCCCGCCGGCGCTCACCCGCGGGATCTACGGCGACATGGACCGGTACACGGCCCAGTATTTCGCCGAGTACGGCCCCGAGCGGTACTTCACCAGCGACGGTGCGCGGAAGGACGAGGACGGTAACATCCGGATCACCGGTCGCGTCGACGACGTGATGAACGTCGCCGGTCACCGGCTGGCCACCGCCGAGGTCGAGAGTGCGCTGGCGCAGAACGACAAGGTCAGCGAGGTCGCCGTCGTCTCCCGACCGCACGACATGAAGGGCGAGGTCCCGATCGCATTCGTCCTGCTTCGCAGCGGGATCGAGGCATCGGACGAGATCCGCAAGGAGCTGATCGCGACCGTCAATCAGGTGATCGGCCCGACCGGCCGACCGGAGGAGATCTTCTTCACGCCGGACGTACCGAAGACCCGAAGCGGGAAGATCATGCGGCGAGTGCTGAAGGCGCTGGTCCGCAACGAGCCGGTCGGCGATCTCACCACATTGCAGAACCCCGGAAGCGTCGATCGGCTTAAGCAGCTGATCGGATACGAGGGATAGAAAGGCGCAGATGAGCAACAACAACACACTGGCAAATGTTGGCGCATTGGGCCTGGGCGGATTCGCCCTCTCGACGTTCGTATTGAACATCGTCAATGCCGGGCTGGTCGACGCCGCGACGCTCGGCATCGTCATGCCGGTTGCGATGTTCTATGGCGGCCTCGCTCAGTTCATGGCGGGGATGTGGGACGTGCGGCGTGGCGACACGTTCGGTGCAACCTGCTTTACCTCATTTGGCGCGTTCTGGATGGGGCTCGCCGCGTTCTTCTTCTTCCGGTTGTCGGGAGTCCAAGCGTTCGTCGATGTCACCCCGGCCGGTATCGCGGTCATTCTGATCGCCTGGGGCCTGTTCACCGGATACGCCACGGTCGCGTCCCTCAGGAAGCCCAAAGCGATCACCTGGGTCTTCATCACATTGACGATCCTCTTTTTCCTCCTTGCGATCGGTGAGTTCGTTCCGATCGTTCACACCATCGCTGGCTACGAGGGGATCCTTTGCTCGTTGATCGCGTGGTACGCTTCCGCAGCGATCCTGATCAACGAGACACACGGTCATTCGGTTCTTCCGCTCGGAGAGCGGACGTAACCGAGGCCGCAAACGGACGCTGTCGCGGGGTCGACCGGTCGACCCCGCGTTCTCTTGCGGGTACCCACCCTTCTCCGCCTGGCCTGCTCGATGCCGAGCGGATATCCTCGCCTCGCGGAAGGAAGAGAGGAACGTCATGCGCAAGGATCCGCAAGCCCTTCTCTGGCTCGACCTTGAGACAACCGGACTCGATGACAGGACCTGTACGATTCTCGAGATCGCGACCCTCGTCACCGACAAGGAACTGAATCTCGTCGCGGAAGGTCCGAACCTCGTCATCCACCAACCGAACGATGTGTTGAGGAACATGGACCCTTGGTGCGTGAAACAACACGGCGCGTCCGGCCTGACCGAAGCCTCCAGGCGCTCGGCCGTGTCGATCGGCCAGGCGGAGGAGGAGACGTTGTCGTTCGTTCGCGCCCACTGCCTCCGCAATCGGGCACCGCTGTGCGGCAACTCGATCGGATTCGATCGCCGATTCATTCTGCACCATATGCCCCGGCTCAACGCGTATCTCAGCTACCGGAACGTCGATGTGAGCACGCTGAGCGAGCTGATTGACCGTTGGCATCCCGGTGCCGTGGAACGGGGCGAAAAGGAGTCAACCCACCGCGCCCTCGACGACATCCGCGAATCGATCGAGGAGCTGAGGCGATACCGCCAGGCCGTGTTCAAGGTGCCCGGATGATCGACGTCTCGTGGGACGGGGTTGCCATCGCACGGGAACGCATCGCGCCGTACGTACATCGCACACCGGTGCACACCTGCACGGCGATCGATCGGATGATCGACGCGCATGTCTTCTTCAAGTGTGAGAATGTCCAGAGGACCGGTTCGTTCAAGTTCCGCGGCGCCTGTAACGCCATTGCGGCACTGCCCCCCGGGCAGCGCCGTCGCGGTGTGTTGACCCACTCGAGCGGGAACCATGCTCAGGCGCTCGCACTGGCCGCCCGATTGCACGGCATCCCCGCGCATATCGTCATGCCGGAAGATGCGCCCGAGATCAAGCGGCGCGCGACCGCCGGATACGGAGGACGAATCACCCTCTGTCCGCCGACGCATCGCGGGCGCGTTGAGACGGCCGAGCGGATCGCGAAAGAGACCGGGGCACGCTTCGTCAGCGCGCACGATGATCCACAGGTCATCGAGGGACAGGGAACGGCCCTTTGGGAACTGGTGGAGGAAGCGGGCGATCTCGATCTCGTCCTCGTCCCCGTCGGCGGCGGCGGCCTGCTCTCCGGTACCTTGATCGCCGCTTCGCAGCTCCTACCCAGAGCCAAGGTCATCGGTTGCGAGCCGGCCGGCGCCGATGACGCGTACCGCGGGCTACAGGCGGGGCGGCGGATCGTCGATTTCGTGCCGGCGACCATCGCCGACGGCCTGCGTACCCCTCTGGGCGCGAACACCTTCGAAATCATCCGCCAGCGAGTCGATCGGATCGCCCTCGTCGAGGAGGCGGAGATCGTCGAAGCGATGCGACTCGTTTGGGAACGGATGAAGATCCTGATCGAACCATCGAGCGCCGTCGCGCTCGCACCACTGGTTTCGGGGAAGGTCGTGGCGGACGGGAAACGAGTGGGGATCATCCTGTCCGGCGGGAACGTCAATCTCTCCCGGTTCTTCGGCGATCTCGAGGATCGGCTCCGATCGCGGGCTTGATGGCCGCTCCGTCACCGACTATAACCGTTCCATGGCCAAGGAGGCGTGGCGGGCGTCGTTGCGTCCGCGGATCAGGACAGCCCGTTCAGAACTGGCTGACGTGGATCCGGGCGCACTGGTCCGGCGCGGCGGCCTCCGTCACGTCGACGGCAAGCTTCATCTCAGGCTTCTGGGGACGACGTACGGCATCACCTGGCCCGAGCTGACGGTGATGTCGCCGGACGGCTCCTGCTGTTCCGAGGAGTTGTCGATCCTCGTATTGGACTACCTGTGCCGGGCCGACGGCTCCCTGCCCACCGGAGAATGGGTCGGCTTCCAGGAGCTTCCGGACGGAGCGTTCTACCGTGCGGCGTTCCAAGGGTACTCCGGGGACCGGCTCGTCCGCGTCCTCGGAGGCGACGTCAATCGATTCCGAACCGCCGCGACCGTATTGGATGGCGAACCGCTCCCGATGGGGGACGCCGGGTTCGCGTTTCGCGTTCTGCCTCACGTGCCGATGGCCGTCGTCTGGTGGAACGCCGACGAGGAGTTCTCCGCCCACGCGACCGTCCTGTTCGACCGGATTGCCGATCGGTATCTCCCGACCGACGGACTGGCAATCCTCGGGCGGATGCTATGCAGCGCCCTGGCCGAGGCAGGCGAGGCCGGATGAAGCTCGCCATCGCAGGAAAGGGGGGCGTAGGCAAGACGACACTCGTCGCGCTCCTTGCACGAGAGGCGGCGGGACGCGGGTACCATGTCCTCACCGTCGACGCCGATACCGACTCAAACTTGGCCACGACGCTTGGATTCACTGACCCGATCGTCCCATTGGCCGAAGAGGAGCAGCTGGTCGCCGAGCGGACCGGGACCGGCGGGTTCATCCGCTTGAATCCGACGGTCGACGACATCCCGGCGCGCTACACCGTCGAGCGGGACGGGATCCGGCTACTGGTCCTCGGCGGAATCCGCGGGGGAGGAAGCGGCTGTGCCTGCCCCGCCAACGCTCTGCTCAGGGCCCTGCTCGCGCGCCTGCTCGTCCGCGAAGACGATGTGGTCCTCGTGGACATGGAGGCGGGGATTGAACACCTCGGTCGCGGAACCGTGCAGAACGTCGATGCACTTCTTCTTGTCGTCGAATCCGACCGCAGGACGCTGGAGACCGCGGAGCGGACGCTCCGCCTGGCCCGCGATCTCGGACTCGACCGGATCCTCGCGATCGCTAATAGGGTCTACAACGACGAGGACACCGAGCAGATCCGCAACGGACTCCCGCCGGAGATCCCGATCCTCGGGGTCATCCCTTACGACGATGCGCTCCGCGTCGCTGCGCGGCACGGCCCCCTTCCCGACGACCTGTCTCTCCCGCCCATCGCCGAGTTGCTCGACCGGCTCGAGCACGAGCTCTCCGTTCGGCATCCGTAGCCGCTTCTCCAGCTTCATGCCATCCGCCAGCTGCCTTGCTGTCACTTGCCCACGCCATGCCTGTCATGGTAATCTGGTCCAGCGAGCGGCAATGACAACGGACATCCCTCAGCGACGACGCACGCAACGCTTTCGCTCGCGTTGTTACGTATGGATGCGGTTGATCCCGTCTGAGGAGGTGGACGGATGTCGAGAATCATCGCCACGGCAGCGATCCGCGGAGCCCACGCCTACATAAAACAGGCACGGTCCGAACTCCAAAACACCGTTGAATCCTACGGTCCCGAAAAGAAGGTCGAGTTTCCTGACACAGCGTACTACCTGCCCCTCACGCTGGCTCTCACCGGACAGGAGGTCGACACACTGGCCAAAGCACAAGCCGCACTCGAACAGGCAACTTCCCTTCTGCCTCCGGTTCCCAGCGAGCGGAATTGGGTTCCTTACCTCGGACATGCGCTCGACGCCGGTGCGGCAACCCTGATCGCCGAAGAGATTATCGAGGTTCTCAAGTACCTCAACGGTCAGGAACCGGAAGACCCATGGCTCGGGTTCACCGGGGATTCCACGCTCCGATTACAGGGGATCAAGCTCGTCGACGGCCGGATGCCCGGCTTTGCCGCCTGCGTCGGTGCCCTTCCCACGAATGAAGAGGCGGTGGAACTCGCTCGATCGCTTCAGGAGCGAAGCATCCTCGTGTTCATGGCCTCGAACACCCAGGGGGTCTCGATGGCCGAACAGCTCGCGGAGGAGGGCGTGGAGATGAGTTGGGACACGTTCCTTGTCCCCTACGGGAAGGAGACATCGGCAGCAGTCCTCGCGTTGAACTTCGCCGCGCGTGCGGCGATGACGTTCGGCGGTGTCAAGGCCGGGAACCTCGATGCGGCGCGGAAGATCCTCCTGTACAACAAGGAGCGCGTCTTTGCGTTCGTGCTCGCCCTCGGCTCGGACTACGGCCCATCCCAGGACGGAAACCAGCTCCTCACCGATGAGAAGTACGCGACCGCAGCCGGCGCGATCAACTTCGGATTCCCAATCATCTCCGACGTCGACATCCCGGAGATCCTTCCGCGGGGGATCTGCACCTATGAGCACGTCGTCTCGGGCATCCCGAGGAATCAGATCGTCAGCAAGGCGGTCGAGGTACGCGGGCTGAAGCTCAAGGTCAGCGAGATCCCGATCCCCGTCCCGTACGGAGCCGGATTCGAGGGGGAGCGGGTTCGTAAGGAGCAGATGCACGTCCAGTTCGGCGGGAAGTACACCGAGTCGTTTGAAGTCGTCCGCGGACGCCCGATGAAGGAGGTCGAGGACGGCAGGATTGAGCTGATCGGGCCGGACATCGACAAGGTGGAGGTCGGCGGGGCGCTGCCGCTCGGCGTCGTGGTCGAAGTCGCCGGACGGAGCTTCAAGGAGGACTTCGAGACTGTCGTTGAACGGAGGATCCACGAGTTCGCGTCCTGGGCGTATGGCGTCTTCCACATGGGACAACGCGCGATCGTCTGGGTACGGATCAGCAAGGATGCCTATGAAAAGGGGTTCCGCCTGAACCACTACGGCGAGATGCTGGTGGCCAAGCTCCGGGAGGAATTCAGTGCGATCATCGACAAGATCCAGGTCACCATCTACACCGACGAGGAGAAGATGGCCGAGTCGCTCGAAGAGGCGCGGGCCGTCTACCGTCAGCGCGACGATCGGATCAAAGGGATGATCGATGAGGACGTCGATACGTACTACTCGTGCATCCTGTGCCAGTCGTACGCACCGGATCATGTCTGCGTCGTCACTCCGGAGCGGCTCGGCCTCTGCGGAGCGTACACGTGGCTCGACTGCGCCGCGAGCTACGAGATGAACCCTCGCGGGCCGAACCAACCGATCGCCAAGGGCGAGACTCTCGATCCCGTCAAGGGCCAATGGCAAGGCGTCAATGAGTACCTCGAGGTCGCATCGAACGGGAACCTCAAACGGTTCAACGCCTACTCGATGATGGAAGACCCGATGACCAGCTGCGGCTGTTTCGAGTGCATCACGGCGATCCTTCCGGAAACGAACGGCGTGATGATCGTGAGCCGGGAGTACGAGGGGATGACGCCAGTCGGGATGACGTTCTCGACGATGGCCGGCCAGATCGGCGGCGGAATTCAGACCCCCGGGTTCATCGGGATGGGCAAGCTCTACATCACGAGCAAGAAGTACATCTCTGCTGATGGAGGGATCGAACGGGTCGTCTGGATGCCCAGCATCCTCAAGGAGGAGATCCACGATCGACTCGTGGAGCGGTTCTCCAATCTCGAGCAATCCGAGCTGCTCGACAAGATCGCCACTGAACGGGACGCGACGACAAGCGAGGAGTTGTTGGCGTTCCTCGAGCGGGTCGGACATCCTGTCTCGGCGATGGAACCGATGATGTAAAGGAGGCTGCGCAAACCGATGGCGAAGGTAACCGGTATCGATATCTACAAGCTGCTCCCGAAGACGAACTGCGGCGACTGCAACCTCCCGACGTGCATGGCGTTCGCGATGCAGGTCGCGGCGAAGAAGGCGTCGCTCGATCAGTGCCCCCACGTGTCGGACGAGGCGCAGGTCGCTCTGGGCGACGCGCAGGCTCCTCCAATGCGGACGGTGAAGATCGGCTCCGGGCAGAAGGAACTCGCCATCGGCGGGGAGACCGTGCTCTTCCGCCACGAGGAGAAGTTCCATCATCCAACGGGGGTTGCCGTCCGCATTCTTGCTGGGTCGGACGATGCGGAGATCGGCGCGCGGCTCGATGCGATTTCGAAACTCCATTTCGTGCGCGTTGGAGAGGAGATAGGCGTCAACTTCATCACGATCGACGGCGAAGGAACCGATGCCGATCGCTTCGGTGCGGTCCTCGAGCGCATTCACACCGGATGCGATCTCCCGTTGATCCTTCTGCATGAGGACGCCGAGACCCTGCGGTCGACGCTCGACGACATCGCCGCAGAGCGCCCACTGATCGGGCCGGCGACGACCGCGACCTGGGAAGGATTCGCGGAGGTGGCCGCGGAAAAGAAGGTTCCAGTCCTCGTTCGATCCGATTCCCTAGAGGGACTCGCGACCCTGGCACAGAGCCTGAGGGACAAGGGCGTCGAGGATCTTGTTCTGGAGCCCATGGCTGACGAATGGCTCGGAGTCCTTACGCAGCTGACTCTTCTCCGTCGCCTCTCCCTCGAGAAGGTCTTCCGGCCACTCGGCTACCCGACCTGCACCACCGCGAGCGGCAAGACGCTGAACGACCAGTCGCTCGCCGCGGGGATGGCTGTCTGTCGCTACGCCGGGATCGTGATCACGGACGCCGTGGCGCCCGAGGAGATCCTCCCGATCCTGACGGTCCGACAGAACATCTACACCGACCCAACCGTGCCAAACGCGATCGAGGCGAAGCTCTACGAGATCGGCAATCCGGGGCCGGACGCACCGGTGATCCTCACGACGAACTTCGCGCTGACGTACTTCACCGTCGCCGGTGAAGTCGAGAACAGCAAGGTCCCGGCCTTCATCAGCGTTTTCGATACCGAGGGGCTCGGCGTGCTGAACGCATACGCTGACGACAAGCTGGTCACCGAGGAGATCGTCAAGTCGGTCAACGCCCAAGGGGTGATGAACCGCGTCAGTCACAACAAGCTGATCATCCCGGGCCTTGTCGCCGTGCTGAGAATGGACATCGAAGAGGAATCCGGATGGGAGGTGATCGTCGGTCCGGAGGACGCCGCCGGCATTCCTCACTTCCTGAAGACCGAGTGGGGCGGCTAACGGACGCCTATGGGAACGGAAACGGTCCGTGTCGGATTCCAACCGGAAGGGAAGAGCGTCGAGGTACCGAGAGGAACATCGCTCCTCGACGCGGCGCGCTCGGCTGGGGTGTTCGTCGCGTCGATCTGCGGCGGCGACGGAATCTGTGGACGCTGTCGGGTGCAGATCCTCTCGGGCAAGGTCGATGCGGAACCGACCGCTCTCCTCACGCGTGAGGAGATTCGTGCGGGGTTCGTTCTCGCCTGCCAGACGAGGGTCACTGAGGACGTGGACGTCACTGTGCCCCCCGAATCCAGGGTCGACGGAGCTCAGATCCTCGTCGATGAGGATACCGATCGATTCCGCGCGCTGACCCCGGGGCTCGGGGCCGCCAAGGAGTACCCGTACGCGCCCGTCGTGTCGAAGCTGTGCGTCGAGCTTACGCCGCCGACGCTACACGACTACCTCGGTTGCCAGGAGCGGCTGTATCGCGAGATCCGGCGACGCGTCGACGCACCGAGGATGCAGATGGGGCTGAAGGTGCTTCAGTCCCTCCCCCAGCAACATCGAGAAGGGAACTGGAAGATCACCGCAACCCTCGGAAACCGCGGGGAGACAATCGAGGTGATCCAGATCGAGGAAGGGGATCGAACCGACGCTTCCTATGGAATCGTCGTCGACGTCGGGACCTCGACGGTCGTCGCGCATCTCGTCGACCTGCTCAGTTCGAAGACGCTCGACGCGGAGGCGTGCTACAACTCCCAGATCCCCTACGGCGCCGAAGTGACCCGCCGCATCATCCACGCCGAACGGGAGGGCGCCGGGCCGCTTCGAGACGCCGTGGTCGGCGACATCAACAACCTGATCAATGTCCTGGCCACGCGGTGCAACGTCGAACTCCAAGACGTGATCGCCTGTTTCGCATCCGGAAACACGACCATGCTGCACTTCCTGCTCGGGCTCGATGCATCGCACATCCGGAAATCGCCGTACGTTCCGGCAACCACGAACCCACCCCCCGTCCGTGCTGCGGAAGTAGGGATTCGGATCAACCCACGCGGCATCCTGTACACGATGCCGGCGATCGGCGGCTGGGTCGGCGGCGACATCACCGCCGGGATCCTCGCAACCGGACTGGCGGACGGGTCCCATCTGACCATGCTGATCGATGTCGGCACGAACGGCGAGATCGTGCTCGGGAACGATGACTGGATGCTGGCATGTGCCACATCGGCCGGTCCGGCGTTCGAGGGAACCGGCGTCAAGTCGGGGATGCGGGCATCCCGGGGGGCGATCGAACGCGTCGCGTTCTCCGACAGCGAATCGATCGACCTCAAGATCATCGGCGACGCACCGCCCCGCGGCATCTGCGGCTCGGGACTGATCGACGCGATCGCCGGTCTATTCGAGGCCGGGATCATCGATCGCTCCGGGCATCTCCTGATCGACCGCTCCTCCCGGGTTCGCGAGGTCGGCGGACAGCTGGAGTTCGTTCTGGTGGCCGCCGGCGAGCGCGGCAACGGCGCGGAGATCGTCATTACCCAACCGGACATCGAGAACGTCCTGCGGGCGAAAGCGGCGATCTACGCCGGTGCGAAAATCCTGCTCGAGTCGACCGACCACCGGTTCGAGGACATCGACCAACTGCTGATTGCCGGAGGATTCGGAAACTACCTCGACGGCCGCAAGGCGGTGCTGCTCGGGATGATCCCTGACATCCCGGTCGAGCGGATTCACTTCGTCGGGAACACCTCGGTCGTTGGGGCGAAGATGGCGCTGCTATCCATTGACGCACTGCGTCGCAGCGACGAGATTGCCGGCAGCGCCACATACTACGACCTCATCACGTATCCTGACTACTACGAGGAGTTCATGTCAGCGAAATTCCTTCCTCATACTAACCTGGGCTTGTTTCCCTCGGTCGCGGGCGTCCTCACCGCTTCGACCTCCGTAGACGATCGGACGGACCGATGAGCCTGACGATCGCGGTGGCCGGAAAAGGCGGGACAGGGAAGACGACCCTTTCGGCCCTGCTGATCCGGGCCCTGTGCGAGCGCGGGTTGACGCCCCTGTTGGCGGTCGACGCCGATCCGAATGCGAACCTCGGCGAGGCGCTCGGCCTGATCACCGATGCGTCGATCGGCCAGCTTCAAGCCGAGACGCTGAGGCAAATCCACAGCCTCCCACCGGGCGTGCCGCTCAGCCGGCATCTTGAGTACGAACTCCATCAAGCGATCGCCGAGGGCGAGGGCGTCGACCTCCTGGTGATGGGACACGGCGAGGGGCCTGGGTGCTACTGCGCCGTCAATCACATTCTCAGACGCTACATCGAATCACTGCGCTCTTCGTACCGCTGTACGATCCTCGACAACGAGGCCGGGATGGAGCATCTGTCCCGCCGCGTCTCCCACGGGATCGACCTGCTCCTTGTTGTCTCAGACGCCAGTCCGACCGCCCTTCGTTCCGCAGGACGGATCGCAGGCATCGCCGATGACCTCGAGCTGGAGATCGGCCAACGCTTCCTGGTGTTGACCAACCTGCGCGAGGAGCTGAGTGACCGCGCGCGCGAGGAGATCGAGCGGATCGATCTGGAGATCCTCGGGCAGATTCCGTTCGACGAAGAGATGTATGAGCTCACCCTCGCCGGCCGCCCGATCGCGGAGCTGTCGCCGGAGGCCGTTTCGCTCGCCAAGGTGTCCGACATGCTCGATACGTTGCTGCAGAAGGAGGCAATCGCGTGACCGTTGAGATCCCCGATGTCAAGAAGAGCTGGCCACATGCGATCAATACCGTGACGATCGGTGCCACGCCGGATGACGGTGGAACGCGCACATCGACCGTAACCATCGGAGGCGAGACGACCCTTCCCTTCTACCATTTCGAGGGGGCGATGCCCAATCCGCCGGTCGTGGCGATGGAGGTCTGGGACGTCCCGGCCGAGGACTGGCCCGACACCGTCCGGGAACCATTCGCCGACGTGCTCGACGATCCCGCCCGGTGGGCAAAGGCGTGCGTCGAGACACACGGGGCCGAGATGATCTGCCTCCGCCTGCAAGGATGCGACCCGAACGGCGCGAACCGGACGCCTGAGGAGGCTGCCGCCACGGCCAAGGCCGTCGCCGAGGCCGTCGGCGTCCCGTTGATCGTCTGGGGCTGTGGAAGCGACGAGAAAGACAACGAGATCTTCCCGCTCGTCGCCGAGGCCCTCTCCGGGGAGAACTGCCTCCTCGGGACGATCACCGAGGACAACTACAAGACCCTCACCGCGCTCGGCACAGCGTACGGACACAAGCTGATCGCAGAGTCCCCGGTCGACATCAACATGGCCAAGCAGATCAACATCCTTGCGCTCGACATCGGCTTCCCGGCCGAGAATCTGGTGATCTTCCCGAGCACCGGCGCCCTCGGCTACGGGCTCGAGTACGTCTACTCGATCATGGAGCGCCTCCGGATCGCCGGACTGAAAGGGGACAAGGTTGTAGCGATGCCGATGCTCTGCGACATCGGGTTGGAGGTGTGGGGCGCCAAGGAGGCCCGGGCCCCGGAAAGCGAGGTTCCCGGCTGGGGCGACGTCACGGTACGCGGCCCGATGTGGGAGGCGTCGACGGCGGTCGCCTACCTGCTCGCCGGCGCCAATCTCCTGATCCTTCGCCATCCGGAGGCGGTACGGTTCACCAAGGGGACGATCGCCCGGCTGATGGGAGGTGAGGCGGGATGATCCTCATCGGGGAGCGGATCAACGCAGGGTTCAAGGACATCGCACATGCCATCCGGACCAAGGATCCGACAGCCGTAGAGAAGTGGGCCGTAGCGCAAGCCGAGGCCGGGGCGACGTATCTCGACGTGAACATCGGGGCAGCGTCGCGCGACCCGGCCGACATGGCGTGGCTTGTCGACGTCGTCCAGAAGGCCGTCCCCACCAAGATCTCGGTCGACTCGACGAAGATCCAGACGATTGAGGCCGGCCTCGAGGCGATCGACGGCCGCGGCGTCCTGATCAACTCGACCACTGCGGACCCCGCGAAGCTGGAAAAGATCGTGCCGCTCGCTGTGAAGCACGACGCGCTGTTGCTCGGTCTGGCGATGGACGACCGTGGCAGCCCACAGAACGTCGATCGTCGGGTGGAGAACGGGGCGATGGTGTTCATGACGGCGATGGAGGCAGGACTCGACCCGGACCGGATCATCCTCGATCCGATCCTCATGCCGCTCAAGTTCATGCAGGAGCAGGCGGGGTTCGTCCTCGAGGCGATCGAGCAGTACACCCACCTCTCCGATCCCCCACCACACATCTCCGTCGGGCTGTCCAACATCGGGTCGAAGGCGACCGAGCGGGGGCGGATCGTCCGCACGTTCCTCGTCATGGCGATGGCCCGCGGACTGGACGCGGCGATCTGCAACGTCTGCGACGAAGAGCTGATCGCCGCGGTGGCGACGGCCGGACTGGTCCTGAACAAGGAGATCTACAGCGATTCGTACGTGCGCGCCTTCCAGGTGCGGCAGTAACGGCAGGAAGGAGGAGGAACCGTGGCGAACGAGAAACCGCGAAGCATCGACAGGGCGTCGCTCGAGGTCCTCGAGGCGGACGAGGGCACGCACGAGACCGCGTGGGATCGGTTGGACGCGATGCAGCCCCAATGCACGTTCGGAAGCCAGGGTGTCTGCTGCCGGATCTGCAGCATGGGGCCGTGCCGCATCATCCCCGGGAAGACGGATCACGGAGTCTGCGGAGCCGACGTGGACACGATCGCGGCGCGCAACCTCGTTCGGATGATCGCCGGAGGCGCGGCCGCTCACTCCGACCACGGTCGAGACGTAGCTCACGCCCTTCTGCTAGCAGCGAGGGATGAATCGAGCGACTACGAGATCAAGGACCCCATGAAGCTCCGACAGGTCGCCGCCGCGTACGGCATCGGCCAGAACGGCGCGTCGGACCGCGAGATTGCGGTCGCGCTCGCCGAGCGGGCGCTCGCCGACTTCGGACAGCAGGGGGGGGATCTCAAGCTCGCGCTCCGCGCGCCGGAGAAGCGGGTCAAGCGGTGGCAGGCCGCTGGCGTCGTCCCCCGCGGCGTCGACCGGGAGATCGTCGAGATCATGCACCGCACACACATGGGGGTCGATTCCGAGTACCACAACATCATCCAACAGGGGATCCGCTGCTCGCTGGCCGACGGATGGGGCGGCTCGATGATTGCCACGGAACTGCAGGACGTCCTGTTCGGGACACCGTCCCCGATCCGCGGCACGGTGAATCTCGGCGTTCTGGACGAGAAGCAGGTCAACCTCGTGGTTCACGGTCACGAGCCGGTGCTCTCCGAGATGGCCGTCGCCGCGGCCCGGGATCCCGACCTTCTCGAGCTCGCCGCAGAAGCCGGGGCGGAGGGGATCAACGTCTGCGGAATGTGCTGTACGGCGAATGAGATCCTGATGCGACACGGCGTGCCGGTCGCTGGCAATTTCCTCCAGCAGGAGCTGGCGATCATGACCGGGGCGGTCGATCTGATGATGGTCGATGTGCAGTGCATCATGCCGGCGCTTGCCGATCTCGTAAACCACTACCACACGAAACTTGTGAGTACCTCACCGAAAGCGAAGTTCCCGGGGGTCGAGCACGTCGAGTTCAGTGAGGAGCGGGCGCTCGAGATCGCCAAGACGATCGTTCGCATGGCGATCGACAACTACGGCCGTCGGGACGAGAAGCCGTTCATCCCCGATGAGACGATGGATCTGATCGCCGGCTTCACCGCCGAGTCCGTGTTCAGCTTCCTCGGAGGGACCTATCGATCGACGTACCGTCCGTTGAACGACGCAATCATCGACGGCCGGCTCCGCGGAGCGGCCGGGGTCGTCGGCTGCAACAACCCGAAGATCACCCACGACTGGGCCCACGTCGAGATGGCGAAGGAACTGATCAAGAACGACGTCCTCGTTGTGACGACCGGCTGCTCGGCGATCGCCGACGCGAAACACGGCCTGATGCGCCCCGAGATCGCATTCGAGCTGGCGGGGGACGGCCTGAAGGAGATCTGTGAGACGGTCGGCATCCCACCGGTCCTCCACGTCGGCTCGTGCGTCGATAACGCGAGGATCCTGATGGTGCTCACGAACATGGTCCGGGAGGGCGGGCTGGGCGAGGACATCTCCGATCTGCCGGTCGCCGGCGCGGCGCCGGAGTGGATGAGCGAGAAGGCGGTTTCGATCGGGTTCTATTTCGTCGCGTCCGGCGTGTTCACGACACTCGGGATGCCGTTCCCTATCGAGGGATCGGAGAGCCTGACCCGCTATCTGACCGAGGAGATCGAGTCGGTGGTGGGAGGGAAGTTCGCCTTCGAGCCGGACCCGATCGCGGCCGCGCGCCGGATGATCGACCACATCGACGCGAAGCGGGCGGCGCTCAAACTGAAGGAGGTCATGTACGCCTAAAGGTCGGCGGAAGGTGATGATTAAGGCATCCCACCGGTAACGAGGGAGTAAGGAGGAAGCGTGGCAGGGAGTGTCCCATCCGATCTTCACATCGCGCAGGCAGCGAAACCGAAGCCCATCACGCAGATCGCGGAGAATCTCGGCATCCTCGAAGAGGAACTCGATCCGCACGGGAAGCTCAAGGCAAAGGTCAGGCTGTCGATCCTGGACCGCCTCGCCGACCGACCGAACGCCAAGTACATCGACGTCACCGCGATCACGCCGACGCCGCTCGGCGAGGGCAAGTCGACGACGATGGTCGGCCTGACCCAAGCGCTGGGCACTGTCCTCGGCAAGAACGTGATGTGCTGCATCCGGCAGCCGAGCATGGGACCGACGTTCAACATCAAGGGGGGCGCCGCCGGCGGCGGGTACTCGCAGATCGTCCCGATGGAGGACTTCAACCTCCATCTAACCGGCGACATCCACGCGATCGGGGTGGCCCACAACCTCGTCGCCGCCGCACTCGACACGCGGATGTACCACGAATCGCGCCAGACCGACCACGGCCTCGCCAAACGTGGGATCAAGCGGTTGGACATCGATCCGGAGTCAATCACCTGGCGCCGCGTCGTCGACATCTGCGACCGGTCGCTTCGCGAGATCGAGATCGGGTTCAACGACGGCAAACTGAAGGACGGCTCCCCCAGCCCCATCTTCCCGCGACGGACCGGTTTCGACATCACCGTGGCGTCGGAGATCATGGCGATTCTCGCCCTCGCGACCTCGCTGAAGGACATGCGTGAGCGGTTCGGGAGGATGGTCGTCGGCCTCGACAAGAAGGGGAATCCGGTCCACGTCGAGCAGCTTGGCGTCGCTGGCGCAGTCACCGTTCTGATGAAGGACGCTCTCATGCCCACGTTGATGCAGACGCTGGAAGGCCAACCGGCGTTTGTCCATGCCGGGCCGTTCGCCAACATCGCCCACGGCAACAGCTCGATCATCGCCGATAAGATCGCAGTCAAACTGGCGGACTACGTCGTCACCGAGTCCGGATTCGGCGCCGACATCGGGATGGAGAAGTTCTTCGACATCAAGTGCCGGACCTCGGGGCTGATTCCGAACGCCGTCGTCCTCGTGGCCACCGTCCGTGCCCTCAAGATGCACGGAGGAGGCCCGGCCGTTCGTCCCGGATCCCCGCTCGACGACGCGTACACCAAGGAGAACCTCCCGCTCCTCGAGAGGGGGTTGGAGAACCTGGGCGTACACATCCGCAATGCGCTGAAATTCGGGATTCCGGTCGTTGTTGCGGTCAATGCCTTTCACACCGACACCGACGCCGAGCTTCAGAGGATCCGCGAGTACGCGGTCGAGCAGGGTGCCGAGGACTCGGTCGTCACGACCCACTGGGCCGAGGGCGGGAAGGGCGCCGGGAAGCTCGCCGAGGCAGTTGTGCAGGCCTGCGAGAAGCCGTCGCATTTCGAGTTCCTCTACCCGCTCGACTGGTCGATCAAGGAGAAGATCGAGAGGATCGCCACCGACATCTACGGCGCCGACGGCGTTTCGTATGAGCCGCTCGCCGAGAAGCAGATTGCGAGCTATGAACGGGCCGGGTTCGGGAACCTCCCGATCTGCATGGCGAAGACGCACCTTTCGCTGTCGCACGATCCGGACCTCAAGGGCGCGCCGACCGGATTCACCGTGCCGGTCCGCGAGGTCCGCGCCTCGGTCGGTGCCGGGTTCATCTACCCGCTGATCGGCACGATGAGCACGATGCCCGGACTCGCCACCCATCCGGCGTTCATGAGCATCGACATCGACGAAAACGGCGAGATCAGCGGCCTGTTCTAGGCGTCTACCTCCATGAGGATGGCAAACCTCACCCTGATCGAGCGGATCGAGACGTACGCAGGCCGGCCCGAGGAGCTGATTCGGGTCCTGCAGCTCGTCCAGAACGCGCTCGGCTACGTTCCGAAGGAGATGGAACAACGGATTGCAGACGCGCTCGGCGTCTCAGTCGGTCAGGTCCACGGCGTCGTCACGTTCTACCATCTCTTCCGGACACGCCCGGCGGGACGCCACACAATCCGACTCTGTCTCGGGACCGCCTGCCACGTCCTCGGGGCAGACCGGATCCTCGTGGCTATCCAGCAGCAGTTGGGGATCGACGTCGGCGGCACGACGGACGACGGACGGTTCAGCCTCGACGTGGTCCGGTGCCTGGGAACCTGCAGCCTCGCTCCCGTAATGATGATCGACGAGGACGTCCACGGGCGGCTCACGCCGGAGAAGGCCTGCGCAGTTCTCGCGAGCTACGCGGCCCGGGGGGAGGAGCGATCCGAGTGAGCCCCCACGAGTTGCTCGTCTGTTCGGGAACTGCCTGCCGGTCGGCGGGTGCGCTCGAGGTACACGCGCGGCTCGCCGCGGCCATCGAGGAGGCTGGGTTGGCCGACAATGTTGACCTCACCGAAACCGGCTGCATGGGCCCATGCGCGAAAGGACCGGTCGTCCGGGTCTTGCCCGATGACGTCCTCTATACCGAGGTGCGACCGGAGGACGTCGACGAGATCGTCCGCGAGCACCTGCGCGGCGGGCGGATCGTCCGCCGGCTCCTGTGGGAGGAGAACGTGACCTCCCCAGCGGAGATCCCGTTCTTCACGCATCAACACAAGAACGTACTGGTGAACTCCGGAGCGATCGACCCCGATCGGATCGAAGCGTACGAGGCCCGCGGCGGCTATGAGGCGCTGAAGCGGGCGCTCACCGAGATGACCCGCGAGGAGATCATCGAGGAAGTGGCCGCGTCCGGGCTCCGCGGGCGGGGTGGGGCCGGATTCCCGACCGGGCGCAAATGGCGGTTCGCCTACGATGCCCCCGGCGACGCGAAGTACGTGGTCTGCAACGCCGACGAGGGCGACCCGGGAGCGTTCATGGATCGGGCCCTGCTCGAGGGGGATCCGCACGCTGTGATCGAAGGGATGGCGATCGCCGCGCGGGCGATCGGCGCATCGCGCGGCTTCGTCTACGTCCGCGCGGAGTACCCCCTGGCCATCGCCCGACTGAGAACGGCGCTCGACAGAGCCCGGGTCCATGGTTGGTTGGGAACGGACGTCCTCGGCAGCGGATTCGATTTCGACATCGACCTGCGGATCGGCGCCGGCGCGTTCGTTTGCGGCGAGGAGACCGCGCTTCTCGCCTCGATCGAGGGCCGAAGAGGGGCCCCTCGACCACGCCCGCCGTTCCCAGCGCAGTCGGGGCTGTACGGTTTCCCGACCCTGATCAACAACGTGGAGACGCTGGCGAATGTCCGCACGATCCTCCGAGACGGGGCGGCGGCGTACCGCGCCGTCGGAACGACGTCGAGCAAAGGAACCAAGGTGTTTGCCCTCGCCGGGCAGATCCGGTACACGGGCCTGGTCGAGGTTCCGATCGGGACGACCCTGCGGGAGCTCGTTTTCGACATCGGAGGCGGCGTCCCGGAGGGGAGAGCGCTGAAGGCGATCCAGATCGGCGGACCCTCCGGCGGCTGCCTCCCCGCGGACCTCCTCGATGTGCCGATCGACTACGAGTCGTTGACGGAGCACGGCGCCATCATGGGCTCCGGCGGGGTGATTGTCCTCGACGACACGGCGTGCATGGTCAACGTCGCCCGGTTCTTCCTCGACTTCACCGCGAGCGAGTCGTGCGGAAAATGCCTTCCGTGCCGGGTCGGGATCCCGACGATGCGTGACATCCTCGTGCGAATCACCGAAGGCGAAGGAGAGCCGGAGGATCTCGACCGGTTGCACGAGCTGGCGACGCTGGTGAAGTCGAACTCCCTCTGTGGGCTCGGGCAGACCGCACCGAATCCGGTCCTGTCGACCCTCCGCTACTTCGAGGACGAGTACCGGGCCCACATCGAGGATCGGATCTGCCCCTCGGGGGTCTGCGAGGCTCTCTCCACCCCCTTCTCGATCGACTCCGATGCGTGCACGGCCTGCGGCCAGTGCGCCAAGGTCTGCCCGACCGGCGCGGCGCACGGGACCCCCGGCGAGCCGCCGTACGCGATCGACTCCACACTCTGCATCCGGTGCGGCGCGTGCTTCAAGGTCTGCCCGTTCGGCGCCGTGACGAGGGGGGCCCGATCGTGACCGACACCGTCCACCTGACCATCGATGGTCGAGCGATCGAGGCCGTCCGCGGGGAGAACGTTCTCGCCCTCGCCCGGCGTGTCGGCATCGACGTCCCCGGCCTCTGCTACCATCCGCGGCTGACGCCGACCGGCGGATGCCGTCTTTGCCTCGTTAAGGTCGCCGGGCGCCCCGGTACCACCACCGCCTGCACGCTCGAGGCGTCCGAAGGCCTCGCGGTCACCGCGTTCGACGACGAGCTCGAGGCCGAGCGCCGCGGGCTGATCGAGCTTCTCCTCGCCGAGCACAACTGCGACTGCCTCGTTTGCGAGTCGGCCGGCCGTTGCGAGCTCCAGGAGCTCGCCTACCGATATGGGCTCGACAAACGGTCGCGACGCTACGTCTCACCGGAGCGGGAGCTCCCGAGGGAGGATGCCTCGTCTCCGGTGCTGATCTACGATTCGAGCAAGTGCATCCTCTGCGAGCGTTGCGTCAAGGCCTGCGACGAGATCCAGGGAAAGGCGATCCTCAGCTACGCCCATCGGGGGCTCGACGCCGTCGTCACCGCCGGGCCGGGCGGCTGGGGCGCCTCGGACTGCGACGGCTGCGGCGAGTGCGTCCAGCTCTGCCCGACCGGGGCGATCCGCGAGAAGCTCGAGGTCCGTCCGCCCCGTCGGTGGGAGCTGACGCCGGTGCGAACCACCTGCTCCTACTGCGGAGTCGGCTGTCGCCTCGACCTGTGGATGCACAACGGCCGGATCGTCAACGTCACCGGCGCGGACGCGATCCCCAACTTCGGCTCGACCTGCGTCAAGGGGCGGTTCGGCCACGCCTACCTTCAAGCAAGAGACCGCTTGACGCGTCCTCTGATCCGGCGGAACGGCGTGCTCCTCGAAGCCGACTGGGACGAGGCGCTCGACGAGGTCGCGAGGCGGCTGAACGGCATCGCGGCCGAGCACGGACCAGACGCGATCGGCGGCCTGTCGTCGGCGACATGCACGAACGAGGAGAACTATCTGTTCCAGAAGCTCATGCGCGCCTGCGTCGGGACGAACAACGTCGACCACTGCGCCCGTCTCTGCCACGCGTCGACCGTCGCCGGCCTCGCCGCCGCGTTCGGCTCCGGCGCGATGACGAACTCGATCGCCGAGCTCGAGTTCGCCGACTGTGTCCTCGTCACCGGTTCGAACACGACCGAGACGCACCCGGTGATCGCCGGCCTGATCAAGCGTGCCGTCCGGTACCGCGGCGCGAAGCTGATCGTTGTCGACCCGCGGCGGATCGACCTCACCAAGCACGCGACGCTCTGGCTGCGGCCGCGGAACGGGACCGACGTTGCGTGGATCCACGGGATGATGCACGTCATCCTGTCGGAAGGCCTGCAGGACGAGGCGTTCATTGCCGAGCGGACCGAGGGGTTCGACGAGCTCCGCGCCGTGCTCGACGGGGTCAAGCTGGAGGACACCGCGGGAATCTCTGGCATCCCCACCGAGGATCTCACGAAGGCAGCGAGGATCTACGCCGCGGCCGACAAGGCCGCCATCGTCTACTCGATGGGGATCACGCAGCACACCCACGGGACCGACAACGTCCTATCCCTCGCGAACCTGGCCATGCTCACCGGAAACGCCGGGAAACCGTCCTCGGGGGTCAACCCGTTGCGGGGCCAGAACAATGTCCAAGGGGCATGCGACCTGGGGGCGCTGCCGAATGTCTACCCCGGCTATCAGAAGGTCACCGAGCCCGAGGTGCGAGCGGCGTTTGAGAGGGCGTGGGGCGCGACACTGCCCTCGGAAGTCGGGCTTACGGTGGTGGAGATGATGCACGCCGCCGCCGCGGGAGGCCTCAAAGCGATGGTGGTCATGGGCGAGAACCCGATGGTCTCCGACCCGAATCTGAATCACGTCGAGGAAGCGTTGAAGTCGCTTGACCTGCTCGTTGTGCAGGACATCTTCCTCACCGAGACGGCGCAGCTCGCCGATATCGTGCTGCCCGCCGCCTCGTTTGCCGAGACAAACGGAACGTTCACCAACACCGAACGGCGCGTGCTCCCGGTCCGCAAGGCGATCGAACCGCCTGGCGAGGCGCGGCCGGACTGGGAGATCCTCTGCGACCTGTCGACCCGCATGGGGTATCCGATGAGCTATCCCGACGCCGCCGCGATCATGGACGAGATCGCGACCGTCTCGCCGATCTACGGCGGGATCCATCACCGCAGGCTCGAGCCGGATGGGCTCCAGTGGCCGTGCCCGTCCGACGACCACCCCGGAACCGCCTTCCTCCACGAGGGGACGTTCCGGCGCGGCCGCGGGAAGTTCCACGCCGTCGACTACACCCCGTCCGCCGAGTTGCCCGACGTCGAGTACCCGTTCGTCCTCTCGACCGGTCGGATCCTCCAGCACTTCCACACCGGGTCGATGAGCCGACGGTCCGACGCGCTGAACGCCTACGGGAACGAGCCGTACGCCGAGATCCATCCGGACGACCTCGCGGCGCTCGGCGTCGAGGACGGCGACAAGCTCCGTGTGGTCACGCGACGCGGCGAGATCGTCACGAACGCGCGCGCGACGGCGCGCGTCGCGCCCGGCTCGGTCTTCATCCCGTTCCACTTCGTCGAGGCCGCGGCGAACCGGTTGACCAACGACGCCCTCGACCCGAAGGCGAAGATCCCTGAGCTGAAGGTCGCCGCCTGCCGGCTCGAGCGGGTGGACTAGCCAAGAGCATCTCTCGCAGAGGCGCAAAGGACGCCAAGGGGAACTCAGAGGCCTTCACCATGAAGACCATGAAAGCCACGAGGAGGAAAACCACAACCCATCCTCTCGCAGAGGCGCGGAGAACGCTGAGAAAATCCAGAGAGGTCTTTGATATGAAGTGAATAGCCAGATCCGGCCTCTCGCGGAGACGCTGAGTACGTAGGGCAGGCGCAAGGCTCTATCGGAAAGGAAGTAAATGATTGAAATCCTCCTGCAGCTGCACTTCTTCATGTCCTGGCGCTGTTCGGCTCCTCATGTTGGTTTCTCCTTTGCGCCCTTCGCGTGTTGTGCGAGAGAAGGCCCTTCCATCCGGGGATTCCTTCCCGCTCTCGGCGGTGAGACACCTTTCCCGTATGCTTTCGTTCAGTTGCATGCCGTCTCCGCGATCTCTGCGGCTCTGCGAGAGGAAGGTCTTCGGCGTCTGGGAGGCTGAAATGGCAACAACCGAGCGGGCACCGATCCAGCGTGTGCGGTCAGGGGAAGTCGAGTCGCTCGACGACGCACTTGTCGCGGAGGCGAACGTCGCCATCGCGCTTCACGGTAGCGACCTGATCCGGACGACCTGCTCCCCAGACCAGACACGGGAGTGGGTGATCGGCTACCTCTTCTCCGAGGGACTCATCACGGGCCCCGAGGACGTCGAGGAGATCCGAGAAACGGACGGCGTCTTCTCGGTCGATCTCACCGCGTCCGCCCCGACGGAACCCGCACCGCTCACTCCTGTCGAGAGCGACTGGCGCGTGCCACCCGAGCGGATCCTCGCCGTCGCACGAGAGACGGTCGAGAAAGCGGAGGTCTTCAAGCAGACCGGCGGCACCCACGCGATGGCGGTCGCGAACGAGACGGGCATCGTCGCTTTCGTCGAGGACATCGGCCGGACCTGCGCGCTCGAGAAGGCGGTCGGGATCGCGCTCCGAAAGCGAGTCGACTTCGCAAACTCGCTTGCCTTCCTCTCGTCCCGTGTCCCCTCGCGGATGATCGCCAAGCTCGCCCGGTGCGGCATCCCGGTCGTCGCCGCCGTCTCGGCCCCGACAATCGATGCCGTGCACCTCGCCGAGGCGCTGAACGTCTGCCTCTGCGGCTTCGTCCGCGGCGAGAGACTGAACGTCTACGCCCACGGATGGAGGGTCGGCTTGTGAGCCGCAAACCGGCGACGCTGATCGTCCTCGCCGGCGGCGAGGCGAAGCGGTTGGGCTTCCCGAAGCATCATCTCATGGTCGACGGGGAGCGTGTCCTCGATCGGCTGTGCCGACGCCTTGGTCCGCTGTTTGCCGAGACGGTCGTCGTCGGACGCAGTCTTGATGGGTTGCCCGACAGCGTTCGGACGACAGAGGACCGCTACGCCGTCCGGTCCCCGCTCGTCGGGATCCACGCCGGCCTCGCCGCCTCGCGGACCGACCTCGCGTTCGTCACCGCCTGCGACATGCCGCACGTCGAGCCCGCCCTAGTGGAGTTCCTCCTCACCCAAGCCAAAGGCGTTGACGCCGTCGTTCCCGTCGTCCGCGGCTACTACGAGCCGCTCTGCGCCGTCTATCGTAGGTCCTGCATCGGACCCATCGAGGATCTCATCGAACGAGGCGTCCTCAAGGTCTCCGAGCTGTACGAACGCGTGAACATCCGAAAGATCCCCGAGAAGCAGGTCCGCGAGCGGGACGTCGAGTTCCGGTCGTTCGTGAATCTGAATGCGGCGAGCCCTCTGTCAGCTGAGATGCTCTAGAAGCCGTCGACCGTGGCTACCCGTGCGCTGTGGCCCCCTCATCCATCAATACCTCCCCAGAAGCCCCCTCTGTTTGGCCAACCGCTCGATCCACAGGAAGAAGGCGACGCCACCGATCACGTACGCGGCGGTGTTCCCCACCAGCTGCAAGAAGGACAGCGAGTTCAACGCCGGCTCCGCAACCCCGCCAACGGCGATCTCCTTCAGCAAGGTCACACCCCGAGCAAAGGGAAGAAAGGACATGAAGGTTTCGAGCCCCTTAGGAAGCTGCGACAGGGAGCTGAAACCGAATCCCAAGAAGAGAACCTGGAACAGAAACGGCAGTTGGCCCGTACGCTTGAAGAGAAGTGTGAAGCCTCCGAGAACGAGTGCGAAGCCATACACGCCCAGCAGGAGCATGACGAACACCAGCGCAGATGCCGGAGGAAAGCGGATGCGAACGCCCGTCGACACAATGAGAAGGAGGCACAGTGGCACGAACCGGAGGATGTCCACCGTGAAGCTCGCCGCGAGCCGGGCGCACAGGACTACGATGAACCATCTCGAAGACACGAACAACTGCTCGAGCGTGCCCTGCTCGACCTCCTCCCGCAGATGGTTGTTGACGAAGCTCAGCACCATCGATGCGAAGTAGAACGCGAGAAACCCTACGACCTGCGCCGTGGCAAGCCGGGTGAGCTCTTCAGGCCGCATCTCCCCCAAGACGCTCCGCATACTCAGGAAGATCCCCATGAAAATCAGGTAGAAAGCCACGATGTCCGCCGCCGTTCCCAGTGCATAGCGTCGAAGAAGCGCAAGCCGCCGCCTCAGTTCTGCTACGTACAGCCTACCCAGATACCACATTCGTGTGCTCCTCTGTGAGCTGTACGAAGGCGTCCTCAAGTGACCGCTGGGCCTCACGAACTGAGACAAGCTGGGAATCCCCCTCGCGGAGAATGTCGATCACCTCATACAAGGCAGCGGCCCGTGATTCCTCGGAGCCTACGGGCAGCCGAATCTCGGTTGAGGCATTCTCACCGCTCAGCTGTAGCGCCGGAATCCGATCGAGCTTGCGTCGTGTCTCTTCGTTTAGCTCCCCGGCACACTCGATGACGTACGATGACGCTTCCAGCACATCGACGAAATCACTGACCGTTCCTGTCCTGACAAGCACTCCCTTATCGATGATCCCGACATGATCGCAGACCGAGGCGGCCAATTGCATGTTGTGTGTCGTGAGGAGGATCGTTCGCTTCTCCTCCCTCGCAAGACGTCGCAACTTCTCGCGGATCGCACGAGCCGAGGCGACGTCCAGGCCGAGCGTCGGCTCATCCACCAGGAGGATCGGCGGGTCGCTCACAAGCGCGCAGCAGACCGCAAGCTTCTGCTGCATGCCCCGGGACAGGGTCCCGACGGCATCCCGAGTCTTCTCACGCAGGGCGAACTCGCCGAGAAGCTCTTCGGCTCTTGCTCTGGCCATGGCCTCACCGACCCCTCGGAGCCGAGCGAAGTACAGCAGATTCTCCCAAGATGTGAGGTTCCAGTAGACGTTGCGGCTTCCTTCCAAAACCGCGCCAGTCAGCCTCGACGGCCACTTACTGTGGCCGCCCACTCGATGACCGTCAAGGAATACGCTCCCCGACGTGGGCTGGACCAATCCGCAGATCATCTTCACCGTGGTCGTCTTCCCCGCGCCGTTGGGCCCGAGAAGCCCGAAGATCTCGCCCCTCTCGACGCTGAGATCGAGAGACCGCACAGCCTCGGTCCTGCGGCGCCGGCGCCAACCAGAGCGGTACACTTTCGTGAGACCTCTAGTAGCAATCATGGGAGCCAGTACTTTCGAAAGATCAGGGTTGTGTTCCTATTCCCTAGTGAAAAGGAGTTCTTCAGTGCTACTTGCACTCGCTCCTTCCGTGCCGACGTCACGACATCCAGAAAGCTGCACTCCGGGTCAAGGTTTGTGCAATTGGCCGAAGGGGGAATGACGCCCTCGGAAATGGCGAGTACCGTCGCGACAGCCTCCAGCACTGCAGAGGCGCCGAGAGAGTGCCCGACCAGGGACTTCGTGGAGCTGACAGCAACTGCCGATACACGATCTCCGAAGACCTCCCTCAGAGCTTGGGCCTCGAGGAGGTCTGTGTACTCAGAGCCGTTTGCATAGGCGTTGACGTAGCCCACTTCCGTTGGGACGTGTCCACAGCCTGAGAGGGCAGCCTCCATGCAATTCACCATCTCTCGCGGAGATGGTGCGACTTGCCCCATGCTCACTGGATCACAAGTCGTGCCATACCCTGCAAGCTCAGCATAGACCCTCGCTTTTCGCTCACGTGCGTGTTCCTCTACTTCAAGGACGACAGCGCCAGCACCTTCGGCCATCACCATCCCATCGCGATCTGACGCAAAGGGTCGACATGCCAGCTCTGGATCCTCATTTCGAGTCGATAGGATGCCGGACGTACAGAACATTGCCATGATCGTCTCATGGAGCGGCGCTTCCACTCCACATACAAGTGCCGTGTCGGCATTCCCGGCTCGGAGAAGATCAAACGCTACTGCCAATGCGTTGGCTGAGGACGAACACCCACTCGAAACCGTCAGGTTCGGCCCATGAATCCCCAACTCAACAGCAAGATAGCCAGCACAGGCATCGATGGAGAAGATCATGAAGAACGGCGTCGCACGCTCCGGTCCTCGCTCACGGATCCTATCATGGTAGCGCAAACCCTTGATCACTCCACCGCCGATCGCACTGCCGACCACAATCGCCACACGATGTGGTTCGGCAAACGGGAATTGGATTCCACTATTGCCAATCGCTTCCCTGGCGGCAACGAAGCCGAATCGGCTTGCCCTATCCAGCTGTCGTGCTCTCTTCCGTGACACATATCCGTTGAACTCGAATCCCTGGACCTCTCCCGCGATCCGAGTCGGTAGCCTGCTAGCATCGAACTGAGTGATCCGCGTGACACCACTCCTTCCTGCCAAGAGGGCGTCGAGGAATTGCTCTTTCCCGATTGCAATGCAACTCACAACCCCGAGTCCGGTGATGACCACCCTAGGTGCAGTCGGAGTTGCCGCTCTTGTGAACGTGATATTCATGGAGAAGGGCCAACTCAAGCCGTTTTGTGTTCCACCTAGCGCAATCTTCCACTCTACTTCGCCTTAGCATCGGACGCTCTTCGCCTCGCATCTTGGCCATCACCTGATCGTATGGACATCCTCCTAGGCAAATGGGCAACATTCTGCATTCACGACACCCAGAATCTTCGAAGGGATCCCAGGCAAGCCATTCCACAGCATTATAGGTCAATTTTATGTCTTCTTCGTTTGTGTCCAGAAAACCGTCACGGAGGGCCGTGTCTCCGGCGAATGAGCCACATTTGTAGACATCACCGGTTGGGGTCACTGTGTACGTGTTCTTCGTGATCGCCCAGCAGTTTACGGTGGTTTCCTTATCCTGAATCGGCACGCTGAAGCCAAGTTCGTAGGCGTGCTGAGCGGCCGCTAGAACTGCCGACGTGAAGACCTGATCTGAGGCTACGCAGAGATCGGCGACCAGATGGCTGTCCAGTGAAGTCATGGCATACACCACCGATACCTTCGGACGATTCAGACCTTGCTGAGCGAGGAGGTCAAGCAGCTCGTGCAGATGCCGTGCATTCTCCTGATCAACATTCGTCCGAATCCTGACCCGATCGAAGCACTCGACTGCCCACCTCAGATTCTGGACAATGGTGCCAAAGGTCGGCCGTTGCCCCCTGAGCGGACGTCGCGCATTGTGCATCTCAGGCGGTCCGTCAAGAGTCACCATGGCAGAGGTGATCCCTGCTCTATAGAGCTTGTCGCAAGCATCCTCAATCAAGTCGTAGCCGTTCGTTGTGATCTGAGCCCTATATGTGCAAAGACCGTCCTCACACTGGTTTCGGAACTCGTGGCTTAGGCGCACGACAAGAGACAGAGCAAGCAGTGGCTCACCGCCCAGCCAGTCCACTGTCAATCGCTCCATTCTTGGTACCGTCTTGGATACGTATCCACGAAGTGCTCTCGCAACACTCTCAGACATCGTGCCGCCCAGTCGGTAGCCGATCTGCTTCAGCTGCCGTTGAAAGCAGTAGCTACACTCGAAGTTGCAATCCATCGTTGGGAAAACAACTAGATGGAGTCTTGTATTGTCGAAACGGAGCTGGTTATAGAGCGCCTTCAGGATCGCCAGCTCGTCCACCTTGTCATCGATCACGAATCTCCCTCTTTCGAGCTTGGCGCGATATGCCTCAGAGTTGTTGGGCATCTGTGTGGGATCGTCAAGAATCCTCTTGATCGAGGCAACGTCCTTGGGTCTGATGACCGCGAAGCCCTTCGACAGGAGATTGTACATGAGCCAGGTCCCGTCGGGAGCCTGGAACAGGTGATTGTATCTCGACGGTTTCATGGGCCCTACCTTTCGGTGCGGATCATCTGCGTGTGCGGCGACGGCCCGAGAAAGCGCTCTGCGGTCTCCTCAACCCGGAGACCGCTAGTGGCAGCAATCCAGGACGAGAATCTCTCGGAGAAGTCCAGCCCGAGGCCATTCAGTTCGTGGTATGCGCTCGTTGTGGCTTGCGCCACGATCCCCTGTGTGGCTCTCGCATACTGCCTCTCCCAGAGCTTCTTCAGTTCGTGTAGGGTGTCGTCATCTAGCGACTCGGTCAGACTTTGGGCTTCTCGCCGTACGACTTCCAGCACCGCGCTCGGATCAACACGGCGATCGCTTGGGATCAGCCAGCGAATCCAAAGCACATTGCCACCACGGTATCGAGTGATATCGGACCGTACCTCATACAGATGGAAACCGCTCCTCAGGTTCCTCCGAAGGATCGAGAGTCTGGTCGGACAACCAGCCAAGCGCAGGTTAAGCAAGCAGAGGTCTGCATACGCAGGATCAGTGAAGCAGGGGATGGCAAACCCCAGGCAGTGGAGGATCCCACCAGATCCGCGATCCTGGACTAGACACGACGAGGCGACGCCCAGGTCCGAGCGACTCTCCTCAGAGGCCCGTGCCGTCACCGGAGGGATTCCGCCAGCCGCTGACGACCCTGTGGAATGAACTGATCGCAGCAACTGCGTTCCCTGACCATGACCGACAAGCAGGACGACAGCACTTCGGCACGCCTGGCCTGCCAGATGACGCTGCATGTCAGCGTAGTCAATGCACTCCAGTCCCTCGAAGGTCCCGTACGTTGGGTGCTCATAGGAAGTCCCGCGAAAGAGACACTCCTCCATGTGCGCTTGACTCCTCAGGAATTGCTGTTCGTGCAGCCACCGAAGGTACTTCACTCTCCGCGCCTTCGCCTCTGCAAATGCGTCTCTTGAGAGAGAGGGCGCTGCAGCCAGATCGAGTACTCGCGGTACGACGCGAGAGACGTGCTGGCTCGAACCTGACACCACAAGCCCAGCAGAATCTTTCGACGTGAAGGAACTCAGGCACAGCCTACGATTCAGAGTCCGCGAGAGCAGCTCGCTCTCCATCGCCAAGGCCGCCAGTCCCGAAGCCTCTCGCTCCGCAGTATCTGGTGACGGCTCTCGTGCGAAGAGAAACGCACAGACAGCCATGCTGTCCATGTGCTTCCGCTTGCTGGGTTCATCCGGCTCCCCGCTATGATCACTTGGCACTAGCTGATGCGTAGTGCACTGGCTGGAATTGCGACGTTTCCCCTCATGGATGCGCCGGTAGCATGCCACTCGGTTTGCCGCGTAGCCGCCGTTTCGTGGTGGGGATTGACCCAGTCGCATTCCTCTGTGCCTCCCGGGTAGCAGAAGGCGCTCACCCACCAGGTAGTCGGATATCACCTTCTCCAGGCGGAGCCGACTGCTATCGGTGATTTGCGCTACGTATCTGTCACTGAAATCCCGGTCGCTGAGCAACTGGCTGACGCAGAGGGTCGCTGCGCGCATCTCTGGCGCCTGTTGCCTGATTGTCCAGTCAAGCAGAATCCTCTGCCTGAGATCCATGAGCATCGCATCCGTAACCGAGTCCACCGCGCCAAGTAGCCTGTCCCGCACATCTGACACCGAGAGGGACACGTGGCCAGCATCGGAGCCCCTTCCAGTAACCAGCATCACGGCGGGGAATGGTCCCAGATTCACAACTCTGATTGCGAGTCCAGACTTCCTGTCATCAGCCAGCCGGCCAGCAGATTCGTGTCCCGTGCTGCCACTGGTATTGACTACGTGCGCCAGCAGGTCTAGTGCAGGCCTGTCCTCATGCAGAATGCACGGTATTGCGACAGCGACGCAGCTATCGGATTCCGGCGCATGGGTGAGGCGAACCCTATCTCTGCACAGGGTGGGGCACACCTCCCGGCACACGTCGCCATCGTATCCAGCGCATCGACCCTCACTGGCCACTGCGAGAGTGGGTCCTTTTCGCCCATGAGCCGCAAAGTCAAGGTCCTCAGTGTCAAGATCCCCTGCCAAGGCCAGCACCGCGCTGCTCGGCTCAAGAAGCGCAAGATAGTGATTGACTTGAACGGCGGAAAGACGCTGAAGCGAATCCCTACACCCTTCCACAGGGAACCCAAATCGCCTCCCAAGAAGCTGAGCGGAGGCCCAGTGACAATGATGATCCACGCGAGCTGCTCTTGAGGCAATCTCACTCAGGATCACTCCGGCCTCACGCCTTGTCTCTCCGTCCGTGAGCCTACGGAACAACCAGATCCGGGCCACCAGCGATACCACAGAGTCGATCTCCTGAGGCAGCCCAGAGACCGAAACGCTCAGGAAGAAGTACGTGGTTCTGCCGTTAACCAGCAGTGCCTCATGGGGCGCTTCCGAGCACGGATCCCTCAGGGATTGAACAAGGGCGTGCTCAAGCAGGTGAAGTGCCCCGGCATGCTCTGGCTTCTCGCAGCCCGCGCCTACTCCGAAGGCCAACGCTGCACAGACAAGCCCGGACTGAGGCCGCTGCTCTGCGACCACCATCAACTGGCTTAGGTGTCGCATCCGTAATCCCCTCGATCCGGATCTGGTGACAACGGAGTTCTCCCTGCCTGTTGATCGACTGACACGCAATGCCCTTGCAGATGCACAGAGGGCGCGCCAATGGCAAATCGCCTTGCTGCCTCGAAAAGGCGGTGGGACAACAACAAGTCGGAGTCCCACCGCAACCCCCCACTTCCTAACAGCACTTCTGCTTCAAGTCGTCCGCAGGCCCCAGCTCCTCGACTTTCACGAGCCGTGAGAGCTGCTCCTCCAGCCTCTCAGGCACAACGATGTACTCCACGGTTTCACCCCCTTTACTAGTCTGATGTGTCATTATAACCTCTGATCCGTCCTTAAACTACCCTTGTTGTATCCCCCAGTCCTTCCATTCCCCTACTATAATCACGAAACCGCTTTCATGGATTCGTCTGAGGCGAATGACCGAACGTCTGTACCCACGGATGGAGGGTCGGGCTGTGAGCCGTGAACCGGCGACGCTGATCGTCCTCGCCGGCGGCGAGGCGAAGCGGCTGGGCTTCCCGAAGCACCGGCTCACCGTCGAAGGAGAGCGAATACTCAACCGGCTGTGCC